>Ga0070731_10000623_pt1 | contig 44187 bp, 55 predicted proteins | sample Coa_R1_2_FD_66448 | JGI IMG/M metagenome (GOLD analysis project Ga0070731, IMG submission 66448) | Surface soil microbial communities from Centralia Pennsylvania, which are recovering from an underground coalmine fire - Coalmine... | ecosystem: Environmental > Terrestrial > Soil > Unclassified ...
AGCTCATCACCCCGATCGCCCTCGAGGTCGGCCAGCGGTTCGCCATCCGCGAGGGTGGCCGGACCGTCGGCGCCGGGGCCATCACCAGCATCACCGAGTAGGCGATGGCGAAGGTCGAGGCGCGTCCGACGATCCAGCTCCAGTGCACCGAGTGCAAGGAGCGGTCGTACACGACGCGCAAGAACAAGAAGAACGATCCCAACCGGATCGAGCTCATGAAGTACTGCCCCCGCGACCGTCGGCATACCCTTCACCGGGAGGCCAAGTAGCGTCGGAGGGCGACACCGCAGGGGTGTAGCTCAATTGGCAGAGCACCGGTCTCCAAAACCGGCGGTTGTAGGTTCGAGTCCTATCGCCCCTGCCAACACTTGAAAGGCTGAACAGAACCAGATGACGCGAATCCGCCGCTTCATCGCCGAGGCGGCCTCCGAGCTCGGGAAGGTCTCCTGGCCGACCCTCGAGCAGACCCGCCAGCTGACCGTGCTCGTCTTCACGGTCAGCTTCGCCGTGGGCGTCTACGTCCTGGTCTTCGACCAGCTCTTCCAGCGCATCATCAGCGTCCTCCAGGGGAGCCTCGGCTCGTGAGCGGCATCGCCCCGGCCGAGACCCAGACGAGCGGCCCCGAGAAGCGCTGGTACGTCATCCACACGTACTCGGGCTATGAGAACAAGGTCAAGGCGAATCTCGAGCACCGGATCGAATCGATGGGCATGGAGGACCGGATCTTCCAGGTGCTCGTCCCGATGGAGGACGAGATCGAGATCCGGCAGGGCCAGCGCCACACCGTCCAGAAGAAGGTCTACCCGGGCTACGTCCTCGTCGAGATGATCCTCGACCCGGACAGCTGGTTCGTCGTCCGGAACACCCCGGGCGTCACGAGCTTCGTCGGCGGCTCGAACATCCCGGGCGTCCGGAGCGAGCCGGTGCCCCTCGAGGAGACCGAGGTCAAGCAGATCCTCCGGCACATGGGCGTGGAGACGCCGAAGTACCGCGTCGCGTTTGTGAAGGGCCAGAGCGTCAGGGTGACCGACGGGCCGTTCTCCGAGTTCATCGGCACGGTCGACGAGGTCAACCCCGAGCGCAACAAGGTCAAGGTCCTGGTCAGCATCTTCGGCCGGGAGACGCCGGTCGAGCTCGACTTCCTGCAAGTCGAAAAGCTGTAGGAAGGGGAGCACGTGGCGAAGAAGATCCGGATCGTCCTGACCCTCCAGCTGCCGGCCGGCAAGGCCACGCCGGCGCCGCCCGTCGGCACCGCCCTCGGGCCGCACGGCATCAACATCGTCGAGTTCACCAAGACGTACAACGAGAGGACCGCCGACAAGGCCGGCCAGGTCATCCCGGCGCAGATCACGATCTTCGAGGACCGCTCGTTCACGTTCATCCTGAAGACCCCGCCCGCGGCGGACCTCCTCCGCAAGGCGGCCGGGATCGACAAGGGCGCGGCGACCCCGAAACGCGAATCGGTCGGGCGGGTCACCCGCGACCAGGTCCGGGAGATCGCGGCGATCAAGATGGCCGACCTGTCGGCCAACGACATCGATGCCGCCGCCCGGATGATCGAGGGTACCGCCCGATCGATGGGCATCGAGGTCGGCAGCTAGGCAACGCCAGGCCGGCGATCGGCCGGCTCCCCCGCGCGGGTCACCCCGACGCGCGGGCAGGGAGTGGGGGAGGCCGGTCCAGCCGGCCGAAAGGAGCGCGATGAAGCACGGCAAGAAGTACACCGACGCGGCGAAGCTCGTCGATCCCGAGAAGGCCTACGGCCCCGACGAGGCCGCCCGCCTCGCCAAGGACACGACGACCGTCAGCTTCGACGCCACGCTCGAGGCCCATCTCCGCCTCGGTGTCGATCCCCGTCACGCCGACCAGAACGTCCGGGGCACGGTCGTCCTGCCCAGCGGCACGGGCAAGGTCGTCCGGGTTGCCGTCTTCGCCCAGGGCGAGAAGGCCCAGGAGGCCCTCCGGGCCGGTGCCGACGAGGTCGGCGCCGAGGACCTCGTGAAGAAGGTCGAGGCCGGCTGGCTCGAGTTCGACGTCGCGCTCGCGACGCCGGACGTCATGGGCCAGGTCGGGCGGCTCGGCAAGATCCTCGGCCGGCGTGGCCTCATGCCGAACCCGAAGGCCGGCACGATCACGTTCGACCTCGAGCGGGCCATCCGCGAGGTGAAGGGCGGGCGCGTCGAGTTCAAGGTCGACAAGTCGGCGATCATCCATGTCCCGATCGGCAAGTCGAGCTTCGAGCCCGACCAGATCGTGGCGAACCTCGCCGCGCTCGTCGATGCGGTCAACCGGGCCAAGCCGTCCGGCGCCAAGGGCACGTACCTGCGGACCCTGACGATCGCCAGCACGATGGGGCCCGGCATCCGGGTCGACATCCCGGCAGTCCTCGCCGCGGCCACGGCCGCCTGAGGTATCCTGCCGCACTCATGACCGCGGGCGCCGAGAGGCGATCCGCGCGCAACCAAGAAAGACGGAACTCGCTGAAGACAGCGTGTGCGCCGCGACCGTGACCTCCAGGTGACGGGCGGGCGCTCAAGCCGCCGACACGGATCGGGCCTCGGCCCGGGGACGACGGCGAGCACGCCGAGGCAGGGATCATCCACCCGCCCTCGCGGGTGGGCGCCTCCCCTGCGGTCGAAGCCCCGCCCGGCAACGGGTGGCCGTCGCAGGGTGAGCCGGGCCGCTGGCCCGGGCGCCCACCGCCGCGCGCCGGCTGCGCGCCCACGCTGGAGGGCAACATGCCAACCGAGGCCAAGCGCGAGGCCGTCGCCGAGCTGCGCCAGCAGCTCGAGCGGAGCCACACGCTGATCGTCTCGGAGTACCGCGGGCTCACCGTCAAGGAGATCGCCGAGATCCGCCGCTCCCTGCGCAAGCAGGACGTGACCTACCGGGTCGTCAAGAACCGCCTCATGCGGATCGCCGCCGCCGACACCATCGGCCAGGCCCTCGATTCGCTGCTCGTCGGGCCGACGGCGATCGCCTTCGGCGACGACGAGGGCGCGACCGCCAAGGCCGTGATCGACGCCGTTCGACCGTACAAGCAGGTCCGGATCACCGGCGCCCTGCTTGGCCAGCGATCGATCGACGGCGACGGCGTCAGCCGGCTCGCAGCGCTCCCGCCACGGGAGACGGTGCTGGCCCAGCTCGCGGGTGCCTTCGCGGCCCCGCTGGCCATGACCGCCGGCCTCTTCGACGCCCCGCTCCGAGACGTTGCCGGGCTCGTGAGCGCGCTCGCTGACCAGCGAGCCGCCGCGTAGCCGAACCCCGACCCCTTTGGAAGGAGACACCCGCACGATGGCCACCATGACCGCAGACCAGCTGCTCGAGGCGTTCGAGAAGATGACCGTCCTCGAGCTCTCCGAGTTCAAGAAGAAGTTCGAGGACAAGTTCGGTGTCACCGCGGCCGCCCCGGTCGCGATGGCCGCCCCTGCCGCGGGCGGCGCGGCGGCCGAGGCCGCCCCGGTGGCGGAGGAGCAGACCGAGTTCGCCGCGATCCTGGCCGAGATCGGCCCGAACAAGATCCCGGTGATCAAGGTCGTCCGCGAGCTCACCGGCCTCGGCCTCAAGGAGGCCAAGGATCTGGTTGACGCCTCGCCGAAGCCCGTCAAGGAAGGCGTCAACCGCGAGGAGGCCGAGAAGATCAAGGCCGCGCTCGAGGAGCAGGGCGCTAAGGTCGAGATCAAGTAGTCGCGTTGGACCGGCCGCCGGGCGACGTCCGGCGGCCGTTTCAGCGAAAGCGAGCCACGCCGGAGCCGACTTGGCCCAGCCGGGTGGGCCATTTGACAGAATGTCGTCCGGCGATACAATTCGGAGTTCTGTGAGCGCGGCCCTTCTCCCTCTCCACGTCCTCCGTCAAGGAGCGGTTCTTCATGCTGTCTGCCGCTGAGTCGCCGAGTGTCTCGAACCCCTCGGCGGCGCGGAAGCGCTATGCCCGGATCCCAGAGGTCCTGCCCGTCCCGAACCTGATCGAGCTCCAGCTCGAGTCGTTCCGGTGGTTCATCGACAAGGGCCTCCGAGAGCTGTTCGACGAGATCAGCCCGATCAAGGACTTCACCGGCAAGGTCATGGAGCTGCAGTTCCTCGACTACGAGTTCGGGGAGCCGAAGTACTCCGAGGAGGAGTGCCGCACCAAGGACCTGACGTACAGCCGGCCGCTCTACGTCAACGTCGAGCTCCTCATCAAGGAGACCGGCGAGATCCAGCGCCAGCGCGTCTACATGGGCGACTACCCGTGGATGACCGATCTCGGCACCTTCGTCATCAATGGCGCCGAGCGCGTCGTCGTCTCCCAGCTCGTCCGCTCGCCGGGCGTCTACTACAGCGAGCTCGAGGATCCCGGGTCGGGCCGGATGCTTTTCTCGGCCAAGGTGATTCCGAACCGCGGCGCCTGGCTCGAGTTCGAGACGAACAACAAGGACCAGCTCTGGGTCAAGGTCGATCGCAAGCGCAAGATCGCGGCGACGACGCTGCTCCGCGCGGTCGGCTACGAGACCAACGACGAGATCAGCGCGCTCTTCTCGCCGGTCGACGTCGATCCGGAGCACCCGTACATCGCCAACACCCTCGAGAAGGACCTGACCCGGACGCCGGCCGAGGCCCTCATCGAGGTCTACAAGAAGCTCCGTCCGGGCGATCCGCCGACCGGTGACAACGCCCGCGCCCTCGTCGAGGGCCTGTTCTTCAACTTCCGCCGCTACGACCTCGGTCGCGTCGGCCGCTACAAGTTCGACAAGAAGCTCGACGGCGCCGCCGAGCGGATGTCGATCGAGCTCGACCGCGAGAGCCGGACGATCACCCGCGAGGACATCGCCGCGATCGTCGGCCACCTCATCGAGTGCAACCGCGGCCTCCACCCCAAGGACGACATCGACCACCTCGGCAACCGTCGCATCCGGGCCAACGGCGAGCTCATCCAGAACGCCTTCCGGATCGGCCTGCTCCGCATGGAGCGCGTGGTCCGCGAGCGGATGACGATCCAGGAGATCGACAAGGCCACCCCGAACGCGCTCATCAACATCCGGCCGGTCGTCGCCGCGATGAAGGAGTTCTTCGGCGGCAGCCAGCTCAGCCAGTTCATGGACCAGACCAACCCGCTGGCCGAGCTGACGTCGAAGCGCCGCCTGTCGGCCCTCGGCCCTGGCGGCCTCTCCCGCGAGCGGGCCGGGTTCGACGTCCGCGACGTCCACCACAGCCACTATGGCCGGATCTGCCCGATCGAGACCCCCGAGGGGCCGAACATCGGCCTGATCGGCTCGCTGGCCACCTATGGCCGGATCAACGCCTACGGCTTCATCGAGACGCCGTACCGCAAGGTCAAGCGGACCGTGGCCTGGGACGACGCGGGCCTGACGGCGTTCGAGGCCGGCAGCGATCTCGTCGCCAAGGGCGGCGGCGTCGTGCTCAAGAAGGGCCACCGCTTCGACGAGGGCGCGATCGCCGAGCTCAAGAAGCAGAAGCTCCATGCGTTCCCGATCAAGCCGATCGTCACCGACCAGATCGAGTACCTCCCCGCCGACGAGGAGGAGCAGCACGTCGTGGCCCAGGCGAACGCCGCGCTCGACGCGAACGGCCACTTCGTCGAGGACCGCATCCCGTCACGCTTCCGCGACCAGTTCCCGGAGGCCCGGCCCGATCAGATCGAGTACATGGACGTCAGCCCCAAGCAGGTCGTGTCCGTCGCGACGGCGCTCATCCCGTTCCTCGAGCACGACGACGCGAACCGGGCCCTGATGGGCTCCAACATGCAGCGGCAGGCCGTGCCGCTCCTCGAGCCGGAGGCGCCGATCGTCGGCACCGGCATGGAGGAGCGGGCCGCTCGCGACTCCGGCCAGGTCGTCGTCGCCCAGCGCGCCGGCGTCGTGACGAGCGTGACCGCCCAGCGGATCATGATCGAGGCCGACTCGGGCGAGCTCGACGACTACAAGCTCCAGAAGTTCGTCCGCAGCAACCAGGGCACCTGCATCAACCAGCGCCCGATCGTCGACGTCGGCCAGCGGGTCGACGCCGGCCAGGCCGTGGCCGACAGCTCGTCGACCCAGAACGGCGAGCTCGCCCTCGGCCGGAACGTCCTCGTGGCATTCATGAGCTGGGAGGGCGGCAACTACGAGGACGCGATCGTCATCAGCGATCGCCTCGTCCGCGACGACCTGTTCACGAGCATCCACATCGAGAAGCACGAGATCGAGTCGCGCGACACGAAGCTCGGCCCCGAGGAGATCACCCGCGACATCCCGAACGTCGGCGAGGAGTCCCTCAAGGACCTCGACGAGGAGGGCATCGTCTACATCGGCGCCGAGGTCCGGCCGGGCGACATCCTCGTCGGCAAGATCACCCCGAAGGGCGAGACCGAGCTGACCGCCGAGGAGCGCCTGCTCCGGGCGATCTTCGGCGAGAAGGCTCGCGAGGTGAAGGACAGCTCGCTGCGCCTGCCCCACGGCGAGCGCGGCAAGGTCGTCGAGGTCCGGGAGTTCCGGCGCGAGCTGAACGACGATCTCCAGCCCGGCGTCAACCGCCTCGTCCGGGTGGCCGTCGCCCAGAAGCGGAAGATCTCGGTCGGCGACAAGATGGCCGGCCGCCACGGCAACAAGGGCGTCATCGCCAAGATCCTGCCGGCGGAGGACATGCCGTTCCTGCCGGACGGCACCGCCGTCGACATCATCCTCAACCCGCTCGGCGTGCCGAGCCGGATGAACATCGGCCAGATCCTCGAGACCCATCTCGGCTGGGCGCTCCACGCCAAGGGCGAGATGGCGGCCACCGCGGTCTTCGACGGCGCGACCGAGAAGCAGATCCAGACCGAGCTCAGCGAAGCCCGCCACATGGTCTACGGCCGGGAGCAGGCCCTGCCGGCCGACGGCAAGGTCGAGCTGCGGGACGGGCGGACCGGCGAGGCGTTCGACCGTCACATCACCGTCGGCTACATCTACATGCTCAAGCTCCATCACCTCGTCGAGGACAAGATCCACGCCCGCTCGACCGGCCCGTACAGCCTGATCACCCAGCAGCCGCTCGGTGGCAAGGCCCAGTTCGGCGGCCAGCGGTTCGGCGAGATGGAGGTCTGGGCCCTCGAGGCGTACGGCGCCGCCAACATCCTCCAGGAGCTGCTGACCGTGAAGTCGGACGACGTCCTCGGGCGCGTCCAGACGTACGAAGCCATCGTCAAGGGCGAGGAGATCCAGCCACCGCGGGTCCCCGAGTCCTTCAAGGTCCTCATCAAGGAGCTTCGCTCCCTCGGACTGAACGCCGAGATCCTCGACCAGAACGACGAGGAGATCCCGCTCGCCGAGGACGACGCCTCCGGCTACCTGCTGCCCGATCTCGGCGGGATCAACCTCGCCGGGTTCGAGGACTGATCACGCACCACCCGCGGGGCCTGGCCGTGGCCCTGCTCGCTCCCGCAACCGATCGCGCCGTCGGGCCAACCGGCGCGGAGGAGAACGATGCTCGAAGTCAATAACTTCAACGCGATCCGCATCTCGCTCGCCAGCCCGGACCAGATCCGGGAGTGGTCGAAGGGCGAGGTCACGAAGCCCGAGACCATCAACTACCGGACGCTGAAGCCGGAGAAGGATGGCCTCTTCGACGAGCGCATCTTCGGTCCGACGAAGGACTGGGAGTGCTACTGCGGCAAGTACAAGCGGATTCGCTACAAGGGCATCATCTGCGACAAGTGCGGCGTGGAGGTCACGCGCTCGAAGGTCCGTCGCGAGCGGATGGGCCACATCCAGCTCGCCAGCCCGGTCAGCCACATCTGGTACTTCAAGGGCACGCCTTCGCGCCTCGGCATCCTGCTCGACATCAGCCCCCGCAACCTCGAGCGGATCCTGTACTTCGCGCTCTACATCGTCACCGGCGTCGACGAGGACGTCCGGCGGCGCTTTGCCCTCCAGCTCGAGGAGGAGGCCGCCGGTCGCGGTGGCAAGGGCGGCGAGCACCTCGCCGAGGTCGAGGACCAGCTCCGGGCCGACATCGACCGGACTCGGGACGAGCTGACCGCGACGCTCAACGCGACGCGCGAGGAGCTCGAGGCCCGGCGCGCCACCCAGACCGAGGCGATCGTCGCCGCCGCCCAGGGCGTCGAGGCCAGGCTCGCCGAGCTGAAGACCGGCGAGGCCGCCGACTCGATCGTCTTCGAGCCGACGGGCGAGGTCATCGTCGCCGCGGGCGACAAGGGCGGGAAGGCCGCCACGACCAGGCTCCGCCAGGTCGTCCAAGCCGAGACCGACCGGGTCAACGAGGCGATCCAGACCCGCGAGCGCGACGAGGCGCTCGCCGTCGACCAGAAGGTTGCCGACCTGCGCGTCGCCATGGACGAGACCCTCCGCGGCGAGAAGGACAAGCTCAAGGAGCAGGCCCAGGGCCTGAAGGACGACCTCCGCAAGCTCCGTGATGAGCTCGATTCGGTCAAGCCGCTCGTGACGATCGGCGAGACCGAGCTGCGCGGCATCGACGACAAGTTCAACCAGGCCGGCAAGGGCCGCCTGTTCACCGCCGGGATGGGCGCCGAGGCCGTCCGCGACATCATCAGCCGGATGGACCTCGAGACGCTGGGGCGGCAGCTCCACGTGGAGGTCCGGACGAGCTCCGGGCAGCGCCGCAAGAAGGCGATCAAGCGGCTCCGCCTGATCGAGGCCTTCAAGCGCTCCGGGACCCGGCCCGAGTGGATGATTCTCTCGGTCCTGCCGGTCATCCCGCCCGATCTCCGGCCGATGGTCCAGCTCGACGGCGGCCGCTTCGCGACCTCCGACCTGAACGACCTCTACCGGCGGGTGATCAACCGCAACAATCGCCTGAAGCGGCTCCTCGAGCTCGGTGCGCCCGAGATCATCATCCGCAACGAGAAGCGGATGCTCCAGGAGGCGTGCGACGCCCTGATCGACAACGGCCGCCGCGGCCGGGCGATCGCCGGAACCGGCAACCACCGCCTGAAGAGCCTGTCCGACATGCTCAAGGGCAAGCAGGGCCGCTTCCGCCAGAACCTGCTCGGCAAGCGCGTCGACTACTCCGGCCGGTCGGTCATCGTCGTCGGCCCGGAGCTGAAGCTCCACCAGTGCGGGCTGCCGAAGAAGATGGCCCTCGAGCTGTTCAAGCCGTTCGTCATGCGCCAGCTCGTCGAGAAGGGCTTCGCCCACAACATCAAGAGTGCCAAGCGCATCGTCGAGCGCGTCCGGCCCGAGGTCTGGGACGTGCTCGAAGAGGTCATCAAGGACCACCCGGTCCTGCTGAACCGCGCCCCGACGCTGCACCGTCTCGGCATCCAGGCGTTCATGCCGATCCTCGTCGAGGGCTCGGCGATCCAGATCCATCCCCTGGTCTGCCAGGCCTTCAACGCCGACTTCGACGGCGACCAGATGGCGGTTCACGTGCCGCTGTCCACGGCCGCCCAGGAAGAGGCCCGGAGCATGATGCTGTCGACGGCGAACCTGCTGTCGCCGGCCGATGGCACGCCGGTCGTGGCGCCGACCCAGGACATGGTCCTCGGCTGCTACTACCTGACGATGGATCCGGCCTCGGGCACGTCCAAGCAGGTTCGCATCTTCGGCGACGAGGACGAGGCCCTCTACGTCTACGACCTCGCCGCCCGCGGCCTTGACACGGTGAGCCGCCGGCTCGACCTCCAGCCCGAGGCGGACGGCGACGGGGCCAAGAGCGCGAAGGCGACGAAGCACACCCGGCTCGGGCTGCACCAGCCGATCGAGGTCCTCGCCAACGCCTGGGACGACGAGGCCGGCGAGATCCGGCCGAAGCGCCTCCGGACGACGGTCGGCCGGATCATCTTCAACCAGATCACCCCGGATCGGCTCCGCTTCACGGACCTGACCAACCGGGAGCTGCGTCGCGCCGATCTCAAGCGGCTCGTCGACGAGTGCTACCGGCTGCTCGGGCCCGAGGAGACCGCCCGCCTCGTGGACGGGATCAAGAGCGTCGGCTTCCAGTACGCTACCCGCGGCGGCCTGACGATCGGCCTCTGGGACATCGTCACGCCGGCCGACAAGGAGCACCGCCTCGCCGACACCGACAAGGCGGTCAACGACATCGACGGTCAGTTCCAGCGTGGCCTCATCACCGAGGAGGAGCGCTACGAGCAGGTCGTCGAGCTGTGGCAGCGGACCACGACCGAGATCTCCGGGGCGATGATGTCGGCCCTGCCGGAGGACAACGCCCTCCGGATGATGACCGACTCCGGCGCCCGCGGAAACAAGGGCAACATCGGCCAGCTGGGCGCGATGCGCGGCCTGATGGCCGACCCGTCAGGCCGGATCATCGACGTCCCGGTCCGGAGCAACTTCCGGGAGGGCATGTCGGTCCTCGAGTACTTCATCTCGACCCACGGTGCCCGCAAGGGCCTCGCCGACACCGCCCTCCGGACCGCGGACTCGGGCTATCTCACCCGTCGCCTCGTCGACGTGGCCCAGGACGTCATCACCCGCGACGAGGACTGCGGCACGGAGGAGGGCTCCTGGATCACGGCCGTCGACACGGCCGACATGACCGGGGCGACCTGGCCGGCGACTGACGAGACGACGCGCCGCTCCGTCCTCGACGAGTTCCGCAAGCGGCTCGTCGGGCGGCTCGCCGCGGCGCCGATGCGCGGTCCGGGCTCGAATGCCAAGAACGCCCTGCTCCTCGTCGATCGCAACGAGATGATCACCGAGGAGGTCGCGCAGAAGCTCGAGGCGGCCGGGATCGAGGAGGTCCTCGTCCGCTCACCGCTCACCTGCGAGGCGCGCTTCGGCGTCTGCCGCCGCTGCTACGGCCGGAACCTCGCGACGGGCGAGCCGGTCGGCGTCGGCGAGGCCGTCGGGATCATCGCCGCCCAGTCCATCGGCGAGCCGGGCACCCAGCTCACGATGCGGACGTTCCACACCGGCGGCGTGGCCGGCCTCGACATCACCGCGGGCCTGCCCCGCGTCGAGGAGCTGTTCGAGGCCCGCGTCCCCAAGGGCAAGGCCGAGATCAGCCACATCGACGGGACGGTCGAGATCCTCCGGTCCGACACCGGCACGAAGGTCAAGGTCACGAGCCGCGAGTCGTTCGACTCTGCGCTGACGATGCCCGATGGGGCGGAGCTGCTGGCCGCGGCCGGCGACCTCGTCCACGCCGGCCAGCCGATCGCGCGGGTCGAGGGCGGCGCCGACGTCACGGCACCGGTCGACGGCTTCGTCGCCCGGACCGATGACGGCTGGGTGGTTCGGGCCGAGGACGTCGTGACCCGCGAGTACGCCATCCCGCACAACGCCCGCCTCCTCGTCGAGGACGGCCAGCTCGTCCGGGCCGGCGACGCGATCACCGACGGCCCGATCAACCCGCAGGAATACCTCGACACGCGCGGCCGCGACGCGGTCCAGCGCTACCTGGTCAAGGAAGTCCAGAAGGTCTACCGGAGCCAGGGCGTCACGATCAACGACAAGCACATCGAGATCATCGTCCGGCAGATGCTCCGCAAGGTGCGGATCGACCAGCCCGGCGACACCGAGCTGCTGCCGACGGAGCTGATCGACCGCCTCGACTTCGAGGAGGTCAACAACCGGGTCCTCGCCGAGGGCGGTGAGCCGTCAACGGCCCAGACGGTCCTGCTCGGCGTGACCAAGGCATCCCTGAACACGTCCAGCTTCCTCGCCGCGGCGTCCTTCCAGGAGACGACCCGGGTGCTGACCGAGGCTGCCATCAACGGCGCCAAGGACCACCTGATCGGCCTGAAGGAGAACGTCATCATCGGCAAGCTGATCCCGGCCGGCTCCGGGGCGCCGGCGAACATCGCGGCCCGCAAGGAGCGCGAGCGCCGGGCGGCCATCGAGGCCCTCGCCGGCGAGGCGCTCGAGGATGGCGACGCGTACAACCCATTCCTCGAGGCGGGCAGCGAGCGATCGGACGAGGACGCGGCCCTGGCCCTCGTCCAGGCCGGCGGCGCGGCGGAATCGAGCGGGGACGCGGAGTTCAACCCGTTCCTGAGCGATGCCGCCGAGGACGCCGGCGAGGACGACGGACCCGACCCGTCCTGAGGCGCGACCGGCTCCGTCGCCGGACCCGGTCGAGGGCCCTCCGGCCCGATCGCCGGAGGGCCGCGCGCCCGCGTTCCGTGTTTGACACTCGGAAACGCCGATTGGTAAACTCCGCCTTCGTGGCTCCGGGAGGGCCCAGCCTCTAGACGTGCTCGGCGGGTCGCCGAGCCGGTCGCTCCCGGATCACCCGAGCGATGGACTCCGGTCCCCGCCAGGGTCGAGCGGCCCCGGCAGCGCGGAACCGGACGGTGCCCATCACCGCCACTCGATCAACCTCAGAGGAGCTTCGTCTTCGTGCCGACCATCAGCCAGCTCGTGCGACACGGCCGCCGCGCCAAGATCGGGAAGATCAAGGCCCCGGCGATGCGCAAGAACTGGAACAGCCTGCGCCAGCGCCAGGTGTCGATCCCGGGCGCGCCCCAGAAGCGGGGCGTCTGCCTGCAGGTCCGGACGATGACGCCCAAGAAGCCGAACTCGGCCCTCCGGAAGATCGCCCGCGTGCGCCTGACGAACCAGATGGAGGTCACGGCCTACATCCCCGGCATCGGCCATAACCTCCAGGAGCACTCCGTCGTCCTCGTCCGCGGCGGCAAGGTCAAGGACCTGCCCTCGGTCAAGTACCACATCATCCGCGGCACCCTCGACGCGGCCGGCGTCCGCGATCGCAAGCAGGGTCGGAGCAAGTACGGGGCCAAGGCCGCGCCCGCGGTCGGAGGCAAGCGCTAGATGCCCCGTCGCGCCAGCATCGCACGCAAGACGAAGTACGAGCAGGTCCCGGTCAACCGGACGACCGCGCGCTTTCACGTCAAGCTCATGAAGGACGGCAAGCGCCACCTCGCCCAGAAGATCCTCCGTCAGGCGCTCGCCCGGGCCGAGGCATCGGCCAAGCGCCCGGGCCTGGAGGTCCTCGAGGCCGCGCTCCGCAACGCCACCCCCATCATCGAGGTCAAGCCTCGACGCGTCGGTGGTGCCACCTACCAGGTCCCGGTCGAGATCCGGGGCGATCGGCGCCTGTCGCTCGGCGTCCGCTGGCTCGTCCAGTCGGCCCGCAAGCGCAACGGCAAGAGCATGTCCGAGAAGCTCGCGGCCGAGTTCGTCGATGCCATGAACGGCCTCGGCGCGGCGGTCAAGCGGCGCGAGGACACCCACAAGATGGCCGAGGCCAACAAGGCCTTCAGCCATTTCAAGTGGTAGGCCGGGGGTCGTAGAGATGCCACGGCAGGTTCCGCTCGCGAAGACGCGGAACATCGGGATCATCGCCCATATCGACGCGGGCAAGACGACCGTGACCGAGCGGATCCTCTTCTACACGAAGAAGATCTACAAGCTCGGCGAGGTCCACGAGGGCGCGGCGACGATGGACTGGATGCCGCAGGAGCAGGAGCGGGGCATCACCATCACGGCCGCGGCCACGACCTGCTACTGGAATGACCACAAGGTCAACATCATCGATACGCCCGGGCACGTGGACTTCACGGTCGAGGTCGAGCGGAGCCTCCGGGTCCTCGATGGCGCGGTCGTGGTCTTCGACGGCGTGGCCGGCGTCGAGCCCCAGTCCGAGACGGTGTGGCGCCAGGCCGACCGGTACTCGGTCCCGCGGATCTGCTTCATCAACAAGCTCGATCGGACCGGCGCCGACTTCTGGCGCTGCGTCGCGATGATCGTCGACCGCCTCGGCGCACGGCCCGTGCCGATCCAGATCCCGATCGGCAGCGAGGACACGTTCGAGGGCGTCGTCGACCTCATCACGATGAAGGCGATCCTGTATCGCGACGACCTCGGCTCGAAGATCGACGTCGCGGAGATCCCGGCGGACCTGCAGGCCGAGGCGGCCAAGCAGCGCGAGGCGCTCGTCGAGGCGGTTGCCGAGGTCGATGACACGCTGACCCACAAGTACCTCGAGGGCGAGGCGCTCACCGAGGCGGAGATCCGCCACGGCCTGCGGCTCGGCACCCTCCAGTCGAAGTTCGTCCCGGTCCTGACCGGCTCGGCCCTGAAGAACAAGGGCATCCAGCCGATGCTCGACGCGGTCACCGAGTTCCTGCCCTCGCCGCTCGACGTTCCGCCGACGATCGGCCTCCGGCCCGGCACCGACCAGGAGCTCGTCCGGACCGTCGACGACAAGGAGCCGTTCTCGGCCCTCGTCTTCAAGATCGCCACCGATCCGTTCGTCGGCCATCTCGCCTACTTCCGGGTCTACTCCGGGACCTTGAAGGCGGGCTCCTACATGCTCAACAGCACAAAGGACAAGAAGGAGCGGATCAGCCGCGTCCTCGAGATGCACGCCAACCACCGGGAGGAGATCGACGAGGTCTACGCGGGCGACATCGGGGCGATCGTCGGCCTGAAGGACACGTACACCGGGGACACCCTGTGCGACCCGGATCACCCGATCCTGCTCGAGTCGATCAGCTTCCCGGAGCCGGTCATCGAGGTGAAGATCGAGCCGAAGACGAAGGTCGACCAGGACAAGATGGGCATCGCCCTGCAGCGCCTGGCCGAGGAGGACCCGACGTTCCGGGTCAAGACGGACCCGGAGAGCGGCGAGACGCTCATCGCCGGGATGGGCGAGCTGCACCTCGACGTGATCGTCGACCGGATGATCCGCGAGTTCAAGGTCGCGGCCAACGTCGGCCGGCCCCAGGTCTCGTACCGCGAGACGATCCGCCGCGCGGCCGAGGGCGACGGGCTCTTCAAGCGCCAGACCGGCGGCAAGGGCCAGTTCGGCCACGTCGTCCTGAACGTCGAGCCCACGCCCAAGGGCAGCGGCTTCGAATTCGTCGACAAGATCATTGGCGGGGCGATCCCGCGCGAGTTCATGCGGGCCGTCCAGCAGGGCATCCGGGAGGCGCTCGAGACGGGCATCTACGCCGGCTACCCGATGGTCGACGTCCGGGCCACCGTCTTCGACGGCTCGTACCACGAGGTCGACTCGTCCGAGATGGCCTTCAAGATCGCCGCCTCGATGGCGATCAAGGACGCGGTCCTCAAGGCCAGCCCGGCCGTCCTCGAGCCGATGATGCGGGTCGAGGTCACGATGCCCGAGGACTTCATGGGGGACGTGATCGGCGACGTCAACAGCCGACGCGGCCAGATCGAGGCCACAGAGCAACGGGGCAGCACGACGGTCGTCCGGGCTTTCGTCCCGCTCGCCGAGATGTTCGGGTACGCCACGGAGCTGCGATCGATGACCCAGGGCCGGGCGAGCTACTCGATGGAGCTGTCGCATTACGCCGAGGTCCCGGGCAATCTCGCCCAGGAGCTCATCGCCAAGTCGAAGGTCGGTTAGGGGAGAGGACCGGGATGGCCAAGAAGAAGTTCGAGCGCACCAAGCCCCACGTGAACATCGGCACGATCGGCCACATCGACCATGGCAAGACGTCGCTGACCGCGGCGATCACGAAGTACCTGGCGTTGAAGGGCGAGGCCGAGTACCGGGCCTTCGAGACGATCGACAACGCCCCCGAGGAGCGCGAGCGGGGCATCACGATCGCGATCGCCCACGTCGAGTACGAGACCGACAAGCGCCACTACGCCCACGTCGACTGCCCGGGCCACGCCGACTACATCAAGAACATGATCACCGGCGCCGCCCAGATGGACGGCGCGATCCTCGTCGTCGCCGCGACCGACGGGCCGATGCCCCAGACCCGCGAGCACATCCTCCTGGCCCGCCAGGTCGAGGTCCCCTACATCGTCGTCTTCCTCAACAAGGTCGACGCGGTCGACGACCCCGAGCTCCTCGACCTCGTCGAGCTCGAGGTCCGCGAGCTCCTGAGCCGCTACCAGTTCCCGGGCGACGACACCCCGGTCATCCGGGGCAGCGCCCTGAAGGCCCTCGAGGCCGGCAACGACCCGGCCGACCCGGCCTACGCCCCGATCCAGGAGCTGATGGACGCGGTCGACTCCTACATCCCGACCCCCGAGCGGGCGATCGACAAGCCGTTCCTCATGCCGGTCGAGGACGTCTTCGGCATCAAGGGCCGGGGGACGGTCGCGACCGGGCGCATCGAGCGCGGCATCGTCAAGGTCGGCGACGAGATCGAGATCGTCGGCGTGAAGGCGACCCGCAAGGTCGTCGTCACCGGCGTCGAGATGTTCAAGAAGCTGCTCGACGAGGGCCGCGCCGGGGACAACGTCGGCTGCCTCCTGCGGGGCATCGAGCGCGAGGAGATCGAGCGCGGCCAGGTCATGGCCAAGGGCGGCTCGATCAAGCCCCACACGACCTTCAAGGCCCAGGTCTACGTCCTGACCAAGGAGGAGGGCGGCCGGCACACCCCGTTCTACAACGGCTACCGGCCCCAGTTCTACCTCCGGACGACCGACGTCACCGGCGCGATCAGCCTGCCCGGCGGGGCCGAGATGGTCATGCCCGGCGACAACGTCGAGATGGGCGTCGAGCTCATCACCCCGATCGCCCTCGAGGTCGGCCAGCGGTTCGCCATCCGCGAGGGTGGCCGGACCGTCGGCGCCGGGGCCATCACCAGCATCACCGAGTAGGCGATGGCGAAGCAACGGATCCGGATCCGCCTCAAGGCCTACGACCACCGGCTGCTCGACCAGTCGGCGGCGCAGATCGTCGAGACGGCGCAGCGCACGGGTGCCGACATCGTCGGGCCCGTGCCCCTGCCCACCCGGATCGAGAAGTTCACCGTCATCCGCTCGCCGTTCATCGACAAGGACAGCCGGGAGCAGTTCGAGATCCGCACCCACAAGCGGCTCGTCGACATCCTGGATCCCTCGTCGAAGACCGTCGATGCCCTGATGCGGCTCAGCCTCCCGGCTGGCGTCGACATCGAGATCAAGATGTAGATGAGCATCGGACTCATCGGCCGCAAGGCCGGCATGACCCAGGTCTTCCAGGAGGACGGGACGATGGTCGCCGTCTCCGTGGTCGAGGTCGCCCCGAACCGGGTGACCCGCGTCCGCACGCCCGAGCGCGACGGCTATGCCGCCGTGCAGCTCGGCACGAACGAGCGCGCCCGGCTGACCAAGCCCCAGCTCGGCCAGCTGAAGGACCTCCCGAAGCTCGGGACCCTCCGCGAGTTCCGCGTCGACGACCCGTCCGGCTTCGAGGTCGGCCAGACCCTCGCCATCGGCGATGTCTTCGCCGCGGGCGACCTCGTCGACGTGACGGGCGTCTCGAAAGGCAAGGGTTTTGCCGGCCACGTGAAGCGCCACAACTTCCACCGCGGCCCGACCACCCACGGGTCCGATCACCATCGGGAGCCCGGCTCGATCGGGCCTGGCACCACCCCTGGCCGCGTCTACAAGGGTCTTCGCATGGCGGGCCACATGGGCGACGAGCAGGTCACGACCAAGAAGGTCCGGGTCGTGAAGGCCGATGCCGCGAACAACGTCCTCCTCGTCGCCGGCAGCCTGCCCGGCGGCCGGGGCAGCCTCGTCCTGGTCCGGAAGGCGTAGCCCGATGCCGACGACCACCCTCTACGACAAGTCCGGCGCCTCGATCGGCGACGTCGAGCTCAACGCCGAGCTCTTCGCCGCGCCGGTCAACGCCGCCGTGCTCCACCAGGTCGTGACCGCCCAGCTCGCCGGCCGGCGAATGGGCACCCACGATTCCAAGACCCGCGGCGACGTCCGCGGCGGCGGCAAGAAGCCGTATCGCCAGAAGGGCACCGGCCGCGCCCGACAGGGCACGCCCACCGCTCCCCACTATCGGGGTGGCGGCGCCGTGTTCGGGCCTCATCCGCGGAGCTACGAGCAGCGCCTGCCTCGCAAGATGCGACGGCTCGCGCTGCGCGGTGCCCTGACCGCGAAGCTCGGCGACGAGGCGATCCGGATCGTCGACGCGTTCGGGCTCGAGGCCACGCGGACGAAGGACGTCGTCGCCCTGCTGGCGGCCGTCAAAGCCACGGGCCGGATCCTCGTCGTCGCCCCGACCGCGGACGAGACGCTCCGCAAATCGGCCCGGAACCTGCCGACGGTCGACGTCATCCTGGCCGACTCGCTCAACGTCGTGGACCTCGTGAACGCCGACACCGTCGTCATCGAGCAGCCGGCCCTCGCGCGCATGGAAGAGGTCTACCTGTGAGCGCCCTGGGCGCCGCCGAGGTCATCCTCCGGCCGGTCGTGAGCGAGAAGTCGATCGACGAGTCGAGCCGCGGCAAGTACACGTTCCGGGTCCACCCGGGCGCGAACAAGATCCAGATCAAGGCCGCGATCGAGGAGCTCTACGCGACCGAGAAGATCAACGTCGTCTCGGTCAACGTCCTGACGAAGCTGCCGAAGACGAAGCAGCGCGGCACGAAGCGGGGCCGGGTCACCGGCCAGACCGCGGGCTGGCGCAAGGCCGTCGTGACCCTGGCCCCCGGCCAGAAGATCCAGTTCTTCGAGGGGGTCTAGGCGATGCCGCTGCGCAGCTACAAGCCGACATCGCCGGGCCGCCGTGGGATGACCCGGTCCACGTTCGACGAGATCACCACGACGACGCCCCACAAGCCGCTGCTCGAGCCCCAGAAACGGGCCTCGGGCCGGAACAACGCCGGTCGCATCACGGTCCGCCATCGGGGCGCGGGTGAGAAGACCCACTATCGCCGGATCGACTTCAAGCGCGACAAGTTCGGCGTGCCTGCAACGATCGCCACGGTCGAGTACGACCCGAACCGCTCCGCGCGGATCGGCCTGCTGCACTACCGCGACGGCGAGAAGCGCTACATGCTCCTGCCTCACGGCCTGAAGGTGGGCGACGTCGTCGTCTCCGGCCCGGGAGCGGACGCCCGCGTGGGCAACGCCCTGCCGATCGCGAGCATCCCGCTGGGCACCACGATCCACAACATCGAGCTCGTCGCCGGACGGGGTGGCCAGATCGTCCGCTCGGCTGGCGCGGCCGCCCAGCTCCTGGCGAAGGAGGGCGACTACGCCCAGGTCCGGCTGCCGTCGGGCGAGGTCCGCCGGGTCCCGATGACCTGCATGGCGACCGTCGGCCAGGTCGGCAACCTCGACCACGAGAACCAGAACCTCGGCAAGGCCGGCCGGGCTCGCCACATGGGCCAGCGACCCGAGGTTCGCGGGGTCGTCATGAACCCGCGCGACCATCCGCATGGCGGCGGCGAGGGCAAGTCGCCGACCGGCATGCCACCCAAGACGCCGTGGGGCAAGCCCGCGATGGGCTACCGCACCCGGCGCGCGAAGACGACCGGGCGCCTGATCGTTCGCTCGCGACGCCGGAAGTAGCGGAGAGGCAGCGACATGTCCCGTTCCATCAAGAAGGGTCCGTTCATCGAATCCCGGCTCCTCGGCCGGATCGACGACATGAACAAGCGCAACGAGAAGAAGGTCGTGAAGACCTGGTCACGCGCGTCCGTCATCTTCCCGTCGTTCATCGGCCACACCGTCGCCGTCTACAACGGCCGGAAGCACGTGCCGGTCTACGTCACCGAGAACATGGTCGGCCACCGCCTCGGCGAGTTCGCGCCGACCCGCACCTATCGCGGCCACGGCAAGAGCACCGACCGGACGACCGCGCCGAAGGGTCCGGTGGCCTGATGCGCGCATCCGCCACCGCGAAGTTCCTGCGCGGCTCGACCCGCAAGGCCCGCCTCGTGGTCGACGCCATCAAGGGCCGCCCCGTCGAGGAGGCTTCGGCCCTGCTGCGGTTCATGCCCCAGGCCGCCGCCCGCGACGTCGCGAAGGTCCTGAAGAGCGCGGCAGCCAACGCCGAGAGCAACCACAACCTCGCCGCGGACGAGCTGGTGATCGTCGACGCCCGGGCCGATGAAGGCCCGACGCTGAAGCGCTGGCAGCCGCGAGCCCAGGGTCGGGCCTTCCCGATCCACAAGCCGATGACCCACATCACCGTGACGGTCGCCGATCGGGAGGACGCCTAGCCATGGGACACAAGGTCCACCCGTACGGCTTCCGGCTCGGGGTCACCCGGACCTGGACCGCGAAGTGGTATCACGACAAGGAGTACACGACGCTCCTCGTCGAGGACATCGCCATCCGCCAGCTCGTCGACAAGCGGCTGGCCAACGCGAGCGTCAGCGGCCTCGAGATCGAGCGCAACTTCGGCCAGGTGACGGTGACGGTCCACACGGCCAAGCCCGGGATCGTCATCGGCAAGGGCGGCCAGAACGTCGAGATCCTTCGCCAGCAGATCGGCACGCTCACCAAGCGCAAGGTCAAGCTGGAGATCAAGGAGATCCGCCAGCCGGAGCTCGACGCCTACCTCGTCGCGATGAACATCGCCCAGCAGCTGGGCCGCCGCATCGCCTTCAAGAAGGCGATGAAGCAGGCGATCCAGCGGTCGATGAAGGCCGGCGCCAAGGGCGTGAAGATCATGGTCTCCGGCCGGCTCGGCGGGGCCGAGATGAGCCGGCGCGAATGGGACCGCGAGGGTCGGATCCCGCTCGGCACGCTCCGGGCCGACATCAGCTACGGCCAGGTCCACGCCCACACGACCTACGGCCGGATCGGCGTGAAGGTCTGGATCTACCGCGGTGATATGACCCCCGTCCGCAACATCCCGCAGGCCGCGGCGTCGGCCGGGCAGGCCGTCTAGCCATGCTGCTGCCTCGACGCGTCAAGCATCGCAAGGTCATGCGCGGCCGGATGTCCGGCCAGGCGAAGGGCGGCCACGAGGTCTCCTTCGGCGACTACGGCCTCGCGACGATGGAACCGGCCTGGATCACCAGCCGGCAGATCGAGGCTGCCCGACGGGCGATGACCCGCTCGGTCAAGCGCGGCGGCAAGATCTGGATCCGCGTGTTCCCGGACAAGCCGGTCACGAAGAAGCCGGCCGAGACCCGGATGGGCTCCGGCAAGGGCGCGCCCGATCATTGGGTCGCGGTCGTGAAGCCGGGCCGGATCCTCTTCGAGATGGCCGGCGTGCCGCACGAGGAGGCGGCCGAGGCAATGCGCCTCGCGAGCCACAAGCTGCCCGTCGCGACGCGCCTCGTCGCCCGCGAGGGCGCGGTCGAGGGAGGCGAGCGCTGATGGCCATCCTGGAGATCGCCAAGATCCGAGAGATGTCCGACACCGAGCTGGCGGATGCCCTGAAGCAGGCCAAGCAGGACCTCTGGACGGCCCGCTTCTCGCTGTCGACGCGACAGCTCAATGACACCAGCTCGATCCCCCAGACCCGCCGGGTGATCGCCCGCATCCTCACGGTCCAGCGCGAGCGCGGCCTCAGCCGCTTCGCCCCGGCCGCGAAGAAGTCGGCGTAGGCGGCGTCCGATGACAGGAGCAACCACCCCCGTGCAGGCGCAGCGCAAGACGAAGGTCGGTCGCGTCGTCAGCGACCGGATGGACAAGACGATCGTCGTGTCCGTCGAGCGCCTGGCCCGCCACCGGCTGTACAAGCGGGTCATCCGGCTGACCACGAAGTTCAAGGCCCACGACGAGGCCAACGAGGCCCACGTCGGCGATACCGTCCTCATCGAGGAGTCGCGGCCGCTCTCGGCCACGAAGCGCTGGCGGCTCGTGCGGATCGTCGCCAAGGCCGGCGAGCACGGTCTCGCCTCCGACTTCATGGCCGAGGAGGTCGAGACCTCCGAGGCGATCCATTCCGCGGCCCACCCCGGCCGTGTGGCCAGGTTTGACGCCGACGAGGCCGCGAACGCCGAGGCCGGGAACGCCGACGCCGGCCAGGCGGAGACCGGCAGTGCCGACACAGCCGGATCTGAAGGCGGCGAGGCGTGATCCAGGTCCAGACCCGCCTGAAGGTGGCCGACAACACGGGCGCCCGCACGATCCAGTGCATCCGGATCATGGGCCGCTCGACGAAGACGTCCGCCGGGATCGGCGACGTCATCGTGGCCAGCGTCAAGCAGGCCATCCCGAACGCCGCCGTCAAGAAGGGCGACGTCGTCCGAGCGGTCGTCGTCCGCACGGCCAAGGAGTACGGCCGCTCCGACGGCTCGTACATCCGCTTCGACGAGAACGCGGCCGTGCTCATCAACAACCAGGGCAATCCCCGCGGGACCCGGATCTTCGGGCCCGTGGCCCGCGAGCTCAGGGATCGGAACTACATGAAGATCGTCAGCCTCGCGCCGGAGGTCCTGTGATGGCCGGCGCATCGGTGAAGCTGCCCGAGATCCGCAAGGGCGACACCGTCGTGATCCTCAGTGGCAAGGACGCCGGCAAGCGGGGGACCGTCGAGAAGGTCGTCCGCAACCAGGTCGCGTCGGCGCTGGTCCAGGCCAACAAGGGCAGCAAGGGCCGCGTCCGCCAGTCCAGCTACTGGCGCAAGGCCTCGCCCCACCCGGCGGCCGTCGTGATCACCGGCATGAACATCGCGAAGCGCCACCAGAAGCCCCGCCAGACGCAGGGCCGGACGGACCGGATGCCGAAGATCCAGCAGGGCGGGATCATCGACGTGCCCCAGCCGATGTCGATCTCCAAGGTCATGCTCGTCTGCCCGAAGTGCGGCCAGCCGACGCGGATCCGGCACGAGGTGCTCGACGACGGGCGGCGGGTCCGGATCTGCACGAGCTGCGGCCAGGCGATGGAGGCGTCGAAGTGACGACCGCCGGGCTCCAGCTCCGCTACCAGTCCGAGGTCGTGCCCGCGCTCGTGAAGCAGTTCGAGTACGGCAACCCGAACCAGGTCCCGCGCCTGGCGAAGATCGTCGTGAACGTCGGCCTCGGCGAGGCCCTGACGAACGCGAAGGCGGTCGACGCCGCGGTCGGCGATCTGACCCTGATCACCGGCCAGAAGCCCGTCGTCACGAAGGCCAAGCGCTCGATCGCGCAGTTCCGCGTGCGGACGGGCAACTCGATCGGCCTGAAGGTCACGCTGCGCGGCCGCCGGATGTGGGACTTCCTCGAGCGCCTCACGATGCTCGCCCTGCCCCGCATCCGCGACTTCCGCGGCACGCCCGGTCGGTCGTTCGACGGGCGCGGCAACTACACGCTCGGGCTCCGGGAGCAGATCGCCTTCCCGGAGATCGATTACGACAAGGTGGACCGTCTCCGCGGGCTGGAGATCAGCATCGTGACGACGGCGAAGTCCGACGAGGAATCGAAGCGACTGCTCGAGCTCCTCGGCATGCCCTTCGCCTCGTAGGCGGGGAGGGGAGTCGATGGCCAAGAAGTCACTGATCGCGAAGTCGAAGCGAACGCCGAAGTTCAAGGTCCGGGCCTACCACCGCTGCGTGGTCTGCGGCCGGCCGCGGGCCTTCATGCGTCGCTTCAGCCTGTGCCGAATCTGCTTCCGGGAGCGCGCCCTCCAGGGCGAGCTGCCGGGCGTCACGAAGTCGAGCTGGTAGGCCGATGAACATCTCCGATCCCATCGCCGACATGCTGACCCGGGTCCGGAACGCCTCGCGCGCCCGGCACACCGAGGTCGTCGTGCCCGCCTCCCGAACGAAGCGCGAGATCGCCCGGATCCTCAAGGCCGAGGGCTTCATCGCCGACGTCACCGAGGAGCAGGCGGGGCCGGCGCACCAGCTGCGGCTGACGCTCCGCTACGTCGACGGCAAGGTGCCGGTCGTCTCGGGCCTGAAGCGCATCAGCAAGCCCGGCCTGCGGGTCTACGCCGGCAAGACCGACATCCCACGGGTGCTCGGCGGGCTCGGCATCGTCATCGTCAGCACGAGCCAGGGGATCATGACCGGCGCGCAGGCCCGCAAGGCCCAGCTCGGCGGCGAAGTCCTGGCCTACGTCTGGTAGACGAGATGTCCCGAATCGGCCGCCTGCCCATCGCCGTCCCCGCCGGGGTCGACGTCGCCATCGCCGGGCGCGAGGTCACCGTGAAGGGCCCGAGGGGGACCCTGTCGCGGTCGCTCCACCCGGAGATGGGGATTGCCCGCGAGGGTGATTCGATCGTCGTCACCCGGCCGAGCGAGGCCAAGACCCACAAGCAGCTCCACGGCCTGACCCGGACGCTCGTGAACAACATGGTCGTCGGCGTGACCGCCGGCTACCGGAAGGGCCTCGAGATCAATGGCGTCGGCTACCGCGCGGCGCTCGTCGGCCGGAAGCTCCAGCTCAACCTGGGCTACAGCCACCCGATCGAGATCGACCCGCCCGCCGGCATCAGCTTCGAGGTCGAGAACCCGACCCATCTCGCGGTTCTCGGCATCGACAAGGAGCTCGTCGGTCAGATTGCCGCCCGCGTCCGGTCCAGCCGCAAGCCCGAGCCATACAAGGGCAAGGGCGTTCGCTACGCCGGAGAGCAGGTCCGCCGCAAGGCCGGCAAGGCTGGCAAGATCGGGGGCAAGAAGTGACCCCGGTCGCGAGCCGCGGCGCCGCGCGCCAGAAGCGCCATGACCGGATCCGGCTCCGCCTGTCCGGTGACGCCGCACGGCCCCGTCTGGCGGTGTTCCGGAGCCTGAAGCACATCTCGGCCCAGGTCATCGACGACGCGTCGGGCCGGACCCTCGTGGCCGCCACGAGCCTCGAGCGGGAGCTTCGGGCGGCGAACGGGACCAAGATCCAGGAAGCGGCCGCCGTCGGCCGGCTCCTCGCCGAGCGGGCGAAGGCCGCAGGCGTCGACCAGGTCGTGTTCGACCGCGCGGGGTACCGCTACCACGGCCGGATCAAGTCGCTCGCGGATGCAGCCCGCGAAGCGGGACTGCAGTTCTAGGAGCGAACGATGGCACGGATCGATCCCAACAAGCTCGCGCTCGAGGAGCGCGTCGTCCAGATCAACCGCGTCGCCAAGGTCGTCAAGGGCGGCCGGCGGTTCAGCTTCAGCGCGATGATCGTCGTCGGTGACGGCGGCGGCCATGTCGGCGTCGGGCTCGGCAAGGCCGGCGAGGTCCCCGAGGCGATCCGGAAGGGCGTCGAGGACGCGAAGAAGAACCTCATCCGGATCCCGATGGTCGGGACGACGATCCCGCACGAGGTCCGAACGGTCTACGCCGCGGCGAACGTCATGCTCAAGCCCGCCAGCCAGGGCACCGGCGTCATCGCCGGCGGCGCGGTCCGCGCCGTCGTCGAGGCGGCCGGCATCCGCGACATCCTCACCAAGGTCCACGGCTCGACGAACGCCGTGAACGTCACCCGGGCGACGATCGAGGCCCTCCGCAGCCTGCGCTCGGCCGAGGAGCTCAGTGCCCGCCGCGGCGTCACGGTCCGCCTCTACATCCCCGGCCAGCCGGCCGCGGAGGCCGCCAATGGCCGCTAGGCTGCGCGTGACCCAGGTCAGGAGCACCATCAGCCACATCGGCCGCAATCGGGCGACGATGCGGGCCCTCGGGCTCCACGGCGTCGGCTCGAGCGTCGACGTCGTTGACAACGACGCCACCCGCGGCATGGTCCGCCAGGTCCGGTTCCTCGTGTCCGTCGAGGAGCTGCCCGAGACGAGCGCGAAGGAATCGAAGTGAAGCTCCACGACCTGCGACCCGCCCCCGGGTCGCACAAGGCCAGGCGCCGGGTCGGCCGCGGCATCGCCGCCGGCCAGGGCAAGACGGCCGGCCGCGGGACGAAGGGCCAGAAGGCCCGCGCCGGCGGCAAGATCGCGGCCTGGTTCGAGGGCGGCCAGACGCCGCTCCACCAGCGCATCCCGAAACTGCACGGCTTCCGGAACGCGTTCAAGGTCGACTACGAGGTCGTGAACGTCGGGGCGATCGCCGCGCTCGTCGAGGCCGGCGTCCTCGAGCCGGGCGAGATGCCCGGCACGAAGAAGGCGAAGGGCGCCTCGGCCGCACCGATCACGGTGAACCAGGAGATCCTCCGAGCGACCGGCCTCGTCCGGACGCTGTCGAAGCCCCTGAAGGTCCTCGGCGGCGGCGACCTCATTACCCCGCTCTTCGTCGTCGCCGATGCCTTCAGCGCGTCGGCCCGCTCGAAGATCGAGGCGGCCGGCGGTTCGGTCAACGTCCTCGAGACGCCTGGCGCGAAAGGGCCCGCCGTGAAGGCCGACGCAAGTGCCGAAGCGGCGCCGGCCGCCGCCGAGCCGGCACTCGCGGTCGCCGCCGAGCCGGCGGCAGCGCCATCGGCAGAGGCCGCACCATCGGCCGAGCCAGCTCCGGCGGCCGAGATCCCGGCCGGGAGCCCGGCGAAGAGGCCGGCGAAGAGCCCCGCCGCGGCCGCCAAGCCCGCAGCGAAGCCGGCTCGAGCCTCGCGCAACGCTGCACCCGCGGCGGCAGATGCCGCGGTCGCCGATGCCGCGGCCAAGGGCGACGCGCCCGCGAAGCCACGCGCTCGCAAGCCCAGGGCCGACGCTTCGAACGAGGCCTGATCGACCGTGATCGACGCCCTCATCAATGCCTTTCGCGCGCCGGACATCCGACGCCGGATCCTGTTCGTCCTCGGGATCCTGGTCGTCTACCGGCTGCTCGCCCAGGTTCCGCTGCCAGGCGTCGACCACACCCAGCTGAAGGCCTTCTTCGACAACAACACGGCGTTCGGGATCATCGACCTCTTCGCCGGCGGCGGCCTGTCGCAGCTGTCGGTCGTCGGCCTCGCGATGAACCCCTACATCAACGCGTCGATCATCATGCAGCTGATGACGGGCGTGATCCCGTCGCTCCAGAACCTCAGTCGCGAAGGCGAGTACGGCCGCCAGCGGCTGAACCAGTACACCCGCTACCTGACCGTGCCGATGGCGCTCCTGCAGTCGTTCGGAATCCTGTCGGCGCTCGGCCACCAGAACCCGCCGGTCATCATCGGCGGCTTCGGCCTCGGGATCGCGATGTCGTGGGTCCAGATGATCACGATGACTGCCGGCGCCGTGCTCCTGATGTGGCTCGGCGAGCTGATCACCGAGAAGGGCATCGGCAACGGCATCAGCTTCATCATCTTCGCCGGCATCGTCAGCCGCGCGCCGACGGGCATCGCCGGCCTGCTCAGCCAGCCGTCGCCGCGCGACATCCTGCTGTTCGTCCTCCTGGCCGTGGCCGCGGTCTTCGTGATCATCTACATCCAGGAGGGCCAGCGCCGGATCCCGATCCAGTACGCGAGCCGCGTCCGCGGCCGGCGGATGTACCAGGGCGGGCAGACGTTCCTGCCGCTCCGGGTCAACCTCGCGGGCGTCATCCCGATCATCTTCGCGATCAGCATCCTGCAGTTCCCGGCGCAGCTCGCGATCTACTTCTCGTTCTCGGACGTCCAGATCATCCGCGACGTCGCGAACGGGATCGCCGGGTTCCTGTCGAACACGACGATCCAGTACGCGGTCCTCTACTTCTTCCTGACCGTCGGCTTCACGTACTTCTACACGGCGTTCACGTTCAAGCCCGACGAGACCGCCGAGCAGCTGCGCAAGAACGGCGGCTTCATCCCCGGGATCCGGCCGGGCCGACCAACCCAGGACTACCTCGCCCGCGTGGTCTCGCGGATCACGATTGCGGGCGCCCTGTTCCTCGGCGTCGTCGCGGTGGCGCCGGTGCTCGCCGGGGTCATCGACCCGTCGCTGAAGGGCCTCGCCATCGGCGGCACGGGCGTCCTGATCGTGGTCTCGGTCGTCGTCGAGACGATGAAGCAGATCGAGGCCCAGCTGATGATGCGCAGCTACGAGGGCTTCATCCGCTGATGTGGCGGCGCGCCTGGCGGGCCGGCGGCGAGTTGCCGCCTCCGGGCGCTCGCTCACGCACCCGACGATGAGCGTCATCGTCCTGCTCGGCGCACCGGGAGCCGGGAAGGGGACCCAGGCGCCGATCCTGGCCCAGACGCTGAGTGTCCCGATCCTTGCCTCGGGCGACCTGCTGCGGGCGGTGGCCGCGTCGGGCAGCGACCTCGGAAAGGCGGTCGAGGCCACGATGAAGTCGGGCGAGCTCGTCCCCGATGCGACGACGGTCCGGATCTTCCTCGACCGGCTGGCCCAGCCCGATGCGGCCGGTGGCGCGATCCTCGACGGCTTCCCGCGGACCCGCGGCCAGGCCGAGGCCCTCGACTCGGCCCTCGAGACGATGGGCGCCGGCGTCGATACCGCGATCTACATCGAGGTGCCGCTCGAGGCCCTCGTCGCCCGGATGGCGGATCGTCTCATCTGTCGCGCGGGCGGGCACGTCTACAACGTCCGCTCGAACCCGCCCCGCGTGCCCGGGGTCTGCGACGTCGACGGTTCGGAGCTCTACCAGCGCGCCGACGACGCCGAGGCCACGGTGCGGGCCCGGATGGCCCAGCAGCTGCCGGCGCTCGAGGAGGTCGCAGGCTATTACCGCAACCGGGGCCGACTCCAGGTCATCGACGGCCTCCAGCCGATCGACGCGGTCAGCGCGTCGCTGATCGCCGCCGTGTCGCGGGCGCGGGCAGGAGACCAGGCGTGATCAGGGCTCCCCGCGAGATCGACCGGATGCGCCGGGCCGGGCGGATCGTCGCCGAAGTCCTCGCCCTCGTCGAGGCGGAGCTGCAGCCGGGTGTCACGACCGCCGAGCTCGACCGCCTCGCCGAGCGCCACATCCGCTCGTCTGGCGGGGTCCCGTCGTTCAAGGGCTATCTCGGCAGCGGCCGCTACGGACGCGGCCCGCGAGCCTTTCCCGCTTCGACATGCATCTCCATCGACGAAGAAGTGGTCCATGGGATCCCCGGCGACCGCGCGATCCAGGCTGGCCAGCTCGTCTCGGTCGATGTCGGCGCGATCGTCGACGGCTGGCACGGCGACGGCGCCCGGACGTTCATCGTCGGCGAGGTCGAGCCCGCGGTCCGGGAGCTGGTGGATGCCACCCGCCTCGGCATGATGGCCGGCATCGCCGCCGCGCTGCCCGGCAACCACATCGCCGACATCGGGGCTGCGGTCGAGGACGTCGCGAAGCCGCACGGCTACGGCGTCGTCAGGCACTTCGTCGGCCACGGGATCGGCAGCCACATGCACGAGGAGCCGCAGGTCCCGAACTACCGGACCGGCCACCGCGGCGCCGAGCTCCGGCCCGGGATGTGCCTCGCGATCGAGCCGATGTTCACGCTCGGCAGCGGCGACGTCGGCGTGCTCGCGGATGGCTGGACGGTCATCACGGCCGATGGCTCGCTGGCTGCCCATTTCGAGCACACGATCGCGATCACCGACCACGGTCCGGAGATCCTGACGACGGTCTGAGCGCCGAGATGCCCGCTAGCCCGCCGGAACGATCTTCTGATACGCTATGCGTTCGTGTGTCGGCCCTTCCGGGCCGGCACTCGTGCTGAGAAAGGGAACACCAGCCGCCCGTGGCCAAGCGAGATGCGATCGAAGTCGAAGGGACGGTCGTCGAACCGCTCCCAAATACGATGTTCGCGGTCGAGCTCGATAACGGCCACCGTGTGCTGGCCCACATCTCCGGGAAGCTCCGGATGAACTTCATCCGGATCCTGCCCGGCGACCGCGTCAGGGTCGAGCTGTCGCCCTACGACCTGACCCGCGGTCGGATCACGTACCGCATGCGCTAGGCGCCCGCCCGGGACGCCGTCAACACACACGAGGAAGCGTTGAAAGTCCGAGCGTCGGTCAAGACCCGCTGCGACAACTGCAAGATCGTTCGCCGTCACGGGACCGTGATGGTCATCTGCTCGAACCCGAAGCACAAGCAGCGGCAGGGGTAGGAGCGCATGGCTCGAATCGCCGGCATCGACATCCCCCGCGAGAAGCGGGTCGAGGTCGCCCTCACGTACATCTTCGGGATCGGCCTGCCAACCTCCCAGAAGATCCTGACCCAGACGAACGTCAACGCGGACACGCGGGTCCGCGACCTCACCGAGGACCAGGTCAACCGCCTCCGCGAGCTCATCGACCGGCGCTACAAGGTCGAGGGGGACCTGCGCCGCGAGGTCGCGCTCAACATCAAGCGACTCCAGGAGATCGGCTCCTATCGGGGCCTCCGCCACCGCCGCAACCTGCCGGTCCGCGGGCAGCGCACGAAGACCAATGCCCGCCAGCGGCGGGGCCCGAAGAAGACGGTCGGCGTTCGCCGCAAGGCCGTCGCGAAGACATAGCGAGGGATCAGCGCACGCATGGCTGAACGCAAGCGAGCCGTCAAGCAGCGCCGCCGGGAGCGGAAGAACGTGCCCGTTGGGCACGTCCACATCCAGGCGTCGTTCAACAACACGATCATCACGATCACCGACCTGCAGGGCTCGGTGGTGAGCTGGGGCTCGGCCGGCGTGGCCGGGTTCAAGGGCTCTCGCAAGAGCACCCCGTACGCGGCCGCGCTCTCGGCCGAGACGGCCGCCCGCAAGGCGATGGAGCACGGCATGCGCCAGGTCGAGGTCTACGTGAAGGGCCCCGGCGCCGGTCGCGAGCAGGCGATCCGCTCCCTCCAGGCCGCGGGCCTCGAGGTCAACGCCATCACCGACGTCACCCCGATCCCGCACAACGGCTGCCGCCCGCCCAAGCGGCGCCGGGTCTGAGGAGGATCGGCATGGCTCGCTACACCGGTTCCGTCTGCCGCCTCTGCCGTCGCGAGGGCGCGAAGCTCTACCTGAAGGGCACGCGCTGCTACACCAAGAAGTGCGCCTTCGAGCGACGCCCGACCCCGCCCGGCCAGCACGGCGTCCGTCGCCGCAAGATGGGCGACTTCGGCATCCAGCTCCGGGAGAAGCAGAAGGTCCGCCGCGTCTACGGCGTCCTCGAGCGCCAGTTCCGGAACTACTACACGGATGCCTCCGGCCGCGAGGGCATCACCGGCGAGAACCTCCTCCGGTCGCTCGAGACGCGCCTCGACAACGTCGTCTTCCGCCTCGGCTTCGGGGTCTCCCGGGCCCAGGCCCGCCAGCTCGTCGCCCACGGCCACTTCCAGGTCAACGGCGTCCCGACCGACGTCCCGTCCTTCCAGCTGAAGCCCGGTGACAAGGTCGCCGTCCGGGAGAGCCGGCGGAGCCGCGAGGCGTTCAAGCTCGTCCGCGAGACCCTGAAGTCCCACACGGCGCCCGAGTGGCTGAGCCTCGACGCCGCGAACCTGTCCGGCACCATCGCCTCCCAGCCCCGCCGTGACCAGATGCCGCTCGATCTCAGCGAGCAGCTCGTGGTCGAGTACTACTCGAGGTAACCGCCCTGATGATCGAACTCGAGACGCCCCAGATCGAGCCCGTCGAGGAAGTCGGCACGTACGCCAAGTACGAGGTCGGCCCCCTCCAAGCGGGCTATGGCGTCACCCTCGGCAACGCCCTCCGTCGCGTGCTCCTGTCGTCCCTCGAGGGGGCGGCCGTGACGTCGCTCCAGATCCGCGACGTCTACCAGGAGTTCTCGACGATCCCGGGCGTCAAGGAAGACGTCACCCAGATCGTCCTGAACGTGAAGAAGCTCCGGATGAAGAGCTTCGCGACGCACCCCGTCCAGCTCCGGCTCACGAAGAGCGGTGCCGGTCCCGTCCTCGCCGCGGACATCATGGAGTCGGCGGACGTCGAGATCGTCAACCGCGACCTCGTCCTGATGACGCTCGACTCCGACGACGTGACGATCGACATGGATCTCACCGTCGAGCGTGGCATCGGCTACCTCGGGGTCGAGCGGACCGACGCGCTGCCGATCGGCGTCATCGCCGTCGACGCGATCTTCACCCCGGTCCGGAAGGTCAACTACTGGGTCGAGAGCACCCGCGTCGGCCAGGTCACGAACTTCGACAAGCTGACGCTCGAGATCGAGACCGACGGCACGATCAGCCCGGAGGAGGCCCTGAGCCGCGCGGCCGGGATCCTCATGGAGCAGTTCCGGCCGTTCATCAGCATCGGCCAGGCCCAGATGCAGGCCGAGCGCGCCGCGGCCGGCGTCCCCGCCCTGCCGCCCAACATGCTCGACATGCCGATCGAGGAGCTCGACCTCCCGATGCGGGCCTACAACTCCCTCAAGCGCAACAACATCGTGAAGGTCGGGCAACTCCTCCAGCTCAAGGACGAGGACCTGCTTCGGATGCGCAACTTCGGCAAGAAGTCGCTCGACGAGATGAAGGAGCGGCTCCGGATGCGCGGCTTCATCGTCCCCGAGACGGAGCCCGGCGAGTTCGAGGACGACGAGTCCGGGGACGACCTCGAGCTCGAGACCGACGGCGAGGACGCCTGATCCAATGGCCCACGGCATCGACGGCCGCAAGCTCAGCCGCAAGACCGGCCCCCGGCTCGCCCTCTACCGGAACCTGACGGTCTCGATCCTGCGGTACGAGCGGGTCAAGACCACCGAGGCGAAGGCCAAGGAGGTCCAGGGCCGCGTCGAGCGGATGATCACGCTCGCGAAGCGCGGCGACCTGTCGGCCCGCCGAGCGGTCGTCTCGGAGTTCCCGAACGAGCCGCTCGTCGTCACCAAGCTCTTCGACGAGATCGCCCCGAAGTACGAGGATCGGACCTCGGGGTACACCCGCATCGTCAAGATCGGGCAGCGCCCGGGTGACGGCGCGGAACTGGTCCAGATCGAACTGGTGTAAGCGTGCCCGAGAGGGCGCCCCGTGATCGGGCCGCGAAGCGGTTTCGAGCCACGGTCGAATATGACGGCACGGAGTTCGCCGGATTCCAGGTCCAACCTGGGCTCCGGACCGTCCAGGGAGAGCTCGAGACCGCGCTGGCCCGCTTGATGGGCGGGAACCGCCAGCCGGTCGACGGGGCCGGCCGGACCGACGCCGGCGTCCACGCCACGGGGCAGGTGATCGCCTTCACCTATGCCGGGGCGCTCGACGCGGCAGGCCTGGCCGAGGCGCTGAACGGCTCGCTCCCGCCGGATGTCGCGGTTCGCGACGTTCGCCGGGCAGCCGCGAGGTTCCATCCCCGCTACGCCGCTCGGTACCGGGACTACCGGTACACGATCTGGAACGGGCCACGGAGCCCGCTCCGGGAGCGGACCGCCTACCGGGTGCGAGCCCATCTGGACACCGCCGCCATGACGCGAGCCGCATCGGCCTTCGAGGGCCGACACGACTTCAGCGCCTTCGGCGGGGCCGATCCCCAGCCGGTTCGCACGGTCCACGCCGTGCGGGTCCGGCGGTCCGGGGACCTGGTGACGATCGACGTGCGAGCCGACGCGTTCCTCCGCGGCATGGTCCGGCGCATGGTCGCCGCCCTGGTCGCGGTGGGTCGCGGGAAGATCGGCGAGGGCGAGGTCGCCGAGGCCCTGCTCGAGCGCCGACCGGCATTCGGGGGAGCCGCGGCACCGGCTCGGGGGCTCTGCCTCCGGCGGGTCGTCCGGGGACGAACGAGAGATCGACAGGCACAGCACGAGGACAGCGAATAGCGATGAACGCGAAGACCTACACGGTGCGCGAAGCCGACATCGAGCGGCAGTGGTTCGTCGTCGATGCGACGGACCAGACGCTCGGGCGCCTCGCCACGCGCGTCGCCCGCGTCCTCGAGGGCAAGCACAAAGCGACCTGGGCCCCGAACCTCGACACCGGGGATCACGTGATCGTCCTGAACGCGGCCAAGATCACGGTCAGCGCCGACAAGGTCGACGCGAAGGCGTACGTCCGCCACAGCGGCTACCCGCAGGGCCTCAAGTCCGAGAGCCTCGGCAAGCTCATGGCCCGCCGACCCGAGGAGGTCGTCCGGCGGGCCGTGAAAGGCATGCTGCCGCGGACCAGGCTCGGGACGCAGCAGCTCCGCAAGCTGAAGATCTATGCCGGCTCCGACCATCCCCATCAGGCCCAGCGGCCTGAGCCGCTCGCCTGACGGAGGAACGCATGGCCACGACCACGATCAACTCGGGCACCGGCCGCCGCAAGACGGCGGTCGCTCGCGTCCGGCTCCTGCCGGGCGAAGGCGAGATCGTCATCAACGGCCGCTCCCTCGTCGAGCACTTCGGCGCTGCCGTCGATGCCAACGACCTCCGCATGCCGTTCAAGGTCACCGGGACCGACGGCCGCTACAACGCGATGGTCAAGGTCGAGGGCGGGGGGGTCACCGGCCAGGCCGGCGCGATCCGCCACGGCATCGCCCGGGCCCTGCTCGAGCTTGACCCGGAGGGCTATCGCCTCCAGCTCCGTCAGGCCGGCCTGCTCACCCGGGACCCGCGGATGAAGGAGCGGAAGAAGTACGGCCTCAAGCGGGCCCGCAAGGCACCGCAGTACACAAAGCGGTAGCCAGACCGGGACTCTTCGGCCACCCCGCCGCGCGGCGGGGGAGCGTACGCTGCCGGCCGTGACGCGGCCGCTGTTCGAGCAGTACAAGGACGCCCTCCGGCGGGGCCATCTCGCCGCGCGCGGCGGCAGGCTCGACGACGCCATTGCCGCGTACGCCGAGGCGGCACGCCTCGCCCCGGATCGCGCGGCCCCGCACGCGAGCAGCGCGACGGTCCTGCATCGCGCCGGTCGCGACGGCGAAGCCCTCGAGGCCTTCGAGCTCGCGCTCCGGGTCGCCCCCGACGACGACGCCACGCTCCGGGCCCGGGCCGCGGTCTATCGAGAGATGGGCCGGCTCGCGAGCGCGGCCGCGGATCTCGAGCGCGTCGCCGAGACCCTGGCGGCCGACAGGCGGCGGGACGATGCCCTGAAGGCGGCCCGGGAGGCGCTGGACCTGACCGCGACGCCGGCTCGGCGGGCGCTCGTCGAGCGCCTCGAGGGGGACGAGGATGCGGCTGCCCGGCCCCGGCCGGCGATCACCGAACGCCGGACTCCGGCGGCCGCGGCGGCGGCCCCGAAGCCGGCCCCGTCGCCGGCGAAGACGTCGGCGCCCGCGCTCGCCCCCGAACCCGCACCGGAGCCCGCGGCCGGACCGGTTGCCGCCGGGTCGTCATCGACGCTGATGGACCTCTACGACGAGCCGATCGAGGACGCCCCGGCCGACGAGCGGCCGATCGATCGCGCCGCCGCGATCGCCGGGGCCCCGATCGACGCGCCAACGGCCGTCGAGCCGGTCGCCGAAGCGCCCGTCCAGGTGCCCGAGGGCGATGATTCCGCGCCAAGACCCCTCGTCCCCGAGCTGGCTGTGTTGAATGCCCAGACGCCCGGCCGGATCTCGCTCGACCCGTCCGTCCGCGACCCCGGGCTGGAGGGGCTCGTCGTGCTCGAGCCCGACGCCGATCCGGCCGACGCCATCCCCTGGCCGGCGATCGACCTGCCGTCGGCGCCGCCGCCGCCGATCGTCGGGCCGCCACCCGATCCCGAGGTCCTCATGGCCCAGTCCCTCGCGCTCATCGACTCGGGCGATCCCAAGGCGGCCCGCAACCTGATGCTGACCGCCGTGATGGTCCACCGTGCCGCGGGCCGCCCCGACGCCGCCCTGGATGTGTGCCTCCAGCTCCTGGCGCTGTTCCCCGGCGACGCCCACGTCCACCTCGCGATCGCCGGCCTGCAGCTCGACCACGGCTGGCAGGTCCTCGCCACCGAGAAGATCCAGCTCCTCCTGCGCCTCACGGCCCTCACGGGCGACACGCAGGCGGAGGCCGACGCACACGCCCTCGCGGCCGAGCGCCTGCGGGACGACGCCCTCTCGAGCTTCGCCCGGGCCTGACGCCCGGGACGTAGACTGCCGGTGGGATGCCGCAGCTGATCGCGTCGATCCTCGATCAGGTTCGCCCGACGACGATCCTCGACATCGGGATCACAGCGCTCCTCATCTACTGGCTCTTCAGCCTGATCCGGGGAACCCGGGCGGTCCGCCTCGTGATCGGCGTGAGCGTGCTGTTCGTCGTCTACTTCGCGGCCCGCTTCCTGCAGCTCCGGTTGCTCACCCAGATCCTCGAGACCGGGGCGGTCGTCGGCCTGTTTGCGCTCGTGGTGATCTTCCAGCCCGAGATCCGGCGGGCCCTCGACCGGATCGGCCGGGTCGGATCGCTGCGATGGCTCCTCTCGCCCGAGGACCGGACGGCCGAGCAGGTCGCCACCGAGGTCGCCCGCGCCGCGGCGCTCCTGTCCGCCGAGGGCCACGGTGCCCTGATCGTCCTCGAGCGCGAGACCGGCCTCGAGGAGATCGCCGAGAGCGGGGTGATGATCCACGGGGACCTGACGGCCGACCTCCTGCGAACGGTGTTCACCCCCCGGTCGGCGCTCCACGACGGGGCGGTGATCGTGCGTGGCTCGCAGATCCTGGCGGCCGGGGCGCTCCTGCCGCTCGCCGAGACGACGGTCCACACCGAGCGCTACGGCACCCGCCATCGAGCCGCCCTCGGGATCACCGAGCAGACCGACGCCGTCGTCGTCGTGGTCTCCGAGGAGAACGGCCAGATCAGCCTCGTCCAGCGGGCTCGCATCGTCCGAAACCTCAACGAGATCCAGCTCGCCCGCCAGATCCGCGGCCTCCTCCAGCCCGGCGGCGAGCCGGGGCCCATCCGTCGCCTCGGCGCCGGTGCTTCCGCCGGCCGGCCGGCGCCTTTCATGGGCGTGCGCCGGTTCGTCGGCGGCAACGGCGCCCGGGATGCCGGCGACCGCGGGCCGGAGCCGATCGTCGAGGAGCGGTCGCCGGCGCCGATCTCCGTCGTGCCGCCGCCGGCCGCGACGTCCGACCCGACGGGGGATGAGGCGCGCGATGGCTCGGATGCAGAGACGACGCCCGGCCCAGCGACCGAATCTACGGAAGCGGGCCGCGACGCCGCGGCGGCTCGATGATCCGCGGGCTGGTCGGCGCCTACCGCCTGATCGTCCGGAACTGGCCGCTGAAGCTGGGCGCGCTGGCCCTCTCGACCCTCCTGTACAGCGGCCTCGTCCTCTCGCAGACGACCCGCGACTTCGCCGGGTCCGTGCCGATCGTGCCGGTCAACCAGTCGCCACAGCTGATGATCCTGTCGCCGCTCGGCGTCGTCACCGACATCCGCTACGTCGCCTCGGACCCCGGCCTCCGGATCGATTCGCAGACGTTCAGCGCGACCGTCGACCTCACTCGGGTCGACCCGAGCTCCGGGCACGTGACCGTGCCGGTCAGCGTCGTGTCGCTCGACGACCGGGTCCAGGTCCTCGACTTCCAGCCGCAGCAGATCACGATCCAGCTAGACAGCAAGGCCAGCAAGACCGTGCCGATCAAGGCAGTCGTCTCCGGCCCGATCCCGTCGGGCCTCGCGATCGGCAACGCTGTCGTCGACCAGGCGTCGGCCACGGTGACCGGCCCGGCGTCGGTGATCTCCCAGATCGCCGAGGCCGATGCGCTGGTCGTCGTCGACAACTCCGGCATCGACGTGAACCAGACCATCGACCTCGTGGCGGTCGACGCCCAGGGCAACCAGGTCACCTCGGACGCGATGGAGATCGATCCGCGGAGCGTCCTCGTCAAGCTGCCGGTCTTCACGGACCGCAAGACGCGGACCGTGCCGGTCAGCCCGGTGGTCGTCGGCACGCCCGCGGCCGGCTTCGAGGTGGCGTCCGTCACCGTCCAGCCCCTCGTCGTCCAGGTGGAGGGCGATGCCAACGACCTGTCGTCCCTCAACGAGGCCGACACGGCCCCGGTCAGCGTCAGCGGCGCCTCGTCGACCGTGGTCGAGAAGGTCGACCTGGCCCTGCCGGACGGGATCCAGCCCCTTGGTGACGGGACCGTCCAGGTCACGATCGTGCTGCGCCCCGTCACGAGCACCCGCACGTTCGACGCCGGCCTGATCCTCGTGGGGGCGAGCCCGGACAAGACCTACACGCTGTCGACGGGCCACGTCCTCGTGACGATCGGCGGCTCGGAGGCCGATCTCGACCGTCTGCAGGGCGGCACGCTCGTCCTGAACCTCGACGTGACGGGCCTCGACGACGGCGATCACAGGATCGTCCCGACGGCGAACCTCACGACGGGCCTGACGCTCCTCGGGATCAGCCCGAGCCCCGTCGTCGTCACGATCTCGACGCCGACGCCGTCCCCGAGCTGACTTGTCCAGACTCTTCGGCACCGACGGCATTCGCGGCGTCGCCAACGCCGACCTGAAGCCCACCATCGCCTTCGCCCTCGGGCGGGCCACGGCCCATCGGCTGGTGGGCCCCGGAAGGTCGATCGTCGTCGGCCAGGACACGCGCCGCTCGGGTGACATGTTCGTCTCGGCCATCGCGGCCGGCGCCACGAGCCTCGGGGTCAACGTCGACCGCGTGGGCGTCGTCCCGACGCCGGCGCTCGCGTTCATCGCCGCGGATCCCGCCTACGCCGCCGGGATCATGGTATCGGCGTCGCACAACCCGGCCGAGGACAACGGCCTGAAGGTCCTCGACGATGCCGGGCTGAAGCTCGACGACTCGATCGAGGACGAGCTCGAGCAGCTGATCTGGCGCTCCGACGAGCTCCCCGGCGTGCCGAACGACCAGCTCGGGGTCGTTCGCGACGCGAGGGGCCGCGTGTCGACGTACGTCGCGAACCGGGAGCGGCTCGCGAAGCGGATCGACGGGGCGCGGTTCCGGGTCGTGCTCGACTGTGCCCACGGCTCGGCGAGCGAGGTGGCGCCCGGGATCATTCGAGCGACCGGCGCGTCCGTCGACGTGATCAACGCCGAGCCGGACGGCGTGAACATCAACCTCCACGCCGGGGCCACGGCGCCGGAGTCGCTCGCGGAGCGCGTCGTCGAGACCGGCGCCGACGTCGGCTTCGCCCTCGACGGCGACGCCGATCGGCTGATCGCGGTGGACGCGGCGGGGGCGATCGTCGACGGCGACCACGTCCTCGGCATCCTGGCCCTGGACCGGCTCGCACGGGGCAATGGCGATGGGCCGGCCCGGCGTGGCCTCGTGGTCTCCGTGCTGTCGAACGGCGGGCTGCAGCAGGCGGTCGAGGCAGCCGGGGGGCTCGTCATCCGGACCCCGGTCGGGGACAAGTACATCCTCGAGGGGATGCAGGTCTCGGGGGCCGGGCTCGGGGGCGAGAAGAGCGGCCACGTGATCGTCCGGGAGCACACCACGTCGGGCGACGGGATCGTCACCGCGCTCGAGGTCCTCCGGGTCATGGCCGCCTCCGGCCGGCCGCTGGCCGAGCTCGCGGCCAGGATCCCGATGCTCCCCCAGGAGCAGCGCACGATCCGGGTTCGCCACAAGGACCAGTGGGAAGGGGACCTCGAGCTTCGGCGTGCCATCGCCGACGCCGAGGGGCGGCTGAACGGCGGCGGCCGCGTGCTCGTCCGGCCCTCCGGAACCGAGCCGGCGCTCCGGGTGATGGTCGAAGGCCGCGATGCAGTCGTCGTGCGGGAGCTGGCCGATGCGTTGGCGGCCCTCGCGAAACAGCGCCTAGACTGACCCGGCTCATGTGCGGAATCGTTGGCTACACCGGTCCTCGCGAAGCCGGCCCGATCCTGATGGAAGGCCTCCGGCGGCTCGAGTACCGCGGCTATGACTCGGCCGGGATCGCCCTCGTGGACGATCAGGGGGACCTGTTCGTCGAGAAGAAGGCCGGCAAGCTCTCGAACCTCGCGACCGCGATCGCGGAGCGCACGCCGCATGCCGCGGTTGGCCTGGCCCACACGCGCTGGGCGACCCATGGCCGGCCGAACGACGTCAACGCCCATCCCCAGATGGACTGCACCGGCCGGATCACGGTCATCCACAACGGGATCATCGAGAACTTCCGCGAGCTCCGGGACGGGCTCGCCGCCCGGGGCCACACGCTCGTCTCCGAGACGGACACCGAGGCGATCGCCCACCTCGTGGAAGAGGCCTACGAGGGCGACATCGCCGACGCCGTGCGGTCGGCGCTTCGCCAGCTCGAGGGCGCCTACGCCCTGGCGGTCATGCATCGCGACGAGCCGGAGCGGATCGTCGGAGCGCGCAAGGATGTGCCGCTCGTCGTGGGCGTCGGCCGGGGCGAGAACTTCCTGGCATCGGACGTCGCCGCGATCCTGGCCCACACCGACCGGGTGATCTTCCTCGAGGACGGCGACGTCGCCGATCTCGAGCCCGACGCCGTCCGGACCACCGACGTGGCCGGCCGGCCGGTGGAGCGGACGGTCGAGCGAATCGACTGGTCGCCGGAGGCCGCCGAGAAAGGCGGCTTCGAGCACTTCATGCTCAAGGAGATCCACGAGCAGCCGGAGGCCCTCCGCCAGTCGCTGCAGGGCCGCCTGAGCCGGGATGACCGGATCCAGGTGCCCGAGCTGGAGCCGCTGGCCGATGCCATCCGGGCCGCGACACGGGTCGAGCTGGTCGCGTGCGGCTCGGCGTCCTACGCCGCCCTCGTCGGTGCCGATGCGATCCAGGCCTGGACCGACCTGCCCGCTCGGGTCACGGTCGGCTCCGAGTTCCGGTACGACCCCCCGCCCCTCGACGGCCGGACGCTCGTCATCGCCGTGACGCAGTCCGGCGAGACCGCCGACACGATCGCGCCGACGCGGCTCGCGAAGGAGCGTGGCTGCCCGATCGTGGCCGTCACGAACACCGTCGGCTCGGCGATCACTCGCGAGGCCGACGCGGTCCTGTTCCTCCAGGCGGGCCCGGAGATCGCGGTCGCGGCCAGCAAGACGTTCGTGACCCAGGTGACGACACTCGTCGTCCTGGCGGCCGGGATCGCGAAGCTGCGGGGCTCGCTGACCGAGGACGCCGAGCCGGAGCTCGTCGCGGCCCTTCGCCAGCTGCCCGCCGCCGCGACGCGGGCCCTCGAGCTGAACGCCCCGCGGTCGAAGGATCTCGCCCGCCGTTATGTGAACTCGCGCGGGTTCATGTTCGTCGGCCGGGGCGCCACGTACCCGGCCGCGCTCGAGGGCGCGCTGAAGCTCAAGGAGATCAGTTACGTCCACGCCGAGGGCTACGCGGCGGGCGAGCTCAAGCACGGTCCGATCTCGTTGCTCGACGCCGAATGCCCGCTCGTCGCGGTCGCGACCCGCTCGCACACGTACGACAAGCTGATCAGCAACGTCATGGAGGGCCGGGCCCGCGACGCCCGGGTCATCGCGGTGGCGACGGAGAGTGACGTCCAGATCGAGCGATACGCCGACGACGTCTGCTGGGTCCCGGACACGCACGAGCTTGTCAGCCCGGTGCTCGCGGTCATCCCGCTCCAGCTGTTCGCCTACCACGTCGCGGTCGCCCGCGGGACGGACGTGGACCAGCCGCGCAACCTGGCGAAGTCGGTCACGGTCGAGTAACCGACCCTTGAACGGGCAGCCTCCCCGCGGCGTTCCCGAGGAGCCCCCGGAGGTCGGTGGGGGAGCTCTGCGGCCCGCTCCGCCCGAGGGCACGACCGAGCTCGGCATCGACATCATCAAGGTCGCCCGGATCCGGGCGATGATCGAGCGGTTCGGGCCGAGGTTCGCCGTCCGGGTCCTCACCCCTGCCGAGCGCCGCTATGTCCGCGACCGGCCGGAGACGTTCGCCGGCCGATGGGCCGCCAAGGAGGCCGTCAGCAAGGTCCTCGGGCTCGGCGTCCGCGGGATCGGCTGGCAGGAGATCGAGGTCGAGCGGCTGCCGACCGGCCAGCCGGCCGTTCGTCTGCACGGCCGCGCCCTCCGCCGGGCCGAGCAGCTCGGCATGGAGCGGATCGCGCTGTCGATCAGCCACGAGTCCGAGTACGCCGTGGCGATGGCCTTTGGGATCCGTACCGCCGGTGGCCGGTTCCTGTTCCCGGTCGACATCGAGGAGCGCCTCGACGATCGGGAGCGCCGGATCCTCGCCCGGGTGGAGCGGCTCCGGTCGCTCCAGGAGTCGGGCCGTGGCTGACTCGCGGCCGCTGGGCTTCGGACGGCGGGACGACGCCGCCCAGACCGCCACGGTGGAGACGCCATTGACGATCCCGACGCTCGACGACAAGACGGCCGCCGCGCTGCTGCCGGTCCGCGAGCCGCGCGGCCACAAGGGCACGTTCGGCAAGCTCCTCGTGATCGCCGGCTCGCTCGACTACGCCGGCGCGGCGCTCCTCGTCTGCCGCTCCGGCGGGCGGGCGGGCGCGGGCCTCGTGACCCTCGCCGTGCCCGAATCGCTCCAGCCGCTGTTCGCGGCGAAGGTCGTCGAGGCCACGACCATGGCCCTGCCCGAGGACGACCTCGAGGAGGTCGACCCCGAGCCCGCGATCGCCCGGATCCTCGACCACGAGCACGACGCGCTGGTGCTGGGTCCGGGGCTCCGTCCGGGCCTCGCGACCGTGGAGCTCGTCCGCGAGCTCCTGGCCGTGCCCGACGATCCGCGGCCGGCCCCGGCCGTGCTGGACGCCGAGGCGCTGCGATCGATGGCGACGCTCGGCGACTGGTGGTCGGGGACGAGCCGGACCTGCGTCCTGACGCCGCACCCGGGCGAGTTCGAGCGGCTGCGGGCCGGGGCGGGCCTCGACCCCGAGGCCGATGGCGACCTCTCCACCGACGACGCGGCACGGGCCGCGGCCGCGAAGGACGCGGCCACGACGTGGGGCCAGGTCGTGGTCCTGAAGGGCGCCCGGACCGTCATCGCCGAGCCCGACGGCACGGTGACCGCGGTCGGCTTCGAGAACCCGGCCCTCGCCAGCGGCGGGACCGGCGACGTCCTGGCCGGCGTGATCGGAGGGCTGCTGGCGCAGGGCCTCGAGCCGGGCGCGGCCGCCCGGCTCGGTGTCTATCTCCACGGGCTCGCGGGTGACATGGTCCGGGAACGCCTCGGCGACGCCGGGCTCCTCGCGTCGGACCTGCCCGACCTGGTCCCGGTCGCGCGGAAGCGCCTCGCGGCGATCGCCGAACGGGCGAGGGCCGGCAAGCGGCTCGGGTTCACGCCGCGCGAGGACGGGACGGGCGCCGGAGCCGACGCCTGAGCATCCAGGCGGAGCTGGCCGCGGCCGGGCTCGACCCGCTTCCGCGCACCGCCTGGCTCGAGATCGACCTCGGCGCGCTCACGCGGAACCTGGGCGTGCTGCGCTCGCTCGCCGGCGACGTTCCGGTCTCGCCGGTGGTCAAGGCCGACGCCTACGGGCACGGTGCCGTGCCGGTCGCCCAGGCCCTCGCCGCAGCCGGAGCCGATGGCCTCTGCGTCGCGACGTTCGACGAGGCGGTCGTCCTCCGCGAAGCCGGGATCGATCGCCCGATCGTCGTCCTGTATCCCATCCCACCCGAGCTCGCTCGGGAGGCCGCCGACGAGCGGATCGCGGTCACCGCGGGCGACGAGACCCTGCTCGACCGACTCCTGGCGCAGCCGGGTCTGGACCAGATCGCGGCGCCCCTGGCCGTCCACCTCGAGGTCGAAACCGGGCTCGGTCGAGGCGGCTTCGAGCCCGAGGCGCTCACCCCGGCCGCGGATCGGCTCCGGGCCGCTCCCGGTGTCCGCCTCGCGAGCGTCTGGACGCACATGCAGGCATCCGACGACGAGGCGATCACGGCTCGCCAGCTGCGGCGGTTCGAGGAGGCGGTGTCTCGGCTTCGGGAAGCCGGCCACGACCTGCCTCGTCACGCCGCCGCGTCCGGCGGGATCCTCGAAGGCGGCGTCGCCAGCCTCGACGGCGTCCGCCCCGGCCTCGCGATCTACGGCCTCGTGCCCGATGAGCTGCTCGGCGGCGGTCGCCAGGCCGACGCCCGCGCCCGGGAGCTCCGGCCGGTGATGTCGCTGCGGGCCCAGCCGGTCCGGGTGGCGAACCTCCCCGCGGGCTCGGGGATCTCGTACGGGCCGACCTTCACGACGAGCCGCCCGAGCCGGATCGCGACGCTCCCGCTCGGCTACGGCGACGGCTGGTCGCGAGCCCTGTCCAACCGCGCCGAGGCGCTCGTCCGAGGCGTTCGCGTGCCGATCGTCGGCAACGTGGCGATGGACGCCATCATGGCCGACGTCACCGACGTGCCCGGGTTGCCGGTCGGCGTCGAAGACGAGTTCGTGCTCATCGGCCGCCAGGGCGACCTCGAGATCACGGCCCTCGACCTGGCGCGCGCCCGCGCCACGAACCAGTGGGAGGTCGTCACGAACATGGCTGCCCGCCTGCCCCGGGTGTACCATGCCGCCTCCGGACCGCAGGGGCTCCGGACGCTGGTCTCCGGGACGGGACCACGCCCGAGGAGGACGCTCGCGTGACCGACCTCCCGAACCCCATCGGCGACCTCGACGACCAGCGCGACGAGCTCGTCGAGCAGGTCGCCCGCGAGATCCAGCTTCGCGGACTCACCGGACCCGCCGTGCACTTCCTCCATGCCTCGCGTCCCTATCGGCCGCTCGGCGCGAACGCGATGCTCTTCTTCGACCCCGTGCTGCGCGGCGTCTTCGGCGGCGAGCTCGCCTCCGCATCGGCACTGATGGCGGACGACGACGGGATCGAGCAGCTCATCGACCGCCTCGAGGAGCTCTCCGAGGAGACGGCCTGGGACGCCTGACCCGGGCGTGATCGGGCAGCTCGAGATGCAGGTGTCGTGACGGCTCCGCGGTCCCTCGTTGCGATCGACAGCGGCGTGGCGACGACCGCGGTCTCGCTGATCGGCCGGCCGGAGAATCGGTGGCGACTCCTCGGCTCGCTGTCCGCCGCGGCGCCGGCGGCGCCGGACGACCTGGCCGCCGTCCTGACCGGGCGGATCACGGCGACCGATCCGCAGCTGGCCGAAGCCGTCGGGCTGCGGCTCGAGGCATTGGACG
>Ga0070731_10000624_pt1 | contig 44157 bp, 30 predicted proteins | sample Coa_R1_2_FD_66448 | JGI IMG/M metagenome (GOLD analysis project Ga0070731, IMG submission 66448) | Surface soil microbial communities from Centralia Pennsylvania, which are recovering from an underground coalmine fire - Coalmine... | ecosystem: Environmental > Terrestrial > Soil > Unclassified ...
GAACGGCGCGGGCAAATCAACGCTCTTGAAGCTGCTTTGCGGCACGCTTCGCGCGACGACCGGGTCCGTACGGGTGGACGGCCGTGTTGCCGCTCTGCTCGAACTTGGCGCAGGGTTCAATCCCAATTTCACCGGCCGCGAGAACGTCTGGCTGAACGCCGCCGTGCTCGGACTTTCGCGGGCCGAAATTGCGACGCGCTTCGACTCGATCGCCGCGTTCGCCGGAATCGGAGAATTCATCGATCTGCCGGTGAGGCTCTATTCGAGCGGCATGCAGGCGCGACTCGCGTTTGCCGTGAGTGCGCATGTCGATGCCGACATCCTGATCGTCGACGAAATCCTTGCCGTCGGCGACGCTGCCTTCGCGCAGAAATGTTCCGCGCGTCTCGAGAAATTCCGCAATTCGGGAACGCTTCTCTTCGTCTCGCACAACACGGGCGCGGTAGCGCGGCTCTGTGACCGCGCGTTGTGGCTGGAGCGGGGTCGGGTGCGCGAACTCGGCCCCGCCGCCGACGTTTGCGCTCGTTATCTGGCGAGCGTGGCGGAGCGTTCCGACGCGGAAGCCGCCAAGGCCAGACCCGAACCGGCGGAGCGGTGGAAACCCCTTGAAGCACCTCCCATCGTCCGCGACGTACGCGGGCAAAGACACAACGGCATCAGCGTTTCTTCCTTCAGTGCCGATGCGCCCTGGCACGGCCATGGTGGCGCACGCATCATCGATGTGGCCTTTCGAGATCCTGCGGGCGAAACGTTGTACGAGTTGAATGGTGGCGCCGAGGTAAAGCTGTCAATCCTTTGCCATGCGGAGATCAATCTGGCGGAACCCATTGTGGGATTCATGCTGCGCGACCGGTTGGGGCAGAATGTTTTCGGCGACAGCACGTTTCTGAGCTGCAAAGATTCGGCTCGGGCCATGCATGCAGGCGAGGACTTCGTGGCCGAGTTCGTGTTTCAGCTGCCTTTCCTTGCCCGCGGCGAATATGCCCTGACTGTCGCTATCACCGAAGGCACGCAGCAGGATCACACGCATGTACACTGGATCGAGGAAGCCCTGATGCTGGAGGTGCAGGAAAGTCCTGTTGCACGCGGCATTATCGGCGTTCCAGCGCTGGCCATCGAAGTCGAAAAGCACACGTCAGGAAATCCCGTCTCCTAATGTTCTGTGAGCAGGACCTTTTTCACCCAACGGGGCTTTTCAAACAGCCGTTTTGGAAAAGGGCGGTAGTTCGAAAACGAAAAAACTTCGCGTGCATCGACATGAAAAGGCGAAAGCCGAATATCGACGTAGCGAAAGTCACCGTCCGCGATGGGAAGGTTCTCCGTCGGACCTTCGGGGTTCACGCAGTTGGTGATCAGGGCGTAACGATACCGCGACAGAAGAGGCAGGAATCTCACAACGGTTTCGTCGGACCAATGCTGCAGCACGTCCTTGACAATCAGAAGGTCGGCGGGTGGCAACGCCGAATGATCGCTACCGATCTCATGGAACGAGATCCGCGGCGTCTGAAAACGGGCCCGATTGGCGGCGACCACGGCGGGCACAATGTCGAAGCCACGGTATTCGATGTTCCCCCAGGGAATCATTTGCGAAAACTGCCAGTCCCCGCAGCCGAAATCCACGACGCTCCCGACACGTTTGCGGCGCAGAAACCGCTCGAGAAATTCCACATAGGGCCGGACATGAAGGGCAAGCGAGCCCTCACCCGAGCCGTGGCGCCAATCGTTGTTTGCGTAAATCCGCTCGAAGACGTTTTTCATGCGGTCCGAAGGTTGAATTGTCCGTCCGTCCAACTGTAGGGTGTCGTCCGACAACGCAGGGGCGCGGCTGGCTGGCAGACGGGGACATTCCTTAGTCTTGTGCTTCTCCCAAAGTCCAGCAGCTGAATCCTGCGTCTGCAAGCTCGCGGCCGGCTAGGGCGATCATGGCATTGTACGAAAGGAAATTCCTTTTCGATCATCTTCCAAAGACAGGCGGGACGGCCTTTCGGACCGTGCTCGAGCGCATTTTCGGCGTCGAAAGTGTAACACCGCATCTGGAAGGCCGGTCCGAAATCTGGGCCGTGCAGCGATTTCCGGCTGCGCGGCTGATCTCCGGCCATTTTCTCTCGCTCATGCCGGCCGAAGGCCGCTGGTTCGGCCGTATGCGGCTGACGCTTCTTCGCCACCCCGTCGACCGGGCCATCTCGGAATATTTCTATTGGCGGCATCATGCCCGCGATGGCGGAGTAGCCGACAGGCTCGGCGAATGGGCGCAACGCTACGATATTGGCGACTTCTTCAAGGCCCGCGCCGAAAGCGAGGAGACCGGTGCCGTCAATTTCTGCGCCAAGCATTTTGCCAGCAGGATCTCGCGCAATCTCGGTGACAGGGAGCGAACGCTCTCGCTCGCGCTGAAATCGCTGAAAAGTTACGACTTCATCGGAATATGCGAGCGCCTGCGCGACTCCGTGGACATGTTCTGCTGGCAGTTTCGGCTGCCGCCGGTAGATGACGTCCCGCGCGTCAATGTTACCTCGTCTCGCATCCGCGTCGGCGATCTCGACAGCCGGACGTTCGGTCAGCTCGTCGACATGAACGATCTTGATATCCAGCTCTACGATTGCGCGTTTCGTATCTTCGAGGAGAAAACCCACCGCATGTTTCGCGAATTGCTGACAGCGCGAAGCACGAGGACCGTGCCTGAACACTCGCCCGACGAAGATGCTCCACACGCTTCCGCTGCAAACCAGACGACCGATGGGCAGATGGCCGGAAATCCGTCATCGCCGCGTATTTTGCGCAAACACGAGTCATTCGGCACCATGGAGGTGGAGGTCGTGGCGGCGCAGGTGATCGGTCTGGAATCGGGAATTCATGAAGTCGCGCCGGGCGAGGAGGTGTCGCTCTGCGTTTCGATCAGCGCGCGCACCGATGTACCCGACCTCACGGTCGGCTTCGATGTGAGCGACGGTTTTGGAGAAGTGGTGTACGGCACCAACACCTATCAGCGCGGAGTTGCGACTTCCGTTCGCGCCGGCTGCGATTACGACGTTGTCTTCCGATTCAAGGCAAACCTGAACAGGGGCCGATATTCAATCGGCGTGGCCCTTCACACGGGCGCCAATCACACGGACCGTTGCTTTCATTGGCGCGACCATGTGACCGAATTCGACGTAGTGCAGCTCGGTGAGCCAGATTTCATAGGCTATTGCCGTCTCGAGCCGCAAATCGAGTGCAACGAGGTCGAGATCGCCGGCTTTGGCCGACCCTCGGAGTTCGAAAGCACGGTCTGACACGCCATTGGGGACTTGCGGCAACCACAGCGCCACAACCTCGGCGGTGGCGGAAATTGCCGTGATTTTCCCCGTGCAATCTGTATTTTGCGGGTGCAACCGACACGATAGAAGCCATGACCATAGCGCTCAACAAGTCAGATCGGTCGTCACGATCCCGGCTTGCCGCGGCCATGGAAACAGTCGGCATCAGAATCCTGTCGCGCCCCATCATCATCGATGTGTTTCGCGCGCTCTTTGGCTGTCGACCAGATGCGGCGACGCTGGCAAATTGGTCATCGCGCCTTCGCAGCGGTACGACCGTCCATGAAATGGTGAAGGCCTTGCAGGCCAGCGCCGTCGTGGAAGAGCTGTACCAGGGAATCCTGAAGCGCGCACCGGATCCAAATGGACGAACTCATTGGAGAAATGCGCTTGAAAATGGCCGCCCCATACGCGAGGCGATCAATCATCTCCTCGACTCCGAAGAATTCCGGGGACTGCGGGGCCGCGCGATCAAACAGTCGGAGCTGCCGGACATCAGAACGGCGCTGCCGCGACCTTATGTAACGCAAACGGGTCTCGACAGTCTTGTTCATCACGTCTTGCACATCGAGGACGATTCGGAATTCGACCTGATCGAGCGGCTGATTGTCGAGCACCGCTTTTACGACAGTTATGGCGGATGGGGGTACACGATCGATCTCGACAAACGGGTCACCGCAGCAATGGCGAAGGGATTGGGAGCGAAAACCTGCCTGGACATCGGCTGCAGCAACGGTCCCGTAATCAGCCTGCTCGCCAGGGAGGGCGTCGATGTTACCGGAATCGATATGAGCCATCTGGCTTTTGCGATGGCATATCCAGCGGTGCGCAATCGCATGCTGTACGGCGATCTTTTGAGCGTTGAACTCGAACGCAGCTTTGACGTTGTCATTGCAATGGATTTTTTCGAGCATACAAATCCGCTGAAACTCGGAAGTTATCTGACCCGCGCCGCATCGCTCGTCGGTCGCGACGGGTACATGATCGTGAATGGCCCCATGTTCGGGATGGATCGTGTATTTGGTCAGCCATTTCCGTTGTTTCTCGAACCCTGGACACATGAGCCGCGGGATACGTTCTGGAGACATATTCCATGTTACGAGAACGGGTGGCCGGTAGACGGACATTTGATATGGGCTTCGGTCGGTTTTTGGGAGAAGCAGTTTGCCGATAAGGGCTTGATCCGTGACATCGAAATAGAAACCGCTCTGCAGGGCGCTTTGTCCGGCTTTTTTGCTGAATATGCGCCCGGGCGAAAGATGCTGTTCGTCCTGCGCTCGCCCGATAACCAACGGAGGCCAAAAGACGTCGCCGCAAGCGTCTGCGGATCGGTTTTGGCAGTGGAGGGTTTGCCCAGACCGCGGTAATTCGTTTTCTTGAACGAAAGGCGAGCTTGCGCGTCCAGTTGACACGGACCCGATACGGGATCGCAACTGGCCATCGCCGTGTCCGCAACGCTATATTCCGCCGCCAAACGGGACCATTTCATGTTTTCAGCGTTTGAGCCGCGAATCGTGCGCCAGGATTCGTGCGGCGTGCGATTCAACTGCGTCATTGCCGACCGTGTTGGGGAGCTATGGTACGACAATCCCCGTCACGAGCAGATCAGCGCAGCCGAGGCGCTCTCGCGGCCGCTGGAGCTCGACCGTCGTGCGGTCGCCGACTGGAAGGAAATGGGTATACTTCGTGACCATCTGGTTCGGCTCGGCGACTGGATTGTCGAGTGCGGTTGCCATCACGGTCTCACGACGATCATGCTAGCGAGCTGGACGGGCGAACGGGGTTTCGTCTTCGCCTTTGATGCGGTACCCCTCAATACCGCCGTCGCGCGCCGAAATCTCGAGCTGAACGGGATCGAAAACGCCGCTGCCTATTGCGCAGCCATCGGGGGCAAAACGCAGCTCGTCAACTGTTTCAACGAGTCCAACGTCGTGGTGAAACCAGGCAAACGGATAAATCCGGCATCAACCGTGATGGTTCGGCTTGAAGATGTCGCGCCGGAAAAGATTGATGTGCTCAAGCTGGACGTCGAAGGCTGCGAACTGGACATCCTGGAATCGAGCGCCGGCCTCCTGAGGCGCGTGGGCCGGCTTGCCGTCGAGCTCCATGTCGATCTGTTGCCCCCGGGCGGCGTTGACCGGGTGTTGGCGACGCTCTCGGGGCGACGGCTGCATGTACTGTGGGAAGACGGAACGTTTGAGCCGTACACAGGTCAAAATCTCGCTCAACGCGTACACCTGTTTTCGTTTTAAAGCGCGCGGCCTCAGTCGCGACGCAGCGATAAATATCGCTGCCGAACGCGCCACGGCATCAGATTCAACACCTCTCCCGGGGCGGAAACGTCATAGCGCCTCAAACCTTCCAGCAGGTGGCTCCAAAAACTGGGATTGTGCGTCCATTGTGCCTCCCGCCGCATCAGCGTGGGATATTTGTCGGGATGTTTGCGGAGAAGAAGGGCATCACGTTCGAACAGCCGGGAACGGGATTCGAGCGACTCACGCGGGAGCGCGCGCGGCTGCGGCGGGTGGTTGACGCGCACTTCCCGGCAAAAGGGTATCGCGCCAAGTTTCTGCGCTCTCCAGCCGAGATCGGTGTCTTCGCGAAACGGCATGTCGCCGAACGCCATGTCAAATCCATTTATGGCGTGGAAGACTTCGGCGAGCAAAAACAGGTTGGCGGTCATGAAACCCAGCCCCTCGAAGCCTTCGTTGGTCACCGCCCGCCATTCGGATTCGCCTTTGCGCTCGGAGGCCACGAAGCCTTCGATCCCCATAATGTCGCCGCTCTGAAAACGTTTTGCGGCGTTCTCCAGCCAGTCGGGCAGGGGTTCGCAATCATCGTCGATAAACGCGATCGCCCTGCCACGAGCGAGCTTCGCACCCGTGTTGCGCGCAAAACCCGGACCGCGGACATCGGTGCGGTGATAAAGGAGGTCCGAACTGTTGCCGATCTGCTCGTCGGGCCAGGGTTTGGCGCTTTGGTCGACGACAATGGTTTCAAAATCGCGGCAGGTCTGTGCATCGAGATTCGATACAAGGCGTGACAGCTGGGCATGGCGCTCATACGTCGGAATGACGACGGAAAAGAGCGGACGCTTCGCTCCGAGCCGCGCATGCCAGCGCTTTACGAGCGCGCCCAGTTCCGGAGAAAGGCGTTCCCATGAATAGAACATCGCGGCCTGCTTGCGCGCCGAAACTCCGAGCGAGCGCGCCCGCGGCGGATCATCAACAAGCGCTGAGACATCCGCCGCGAACCGCTGTGCCGTGGATTCGACGAAAGCCTGTTCTGATGTTTCGAGGCCCCGCGCTCCCATCGCGGTGCTGACAATTGGTAGACCTGCCGCCATATAGTCCAGCATCTTGATATTGGTCCCGGAGCCGCCGAACATCGGATTGATGGCGATATCCGCCGCGTGCAGCCATAGCAACCGCGCATCCTCGTACACGATACCCGGCATTTGAAGGTTGAACGGTGTGGGACCGCTGCGAAGGCTGTCCGCCACACCTCCCGCTACTACGAACAGCAGGTTCGGCAGCGCCGGCGCCAGTCGGTGCGCTATGAACCGCGCCGCCTGGGCATTCGGCGCGTAGTTGCTGCCGATGAAAAAGACGACGGGCGCCGGCCCAAGATCCAACCTGGCGCGCGCCGCCGCCCGCTGCGAGACCGTGGACGGCATGATCTTTTCGGTGAAGGTACCGTTCGCGAAAACCCGCATATGGTCGAAAGAAACGCCGTACAAGCGATGAAAGGACGCACGGTCTTCGTGCGAGCAGGCGAGAATGAGATGAGCAAAATTGCAGAGTTCGCGCTCGAGTTCCACCACGTCGCGCACGATCGCGGTGCCCGCCCCGCCGTCATCGAGGAGCTCCATCCGCAGAAGTCCCTCTACATTGTGCGAGTCGTACACGATCAACTGTCGACCCGGATCAAGGTCGCTGCGCACCAGCGGATAGATCCAGGGATGAGAGAAGATCACGATGTCCGCTTCCGCCGCTGCTGTTCGGGCCGCCGCGACGTATGCGGGCGACAGGTGCGCGAATTCGGGGAATGTACTGTCGATGACGACACGCCCGCCGGTCTCATCCTGCCGTTTCTGGGCTGCTGCAAAATGTTCTGCAGTCAAAGGGACAAGCAGCTCTTCGAGGGTGGGCGAGAGCATCTGCCGCCGGTATTGCGGTCCTGGCCAGTCATAGGTGCCGACGTAATGCGCTTCAAAGTCCGTTCCGAGTGCGTGATACAGGCCGAGCAGCCGCAATCGCCCGCCTCCTGTTGCCGGCTCGATCGGCTGCATGTCGAGCACGGCTACTCGCAATTTTCGTTCTTTGCTCATCCTGCCGTCGCGGCTTCGCCGAAGCCAAGCGCATTTCGCAAAGTGCCAGCAACGCGCTCCCAGGTGATTTCGCCAATCGCCAACCGGCCGGCCCTTCCCATCTCGCGCGCCCGCTCCGGATTGTGCGCAAGATGCTCCATCGCTGCACCGATCTGCGCCGGCTCAGGACGGCAGACGTAGCCGCTCACCCCGTCCTTCACAATGCGTGCAGGTTCACCGCTGTCGATGCAGGTGATGACCGGCTTTGCGCTTTGGAATGCTTCCAGCGTTACCAGACCCAAATCCTCGGACTTCGGTGTGAACAGAACGGCCATTGCGTTGGCGTACAGGTCGGCGAGTCTGGAATCCGAAATTCGTCCAAGGAACTGCACGCGCCGGTCCCCCGATGCGGCGCTGCGAAATTCCGCCTCGTCCTCTCCCGTCCCCACAACGATCAGGTCGACGGGCGCCGTGACGAACCGCATTGCTTCAATTGCAAGCTGTGCGCGCTTCCAGCGGTGAAGCCGACCCGGAAGCAGAAAATAGTCAAACCGCCCCTCATGAAGACCCCGCATCGACGTTGGGTGGCGCACGACGTCCGCGTGCAGGCCGTTGAAGTGCTGCAAGCGCTCCGCGACTTCCTCACCGATGGCAAACAAGCGCCGTGGAAGCTGCAGGGCCGCCGTGTCGAGCGCGTGAACGAGACGGCGCTGCTCGAGGTTTTCCCGCGTCGGACGCGGGAAGCTCGATTCAAACATGTCGTAAAAGACTCGAATTGTGTGCATGAGATAGCAGACGTGGTTCCGATGGCGTGCGACGAAGGACGGCGCCTTGGCCGACACGATCCCGTCATAAGCGTCAAGATTGAGATCGTAAAAGCGCAGATAGGATTTCTTGACGTGCTCGAAGTCGCGCTCATCATTGTAAATTTCGAGAAGGTACGCCGCCATGCCGGCATTGGAAAGCGCATCCCGCAGGCCGGGGAAGAACCTCTCCGCGCCACCCTGCTCACCGTTCGCCGAGAGGCAGGCCAGAATCGCGACCCGCGGTTTCAAGCGCTCTTGCGCCCGATGGCGCCGTAGTCCTGCGGTCCGTACAGTTTCTGCTGCAACAGCTGAAGCATCGGGTCGGAATACTGTTCCCCAAGCTCCATCCGAACGGGATGCAGCGGCAGGATTTCTGTTTCCCGGAAGCCGCGCGACTGCAACAGATACTGGACCAATTCCGACGGCAACGGGTTGCGGTGCGTGGGATCCATATAGAAGCGCTCGGCAGCGACGAGGAGGTTGGCCGGATTCGGCGTTTCAAGAATCAACACCCCGCCCGCGCATAGCACGCGCAGTGCCTCGTCCATGAGGCTCACCAGAGACTCGAAGGGCAGATGTTCGATCAGGTGGAAAACCGTGACGGCTGAGACGCTGTCTGCGGACAGGGCTGCCAGTGCTTCAAGGCCGTCGCTCAGTTCGGCTTCGAATCCGCGTTCACGGCATTCCGCGATCGCAATGCGATTGAGGTCGTAACCGCGCCCGGCGATGCCCGCCTCCGACAACAATTCGAGCCATTCGCCGCGACCGCAGCCAATGTCCACAACGGGGGCATGGTCGCAGAGAGCCCATGCCGTTTCCACACGCCCGAGATACACCCGCTGGCGTTCCTTGATGTCCGTCCGAGAGCCCCGGTAGCGGTCTTCGAACGAAAGATACAGGGGATCAAGCAGGTGTGCGGCTTCCTGCGCGACCTCTGACGCAAGGGAATCGGGGGAGGCGGATTTGGCAGCCGCCCGCAGCGCGGACAAAACGTGTTGGAGCTCGAATTTATGTTCGACAATGCTGCGCCAGTGATCGACGAGTTTTTCCTGCGTCTCTGATACACGGGCTTTCGCGTCGACGAGATCACGCGCAACCCTGTTCGTGCTCTGCCGTGCTTCTTCAATTCGCGCCCCGACGGTTTTCTTGTCGGCTTCTATGGTTTCCTGAAACCGCCTTACATGTCTGTTCGTGTTCTGCCGGTCGTTCATCTGCGCCGACTGTACGTTGCGCAGCGCTGCGGTCGTTTCGGCCGCCCGCCGTTCCAGGGCATCGACGCGTTCCACGAACTTCCTGATGTGCCGGCGAAGCAACCAGATATGGCTCGCGCCGCGTCCCACGGCGCGCCCGAATTTGGCGGGCGGGCTCCAATAGATGCGGTCCCAGACGAACTGCCGCGTCAGGCCTTCGATCACCAGCTTTTGTGCGCGGGCTTCCGATGAACGGCGGAATTCCCGCAGGATGCGCATGCGGCCGACGTTTTCGACGAGAATGCGGTCGCGCAGACGGACAAATTCGTCGGGCGAAGGTTCACGTCCCAGGAAGGCAATGTGTGTTGCACGTGCAAAATCGGTGGCGGGAAGCGCCAGAAGCTCCCGCGCTGTCCATTTGCGCGTCGCGAAGTCTTCGGCCGAAAATGGAGCAGGCTCGGCCAGAATTGCAGTCCCGGCGAGCTGCTTTCGATCCGCGACTTCCGCACGAATCTTGTTCATCAGATCGTCAAGGTCGGCAGCCGCAAGGGCTGACTTGGAATCCAGGCTGCGATTCATCTCGAATCCGGTTTGTACGTCAGGCGGAGCGCCTCGCCGGCTGCAGCGGCATCAGGTCGCGAATCGGCCGGCTGTCGAGCGCGATTCTCTTGTCGAACACAAACCTCCAGAGCCCAACAAGACGCGATTTATGACGATGGTGCGAATCGTAGAATTCGGGTGCGGCGCGGCGGAGCGCAGGCAGCCGCCATCCCGAAACACCGGGCATATCGTGGTGCTCGAGGTGGTATCCAAGATTCACCGAAACGAGATTGATCGGTCCGTAATAGGAGGCCATGCCATTGCCGCCATCGAATGCCACATGCTCCTGCAGAATGTGCGCGCCCGCCGGGTGCGGGCCGGTAGCGAAATAGGTTGACAGGAGAAGATACAGCGCGCCCGGCCAGCCGATAAACGCCAGCACGCCCGCCCACCCAAACGCACAGAGCGCAGCATTCAAGGCGAACCAGCGGTCGACGGGCATTCGCGCACGCACGTTCAGGGGATGCACGAGACCGTAACTGACGGGAAGGAGCAGCAACCACGCAAGCTTTCGCCACGCGCTGTTGCTGACGGCGCGCGCTTCCCACTTTGCAGGCACGTCGGAGTCCAGGCCGCGGACACCGAAGTGATAATGATGCAGAAGGTGATAATGCCAAAACGCCATCGCCGAAGGCACGAGAGAGGGCGTGTTCGCGAGGATTGCGATCATCCGATTTGCGGCCGGCCTCTCGAACACGAGGTTGTGCGTGCATTCGTGAACCACGCAATTCAGAAAATGAATGACGAACGCGCCGAAAAAGAGCGCGCAGAGAACGATCGCCCACCAGGGCTCACGCGCGATGAGCGCAGCGATGCCGAACTGGACAATTCCGGCGCCGATGGCGAGCCACGCCGTTGCCGCAGTGGGCCCCACGAGCGTCCTCAGTTCGGGACGCGCGTCCAACAGCGCCGCCCGGCGAGCGCTATGATCGGGTTCTGGTCGCATATCGCCCGTGATCTGTTGAAAGAATGGCGCCTGCGCCTTTCGGTGTTCGTTCGAAAGCGCTGGCGCGGCCGGCGAGCGCCTCGATTGCGCCTCCCAGATTGCCGATGGCAGTTGCAATCTGAAGAAACAGGACACGTGGCAGGCGTGCGATTTCGTACGGGATCGATGAGCCGCGCACGGAAGTCTGCGCAATCACCATCAGGAGAGCGGGGCCGACAATTGCGCCGCCGATGAGCGACCACAGGAGCAGCGCCATGCTCACTCTGGTCGGTCCGTAACCGAACAGCAGGTCGATCGCACCGGCAGCGATCGTCACCGCTGCCAAAGGTCCGAGCATTCCGCTCGCCAGGTGCATGGTCGAGACAAGCTTTTGCGCCGGTGAAAGATGCGAACGCCAGACCCGCGGCAGAAGCTTCCGCGCCCCTTCCGCAAATCCTTTGGTCCAACGGAACTGCTGCTGGCGCCAAACGGAAATGGTTGCAGGTAGCTCACCCTTTACAGAGACAGTGGAGAGGAACTGCGCACGCCAGCCTTTGAGTTGGGAACGATAGCTGAGATCCAGGTCTTCAGCGAGTGTGTCGCTGCTCCATCCGCCCGCGCCTTCGACGGCGGCGCGACGCCAGATACCGCATGTGCCGTTGAACGGCATCAGGTGCCCGGACCAGTTTCGCGCTGCCTGTTCGACGGCAAAGTGCGCATCGAGAATGCGCCGCTGCGACCATGTGATCCGGTTCTCGCTGGCGTTGAGGTAATCGCATCGGGCCTGCACGAAGCCGATGCGATCGTCGCTCAGCATGGCACGCATGCAAAGCCGCAGAAAATCCGGCTCGGGGACGTAATCCGCATCGAGAATGGCGACAAATTCGGCTGACGAGCGGGCTAGCCCGGCGGCGAGCGCGCCGGCTTTGAACCCCGTACGACTTTCGCGGTGAATCAGGGCAGCGTCGATGCCGGACTCGCGAAGGATAGTCACCGCGGACTGTGCCGCGATGCGGCTCTCTGCATCCGTGCTGTCGTCCAGAACCTGGACGTGCAGACGATCGCGCGGCCAGTCGAGATTTCTCACCGCCTGCGCTGCCCGCAGAATGAGACTGCGTTCATTGAAGGTCGGCAGCTGAACGAGAACGCGGGGCAAATTTTCGTTCGCAGGCAACGGTATTGACAAGAGCCTCGTTTCTCGCACCAGAGCCTCCGGGCGGTGATTCAGGTATCGAGCCGCAAGCCAGTACGCCGACGCACCGAGAATCGAGTGAATGCCAAGACACGTCACGAAAATGGCGTGGTCGAGGGTAAACAAAATCGAATGGGGCATCGCGTTCGGCACTACTGGCGCTTCGGGCGGTTCCGCAGGCGCAACGGCCGCTTCACGGCCTATGCTTTAACATGGGCACGCGCCGCTTCGCTACCGGGCCCTACCCGATATCCCCGAACCTGAACGGCCGATGAACAGAAGGATCTATGGGTCGACCAGGGGCTTTGGGGTGCGCTTAAAGACCTCGTCACGACCAAGAAACGCGCCGACGATTGGCCGGGCGTTGGCGACGCTAAGATAGAGAATGAGCGGGGGCAGCGAGCAGACCGTCAGCACATATCGGCCAAGACCGCCCCGCTTCAGCTCGAGATACGGCGGCAGCGTCATGCCGACGACGACAGGAAAGAAAAGCACAAAAATTGCCGCAAACACCGGTCCGACCGGGGGCATTCCGCCGCCCCGGAGGACGACATCGACCAGCAACGCAAAAGTTGCGAGTGCGATTACCGGCAACGCACCCTGATAGAGGATGAGAAACCCCGCCTGGAGTTTCCTGCTGAGGGGCCATCCCGAGCGCCAGAGCGGTGCGCTCAACTTGCGCGCGATTTGTGCAAAGCCGGTGGCCCAACGTCGTTGTTGAACCCGCCAATGACGAACGCGCTCGGGCACCAGACCGGCGACCGGAGGATGGAGCAGAAACACGCCCCTCCATCCCGCGAGCGCCGCGCGAATTGTGAGATCGAGATCTTCGCAAAGGGAATCCGCCGACCAGCCGCCCGCGTCTTCGATCGCCTTTCGCCGCCAGATGCCGCCGGTGCCGTTGAACTGGAACAGCATCCCCGCTCGTGCGCGGACGGCCTGCTCCATCAGGAAATGGGAATCGAAGAGAAGACTTTGCGCCCGCGTCAGCCAGTTCGTGTCGGCATTCGAGAATTCGCAGCGCGATTGTACAAATCCTGCCGTGGGATCCGCCGCGAGAACCGGGACGGACGATCTCAGCCAGTCCGGCGTTGGCCGGAAATCGGCATCAAGAATGGCAATGTACGGTTCGTCGCTGGCTGCGAGCCCGGCGGCAAGCGCACCCGCCTTGTAGCCATGCCGGTGATTGCGCACGAGATGTTCGACACGAAAACCCCGCTCGCAAAGCAGCGCAACGGCGCGCCCGGTAAATGTCCTGTTTTCGAGAGCGCTGTCGTCAAGAATCTGGATGCGTAACCTTTCACGCGGCCAATCGAGTGCGGCGACCGACTGAAGCAGGCCGCCCACGACCGGGAAGGGTTCGTTATAGATCGGGAGTTGTATCAGAACGTCGGGTACCAATTCGGGTTTGCCGCGATGATCCGCCGAAGGCGGGACGGGTTTCGATTTTCCTGCCGCCCATTCGACGAGATAGAGTACTGGCAACAGGAGAAAACCGAGTCCGACAAGAATTACGCCCAGAAGAGCGGCCAGCACCACGGCGTCTACGGTTCGTAAAACGGCCGTCATTTCATCCTCTGACGCGTCGCCAAACCCGGTTTCGGCGGGAATTGGGAAATTCGCGGCGCCATTGTCCGCACCTTGTACTTCGTGTCGGCCCAGCGTACCTCGTTGCTCAACAATGCGCGAAGCCACAGTGCGGGCGTCAGCAGTTCGCGCGCGAAAAACGCGAGCGGCGACCAGGGAGACAGAGGCCAATTTTTGCAAGCGGACAAAATCGATTCGATTGCACACCAGCCAATCATCGTTGTCGCGATGACGGCAGCGGGCGCCACGCCGATCAGCTGCGCTGCGATCGCGCCGGCCAAGGCAGTGGGAAGAGCGGAGCCCAGCAGATCGACAATGAAAACCGGAGGCAGCTGAATACGCCAAATCGTCATCCAGCGGAGCTGACGCTGCCACACCTCGGCGAAGGGTCTCTCTCCGAGCACCTGATCACACAGGCGGTCGGCAAGCACCGTCCGGAGGCCCAGCCTGCGCATCGCGCGTGCAAGCGCCATGTCCTCACCGACAGCCCATTTGACGCAGTCAAGTCCGCCGGCGCGCGCAAGGTCGCTCCGGCGAAACAGCATGACCTTTCCCAGCCCGAAACCCAGTCCGGCCGCATTACCCAATATCAGTACGCGCGCATGATAACCGTTGATAATCGAGGCCTCGATCCACGCGGAAAACGTCATAGGCCGTTTTGCAATCGGGATCGCGCTGACAAGGCCCACCCCGGGCACGAGGCATTTGGCGAAGGCAGCCAGATCGCCTGGATGCAGGACGATGTTCGAATCCTTTGTAACCACGACATCGTTTTGGGCCTGCCAGATCGCCGGCCAGAGGTTGTTGAGCTTTGGGCTCGCCGCGATATTGCAGTCGGAAACGACTATCCGGGGCGCAACCGATTCGTGCATCCTGCGGACAACCGGCAACGCCGGTGAATTTGCGTCCGCTGTGGCGATAAGCACCTCGAGCCGGCTGTAGTCCTGCGAAAGCAGCGAACGCTGAGCCTCGGCAAAACCGGGATGAATATCCTTCACCGGGACGATGGCGCTCAGGGCCGGGAGCGTGCTTTCGAATCGCCGATTCCGCCAGCGAAGGGGGTGAAGCAGCGCCGCAGCGAAAGACGCGAGCAAGACCCCGATTGAAGTGAGCCACCACGCAGCCGCTGCAAGCGAAAGGAGCAAGTCCAGGCTCACAGGGAAGACGGTGGCCCAAGGCGATGCCTGCTCAGGCTGTCATGCGTGCGCGTGCGCGCTTTGCGTATTCCTGCCATCGTGAATCGAAGATGCGGCTTTTCGGTTTGCTGTTTGTGCCCGCCCAGTGCGCAAAATAAATGTCGCGGCCCTCCCAATCAAGCGGGCCCGTTTCGCCCAGCTTTACGCCCACGGCTTTGTAAAAGCTTTCATTTGAGGCGTTTGTTACGCAATCGGCGAGCGCGCGCACGTTCAGCCCCAGCCGGTGGACAACGAAATTCACCAAGGGCTGGGCGAACAGCATGCCGCGCTTGCGGACACGGTGGAATACGGCCGCGTCGGAGTCGATCACCTGCTCGAAATCCGACAGGGACACAACGTCGCGCGATGTGAGAAAAAAACCGTCGTTGAATCGCATCGCATCGCGCAGGAACGGATAGTCAGCGTACTTTCTGTTGAAAACATAGTCCTCGCTCGGCGAGGCAACCACGAAATCCACTGTGCCGGGAAGGAGCGCTTCAAAAACCTTGTCCAGATTCCGGAACAGGATCGTATCCGCATCCATGTAGAGAATACGATCGCAGGGCAGCGTCAGCGACAGCAGCTTCCTCAATCTGCGCCGGTGGTGCGGGAAAAAAGGATACAGCCGCTTTGCCAATGCATCCACGCGCGTCGTATCGCCCTCGAAAAAGCGGGCGCCATATGCCGCCGCGGCACGGCGCGTTTGAGAAACGTCGTCGTCAAAGGGGATCACATGAAGCGGGATTGTCGCATTGGTATCGCGGTAGCTCTCGAGAAACGGAAGCAGCCAGTTCAACACCTTGTCGTTGGCGAGAATCGCTATGCCGCAATGATCGCCAGCAGGGATGCGCGCGGCAGAAATCGCGCTCGGTACAGTCATTCCGGCAGCGCCGGTGCCGGATCCGGGGTAATGTCTGTACTGGCTTTCGCGTGAGCCTCGCCAACCGAGCCGCGAATGTGCTCGCGCACGAAGTAGAGCGGCCGATGTTTGGATTCGTTGAACACGCGGCCCAGATATTCGCCCATGATACCGAGCGTCAGCAGCTGCAGGCCACCCAGAAACAGGATGAAAACGAGAAGCGAAGGATAGCCGGCCACCGGGTTGCCGAAAATGAGCGTGCGAAGGACGATGACAAGGCCGTACATGGCGGCGCCGATCGAGGTGACCAGTCCAACATAGGATGCTACTTTCAAGGGCGCTGTTGTGAAGGAAGTGATGCCCTCAAGCGAGAAATTCCAAAGCCGCCAGTAATCGAATTTCGATTCGCCTGCGAAACGGGCATCGCGATCGTAGAGCATGGCCACCTGGCGAAAACCGATCCAGGCGAAAAGGCCCTTCATGAATCGATGATGCTCGCGAAGGCGACGCAGTGCTTCGATCGCGCGGCTGTTCAAGAGCCGGAAATCGCCCGTGTCGCGCGGAATTTCAATTCCGGTCAGCCGGCCCATGATCCGGTAGAAGAGATGTGCGCTGCTCTTTTTGAGGAAGGTCTCGCCGCGGCGGCTGGCACGCTGGGCATACACCACGTCGTAATCGCCAGAGTGGAAAACGCGCAGCATTTCGGGAATGAGCTCGGGCGGATCCTGGAGGTCGGCATCGATGACGACAAGAGCGTCTCCCGAGGCATGGTCAATACCCGCCGTCATTGCCGCCTCCTTGCCAAAATTGCGGCTGAGATCGAGCAGGGTCGTATTCGGCGAACGGTCCAGGAATTCGTGGATCAATCTGACGCTCGCGTCGCGGCTGCCGTCGTTGACGTAGATCAGTTCCCAGTCCAGCGGGAGATCGCGCAGCGTTTCGGTCATGCGCCGGTTGAATTCGCCAATGACCGCCTCCTCATTGAAGACGGGGACGACGACGGACAAGAGTCGGATGCTTTGCGTCATGGCGACGTGTCAGCCTCAGTACTGAAAGACCGCGGAATCGGGCAAGCCGGAACTCACCCGCAGGAGACGGGTTCGAATCAGTGAGTCCATCGCCAACTGATCCCGTTCGCAACACACTCCCAGACCCTCGTTAACTTTTCATTGACCAAGCCCTTCCCGCAAGTGGCTTCTTGCGTGCTCGAGAAGCGACAGAACCGGGGAACCGGGGTTGCCAACCCTGACGGTCAATCAGCGGCGGTATCTACCCTCCGGGCACACTGAACTTCAGCGCGTGGAGGTACAGTGACAATGGCCGGGGGTCGGTATTAACCCCGATCTCATGCGGGGGGATCGCGTCGGGCAGGTTGAACCGGAGTACGTTCAGCCCGCGTCGGATGTACTCTGTGGGAATGGTAACGGTTCGGCGGCCGCTGTTTGCGGGAAATTGAAAGAGCAGCATCCCGACCTCGTGACCATTCAGGGACAGCACTGCGCGTTGCCGTTGATGGATTCTGGAGAGATTCGCGTTGGTGAATTCAAGGTCAAGGCGCAGATCCCGCGGCGGCGGGTTTATTACACGAAATTCGATGACGGCCGTCTTTGCAAGCGTCCAACGACCCCATCCGGGTTCATTCTCGAAGTTTTGGATTCGAAGCCAATTTGGTGTTGGATTCCGGGATTGGAATTCCGAGCCGAATACATATGGAGGCCAGATGATGTTGGCGAGTCTGGTTGACTCGTCAGCTCGACCGGGATCGTAGGTGCAAAGGTTGAAACCATCGACGCGGCGACAGAAGTGCGTACGGTTGCGGCCGCTCGCAAGAAGCGCCAATCGGTCGCCCAGCACGTAGGCGGTGTCGCGCCGGAGATTGCCTTGTGAAATTTCAAGGGGAAGCTTCGCACAGTTGTAAGCGTTGCTCTGGGCGGAGAAGCGCGCAGCATGTACGCTGTTGAGCGTCATACCGTCTCTTGCCGCCAATCCCGCGAACCACGGCCACGCCGCGTCGCCTCCCGGAGTGCGGACGGAATTGCATTGACGCGCGGGCAGGACAATCAAATGCCTGTTAAATTCTGCGAGTGTTTTCCAGGTCTCCGCTCGAAGGGGCGTATGGTCCAACAAGGATGATTCGTGCGCGACGGCTTCTCTGATTGGCGACAGGTCGAGAAATTGTACGCACAACGCGACCGCCAAGATGACCCGTGCGGCCCATTGTCTGTGAAACGTCAGTGCCGTCCCTACAAGTGCCCCTAGCGTGAGGAGTTGGTGGACCGGCCAGAAAAATCGCCCGGACGAGCGAAACACCGCTACCAGATTGAAGGCGAAATGCGGAAGCGGGACGGTTCCGACCACGGTCGGTCCAACCGCGATTTGCGCTGAAAGCGCTGCCAGGAAAAAAAGGATGCAAATGACCAAAAGCGGACGGAGGCGAGCACTCCATAATTCAAGCAACAGAGCTGGTTTGCGAGCGATGCACAAAACGCCTAACGCGATGATACCTGCGCCGAGATAGTTGTAGCCCTCATATCCCTGGAGCGGAAGAACCGGAAAGGAACGAAAAATGATCGAGGAGCCGGATGGATTTATGGGAGCCAGGAGATTCATGGAGTAGGCGCCGTAGCCGGCTCCGCTGACATCGGGCATGGGCGCAAGCGTTATGAAGCCAAAAACCGCGAGGGAGGCGAGCAGGCAAAGAATCAAGACGCCAGCCGAAATGATCGCTGTAAGCACCGCTTGATAAGAACGCGACAGCTCCCGACCGACAAATGCCACCTGCGCGACGTCGGCCAGCGCGATACCCAACACCATGGCTGAAAGGTACGGCGAAGTTCCGGCGGAGAGCGCAAGCAGCAATGCAAAAGGCCGGAGGCGGTGCCCAAATCCTGCCGTCCCCACGGGTTTGAAATAATAGTACAGTGAGGCGACGAGCAGCCACTGGCTGCAAAGAGAAAAATGGCCTAACAGACGGCTGAGGAGAATCGGAGAGTTCAGAAAGAAAAGCGCGCCGAGAAAGATGACAAGGCGGTCACTGGTGAACCGGCTCATGAGCCGCAAGCCGAACCAGGTCTGCAACACAAGGCAGACCGTGACGTACAATCCAAGATATTGGAAATGGTGCGCCAGCAACGGCGATATCAGCTTCAGGGGAATTGCAGCAAGCGGAATGACGTCCAGATAGGACGCAGATATTCCGAACGGGAAATCCAGTGTCGGCAACCAGGTCGGTGGGAAGGCCCACGGCGCGCGGCGCAGGAATTCCCAACCTGCCTGGTAGACCGCAGGATCTTTTCTCAACCAAGCGGTTTGGCCCGGGCTGATCTGGTGCCAGCCGAGCAGAAGCCCTGCATCGATCACGCCAAGGAGAACAGCGGGAATTGCGAATGCGAATGTCGCAAGCATCCGTGTGCTGCGAAGCGTCTCGACCAAACGCGAAGTCGTGTCTCCAATTGGAAGGGTCAGCACTCGAGACAGACCGTGCCTACCGCAAATCCCAGCGGGTGCGGAAGATGAGGTCGCACAGGCCCGGGCTGCCGAAGCCGTCGCTGAAGGATACCCGCGAACGGCGGTGATGCTCGCCATGGGCATGGCTCGAAACGAGCGACGCGGGAACCTGAGACAGCCACCGCCGCGTCGCCGTTCTGAACCCGATTGCGAAGTCATAACCGGAGTGTTCGTAAAGGCCACCGACGGCGCCCAGACAGGCAACGAGGAGCTGGAAAGGCACGTTCGCCGTGCCGCCGCCGATCAGCACGAGCGGAATGAGATAGGGGCAGACTATGGTCAGGAAAAAATCGGGCACCGACATGTAGCAGGCCGTGATTGCCCGCGAAGCTCCCGTCGAGTGGTGGAGATCGTGCCTCAGCCAGCGAAAGCGCAAATTGTGCAACAGCCCCCGATGCGCCGTATATTGTACGATGTCATGACCCATGGTCAGCAGCACGAGTGAGATTGCGGCGAATGCGAGACTGATCTTCTGGCTGCCGACGAATGCCAATCCGGTCTTTTCACACAGCCACATGGCGGGCAGGAGGACGAACGTCTGGTTGAACAGGACCCGCGGCAGAGCGGCGGCATAAGTGAGTCGTTCGTGTCTGCGGACCCTGAACCTTTTCAACGCGCCGGTTCGGTCGCACAGCTCGAATCCAAAACCAATGCCATGAAACACGAGCATATGGCCTGCCCAGACCACCAGCGATGCCGGAAGCAATCCCCACAGTACTGCAGCTATTGCCGGAAGTGCCGTCATTCAGCCGCAATCCGTTCCCGTGCCGGCCGCGTGGCGAAAACCGCATCCCACCAGGGTGCGCTCACGCCGAACCATGACCGGTCGTCGCGGAAATGGTGATGCATGTGGCGGCGACGCAGGTAACATCCGACGAAATTCTGCGGCTGCCCGTGATGCAGGTAAAAATGCAGACCGTCATAGATCAGATATCCCACGATAAAACCCGCCATCACCGGCAGCGCCATTCGCGGCCCGGTGCCAAAACGGAGAATCCCGAACACTGCTGCCATGATCGGCAAACTCATCAATGGAGGCATGACGAGACGCAGAGGATCATTGGGATGTTCATGATGAACCCCATGAATCAGAAATTGAATCCAGCTCCCTGATCGCGAGTTCGAGCGAATGTGAAAAATAAAGCGATGGCCGAAATATTCGAGCAGGGTCCAAAGGAGGTAACCGAACGCAAATGCGACAATCAGGTAACGCCCGGACGCACTGTGTCCCGCCATCCATAGCAGGGCGGCCGTAGCGGGACCATAAATAAGGAATGGCACAACGGGATGTACGCGCGAAAACCTGTCGAGAAACCGGTTGCGGAACAGCGCCGGCGAGGCGGAGAGACGGGCGGCGACGTGGTGCACATCAGCGCTACTCATGCGGTGCTCCGCTCCAACACGCCCCCCGCGAAGAAATCTCCGGTCCGCTCAAATGATTGCTTATTCGAAACGGGCCGCGAGGGCAAACTCCGGGCTGGCGCAAGGCCGTCTCCATAGGCTTTAATCGGCCCGGTTTCGACCGGGTTGGCGCGCTGCCCCCAAAATAAAGACCGATGCACCCGATGCGGAGCATGCATTGAACGGAAACGCTTTGCTGGCGACACTTCTGGTTGCGCAGGTGGGCTTTCTGGCCACCGCCGCCGCCACGGCGGAGGACATCGGTGGGACGGGGCGCATTGAGCCCGACGGCGGGGTGGTCGTCCTCAGCGGTGTCGAGGGCGCACGAATTCTCTCGATTTCCGTCAAACCGGGACAGATGGTCAAGAAAGGCGATCTGTTGATGACGCTTGACGATCGCGAGCAGCGGATGAACACGCAGATAGCGGACCTTGCCCTTGCCCAGGCCCGCAAGGATGCCGCACAGAATTTGGCGGCGGCGCAGGTTGCGGTCGAGATCGACAACGAGCGTCTTCGAAACGCACTGAAAACCGCGGCGGACTACCGCTCGCTGGGTCCCGATGCGACCTCCGAAAAGCAGATCTCGGATACCGCGCAGACCGCGAAAGAAGCCCAGCTGCAACTCGACGAGGACAGAAAGAAAGAGGCACAGGTACAGTTCGACAATGCCGCCTCGATTTCCAGTGCGGCCAAGCGGCTCGATATAGAGCGCCAGAAACTTGCTCTGTATAAAATGACGGCGCCTGTTGGCGGCATGATCCTGAAAATAGAACAGCATGTCGGCGAAAATCTTACCGGCACTCCCGCGATCGAGATGGGGGACATCCGGAAAATGTACGTGATCTGCCAGGCCTTTCAGGGCGATCTCCTGAAACTTCATCCCGGGCTGCGCGCCACGATCAAAAGCAGCGCCTTCACCCAGCCCCTCAAGGGTGTAGTCGAGAATGTCGGCCGACTCGTCGATACCAAGGCGCAGCTTGGCGACGTGCGCATCCGTCTGGACGATCCGCGCCTTGCAAGCCGCGTCGTCGGAATGGAAGTGGAAGTGGAGATCGCGCGCTAGTGCCGGGCGGACTTAAAACCTGGGATGAGGGGTCCGCCGAGCGCCCCGGCCTGCGGCGAAACGTTGGCGGGTTCGCGCGCGCTCTCCAGCGCGCTCACGGATTCCTTGCCCGGCTGCCCGGCGTCTCCTGCGTGATCGTGGCGGCCTCCAACCTTCTGCAGCACCGGCTGCGCCTCCTGGCAGCCCTTGCCGGCATCGCGGTCGCCCTTTTCCTGCTTGTACTGCAGATATCCGTGCTTGATGCCGCCGAGGCCAAGGTCACGATGTTGTACAATGATTTCAATTTTGATCTGGCCGCGGTGCCCGACACCTATCAGTTCCTGCTCAATTTCGAAACCATCGATCGGGTCGTGCTGAACCAGGCGCGGGCCACCGGCGACATCGCCCAGTCGTTTGGCCTGAATGTCGACGTGGTGCACTGGATGCAGTGGCCGTCGAAAAAGGTGGCTTATCTGTTTTTGATCGGGCTCGACGACCCGGGCACATTCGTGCGCGATCCCGCGATCCGGCAGAGCATGAAATCGCTTGTATCTTCGCATGACCTCCTGATGGATTCCTGGTCTGAGCCCGATGTCGGGCCGCTGGGCACAGGCGTGACCGCCAAGATCGGTGAAGAACAGGAGACCATCTCCGGACATTTCAAACTGGGCCTGTTCTTTTATGGCGAGGGGAGTGCGATTGTCCGCAACACCGATTTTCCGCGCCTCGCCGACCGCGACTCGAGCAAGGTGAGCATCGGCCTTTTCCAGCTGCGGCCGGGCGTAAGCGTGCAAAAGGCGAAACGGGATCTCGAGGCGGTCGTTCCCGAGCACACGCTCGTCTTCACGCGTAGCGAGCTTTTGCAGCAGGAACGGGACTACTTCCTGACCGTACGTCCGGTCGGTATCATGATTTACATCAGTATGTTGATCGCCTGCCTGGTGGGCACGGTAATCATGGTGCAGGTACTGTCCACCGAAGTTGCCAATCGTACGAAGGAATACGCCGTGCTCAAAGCCATGGGTGCGGCGCCGTGGTTTGTGCACGGTATCGGCGCTGCGCAAGCCCTACTGCTCGGAGTGGGCGGGCTCCTGCCGGCGCTGATCCTTGGTGGCGCGGTGCTGTGGTATATCGAGTTTCGCACGCATCTCGACACGGCTCTGGGGTTGGTGCTGTTCGGAAAGATGCTGGCGATCGCCTGCGTCGCCGCGCTCTGCGCCGCGGCAACGGTAATCATGCGCGTCCAACGCGCCGACCCCGCGGCGCTCTACTGATGCTGCCGCGCTTCGACCTTGCCATCCGGCTGCTTGCGCACAATCGCGTCAGGCTCCTCATTGCTTCAGCCAGTGTCGCGATGGGGGTGGTGATTATCTTCATCGAACTGGGACTTCTGCTCGGAATGCTGCAGGCCCAATCGCTCATTGCGGGTCTGGTGCGTGGCGATCTTCTGATCATGAACATCGACCGGATCAGTCTGCACCGCTGGGACAAGATCGATCTTGTGCGTCTCAGCGAGGCGGAGGCTGTGCCTGGTGTTGCGCGGGTGACGCCCATCTACGAGGACCATGTCGGCTTGCGCGATCCCGACGACAAGCGGGTACGTCGGATCATCGTGTACGCATTTCCGCCCGAGGACATCCCGTTTGCGCTGAGTAATGCCGCCACGGTCTCGCACGAGCTCAAGATTTCGCACGGATTTCTCTACGACCGGCTCTCCCGCCCCATTTTTGGCGAATTTCGGCCGGGAGATGACATTCAGATCGATACCGTGCCGTTGCGCGTGGGCGGCTACGTCGCCATTGGGGCGGACATTGTCAACGACGGAAACATCCTGATGAGCGAGGGCGATTGGCGCGCTCGCGACCCTCTCGCGAAGCCGATCATGGGTGTCATTCATCTGAGGCCCGGCGCATCACTGGAAAAGGTGCGGCAGGCCGTCCTCGCCAGCCTTCCGCCGGATGTGGTTGTGCTCACGCCCCGCGAGGCCGCATGGCGCGAAAGCATGTATACACTTCGTTCGGCCCCGGTCGGCTTGCTGTTCCTCATCGGGATGCTGGCCGGACTGGTGATCGGCGTCATCAATTGCTACCAGGTTCTGTACAACGAAGTCAGCGACCGCGTTCGGCAATACGCGACACTGAAGGCGATGGGCTTCGCCAACAGCTTTCTGTACCGGGTTATCCTCGGGCAGGCCGTCGTGCTCGCCGTTACCGGATTTGCGAGCGGCGCCGTCTTTTCCTTTTTTGCCGATCGTTACATCGCCGCCCATTCCATGCTGCCGGTGCACATCTCGCTGCCGTCGTCGATGGTGGTCGGCGTCCTGACGCTCCTCATGTGCATCGTTGCCGGATCGATAGCGGTAAAGCGGGCTGCCGTTGCCGATCCTGCGGCGCTGTATTGAGAGGTCCGCGATGAGCGACCTCGCCGCACTCGGATTCGCGCCACCGCAGAAAGATATTGCCGCTGCGCCGGTCGTGGTGGCGAAAGACATCAATTATTCTTTCGATGCCGGTTCGGCGCGCAAGCAGGTTCTGTTCGGTATCGATTTCCAGCTCGAACGCGGTGAATTCGTGATTCTCACCGGTCCATCGGGTGCAGGAAAGACGACGCTCATGACGCTTGTCGGCGCGTTGCGCTCGATACAGTCGGGCAGCATGCGTGTTCTCGACACGGAACTGGCCGGCCTCGACGCCGCCGGCCAGCGCGAAATACGCCGCAGGATCGGCTTTATCTTCCAGGACCATAATCTGTTCGACGCTCTTTCGGCCTTCCAGACCCTTTCGCTGGCGATGGAGGTTTCGGGCTCTCGGCCGCGACATTCCGAAGCGCGTCGCCGTGCGCTGGCACTGCTGTCGATGCTCGGCATGGAAAAGCTCATCGATTCCAAACCGCGGCAAATGTCGACCGGTCAGAAGCAGCGCGTCGCTATCGCCCGCGCGCTGATCAACGAACCGCCCATCATTATTGCCGACGAGCCGACGGCATCGCTTGATGCCGATACCGCAGGACTGGTGATGAGCCTTCTGCGGAAACTCGTCGAAGTGGGCGGCGCCTCCATCCTGATGGTCACGCATGATTCGCGCATATTCCGTGCAGCAAACCGGATCGTCACGATGGTGGACGGCCGTATCGTGGCTTCCCGATGACGACCGGGTCATGCGGGCAGGTCACCGCCCCGGCGGGGAACGGTCGGGTCCTTGCCTCCGTCCTGATTGCAGTCACGCTGCTGTCGGTGCCGCTTACACCGGAGTTCGCCGGCGCTGAATCAGCGCCCACGATTACGCTTGCCGATTCCATTCAGGCGGTGCTTCGCCGGGACAATGATTCCATTCGCGTGCAGGACGAGAAGGTCAAGACGGCATCTTCGGCTGCACAGCAGGCGGCCGGTCAGTTCGACTGGGGCGTACAGGCGCAGACCGGGTGGCAGGCGTTGTACGTTCCCCGTGTGCTGAATGGTGTGGTCCCCGGCAAGGGGGTCTTGACCAACCAGACCGACATCCTCAGCGCCTATTTCTACAACCTGAGCGTCGGCCGCGAATTCCGCAACGGCGTACAGATTGCACCGGGCGTCACCGCCTATCCGAGCACGAGCGGCGCCACCACGGCCCAGACTTTCGGTTTGACGGCATTGCGCCCGAGCCTTGGCTTGCGGATTCCGCTGATTCAGGGTCTTGGCCAGGAGGCTGCGGACTCGGCCGAACTCGCCGCGAAAGCCACGCTCAACGGCACCCGTTTCGACCGTGACTTCGCCATCGCCCACGTGGCGCATGACGTCGTGCAGATTTATTGGCGCTGCGTCGCCGCCGCTCAGGTGGCCGATATATCGGTGCAATCGCTCAAGGACGGCGAGGAATATGCATCGTCCATGAAGGAGCAGGCCGCGCGCGGACTGGTCGAAAAGTCCGTTGCAGAAGCCGCCGACGCTGCCGACGCGACGCGCCGTATCACGCTGCAGCAGAATCAGGATGCTGCGGTTGCCTGCAGGCGTGATCTCGCGATGGCCACGACCGGAGAGGCGATTCTTGCCACGCCAGCGCCTGTGCCGGCCGGTAGGCTGCCGGAGATTGAAGGCGCGGATGCAATTGTCGACGGATTGAATGTCAATGCACTCAACGAGCTTGCGCTGAACAACCGATCCGACCTCAAGGCGGCGCGCGAGTACGTCTCAGCCGCATTGGCAAGCCGCAAGGGGGCGGAGGACACGACGTCCCCGAATTTGACCCTATCGGTCGATCCGACGCGGGCGCTCGTGATCTATTCGCAGAGTCTGGAGAACAACGCGTCCGAGGGTAGGGCGGCCCAGGCACTTTCCGCGCAAAGACAAGCGGAAATTGCGCTGCATCAGCTCGAGACACAGATTCAGGTCGACATCACCGACGCGCTCAGAAACCTGAAAGGCGCCATCACGGAATGGAGGACAGCGAGCGACGCGGTTTCCCAAACGGCGGCGGCGGTTGCGAGCGACGAAAAGCGGGCGCGTTTCGGCGTGCTCGCCCGGCGCGACCTCCTGACAACGAAAGACCAGCTGACCCTGATCGAGACGGACCGCGTGAACGCCGAACTGCTCTTCGCGTCGAGCGTGGCGACGCTCCGACTCATTACCGGAACGGTACATCCTGAAGAGGAAACCGCCGCCGCCAGTGCGGAGAAATTCGCTTCGCTCCCCGCCCCCGGGTAGCGAACGGCAAACAGTACAGCGGCGACAAGGCTGATATGCTGTCAGGAGTCTCGAGGTCGTGTTTGCATGTCCGCGCGCGAGAAATTCTCGTTGCCGGTCCCGCTCATGAACGCGCGCGCGTCGGCATGGGGCAGAGCAATCTGTGCGTAGCCAAAGGTGCCGTCGCGAACTTCGCGCGCCGCTTCCACAAAGGCGCCAAGCGCAGCGCGTGCAAGCGAACCGCCCACGCTGATCCTTTTCACGCCGGCGGCAGCGAGTTCATCCGCAGAATAAAGCGTGCCCTTAAGACCCATCACGACGTTCACCGGCTTGCCGACCGACGAGCAAACGCGGCGAATGGCATCGAGGCCGGGAAGCCCTGGCGCGTACAGGACATCGGCACCGGCTGCTTCGAAGGCGCGAAGTCGGGCAATGGTGTCGTCGAGATCCGGCCGTCCGTGCAGGAAATTCTCGGCGCGCGCGGTCAATACGAAGCCGCAATCGCGTGCCGCTTCGCAGGCCGCAGCGACGCGCTCAACGGCGATGGACAAATCATAGATCGGCTGCTCGGGGTCACCCGTGGCATCTTCAATCGACCCGCCGACGAGTCCAACCGCGGCCGCCATGCGAATTGTCGCGGCGCAGGTCGCGGGGTCTCGTCCAAAGCCGTCCTCCAGATCGGCGGAGACGGGGAGGTGCGTGGCGTTCACGATTTCGGCAGCATTGGCAATGATCTCGTCGCGCGAAAGAGCAGCGGAGGAGTCCAGCTTGCCGACTGCAAATGCGTATCCCGCACTTGTCGTCGCAAGCGCGTCGAAGCCGAGGGCCGTCAGGATTTTTGCCGTTCCTGCATTCCAGGGATTGGGAATGACAAAGGCTCCGGAGTGGGCATGCAGGGCGCGAAACGCGGCGAGCTTTGCGTCGCGAGTCATGACGACGCGCGCACCGGGCGCAGGAATGTCCGTTCCTCGCGCAAAATGAACCTCTCGCGTTCCGCGAAAGCGAAGTTCGCCACGCTTTGGTGGTCCGTCCGGAGCCGCGCCCGATATTCTTCGTACGCGGCGAGACTGGCAAATCCAATCATGGCCCAGGCGACATCATTCGTCCCCTCATGCGGCATGAAATAGCCGATCAGGTCTCCGCCACAGGCCGGGATGCGGCGCAACCACACGCGTGCATATTCTTCGAAGGCCGCCCGCTTGAAGGGATCGAGCTGGTATCGGATCAGGCAAACCACATTCATTTGTCCCTCCACTTTCCGTAACCGTCGTGGCGATCAAGAGCATACTAGCGTTTCCTCTGCGCACGTGCTTCGATGGAGATCGAAGTATGATGGAGACGAGCCATGAAGGAGGGACCGGACATCGCGCCCATTGCCGCGCTCGCCGGCGACCCCGCACGGGCCAACATTCTGGTCGCCCTTTTGGGAGGAAGGGCGTTGACGGCGAGCGAGCTTGCTGCCGAAGCGGGGGTAGCCGCACCGACCGCAAGTTCCCATCTTGCAAAACTCGAAAGTGGCGGCCTGATCGAAAGGTTAAGTCAGGGCCGGCACCGCTACTTCCGACTGGCCGGAGAGGACGTTGCCGCGCTGCTGGAATCCCTGATGGGCGTAGCCGCGCGCGCAGGTCATCTGCGGCTACGGCCAGGTCCCCAGGACCCTGTCATGCGCAAGGCCCGTGTCTGCTACGATCACCTGGCGGGCGAGATGGGTGTTCGGCTGTACGACTCGCTTGCGATGAAGCGCTGCCTCGCTGTTCGCGACGGCGGACTGTCGATCTCGCGGGCTGGCCGAAACTTCGTTGAGGAGATGGGTATCGGGCTCGACGCCCTCGCGCGAAATCGCAGGCCGCTTTGTCGGGGCTGCCTCGATTGGAGCTTGCGCCGGGAGCATCTGGCGGGTGCGCTCGGGGCGGCGTTTCTCGACCGTTTCTACGCGCTGGGCTGGGCGACTCGAGACCGCCGCAGCCGTGCGGTGCTGTTCAATCCTCGCGGAGAGCGCGCCTTCGACAACCTGTTTCGCGTCTAACGCAGTTTCTCATTGCGTTGTCACGACCGCGCGCTCGCACCGCCCCGATGGAGGATCGATATTATCGAGGTGTGGTACGACTTCGCCCGCTCCGCCGTCGCAGGCCATCCAGCGAAATTCGTGTTCCGCGTTCTTTTCGACGAGGCTGCGGTCGCTTACGAGCGCGCTGAAACTGTTCGCCGCGACGCTGCCCGCCACGCTCGTGTGCCCGCAGGAGGTGAGCGGATTGGCGTCGCTCATCTCGCAGTACGCGAATTGTACGGTCTTCGTGCACCGGTTCTGAAATCCCCAATATTCGCCATTGCTGGTGACGGTGAGGCAGTCGGAAGCGCCTGGTTGCGGTGCCCCCGACACAGAAGCGGTGCCGATTTCGTTTGACGGCAACCCTTGCTGCTCGGGAGCGAAACTTGCCTTTTCCATGTGTGCCGACGGTTGATCGATGAGACGAACGGCGGACGTGGGGACGGCAGTCACGCCGTTTTCAAGTGCTGCTGTGTGCTGCTCCGGAGCGTGGACGACGAATTGTGCGCGGTCCGCCGGGACGCCCACCGCTCTCGGCGCGCCTCCGCTTTCCGTCTCCGCGCCGGAAGCGCTCTGCAGGCTTCCGCTCGCAATGAATGCGCCGCCGCATGCAGGGCTTGTGTCATGCGCGTGCTGCTTTTTGGAAGGCGCGCTGACCGACAGCCCGAGTCGGCTCGCGTATTCCTGCACGGCCGCCTGCTTTTCGCCCTGGCTGAATACGTGCCCCTGCTGGTACCATGCCGTACACATCGCGTGACCGTCGATGTTATGCGCACGATCGGTAAGACTTCCGCCGGCGCCCTCTCCGATTGTTTCGGCCGTACCATCGGCATAATCGATGTCAAGCTCGTCGGGTCTGGCACGGAAAACGCCGATCGCCTTCTCGCCATCGGAGACCGTGCCGACCGGTCCGTTTGCAAACGCAAATTGAACTTCCTGCGAATTTCCGTTCGGCAGAACGAGTGTCCGTTCAAAGCCGTCGTCCGTCAGACCGAGCTCCATCGTTGCTCCATCAACGGCCGTGAGTTGCGTGCCGAGCTCCGCACGCAGTGGGAGCGCGGGATTTGGCGTGGCGTTGCCACTGTTCGCGGCTGCCGCGGTCCGTATGGTGGCAGGCGTCGCTGCTGCCGGCGTTACGGATCCCGCAGGATTGGCTTGCGGCGCCAATGATACGTTTTGAGGCGCGGACCGTGCGCCCGCATCTGCGGCCGCGTTCAACGCAACGGGCGCCGTGCCTACGGCGGGATTCTGTACGACATCGACAGGCACACCGTCATGCCACTGTCCTTCGTAACGGTGGCCGTCTGCCCAGACCTCGACGCCCTGGCCGTCCGGCTTGCCGTCCTTCCATTCGCCGTCGTAGCGGTCACCGTTCGGCCACACGACGCTCGCTTTTCCGCTCTGGAAGACTCCCATCTTCCATTCGCCGTCATGGGTTTCTCCCTTGGCAGAAACGAACTTGCCCGCGCCGTCGAACAGACCGCCGAGTTGGCCGCCTTCGTACTTCGCTCCGTCAGACCATGTCGCCGTCACCGCGCCGGCTAGCGGCAGTCCGTCCCTGAACGTGCCGGTGATGGTCTCGATCACCTGCCCGGCGTTCAGAAAGGTAAGAGTGCCGGCGCCGTAGATGACCCCGTCTCTCCTGCATTGGCCCTCCCAGGAGATGCTGTCGCCAGGTGCGTAGTTTGGGTCGGCGGCGATGCACCGGCTGCGCGTATCAGTGATCCACTGCTCAGTCGCCTGCCCATTTGCCGGCGGATCGTGGGGTGCCAACGACCCCATTGTTACCGCGAAGGCGCCCCCCGGCGAGAGAAGTGCACAGGCCGACACGCCGGCACAAAAAAGCATCATGAACCGCGAACGCATGAGACACCGCCAAATTCCGAACCATGTACGATCCTGCGGGATATGCGTTACGGAGCAATTAAAGCCTTGGGCCTACGCTAACGAAGCGTTGCCAATCTCCTGCGCTTTCAAGCGGTCTGTGGGGCCTCGCCCGGCAAATACCGTGCCGACGATGACTTGCGGCGAGAGCTCAGCCGGTCGAGACAAAGATAGACGACCGGGGTCGTGAAGAGCGTGAGCAGCTGGCTGACGATAAGACCGCCGACGACGGAAATACCAAGCGATTTGCTGAAGCCGGTGCCGAGGCCCAGCGCCAGCGGCAGCGAGCCGAGAATGGCGGCGAAAGTCGTCATCATGATGGGACGAAACCGCATCAGACAGGCTTTGTGAATCGCCTCGCGCGACGAGAGTCCTTCGCTGCGCTCCGCAGCGAGCGCGAAATCGATCATCATGATCGCGTTTTTCTTGACGATGCCGATCAAGAGCAGCACGCCGATCAGCGCGAGAAGCGTGAATTCGGTCCCCGTGATCATCAGTGCAAGCAGCGCGCCGACACCGGCGGAAGGCAGCGTCGAAAGAATTGTCAGGGGATGAATGTAGCTTTCGTAGAGAACGCCGAGGACGATGTAGACTGCGAGGATGGCGGCCAGAATGAGCAACGGCTCGTCGCTCATGGAATTCTGGTAGGCGAGAGCGTTGCCGGCAAATCCGCCATGAACCGACGCGGGGACGTGGAGATCGAGCATGGTGCGGTTGATGGCGGCCACCGCGGCTTGCAGCGAACCGTGCGGCGGCAGATTGAACGAGAAGGTGGTGGCAACGAAGGGACCCTCGTGATTGACGGAGAGCGGTGTATTACCGCTCGCGAAATGACTGACGGCGGCGAGCGGCACCATCGTTTCCTGCGCGCTGCTGACTGCCGCACCGGTTGATGCGCTGCCCCGCCCGGTGTTTGCGATCGCGTTCATGGCCTGGTTTCGGACGACGTCGGCTGCGATTGCGGCTGCCGTCGGCGCCGAGGCCGCATTGCCGACAAATGTCCCCGCGACTGCGCCGGTCGATTGCGTTCCGCTAACGGTTCCACCCGCCGTACTGACATAAATATCGTTGAGTGAGGAGGGGCTCTGCCAGAATTGCGGCGCGACACCCATAACGACGTGATACTGATTGAGGTCCTTGTAGATTGTCGAGACCTGCCGCTGTCCGAACGCGTCGTACAGGGTGTTTTCAATCTGCGATATGGAAACGCCGAGTCGCGCCGCAGTCGCGCGGTCGATGTCGAGATCGGCATCCAGCGCCGCGGCATCGCGGTCGGAATTTACGTCCCAAAGCTCGGGCAGGTTCTGAAGCGCCGCGGTGATCTTCGGAACCCACGCGTTGAGTTCCTCCACCGTATCGGCTTGAATCGAATATTGATATTCGCCCTGCCGGCCGCCGACGCGGAAATTGCCAGCATTCTGCAAATGGAGCTGCGCGCCGGAGAGCTTCCGCAGCTTGCGCGTCAGCCTTATGACCTCTTCATCCGTCGAGATCCTGCGTTCGTCTTCCGGCTTGAGCTGAACGAAAACGCTGCCGGAGTTCACTGCGCTGCCGCCGGGACCGCCGCCGCTTCCGCCACCCGTGAATCCCGTTACATTCTGTACCGCCGGGTCGCTCGCGATGATTGAGACGAACTGACTGAACTTCTTTTCCATCAGCTGGAACGAAATGCTCTGGTCGGCCGTGATCCGGCCGAACAGTTCGCCAGTGTCTTCCGTCGGCAGGAAGCCCTTCGGGATTTTCACGAAGAGATAGAAATTCAGGAGGACGACGGCTGCCAGGGTTAGCAGCACCACCGCCGGATGCCTGAGCGACAGTGTCAACGCCCTGTCATAGGCGCGGCGGCTCCATTCGAACACGTACTCCGCCATCCAGAGAATGCGCCCCTGTCGCTGCTCCGCTTCGTCGTGACGCGGCAACCAGCGGCAAAGCATCGGCGTGGCGGTGAGCGACACCACCAGTGAAATCATGATGGCGATGGACAGCGTCATCGCAAATTCGAAGAAGAAGCGGCCGACGAGGCCCGGCATGAGCAGGATGGGAAGAAAGACCGCGACAAGCGAAAGACTCATCGACAGAACGGTGAAACCGACCTCACCGGCACCAATGAGAATGGCACGCGCACGCGGCATCCCCGACTCCATGTGCCGCGAGATGTTTTCGAGTACCACGATTGCGTCGTCGACAACGAAGCCGGTAGCCACGGTGAGCGCCATCAGCGACAGGTTGTCGAGCGAAAATCCCATCAGATACATCACGCCGAAGGTGCCGATGAGCGAGAGCGGTACCGCAATGCTGGGGATCAGGGCGGCACGGCCATTTCGGAGGAAGAGGAACACGACGAGAATGACCAGGCCGATGGAAAGCACCATTGTACGCTCGACGTCGTGCAGCGAGGTGCGGATGGAGGTCGTGCGGTCGTTCGCGACGATAAGCTGGATCGAAGGTGGCAATGCGGCGCGCAGCTCGGGTAGCGCCGTGCGAACATGATCAACCGTCTCGACCATGTTCGCGCCCGGCTGCCGGTAAAGAATCACGAGGATGGCGGGCTTGCCGTTGGTGAGACCGATATTGCGCACGTCTTCGACGCCGGCGTACACGCGCGCGACATCCTGCAGCCGCACGGGCGCCCCATTCCGATAGGCCACCACAAGCGTGCGGTATTGCGCGGCCACCGTCGCCTGGTCGTTTGTGTAAATCTGGTATTTCAGCGGACCGGCATCGACCGCCCCTTTCGGAGCATTTGCGTTCGCTGCCGAGAGCGCGGCACGGATATCTTCAAGGCCAATACCGTATTTGAACAGTGCCTGCGGATAAAGATCGATGCGCACGGCAGGAAGGGAGCTTCCGCCGATCTGAACCTGGCCCACACCTTCGACCTGACTGAGTTTCTGTTGTACAATCGTCGAGGCGGAATCGTATATCTGGCCGGTTGTCAGCGTTGGCGATGTGAGCGCCAAGATAAGGATCGGCGCGTCCGCGGGATTGAATTTGCGATAGGTGGGGTTGCTTCGCAGGGCGGTAGGCAGATCGACCCGCGCCGCATTGATCGCCGCCTCCACATCGCGCGCGGCGCCATTGATGTCTCGATCGATACCGAATTGCAGCACGACGCGGGACGAGCCGACGGAACTCGAGGACGTCATTTCCGATACGTCGGCGATTGTTCCAAGATGGCGTTCGAGCGGCGTGGCGACGCTGGTCGCCATCGTTTCCGGACTCGCACCCGGCATCTGTGCCGAAACGACAATCGTCGGAATGTCGACATTCGGCAGCGGCGCGACCGGCAGATGGAACAGGCCGAGCAATCCAGCGAGAGCCAGCCCGATCGTCAGGAGCATCGTGGCGACAGGCCGCGCCACAAAGGGCGCCGAAATATTCATGGCAGGATCGGGTCCGGTTGGACTTCCGGACCGAGCGGGCGATGCTGCCACCGCCGCGCGAGGCGATCGAAATAGAGGTAAACGACCGGCGTCGTGAAGAGCGTCAGCAATTGGCTGACGAGCAGTCCCCCGACGATGGCGACGCCCAGAGGCTGCCGCAGTTCCGAACCGACGCCGCTTCCCATCATCAAAGGCAGCGCCGCGAACAGCGCAGCGACGGTCGTCATCAGAATTGGCCGGAAACGCAGGAGAGCCGCCTGGTAGATCGCATCGCGGGGAGATTTCGATTGCCGGCGCTCGGCCTCCAGCGCGAAGTCGATCATCATGATCGCGTTCTTCTTGACGATCCCGATCAGGAGAACAATGCCGATGATGGAGACGATATTGAGCTCGAAGCCGGCAATCATCAGTGCTACCAACGCGCCGATTCCCGCCGAGGGTAGCGTCGAAAGAATCGTAACCGGATGGATGTAGCTCTCATAAAGCACACCCAGAACAATGTACACGGTTACGATGGCCGCAAGAATGAGAAGGAGTTCGTTGCCGAGGGAGTTCTCGAACGCAAGTGCCGCTCCCTGAAACGTCGTGTTGATCTCCGGCGGCATTGCGACCAACCGCTCCACGTTCCTGACGGCATTCACTGCCGCCCCGAGCGAATGTCCGGGCGCAACGTCGAAGCCTATGAATGCCGCAGGGAATTGGCCCAGGTGGTCGCGCTCCAGCGGCGCCGGCTGGTCGACAACTTTCGCGATCGCCGCGAGCGGCACCTGGCCTCCGGCCGCGGAGGGCAGATAAATGGTGTCGAGGGAAGCGATCGAGTTCTGGAGTGTCGGACTCGCCTCGAGGATCACGCGGTACTGATTCGATTGTGTGAAGATCGTCGAAATAATCCGCTGGCCGAACGCATCGTAAAGCGCATTATCCACCGTCGCGGCAGTGATGCCGAAGCGCGCCGCCGTATCACGATCGACGACGATATTCGCGGATCGCCCCGCATCGAGGTAGTTGGTCGAGACGTTCGCGAGCTCCGGCGCGGATGCCAGTGCCTGAACGAGACGCGGAACCCAGGCGTCGAGCTGCTCGGTGGTGGCCGCCCCGAGGACGAACTGATATTGCGCGCGACTCACGGTTGAATCGACTGTCAGATCCTGGACCGGCTGCAGATACAGTGAAATTCCGGGTACGCGCGCGGCCGCGTTGTGCAAATCCGCCATCACGGAATTGAGGTCCTTGGCGCGCCTGTTTTTTGGAACGAGATTGATCAGCAGACGGCCGGAATTGAGCGTGCTGTTCGTGCCGTCGACACCGATGAACGAGGAAAGACTCTGGACGTCGCGGCTCTTCAAGATTTCCCGTGCCAGCGCTTCCTGGCGCTGCGCCATGCCGGAAAATGAAATCGTTGCATTGGCCTTGGTTATTCCCTGGAGCAGGCCGGTGTCTTGCACGGGAAAGAAACCCTTCGGAATCATGACGTACAGCAGGACCGTCAGCACGAGCGTGCCGATCGTGATCGCAAGCGTGAGGGGTTGGTTGTCCAGTACCCAGGTGAGTGTACGCCCGTAGCCACGAATCACTCGGCCAAAGTGCTCCCGGGATGCCCGCGCGAATCGCCCCTCTTTCTCCTCATCGCGGCGGGTGAGCAGTTTGGCACAGAGCATGGGAACCAGCGTCAGGGAGACGACGGCCGAAATGAGAATTGTGATGGCAAGCGTGATGGCGAATTCGCGGAACAGCCGACCAACCACCTCGCTCATGAACAGGAGCGGAATAAGGACCGCGATCAGCGATACCGTCAACGACACGATGGTGAAGCCGATCTCGCCGGCGCCTTTAAGCGCAGCCTGCAACGGACTCTCGCCCTGTTCGAGATAGCGATTGATGTTCTCGATCATGACGATGGCGTCGTCGACCACGAACCCGGCGGCTATGGTGAGTGCCATCAACGACAGATTGTTCAGGCTGAACCCAAAAAGGTACATCGCGGCGAACGTGCCCACGATCGAAAGCGGCACGGACAGGCTCGGGATTAGTGTCGCACGCGGGCTGGTCAGGAAAACGAAAATAACGAGAACGACGAGCGCAACCGCGAGCGCGAGTTCCGTCTCCACGTCCGCAACCGAAGCGCGGATCGTGTTTGTCCGGTCCGTGAGAATAGAAACCTGCACCGATTGCGGCAGTCCCGCTTCGATCTGCGGCAGGAGCGTCTTGATGCGATCTGCGACGTCGATGACGTTGGCACCGGGTTGCCTCTGTACGTTCAAGAGAATGGCGGGATTTGCGTTGCTCCAACTCGTCAGCTGGTCGTTTTCGGCGCTCTCGACGACATTGGCGACGTCGGAAAGCATGACCGGCGCACCATTCTTGTAGGCGACAACAATGTGGCTGTAGTCGTCCGCCGACTGGATCTGCCCGTTGTCGTCGATCGACCATGCACGCGAAGGCCCGTCGAAGCTGCCTTTGGGCGAGTTCGAGTTTGCGTTCGCGATTGTCGTGCGCAGGTCGTCGATATTCAGCCCATACGCGGCGAGGGCCTGCAAATTCGCGCGAATTCGAATCGCAGGGCGTTGTCCGCCGTTGATGCTGACGAGGCCGACACCCGGCAATTGTGAAATCTTCTGCGCGATACGCGTGTCGGCAAGGTCTTCCACCTTTGTCAGCGGCATTGCCCTGGACATCACGGCAAGCGTAAGGATCGGTGCATCGGCCGGATTGACTTTGGCGTAGACGGGTGGCGCCGGCAGGCTCTGCGGAAGCAGGTTGCTCGCGGCGTTGATCGACGCCTGTACTTCCTGCTCGGCGACGTCGAGACTGAGACCGAGATCGAATTGCAGCGTGATCACCGAGGCGCCGCCTGAGCTCGCCGAGGTCATCTGGCTCAGGCCCGGCATCTCGCCGAACTGTCGTTCGAGCGGCGCCGTGACCGTCGTCGTCATCACCTCCGGGCTGGCGCCGGGGAGAAATGTCTGTACCTGGATGGTGGGATAGTCCACCTGCGGCAGGGCGGACAAAGGCAGATACCGCAGCGCCGCGAGCCCCACGAGCATGATGGCGATCATCAGGAGCGATGTCGCCACCGGCCTCAGAATGAACGTACGGGAAGGATTCATGAGCGGCAGTAGCGGCCTGTCATGAGCCGCCGTCTCCACCCCCATCGGAATGAGTATGGTGGCGCCATCGATGAGCGCCCTGCGCACGCGTCCCCGTCGCGCCTCGCGACAGATGCGAACTACCAATCACGACGCGGGAGCCATCGCGCAGACGATCGGCACCGTCCACGACGACAACGTCACCCGGCGACAGGCCGCGCTCGACGGCCACAAGACTGCCATCGGCCGGACCGACGACGACGCTGCGCATTGTCACGGTGCTCCCGGGCCGAACGAGAAACACGAAGTCTCCGGTCGAGCCATGCTGGATCGCGGCGACGGGAATGGCGGTTTGCCTCTGCAGCGTGTTCACCAGGATTTTTACGTTGACGAATTGTTGCGGAAACAAACGCCCGTCGCTGTTGTCAAAAAGTGCACGGATCTTGACGGTACCGGTTGTCGGATCAACCTGGTTGTCCATGTTCGAAAGGTGCCCGGTTGCAAGCTTCGTCTGTTGCGCGCGGTCGTAGGCGTCAACAGGAATTTCTCCGCCGGACCGAGCACGTTGCGTCAATGCAGGCAGGTTGTCCTCCGGAACCGTGAACAGCACGGAAATAGGCTGCAGTTCCGTTACGGCGACGATTTCCGTCGTGACGCCGACCTGGACATAGTTGCCGATATCGACCTGGCGAAGACCCACGCGGCCCGCCACCGGCGAGGTGATCCTGCAAAAGCCCAGGTTCACGGCTGCGGCTTCGACTGCGCCGCGGTCGGCTTCGATATTGCCGGCATCGGTACGCACCAGCGCTTCCTGCGTCGCGAGGATCTGCTGCGATATTGCCTTCTGCGCCCACAGCGACTGATAGCGGGCGAGATCGACTTTGGCATTTTCGTATTGGGCCTGGTCGCGCGCGAGCGCGCCTTTCGCCTGATCAAGGGCGGCCTGATAAGGACGCGGATCGATCTCGGCGAGCAGATCGCCGGCGCGAACCATTTGGCCCTCCTTGAAGGCGATCCGGTCCAAAATGCCGCTGACCTGCGGTTTGACCGTCACAGTCGCCAAGGGTGTCACGGTTCCCAACGCATTGAGCGTCACATGGATATCGGTTGGATGGGCGCTCGCGACTCCTACCGGCACCGGCTGCAGGTTCGCGTCCTTATTGAATCCCGAGTCCGACTTGCCTCTTGGCCAAAACACCCAGATGAGCAGGACCGCCATGAGCGCAGCGCCGAGGATGAGCACCGAGCGCCTGCGGAAGAAACCAGTGCGCGTCGACGCACCCCCCGGATCGGCGGAGCCGATCGTGAACTGGGTGTTTCTGTCTGGTGCGTTCATCTCGTCGTCTGTCCGTCGAAACATAGCCGATTTCCGCCTCATGGGAACGGAAATCGAACGCTCGGCGCGGCCGGGGTGCGCCTGTCTAGCAAAATCCGACGAGCTAGATTTGTCGAAAGTGTCTCAATAGTGTTGGGACACGTCGCGTGTTGAGTCGCAATTACATTTCGCGAACCCCCAGCGTTAATTTCATGTCATCATACCCCGGCCTCTGATACGTTTGCGCGTCTTCACATTCGTCCGCCTGGCCAATAATGCGATGAAGGTCCTGTTTCTTACCGACAACTTCGTACCGGAACAGAACGCATCGGCCCGCCGTTCGTACGAGCATTGCAGGAACTGGGTGAAGCAGGGCGTGCATGTGACTGTCGTCACCACGGTACCAAATTTCCCGCTTGGAAAACCGCATCCTCCGTACCGAAATCGCCTTTTCGCCCGGGAAACCATCGACGGAATCGACGTGGTTCGCGTCTGGAGTTTTCTTGCGCCCAACCGGGGGGTTGTCCTGCGCGCGCTCGACTTCGCAAGTTTTGCGCTGACCGGATTTCTGGCGGGCCTGGCGCAGAACGCCGATATCATTGTCGCGACGTCTCCGCAGTTGCTGACCGCTGTCTGCGGACATTTCCTCAGTCGGGCGAAAAGGCGGCCGTGGGTGTTCGAGGTTCGCGACCTCTGGCCGGAATCCATCACGGCTGTGGGAGCAATGAAGGAAGGCTTGGCGATGCGAATTCTCCGCCGCCTCGAAGCGAGGTTGTATCGCAGCGCGGAGCGCATCGTTACGGTTACCGATCCGATGCGGGAGCGGTTGATCGAGCGGGGTGTTCCCGAAGAAAAGGTCGGTGTCGTTCCAAACGGGGCGGACCTGAAGCGCCTGCTGCCCCGGCTCGCCAGCGCGGAGCTCGCGGCAGACCTGAAACTCGAGGGCAAATTCGTAGTCGGCTATGTAGGCACCCACGGTTTCGCGCAAGGCCTCGAGGTCGTAATCAGGGCGGCATCCCTGGTCGGCGGCAAGAACATTCATTTCCTCTTCGTGGGGGAGGGGGCGAGGCGTGAGTTTCTGATCGAGATGGCGCGCGGCCTGGGCCTGCAGAACGTAACCTTTTTGCGCGGCGTCCCTGCAGACACCGCGGTGGAGTACCTGGCCTTATCGGATGCGATTGTCGTTCCTCTGAGGAATTCGGCGCTGTTCGAGAGCGCCCTTCCCTCGAAGATCTTCGAGGCCGCCGCGATGGAAAAGCCGCTACTGCTCAGCGCCCGCGGACTTTCGGCGGATGTCATCCGGGAATACAACGCAGGCATTGCCGTCGAGCCGGAAAACGCACAGGCCCTGGCGGAGGCGGTACTTCTCCTTCATGAGAACCGAGCCCTGCGTGAGAGCTTTCGCGGAGGCTGCCGAGCGCTGGCGCGACAGTACAATCGCGAAACGTTGGCGAACCGGATGCTCGAAGAGATCCGTTTTGCGGCGGCCGCGGCATCAACCGTTTAGGCGCCCTTCATCCGCATACCCCCCGGGGACTGAGCGAGGGCAATCAACGCGTTTCACGCTTCAAGCGGATCAGTTGCTGTTATGACTGATCGCCGAGAGCGAGGCGGCAGCGATAGCAACCTGACCGAATATCTGTGATATCTGCGTCAGGAACACGATCGTGTTGAACGGCGCCGGGTTCGGCGGCACCACGATTGTCGAGCCGGGCGGGATGGGGTCGCTGCCGAAGAAACTGAGAATATTCGACGAAGGCGTGCGTGCACTGCCATCGGGCATGATGATGAACGTTTCGTCGTCCTCTGCCACCTTCGAGTAGCCGCCGGCCATATCGATATAGTCGTCCACCGACATGTTGGGGCGGTATTGGAAGGACCCCGGATTGAGCACTTCGCCACTGACGGCAACTGTGGACGGGCGCTTGGGGATGTAAACGAAGTCGCCCGGTTGCAAGAGCGTATCGAGTTCCGGCTTCACTGCGAGGATCGTGGGATCGGCAGTGACCGTGATTCGGCCAAGCGCAGGCTGCTTCAGCAACTGCTGTTCGAGCGACTGCAGATAGCCAAGAATCGCGGGATTGACGTTCGGCGTTGTTGCAGCCGCGAGCGCGCCCGTTTGCAATTCGACCGCTTCGCGGTAATTGCCCTGCGCCTCCGCCTGTTGGGCACTGAGGCGTGTAAACACAGCACCCAAAGGATAAGATTCGTCGGTCAAGCCACCCGCTCGTGCCAGTATCGACGACAGGTGCTCATTGCGGAGAATGTCGAACGTACCGGGATAGCGTACGGCTCCCACCACCATCACCGTGCCGCTTTCGCGATCTGAAAAGACCTGCCGCACGATGACCGTGTCCTGAGGCTGTAACGCGATCTTTTCGAAATCGGCCATGCTGGCGCCGCGATATTGATTGCGCACGGTTCGCGATGTGCCGGTTGCACTGTCGAGAGCGTTGGAGGTGACGGTAATCGCCGAAAGGTCCGCAGTCAGACTGAGGCCGCCGGCCGCGTTGAGTGCCGTGGCGAGCGAGGTACCGCCTTCGGCGAGATAAGGACCGGGATCATGTACGTTTCCTTCGATGAAGACGAGATAATCGACGGCGAAACTGATAAAGGCAGTCGACGTAAGTCCGAGCTCGGTTGCGAGATCGGTCGGAGAAGTATCCGGGGCAGGGACGCCAAGCGCTGGCGGCCTCGTCAGTCCGGCGCCGGAAACCGGCATGCCCGCCGCAGCACTCTGCGCGTTTTCCGCCTGCAGCATGGCAATCGCCGCCGGAGTTTGCTGGCTCGCGGCAGCTGCAACGCTCGCCTGGTAGGGCGGGACCGGCGGCAAGGGCGCAGAAGTCATAAGGCCAGCAGGCGGCGCCGCGGGAACCGTTGTGGCGCCAATCGGTGCCGACCCATAGGGTAACGTACCGGTCACCGCTTGTGTAAGTCCTGTGGTGATCGCGCCACCTACCGTTGTCGGCGCTGCCGGCGCAGTACCCGTTGCCGGGGCTGGCGTACTGGCGGCTGGCGCCGCCGAGGCGGTCTGGGTGGCGGGCGCAGGTGCGCCGCCGCTGTTCGAAGCCATGTAGATGGCCGCCGCGGTGTTTGTCGTTGGCGCACTGGTGGTGCCTGGAACCGTTGAGACGGGCTGTTGCGTCGTCGCCTGCGCTGCACTCGCCGAGAGCGCCATCGTGACCTCTGACGGCGGAACGCTCCCCGCTTGCGCCTGCGTCTGCAGCTGCGCCGAGGCGGCTAGCGCAAGTGCTTGTGCCTGTGGGCTGGTCATGACGTAGACGAGGTCGCCATCGCTGAGTTTCACGTCCTCCTCGCCCCTGAGTACGCGCGCCACCGAGAACGCGACGGGGCGATGGAAGTTGGTGTGTGGTTCGACATGAACGAGGATTGCGAGGGGAGTGTACGCGTTCACTGCCAGATCACCCGGCTGACGAAGGAGTCTGGATAGAGTCGGCACTTCTTCGAGCGGCCGGGTGCCGGGCAGTGCAACGGCTCCTGCAAGCACGACACGCCCCGTTGCGCTGCCGGCCTCCTGATCTACGGACAGGATCTCACCGCTTTGGACGATGCCGCCCCGGCTAAGTGCAACAAGGCGCGTCGAACCATCGGATTCCAGGACCAATTTTGAGAGATGGTTTGCGCCGGCAAGGGATCCGCCCGCGAGACGAACGAGTGCTTCGCCCGAAATCGCCCGCGCACGAGAAGGAAGCTCGTAGATTCCAGGGCGGTTGACGAGGCCAACGGCAGCGACCGTCGCGCCGATTGCCGGAACCTCGATGCGGTCGCCATCGGTCAAGTTGCCGATTTCCGCCACCCTGCCGTCGGCGAGCACGGAATACAGGTCAATGAGTATGTGGCGCCCGCCGCGCACCAGCACGATATTGCGCAGACTGCCGGTCTTGCGAACACCGCCCGAGAGCAGGAGCGCATCAATGGGGGTGTTCAAGCCGCTGAGAGTGCGCACGCCCGGAGCATTGACCTCTCCGCTGACCAGAACCGAGATCTGCCGCGTCTGTGCGAGAGAAACGAACGCGCGCGTTGACAGCGCGTCCTTCGCGATAACCGCCTGGAGATCGGCACGGACCTGACCGAAAGTCCTCCCCGCCGCCTGTACCGGCTCATAACCCGGCACGATCACACGGCCATCACGATCGACGGGCACGACATAAGTGTTGTTGTCGTGACCACGGCAAACAATCGTGAGCTGATCGCCGGGACCCAGAATGTACTGATCCTGTACGTTGCCGATCTGCGAGATCGTCACCGGTGCACCGAGACCGAAAATGTCGTAGCCGAATTGCTGGAGCGGCTGGCCGGCGCGCTGCGAGAAGAGCAATTCCATCGTCGACGTGGGCAATTGCGTCGTTGTGGGCGGCGTAGCCGGGGCAATGGTCTGGGCGTACGGCGTGACGGAAGGCTGCACGATCACGGGTGCCGGCGGCGGCGGTACGCCAGCCGTGCCCGTGGGCGTTGTTACCCCAAGGCTCTGCAGAGCCGATTGAACGGTGGAACTCGTCGATGTCGTCGGACTGACCGTTTGCGCGCTGACCTGCACAAGGTCCCAACCAACTAGCGCCGCTGCGATCGCAACAAGCAACAACGCGACGCGGGAGATCAGCTTGTGCTGCATGCCACCATTACCCCCGCGCGCCGCGGGGGACCCCTTAGACATCTGCCTTAACCTTAATTTCTACCCTTAGGTCTGCGGGGCGCGCAAGCTAAAGCCCCGGGCGGCAATCCGTTTTCCGTTTCCGCGTGGCACATCTGTCGGATGGACTCGGTCGCGGCGGCATGCCAAAGCTGTTAACTATGGCTCCGTAACAACGTCCTGGCGTCGGTGTTCGGATCTGAGCGGGCTGCGAGAACAAAGTCGGGGGCGACGGTTTGTTGCACGTCGAACGGCGAGTTGGTTGCCTGTTGCGTCGGTTTCTTATCGCCGGCGCCTTGCTCACTTCCTGTGCGTCTCCACTCCTCGCACAGGAGGGCGAATATGAATCCAATATCGATCTCCCGCTTCCCACGCCCTCTCTTTACGGTGGAATGGGCCTGCTCGATACGCGCAACGCGCGTTTCATGCCGGACGGCTACTTCTCGCTCAATGTCGCCATCAAGTCGCCGGACGATCGGATTGCCTTCACGTTTCAGGCGCTTCCCTGGCTTGAAGCGACCTTTCGCTACTCCATCAATTATGCGCTTGCGCCGGTTGGACAGCGCGCACTTTACGACCGCAGTTTCGATCTGAAGGCGCGATTGTGGGAAGAGGGGCGTTACATGCCCCAGATCGCGATTGGTCTGCAGGACTTCATCGGAACGGGCGTCTACTCTGCCGAATATGTCGTCGCATCGAAACGGTTCGGTCCCGTCGATCTGTCGATGGGTATGGGTTGGGGGCGCCTCGCGTCGTGTTTTGAGGAGCCTAACGGCTCGGTCCGTTGTTCTCGGGCTGCGTTCGAAAATCCGTTTTGCGCTATTTATGCAACATTCTGCACGCGACCATCGGAGAGTGGGACCGGCGGTTCCTTTCTCGCGACCGATTGGTTTCGAGGACAGGACGTCGGGATTTTCGGGGGGATCGAATACAACACGCCGATTCCCGACCTGACTCTGAAAGTAGAGTATTCGCCCGACGATTATGCCGCCGAATCCTCACATCAGTTCAATACGCACGTGATACCCAAAAACTACGCGCCGATTCCGGTTAATGCAGGTTTGGACTACAAACTCTGGGGAAATGTCGACCTTGGGGTGTCGGTCATCGGTGGCCGGGAAGTTGCGTTCGATGCCGCCCTCACGTTTGATCCGACCAGGCCCAACTGGCCGTACAGGCTGGACCCGCCGCCGCCCTTCGTCGCGCGCGCGCCGGGCGCATCGGGCAACATCATCCCGTTGCAGC
>Ga0070731_10000625_pt1 | contig 44109 bp, 36 predicted proteins | sample Coa_R1_2_FD_66448 | JGI IMG/M metagenome (GOLD analysis project Ga0070731, IMG submission 66448) | Surface soil microbial communities from Centralia Pennsylvania, which are recovering from an underground coalmine fire - Coalmine... | ecosystem: Environmental > Terrestrial > Soil > Unclassified ...
GGCTCATCGCATCCTGGAGCTGTAGAAGGTTCCAAGGGTTAGGCTGTTCGCCTATTAAAGCGGTACGTGAGCTGGGTTCAGAACGTCGCGAGACAGTTCGGTCCCTATCTGTTGTGGGCGGAGGAGATTTGAGAGGGTCTGTCCTTAGTACGAGAGGACCGGGATGGACGAACCTCTTGTGTTCGAGCTGTCATGCCTATGGCACCGCTCGGTAGCGAAGTTCGGTTGTGATAACCGCTGAATGCATATAAGCGGGAAGCACTCCTCAAGATGAGATCTCCCAAGGCCGCGAGGCCTAAGAAGGGCCCAGGAAGACTACCTGGTTGATAGGCGGGAAGTGGAAGCGTGGTGACATGCGTAGCTTACCCGTACTAATCGCCCGTTCGGCTTGACCATAAAATTTACTCGGTGCATGAAAACAGTAGTCAGTAGTTAGTAGCGAGTAGTTCGTTAGAACCTGAACAGCTACAACGAAAGTTATTGACTACTGTGCGCCGACGAGTTTTTCGAGTCTTGTCGATTTTGCGAGATCCTTCGGCTGCAGAACACGCAGCCTCAGGATTTCGGCGCGTGGCTCAGACGCCACGCAAGCGCCTCAATCTATTCAGTTGTGAGAGATCGTTGCCGATCTTTGAAAAGTTTGGCGAGAGATCCCTCGCCGCAACGGACGCGGCTTCGGGATTTCGGCAGAAGGCTCCCGTTCGCAAAGAATGCTCACTCACGCCTTCTAGTCGCCTCAAGTTGTCGGTGATCTTACCGCGGGGGATCCACCCGTTCCCATCCCGAACACGGCAGTTAAGCCCCGCAGGGCCGATGGTACTGCACGCGAAAGTGTGTGGGAGCGTAGGTCGTTGCCGGCATTAAATAAAGGCCACGTTGCGAAAGCAGCGTGGCCTTTTCCGTTTCATTGGTGAACCGATGAAATTGAGAATCAATCTGTAGAGGCTAACGATGAAGCTTTGGTCCGTCCTTAGCGTTTGTTTCGCGCTTGGTGCCGCGTTCTTTTGGGCTTGGTCAGCGACGGTCAACGTGCCACTTCTTGAATCGGGCTATGGAACACTGGTAACTGTCATGAAAGACGGCTCTACCGTAATCGGAGAAGCACCTTTCTATAGAGCGTTAGGAAGGATTTCATTCCTGAATGCACTGGCTGCGGGGTGCGCTTTTCTTTCAGCCTTAACTCAAGCTGTCACGTTATTTCGACGTAAATAGTGGGCGGGTGGCCCACCCAAGCCGATTTTGCTTGGGTGGGGATTTGCCGTGAGCGTAATGGCGGCGCCGCGTCGGCGCGTCAATCGTTTTTTTGCCGCTTACCCGGCACTCACGTGCCGGGCTGTATGTCGCTCCTCCAGAGCTGGACGTGGAGAGAGTGGAACTCACGTTCGCGGCAAAGATTGGGGGCAATCTCCGGAACTGCAGATCCCTCGACTGCGCATCAACTTCGCTTTGCGAAGGGGATGCTCCGCTCGGAATGACAACAATGAGGTATGGTTGCGCCGCATCGGAGCGCGGTGGTCAGGATTTGTGACTCGCAGCCGGCACCGAGGTGCCGGGCTGCAATATGTCGATCCCTTGGAGCTCTGCCGCCGAGCCTTGTGGCTGGGGGATTTCGCGCGATCTAGAACAGCAGGTCTCTCGACTGCGCGGTGATCTTTGGCAGAAAGATCACGCATCGGTCGGGATGACAAAGTGGTGAGGGGCTCGGCCAATAATCTAGATAGGGATTGAGTAAGAGCCAGGTTGAGAATCAACCCGGCTCTTTTGCTTTGTCCTTAGGCCGCGGCCTGTTGCTGGTAGGCCGGAAGGAAAACTTCGGCGACGAAGGTTTCATAGCTTGTCGGCGTAGTGTTCTGGGGAGTGCGGGATTCGAGCGGATGCATCTTCCCCGCGTTTAGCGTGTTGGTCATTTCCAGGAGCAGCTTGGCGTACGACTCCGACAAGCCCATCTGAACCAGGACGCCGCGAAACTGATCGTCGGGTACCTGGACATACTTGAGATCGGGCTTGCCGATTGCCTTGCCAATGATTGCGGCAACCTCAATGTAGTTGAGATCGCGCTGTCCGTTCAATTCGCGAGTTTGTTTTCCGTGGATCGGATGCAGCAGACCGTCAGCGGCCGCTGCACCGATATCGCGCGTGGCAATCATGGGAACTTTCAGGTCGGCGCGAAAAGGCCCAGCCAAGCTGCCCATCTGGCGGATCGCGTTCACCTGTGGAAGCGTGTTTTCCATGAAGTATCCGGCGCGAAGGAAGAGCACATTCGCGTGGCTGATCTGGTTGAGCTTTTGTTCGAGATTATGCAGGCCGACGATGGGGCCGGTCCCGCTGGAGAGTTCGGCTCCGATGCTGCTGAGCGCGACGACATTTTTGATTCCTGCATTTTGCACGGCGGCGGCGATGGCATCGCTGACACGGTTGGAATAGCCGAGAGGATCCTTGCTAGTGATGTTGGGGGGAATCATCACGTAGGCCGCCTCGGCTTGCTGGAAGGCTTTGGCCAGAGCGCTGGAGTCGGTAACATCCGCAATGAAGGGTTCCGCACCTTTCGACGTGAGCGGCTGTAAATGACCTGAGTTTCTGCCGACGACACGTACTTTCTGCCCACGAGTGAGCAAATTCGTCGCCACTATATGTCCGGTATTTCCACTTGCTCCGAGTACAACGTACATAAACAACCTCCATACTCGGCTTCGATGCGGGGGCGCGGGATGGGTTTCGGGAAAGTTTTAAGGCTCCGGTGGCTGCGGCACGGGAGATCCACCCGTCCAACTCACGCTTGCACACGTGTTGGACAACAAGAGTGAAGCTCGGGACGACAATGTTCTCCGGACCGGTTGTGTAGCAAGAGCTCCGTGGATTCCAGGTTAGCTCGTGAAATTCACTCGCGAAGCTGGGCCACCCTGCTATTTTCCTGCGCGAATGAAGCCGCCGGTGGTTGCGTTGATCACGCACAATCCTTGCCGATCAGCCTGGCTCTTGCCGTAAATGATTGACCACAACAACTGTCGCGTTTTGGGATCCCAGTCCAGCAGATAAACGATGGGCTGCCTGGGATCTTTTTTCATAAAGGCCGTGCCTCCGTGTTCAAGGCTTAGGTCGAATACTTTGTCGGAATCCGTTTGAAAGTAAGAAGGATGAAAGAGCATTGCGGGCACATTGGGTGGATACGCGCTCTCGGCGGTGGAAGTGAATCCCAGTGCCGGAGAAGACGGCAAACGACTGCCGGAGCAGATGAAGCTCTCCATGGTGGCGCGGCTTTGAGAAGCGAAAATCGCCCGCCAGATGGTTGCCTTTCCGCCTTGCCCGGTTGCTTCGCTGGTGAGTTCCGATTCCATGTGGAAGGGCAAAGCATCCGGCGTCCAACGCTGTGCCAGACCGACCATGCTCGTGAAGCATTGCTTCGCAGTGTAAAGAACGGGTTCTTTTTGCACTGCCTGAGTGGAGGCTGTGGCTGAGGGCTGGGGGGCGGGCGGATTAGAGCCGCATCCGAACAGAAATATGATTGGGCTTGTAAGAATGCAGATAAAGAATTTTGCTCGCATATTCACCTCGACTTCGAAACCTGGCGAACGTCTCCAGACAGACCGGAGAGAGGAGGGCGCTTTTGCAAGCGCCCTCGTTTCAAACTAGAACATCTCAAAATTCAAACCGCAGACCCAGTTCGGTGTGCAGCGATGGAACTGCTGCCGCACTGTAACCGGATACGCCACCGTTCGCGGCATTACTCGGGCCGGAACAGAAAGCTCGCGGAGTGTTGTAGGTCGAGACGTTCACGTCTTCTTCATAGCTGTTGCAGAAGTTCGCACGATTAAGCAAGTTGTAGAACTCGGCAAAGATCGAGAGCTTGGAGCGCTCGCCAAATCTGAAGTATTTGGTGGTGCGCAGATCCATCTCGATAAAAGGCTTGCCGGTTAAGGTATTGGGCGCGATCATCTGGCAGCCGGTTGTGACGATGGGATCCGTCTCCGTACTGCCGACACATACTCGATCGATTTTGTTTCTTCCGTCACCATCTATGTCAGTACCGGCCAGTTCGCTATAGGGACGACCGGAAGCCGCCTGGAAGATTGGAGAGATTTCGATCTTGCCGGGTAGCTCGAAGATGCCGCTGCCGACGAAACGATGACGCTCGTCGAATGTGGTCCGGGCGAATTCGTTGGACGCAAACTCTTCGCTCGGCACGACGGCTAACGGGCTGCCACCGTACGAGGCCGTTGGGTAGCCTCCCCACGACCGCGACCACGACAGCACATAGCTGGCCTGGAACATAAAACGCTTGTTCATGCGTTTCTTCAATTGGAAGTTGATCCCGTCATACATGGACCGGTTCTCGCTGGAGTAGTCGTAGATATGAGCGAAACGGCCAGCGGTAAGAGTGGGATCGCCCAATGCGATTCCAGCATCCTGGAATGCCAAGTCCATCAGTCGCGTACCCGTGCCGGATACGCACCGTGGATCAGCTGAATTTCCGCCAAACGCGGGATCGCATACCGGGCCGATCACGGGGTTGGCGTTCAGCACGCGCTCTTCATGGGTACCGAGGATGTGGTAGTAGTCCACGGAGAAAGCGTAATCAGGGTTGATCTGATATGCCCATCCGATGGATGCCTGCTGCGACCACGGATCCGTGATATGCGGATCCGTAATTCGGCCGACCGCGCCCTGAGCAATGTCCGCACTGGTACCCGTGGGAACCGGGAATGTGTCGATGCCGAAGCGGAAGCCACACATGTTAAATGAGCCCGTGTTCGTGCATGGATTCCCGGGTTTGTTGGTACTCAAATAATCAAAGGCAGTTTGGTAAATGATGGGCTGGCTCTGCTGGATGGACCATAGAGTGATGTTCTGGAAGATCTGGTCACGAGCAATGCCATAGCCTCCACGGATTACGTGCTTGCCATTTCCCAAAACATCCCAAGCAAAACCAAGACGCGGCTGAAATTCTTTCCAGTCGGCGGTGTTGCGAGTGAGGTTGCTGTTATCGGCTACGAGCCCGTTGATCGCCTGCATACCGGGATCGCTGGACAGCGCTGAACCTTCGGCGATCTGGGTCTGCTTTAGCCACCAGATCGTACGATTGCTGGTCGTCAAACTGTTACCGAGCTGCGAGCGCAGGAAATCAATGTTTGCGTCCCAACGCAGTCCAAGGTTCAGAGTTAAGTTGTGAGTAATTTTGTAATCGTCCTGCCAATACAGGCCGAGCGAGTGCCAGGGCGGCTGTGCGGTCGAACCGCTGCCTGTGCTGTACAACATCTCTTGTACCGCTCCCGGTGTCGAGATGCCTTCAGCATAGTTTGGAGCGATACTTCCCGCATCTTTTGCTGGACAATTGTTAGTAGCGATGCAAACCGGATTGTCCCAGAAGAACAGTTGATAGCCCAAGCCGGAATAGAAGTATCCGCCTAATTTCGCGAAATAGATCCAGTTGGCTCCGATCTTGAAGTTGTGCTTGCCGTGCATCCAGTTGAAATCATCGCGCAATTGATACTTTCGGATGAGCGTTTCCTGTGGAACGTTGACATTTTCCCCAACTTGGGTGCCATCCGAGAAGTTGATGTTCGGATTGGTTGCCAATGCCCCGCCAACGACTGGATATGTGAAGGTATTCGTGGGCGAAGCCAGGATCTTATTGACCATGTCCTGGAGGTGAGCCGTGAAGGAGTTCACTTTGGTTGCTGAGATCGCCCAGTTGTATCCAAGGGTTGCGTCATGGAAGTTGTTGATGTCAACGTTGGATTGCGTTCCATCGGCGCGGAATGGAGTGTTGACGTTGCCCACTTGATCGTTGGGGTTGGTCCACTTCTGCCGTCCGTAACGCAGATAGAAGTTATTTGCACTGTTCAGTTTGTAATCCAGTTTCACGGTTGCCATGTCATCGATGTAGGGAAACGGCAGCGTGCTCACTGGGTATGCATAAGGACCGCCAGCGAAGGTGCTCGTCTGGTTTGCAAAGGTAGTTAATTCGGGTACGACGCCGGTATCCGCGGTCAGGCCCGCCGGCTCGCGCTTTTGTTCAAATGCTCCGAAGAAGAAGAGCTTGTCTTTTTTGACTGGGCCGCCGAATGACCCACCATAATAATAACGATGAAAGACTTTCTTGCAGCGGCCGACGTCATTGGGAGTAGTGCAAGTTCCACCCTCCGACTCTGGCAAAGCTTCGAAATAGTTCGTGCGGTTCAGGGTGCTGAGCTGCGCCAGACCAAAGCCTGAACCATGCAGTGTGTTGGTCCCGGACTTGGTGACCACGTTCACAATTCCGGCGACGGAGTGGCCCGCTTCCGCCGTGTAGTGGTCGGTTAAGACACCGAATTCCTCGATGCCCTCCATGGTGAAGTTCTGGACCATGCCACCAACTACGAGGTCCTTGTTGTCACCACCGTCAACATTGGCGTCGACCTGGCGGCCGTCACCACCGTTGATGCTCACGTTGCCGACACGGGTTTTTGTGGGATCGAAACCCTCGGCTTGACGAACTCCGGGCACGAGAGTTTCGAGGCCGGCAAAATTGCGGTCCGAAATCGGGAGGGAAGAAACTTCGGTTGGCGAGACCGAGCCACCAATTTGGGAACTGGTGGTTTCAATCAGAGGCGCCTGGCTGGTTACTTCGATGGTCGTGCTGACTGAGCCAGGCTTGAGTGTGTAATTAAGAGTGAGTTTCTGGCCAACGAGCAGCGCAATGCCGCTTTGGTGAGCGCTGGAAAATCCGGTTGCTACGACTTTCAAGTTGTAGCTTCCTGGCGGTAATAGCGGCAGGTTGTACTCGCCACCCGTTTCTGTCACGGTGGTGCGCGTGAAACCGGTGTTCGGGTCGACGGCAGTCACTTGGGCATTGACAACTGCCAAGCCCTGCGCGTCCCATACCGAACCAGTGATCGTTCCGGTTGCCTGCTGTGCTCGCAGGGATTGGAACGAAAACAGGAACAAGAGCGACAGCAGAAGCAACTTCTTCATAAAGGCTCCTTTGCTCTTACATCGTGCGAATTAGGTCGAAATGAATGAAGCGAACCTGGAGGGACATGGGTGCCCCTAAACGTGCCCCGCCGAGCTCCCGAGCGGCGCTCAAGCTAGACGAATCCCTACTCACAACGGGGCGAAGCCTTTATGCCATGACTGGCTGGAAATTTCTGTGACACACCACACATCGGAGAGTGACAGGAGCATCCGGCGGCGCAAGCGGCAAATGGGCGAACGATGCCGAGTCGGCGGAGCGGGCTGATTGAGTTTTGGGCTTGCTGCCGTCGGAAATCAGGACGAGTGTTGCAGCGGGTGCGCTTTCTCCGGCATCTACGTAATCCATGAAACTCTCGCAAATTGCTCTGATGACCGCAGCATCCGGATTCACCGGATTTGGTATCGCTTTCTTAGTTCGTCCCAGCATGCTCGAGCGGGTCGACGTGAAAGCGCAATCGGCACGCGCCACGACCGAGCTGCGGGCGATGTACGGAGGCATGGAACTAGGCCTGGGCGCATTCTTCCTCGCAGCTGCGCTGCGACCTGAGTGGGAGCGACCGGCGTTGGTGGCCCAGGTCCTGGGATTGGGAGCGCTCGCGGCTTCCCGCGCGGGCGGAATTTTACACGATCGACCTCGGGGAGCATTGATGAAGGCACTCGCGATCGCCGAAGGCGGGACAGCTTTGCTTGCCGGCGTCGCGCTCGCGAAATGCGGCGGCAAGGGATCCAGAGACTAATCAGTTTGTCCCCAGGTCAGCTCGCGAAACCGCTCGCGGGGCCCTTTCGGCTTCGCACAGGGCAGGCTGTGGGCCCACTCTAGGAATTTCACTGTTGGACCGTGAGGGTCAGATTGTTCTCTAACACTTCGAGCACCGAGTTGACATCTTCCATGGTGTTGTAGAGGTGCAAGGAGACGCGCAGTCCGTCCATGCGATTGGAAACGACGATATCGCGTTCCGCTAATTTCTTTACCATGGCGTCGGAGTCTTTCATCTGGAGGACGACAAGCGGGCCGATGCTATCGGCAGGAGTTTTGAGTTTGATCTTGAGATCACGGGCACCGGCGATCAAAGCGTGAGTAAGGTGCGCAATGTGTTCGGCGATCTTTTCAAAGCCGACATTACCGAGGAGCTGGAGTGCCGCTGGAACCGCGTAGACATGCGGCAAGGGAGGGGAGCCAGTCTCGAAACGGCGAGCTGAGGTCGCTGGTTTGAGATGTTTTACATCGAAAGCAAACGGATTCTCCTGGGCGAACCAACCCGTGATCGTAGGCGTCAACGAAGCAATCAGTTCCGGGCGGACATATAAAAAGGCAATCCCAGAGGGGCATAGAAGGTATTTGAGCGCTCCGGTAACGAAGAAGTCGAGGTCGAGTTCCTTCACATTGATAGGCCGCGTGCCGCAATCCTGGTAGCCATCGAACATGACCAGTGCGCCGCGGTCATGGGCATTGCGAACGATGGAGCGAATGTCCGAACGGAAACCGTTCGAAAAGCAGACTTGGGTGACAGGAACCATGAGCGTCTGATCATCGATTGCGGTTGCGTAGGCGTTGGGGGAAATTTGGCCGTGGTCAGCGGGTAGAAACTGGATCTTGGCGCCGCGCCGTTCCTGGGCAAGCCAGATTTGTCCCATGGTGGGGAACTCGAATTCGCCCATGACTACTTTGGGCCGGTGGCTGAAATCGAGAGCACTGGCAACGGAGTTGATTCCCGCAGAGGCGCTGGTGATGACCGCAACCTCTTCGGGAGCGGCACCGATGAAACGCGCAAAGGCCGCGCGCGCGGCTTCGTATTGTTCTACCCAACAGTCCCAGGGCGATCCTTGCTCGTGCCACACGCGAATGTGCTCTCGCAAGGAGGCCTCGACCACATCGCTGAGCGCACCCTGAGAGCACGAATTCAAGAAAATCTTTCGCTTAAAAACGGGGAAGCGCGAACGGACGGCTTCAACATCGAGATGAGCGGTCAAAAGAGACTCCCTTCGGGAGAATTCGCCGGCAATGTTGCAATGTGAAAAGGAAGCGAGCCAAACGCGCGATTGTTGTGTCGCAAAAATCGCGACACGTCGCGCGGCTCGCTCAGATCCCTCGCGGCGCAAAGGAGGCTTGCTCGGGATGACAATGAAGCTGAACCTAGGAGTGGAGTACGCATTCCGGAGACTACTGTTGTATATTCATCCTCCGAGGAGAGCGAGCGCCATGAACGAGCGGCTTTCAAATTAACTGAGATCATCATGAAAACCCGTTCTTCCAAACTGCACCGAGGTAAATCGCGGTCGAGCCAAAAAACCATTCGCGCGGTGATTCGGCTAGAGCAGCGCGTCTGGAAGGTTGCCGCCGAGAGAAACGCGAAAGCATTCAGTGAGCTGGTTCCAGCGGATGCCATCATGATTTTCCAATCCGGCATCGTTTCCCAACCGGAATACCTGGCTACCATGCAGGAGCGCACCATTTCACGATACGAACTCGGTCCCATCAGCGGTTTCATGCCTAATGCCACTACTGTCATCCTTTATTACAAGGCCCTTCGTCTGGGCGAAGAAGGCGGTGAAACATTTCCCGAAGGGGAAGTGGTTGAAAGCACGACTTGGGTGAAACGCGCCGGGCATTGGGTTGCTGTGCTCAATCAGGAAACGCCAATTGCCAAACGGTCACGCTAAACATACTGCGTCCAAACCTTATCGAGCTTAATTCGCTAATTCGTGCTTACCGGGGTAAGCGGTTTAAGGATCTCGTCCAGATAATCATTGACCTCGTTTACTCGCTCGAGATGCGGGAAGCGGCTGCCGTCGTGGTAATTAATTTCGTGTGAGCTTACTTTGCCTGCGTTGACGGCTTCGAGGTGAATCGGCGCTGTGTTCGTCTTGGAATTCTGAACCGCGCGCTTTAGTGCCTCCAGAGAGAACTCGCTACCGTTTAGCGTGATGATTTTCTGATACGGACTCAGACCGCTATCAAATGCGGGCATGCCGGGAATCGCGTCAATAATTGATCCGTCGCCTTTTACGCGCAGGCCAATGGAAGAAGTGAAATCGCCGCCGTGTGCGTCTCCTGCGGAAAGCATTTCGTTGGGATCGTCGTTATAGACGAGCCGCCAGCCGCCGCCCTCGATTCCTCCTAAAGGTGCGCTGGGCTGAGTTGAATCCAGACGGGTGCGGAAGAACGATTTCCAGTCGTAGGGCGCGATTCCATTGAGCGTGGATACGAGATCGTCGAACGTATAAGTTTTGATGACGGGCTGATTGTCATTACCGGCGTAAAAAACGCGGCAGAAGTCATCCATGGATTTCTTGTCGCCGGTGAGCTTGCGGATTGTCGTATCCACTTCCAACCAAATCAGAATCGCTTCTTGATAAAAGTCCGTGTGGCGGCGGTAGGACGACCATTCCGGGACGCTGAAATAGAGAATCTGGGCGGCATTCGCCGTGTTCTGCAGAGAGCGCCAGCGGCGTCCCACGCGATGGTCCAACATGGAAGCTGTCAGTGCAATGTGGTCGCGAGACTGCGCGGGGGTGAGAAGTCCGCTGCGAGCAGTAAGCATGGTGCCCAGGTAGTCGGTAAGGCCCTCATATACCCAGAGCAGTTCGCCCTTCATGGGCTGTTGGAAGTCGGGAGTTGCCAGTCCTTCCGGCCGACGGTATTGACCATTCCACGAGTGGCTGAACTCGTGTGGGAAAAGGCCGGCCATGCGCAAGCGCGCGCTGGGATCGACTAGTTCGTGTTGATCGACTCGATCATCGCTGCTTTCGTGATGTTCCTGCCCCAGTCCCATAATGTTGTCACTCAGGGTCAGCAGGAAGTGATAGTCGCGAAAATGATGAGATTGGTAGAGGGCTGTAGCTTCCGCGACGAGTCGTTTGTAATGCTCAAGCAATTCTGGAGGGACATCGAGAGCCCAGGCATCGTCGGAGACGACATCCAATTCTTGGGGAGGGTTCTGGCCGGGGTTCAGTTGATAGACGCGTGAGAATTCGCCGGATTGCACGGGCGAATCGACGAGAAGATCCAATGCGACAGGAGCAAACGTGATGGTTTCGCCGGATTGACTGGCAATTGGCAAAGATGTGTTGAATTTCCATCCTTGGGGCAACGTGAGGGAGGGCTGAAACGTTATGTCGGCAGCCGGATAGCCTTTCGGATAAAGAGTCACTTGATTCCACATCAACACAAAAAGGTTCGCTGCACCGGAAGCGCTGAAGTCAATCCAGGGGCGCGGAGCTGAGATCAGGAAATCCAAGGAAGCTTCAACCGATGAGACACCCGCAGGAATCGCGAGATTGAAGGCATACATGTCTACCAGATCTTGTTGCCAAGGAATTTCCTTACCGTTGGCTGAGAATTTCAGTCCGGCTACGTTCCAGATCGGCCCATCGGGGGAGTGATCTGCCGGCATCCACTTTGGGTAAAAAAGAGTGAGCGGGCCCTGGCGCACCGGAATCTCGAGCTTTGCATGGAGAATGCGTTGCGAGACTTGCGAGGCGTCGACGGAGATAGTAATTGGGCCGGGAGGCGCACCGGCATTTGCAAAGAGAAACGACGGGCTCAAGAGGGCGGCTGCGACCGTGAGACATGGGATACGGTTGCGAAGGCCCATAATGAAAAGCAAATAACCACAAAGGACACCGAGGATCACAGAGACGAGCCCCACCACAAGAAATAAATAAGCACCACAGTGGATCGCAGCGACCGTTACCAAGTTAGCTTACCCATGAACTGAATGTTGCGAGGGCCTCCTACACCGAAGTGCGAGTCGAAGCTGCCGTCATCCGCAGTAGCGGTAATAACTGATTGAAGCGTGGGGGAGGGTTCAGCAAAGTTGGGATGATTGAAAGCGTTAAAGAAGCTAGTTCGAAATTCAAATCCGAATCGCTCGGTCAGTTTAAAGGTTCGCTGCAGGGATATGTCCCAGGCATTCAACCCAGGTGCCACGAGAACGTCGCGCGGGCAGTTGCCGTAGGTACCCGGAAGAGGGTCCGAGAAGGAATTTACCGATGCGTAGGGCTGCGAGAAATTTGTGAGCTGATAGTGAATGGGGCCAATGCAGTTATATCGCTCGTGGAAGTTGCCCACGCCGCTTTCATCGCCGAAGGTGAGCATTGGCGCAGCGAAGCCATCACGAAATGTGGTGGTTCCGGAAAGTTGCCAATCCTTGGCAATATAGGCCAATTTCGCATTGGATTTTGGAGAGGGAACTCGGTACACATAGGTGATCAACAGCGCGCGCCGCTGATCAAACTCCGAGTTCCCATAACCACCCCTCACATTCGTTGAGTCCTGCGGAACGTATCCGCTGGTCCCAAAGAAATCTTCTACTTCTGAAGCCGTGTCCAGGTTGTGAGACCAGGTAAAGGCAACCTGAGTCGTCAGACCGTGAAAGTCATTTGACTTCAGGGTTACTTGAAGAGAGTTGTAGTTAGCAAAGCCCGGCGTCGAAATCGTGTTGATTTGGGAGAGGGTTGGAAATTTTGCATTGAATGGCCGGGCTGCCTGCTCGCAGGCAAAACTAGGAGGGTTCACGCAGCCGGGCCCGTAGCCAGCTCCCAGCGGCGGCTGGTTGATGTCGAGCAGCTGGAGCTGATGGACACTATGATTTCCGACATAGCCAATCTGCAAAACAAATCTCTGGCTCAACTCCTGCTGCAAATTCAGGTTCCATTCCTGCGTGTTGGGAGTTTTTAAGTTCCGCTGGATGCTGGCTACATTGAATGGGGGCGCGGGAGCTCCGGTGCCAAATATCGGAACACCGACCCCGAATGGAATTGGCGCCGTAGGCACGATCGTAAAGCCGGCCGTGGGGCCGATCGGGTTTTGCGCCAATCCTTCCTGAAAGTTATTGAGCGGAATGGTGTCGTAATAAATTCCAAAGCCGGTGCGGAAAATAGTCTGGCGGCCGGGGATAAGTTCGAACGGCGGCGCCCAGGCGAGCGACATTCGTGGGCCCAGGTCTCCTTTAGGCGCATTGTAGATGTGACCGCCAGGCAACTGCGATGCCTCAATAAGACCCCGATTCGGATCAAACTCGGAGAAGCGGCCGCGGTCTTCGTTTACGGTTGTAAAGAAATCGTAGCGCAGGCCAGCAACCAGCGTCAGCCGCGGTGTGATCTTGAAGGTGTCCATCCCGTAGCCGCTGATGATGTTCTGGGAGATGTTCGCGCGGTCGCTGCCAACTCGGGTGATTTGTGTGAGCCCGGAACCTGGAGTAGGAAGCCCGGCAATCAGATCGACCAGAGCCGCGATCCCACCGTCGGCGGTGAGGGTGTCACCGAGTTGTGATCCGGTGAAGGAGAATATGCCGCGTCCTCCTGCAAGCGTGTAGTCGGAGTAATTGTGAAGAAAGTTGAAGCCAAACTGCCAGGCGTTGCGATTACGAGTCCAGTTGATCTCTTCAGCGATTTGATAGCTGGTTGCGACGCGACCGCCTGCACCATATTGCAGCCCCAGATTTGAGAATCCATCCGTGGTATTCGAGGTGTTGCCAATGTCGATCTCGGGTATGCCATAGCTTTCCGGTCCAACGCCCGTGTTGAAGCCAATTGTGTCCGGGTTTACGTTCGCGTCCCGGCCTTTTTGAAACTGACTGAACCGATTCCAGCCGAGCCGGAGAGTATTCACCAGGCTCTGGTTGAAAATATGCACTTCGCTGATGGCAAAGTTGTCGGCAACCGTGGGGGTGACGCCAAACCATGGATTCAATTGCGAGCCGCCCCCGGGGCCAGGGCCGCCGCCGGGGAACTCATCTTCGCCGGTTCCGTGAAGGTAGCGTGCAGAGAGCGAGTCGGAAGTGGTGAAAGTGTGATCAATCTTGAGAACGCCGCTGTTTGGGGTTTGGCGGCCGCGATTATCGACCACGAAAGGACCGGAGAGGCCAAGCGAAGAGTACAGCCCAAGAATATTCAATCCCAATTGGTTTGGAGTAATGCCTTGACCTTTCACTAAAGCAGTGGCTTGGGCGATCTGCGCTGGTGTGGGGGCGTTGCCGTTCAGAGTAGTTCCGAGCCGTAACCGGCTGCCGTCGTATCCTGCAAAGAAGAAGGTGCGATTTCGTCCATCGTACACATGAGGAATCTCGATGGGTCCGCCGATGGTGCCACCAAATTCGTTCCAAACGAAGGGAGCCTTTGAAATTCCGCCCAGATCCTCAAAATAATTGGCCGCATCGAGCGCTGCGTCACGATGAAGTTCGTAGAGAGATCCGTGGAGATTATTCGTTCCACTACGAATGTTAACGTTCATCACGCTGCCGGAATTTTGCCCACTTTCCGCTCCACCGTTCGCTATAACGCTCACTTCTTCGATAGCGTCCAACGGGAGCCGGGTGGCGGCGGTTGCGGAATTCCCTCCTTCGTTGATGGACGGGAGATAGGTTGAGGGATCGGTGTCGGAAACGCCGTCGATATTGAAGCCGTTCGAGCGGGAACGCGAACCATTGATGGTGTACTGGGCAAAAGCGAAGTTGCTGTTCTGGGTCACACCCGGCAGGACCAGAGCGAGGCGAGTGTAGTCACTGTTGCCGATGGGAAGCGATTGCACCTGCTGTGCAGTGAGTTGACCGCCGGAGCTGTCGGTTTCGGTCTGAACCAGCGGGGATTCAGAGGTCACTTCGACCTTCTCGGCTACCGTTCCGAGCGTGAGCACTGGGCTGAGAGTATTCACCTGACCTTCGGAGGTGACAATGTCGCTGATCACCTTTGTGCCGAAACCTTCTTTACTGATCGTCAGACGGTAATTGCCGATTGAGAGCTCGGGAAAATTGAAGTTGCCGGTCGGATCACTTGTGCCCGTACGTTCCTGCCCGGTGGCGACATTCTGAAGCTTAAGAGTTGCGCCCTGGACGACCGCACCCTGGGCGTCGCGGACGGTTCCGGTGACGCGACCCGGAAACATTTGAGCCAGAAGGAAACCGCAGGACAGAACGAAAAAAACGGTCACCAACAAAAACCTAGCAATGCGGGTGGATAGCACAGCGAGTCTCCCTGATCAGAGTCGATTGCGGCGCATGCTACTACTCGTGATTGGCGTATGTCAACTGTATTCTAAGTGTATATCAGAAGCTCAGGGCAGGGGCAACGGAGGCGGAACGAGATAGACAATCACAGGGCAAGACGAGCGGGCAGAACAGACGCGATACCGAGGACCTTGTCTTTGGACTGCATAATGTGATCGTGCATAGCGCGACGAGCTTGCTCCGGGTCCTGATCGCGGATGGCCTTAAGGATATTGAGGTGTTCGCGCTTGGGTACTTCGCCGAAGTAGTTGATGTCGATGGCGGCCAGCATAATGCGCTCCATCTGACTACGGGCTTCGTGGACAGCTTCGAAGAGCATCTGATTTCTGGTCAGATGGGCGATCCCGACGTGGAACGCAGTATCGGCTTCGATGAAGCGCATACAGCTGCGCCGGTCGCCGCGGGTACAACCGACCTGGGCGAGGGCATCCAATCGCTTGAAGGCTTCGGCACTCCCGCCCTTCAGGGCAGCCAGTTCCGCGGCGGAGCACTCGACTGCGCTGCGGAATTCATAGATATCATTGAGGATCTGCAAGGTGATCTGGGCGATGAAATAACCCCGATTGGGGACAATGCGGAGCAATCGATCTTTTTGAAGGCGGACGGCGGCTTCCCGCACCGGCGTGCGGCTGGCGCGGTATCGCCTGGCCAGGTCTTTCTCGCTCAAGGCCTCTCCTGGTTGGAACACGCCATGGATAATGTCACGTTTGAATTCGGCATACACCTTTTCACTCAAAGTCGAGAGCGCAGGCTTCAGCCAAGGGGCGCGGTCATTTTCAAAGAATGGGGGAAGGACGCTGCTACGATGTCCGTTAAGTGGCCGGATTCTCTTCGCCAACATGCCTCCAAACGAGAGGACCATTTATTTTTCCCGACCTGCATGCTCCTGTCAACGTATATTTGGAACGCAGTCATGGCGCGTGACAGGTCTTGGAGAAATGAAGATCAAGGTTGCATACAACTGACATTTCAATAGTATTCTTAAATCGGTAGGTGATTTCCAAGAGGAGTTGGCAAGATGAAGAGTTCAATCGCGGGCCCCGAGGTGGAAAAGAGAGCCGCACGATTCCCGATCGATGCCGTTCGTGGCTTATTTCCCGCGGTGAAGGGGGACGACGACTTTGTGTTTTTCGATAATGCTGCCGGGGCGCAGGTGCCGCAAACCGCATTGGATGCGGTGAAGCGACACCTTTTGCAAAATAATGTGCAGCGCGGCGGCCGGTACGGAAAGAGCGTTGAGGTGGATGCCACGATCGCGCGAGCTCGCGAGAGCACGGCGATGCTGGTCAACGCCAAGAGTGCCAGCGAGATTGCGTTCGGAATGAATGCAACCTCATTCATTCGAATGATGAGTCTGGCCATTGGGCAAACTTTGGGCGGCCGCAATGAAATCATTCTTACGGACATGGACCATGAGGCAAATATTGCGACCTGGATGACGTTGGCTAGAGACGGTGCCAAATTTCTTTGGTGGAAGATGCGCGCTGATGGGAATCTTCACCCGGAAGACTTGAAGCCGCTTTTGTCGTCACGGACCCGGTTGCTGGCGTGCACCGTCACATCGAATGCCCTGGGATCCATCGTTGATATCGCGGAGGCGGGTAAGCTGGCGCATGATGCCGGCGCAGAAATCTTCCTCGATTGCGTTCACTATGGACCGCACGGGACGATTGATGTACAGGCATGGGATTGTGATTACCTGGTATGTTCCGGCTACAAGATATTCTCGCCGCACATGGGATTTCTGTGGGGCCGGCATCAACTCTTGAAAGCGCTTCCTACATTTCGTGAAGATTTTATCCCGGATGAACCACCGGAGAAAATCGAAGCAGGAACCTTTATTTACGAGAACGTAGCGGGATTCGACGCCGCGATTCGGTATCTGGAGCAGCTTGGGGTTTTGGTTTCGGCAGATGCAACCCCTGGAGCTTCTGCGGCCACCCGCCGGAGCAATCTCGTAACCGCAATGCGTGCGGTGCAGATTTACGAGCAATCGCTAAGCCGTGAGTTGCTACGGGCACTAAGGGAGGTGGGCGCCACGGTTTATGGAATCCGCGAGGACGAGCGCATGCGGGAGCGAGTTCCAACCGTGGGTTTCAATCTCAAAACCAAGGAGCCGGCAGAGGTGACAAAGCGGCTGGCGGAAGCGGGGATTGGCGTACGGGATGGGCACATGTATGCCCCGCGGTTGATGCGAAGCCTGGGGCTGGATCCACAACGCGGGGTGGTTCGCGCCTCGCTCGTGCATTACAACACGCTAGAAGAGATCGAACGATTTGCCGATGTGCTCTCTGGATTGAACCGTCATTCCTAAATAAAACTCATGGGGAGTTGAGTGAACGCATCGACCACAACGCAGGTGGCGCCGGCTTTCGCCGACGGCGAAGATCTTCAGCGCAGATTAAGCCAGCGACAACTCACGATGCTCGCGTTGGGCGGTGCGATTGGGGTGGGTTTGTTTTTGGGGAGCAGCGTAACCATACGGCTGGCCGGGCCGGGCGTCATCATCTCCTATCTGCTGGACGCGGTCATCGCGATGATTGTGGCTTACGCAGTCGCCGAGATGGCAGTAGTTCATCCTGTAGCGGGTGCATTCGGCGTCTATGCGGAAACGTATCTCAGCAAATGGGCGGGATTCGCGGTGCGTTCGACCTATGGTTTTGTGCAGATCATCGCCATTGGAGCGGAGGTGACCGCGGTCGCGATTTACTTCGCATTCTGGTTCCCTCAGGTGCCGCAGTGGATTTGGGTGGTGATGGCGTCGGTGTGCCTGGTGATCGTGAATGGCTTGCAGGTGGGGCGTTTCGGGGAGTTTGAATACTGGTTTGCTTTGATCAAGGTCACGGCAATCATCATCTTTATTGTTATCGGGTTTGCTGTGGTAACCGGTTTATATGGCAAGCGGGCGCTTGGGCTGGCAAATCTCACGCATTATGGCGGGTTCCTACCGTTTGGTTTTAAAGGAATATGGTTGTCACTCTCGCTCACGTTGACCAGTTACATGGGAGTGGAAGTGATTGCGGTGACTGCAGGAGAAGCTCACAATCCCGCGGAGTCGATTCCGCGCGCGATGCGAACGATTGTGTACCGCTTGATTTTCTTTTACGTGCTGGCGATTGTCGCGATGCTTGCGATGACGCCATGGAATCGACTTGGAACCGGAGAGGGGATTCTGGGAAGCCCGTTTGTCAGCGCGTTCGCCGGAGTAGGAATTCCGTACGCAGCGAGCGTGATGAATCTGGTGGTGATTACGGCGGCACTGTCGAGCTGCAACACTGACCTGTATCTCACGACGCGTATGTTGTTCTCTCTGTCGCGGCAGGGATACGCACCGGGGTGGGTCTCGCGTTTAAGCAAAAATGGAGTTCCGCACCGCGCACTGGCGCTTTCCACAGTGGGAATGATTGCCGCGATACTTCTGGCTGTGTATGCGCCGAGCCGCGCCTTTCTGATGCTGTACGGAGTGGCGGTCGCGGGAATGTTTTTCGTATGGGCGGTGATTCTTCTTAGTCATATTCGGTTTCGAAAGGCGCTTCCAGCCGAGGTCAGCAGATCGCTTCCGATCAAGTTGGCTTTCTCTCCGTACTGCAACTGGATTGGGATTGGGGCCTTGCTGGGGATCACGGCCACGACTTTTTATGTGGATGGATTGCAGTATGCTGTGCCCGCATTCTTACCGTTTCTATTGGTGGTGTCGGTGATCTATTGGAAGTCACGGCGCCAAGCTCGGGCAGAAAACAGCCGCGGATAGTCGCAGGAATTCCTAGGGTTAAAGCAAATGACGGATGGGATTACCGAAATCCATGCTTTGCTGCGGCGGGAATTTCGGGGCGATCTGCTGCGTCCGGGCGAGAGCGGGTACGACGATGCGCGCAAGATTTGGAACGGCATGGTCTCGCGGTCGCCGCGTTTGATCGCCCGCTGTGCCGATGTGAATGATGTGCGCAAAGTCGTGAAGACCGCGTCGAAAGGCGGAATTCTGACGGCGGTCCGGTGTGGCGGACACAGTCTTCCCGGCTTCAGCACCTGCGACGAACTGGTAATTGATTTGTCCAGGTTGCGCAACGTCAAAGTTGATTCTGGGAAGCGCCGGGCCTGGGCTGCAGGTGGCTGTTTGTTGGGATCGATTGACACTGCCACGCAGGAAGCTGGGCTCGTTTTTCCGGCCGGAGTTGTCTCACACACGGGCGCTTCAGGGCTGATCTTAGGCGGAGGGACCGGATGGCTCACGCGGCGTTTCGGAATGTCTTGCGATAACGTGATGGGTGCCGAGGTCGTGACCGCCGATGGTTCGTTGGTGCGCTGCAATGAAAAAGAAAACTCCGAGTTGTTTTGGGCGTTGCGGGGAGGTGGCGGCAATTTCGGAGTGGTGAGCGAATTCGAGCTGCGACTACATCCGCTGCGCTCGGTTGTGCTATCGCAGGGGTTGTGCGCCGCGGCAGGCGTGCGACGCCTGCTCGAATGCTGGCGGGACTTCATGCCGAATGCGCCGCTCGATTTGAAATGGAACATTGACTTGCGGCTCGCGCCGCCGAATGTACCGGCCAAGCTACGCGGACGTCCGGTTGCCGGCAATTTCTTGATCTGGACGGGCGATTCGGATCATGTTGCGGCTTTTATTCGACCGGCACTTTCGCTGTGTGACCCGGATTCTGTGCAGACCAGCACCGTATCGTTTCTCGATTTGCAGACCATGGCCGATTCCGACTTCCCGCATGGCCGTCGCTACTACACGAAATCGGGTTACTTTACATCTTTCGAAGATCAGACAATCGATCGCTTGGCCGAGGCCGCACAAACCATTCCTTCCTCCGCAACCATTGAACTCGCGTATCTTGGCGGGGCTGCGGCACAGGTTGGTGCGGGCGAAACCGCCTTCGGCGACCGAAGCGCACCATTCATTATCAATTTGCTGGCGAACTGGGGCGATGCATCGGAGGACGGCGCGAATGTTTCGTGGGTGCGCGGACTCTTTAACAAGCTACGACCGGCGATGAAGCCAGGGGTTTATGTGAATTTCATGAGTGGCGATGAGCAGGACCGGGTCAGCGAGGCATATCGCGACCAGTGGGGCCGGATGGTGGCGGTGAAATCGAAGTACGATCCCGGGAACTTCTTCCGGTTGAACCAGAACGTACCTCCAGGGAAGTTGGCGGCAGAAACGCGGTAGGTTTCCGCCAAGGCCGCTTTTCCATCGGCTTCGGGTCTCCGGGTTCATCCAAAGTTCCGGGTCAACCTTTTGGCCATGTGCGTCTCGGACATCCAGTGATTTCCGCGTGGGAAATAGAGTCTTAAAGGTAGGGGGCCGGTAATCCGACGACAAGCGCCCGGTCCGGCCGGAGGGCGGCATTACTGATTTTTGACTCCGGGCACAGTCCGTGACAGGCTGATGCAAACCTGAATGAAGAACTCTCCTCTTATTACCGCGCATGCTGCGACGACTCATAATCTGGACCATTTATCTGGCGGTTGCGCCTGGGATAGTACTGGGGCAGACGGTCATGGCCGACTCAAGTACGGCGGATGCCGGCTCACCAACTGCAGCGGGTTCAACGACGCAGCCAGCACACCATGTAACCAGCGCTGGAGCCAGCCCGAAACTCTCGGCCCCGTGCGAAGGCAAAATCAGAATGGTCGTGAGCACGCCCCCGGACGAGCAAGCTAATTCGAATTCCGATTACGTTCCGCTCACGACGCACTGCAAATTCGAAGCTTTCCGGCGGCAGACGTATTCTCCATTCACCTTCGTGTCGGCGGCCTGGGAGGCCACATGGGCACAGGCCTGGGCGCAATGGCCGCAGTACGGAGGTGGGATGGAGGGCTGGAGCAAACGATTCGGCGCGACCCTGGCCGACACCGAATCCCGAAGATTTATTCAAGGATTCTTGCTTTCGAGCGCACTTCACCAGGATCCGCGGTACTTTCCATCTGGCAAAAAGGGCTTGCTCATGAGGGGAATCTATGCCGCGACGCGCGTGATCATAACCCGGGCGGATGACGGGAATAGCACGGTGAACTCTTCGGAATTGCTAGGAGCATTGTTTACCAGTTCCTTGCAGAATGCGTATTATCCACGCGCCGACCGTAGTTTCGGCAACACCCTGAATCGCTTCAGCGGAGCTTTGAGTTCCGATGCTGTTTCCGATCTGACTCACGAGTTTGCGCCAGATATGAAACGGCTGTTTCACCGGCATGCGCCGAAGAAAGTCATCGAACTGGAAGACAAGCTGCCGATCCCACCCGAAGACAAGCCATAATTTAGTCCACGCTGGTAAGAATTTGCTAATGGGTTGGTTTGCTTGAGAGAATGCCTCTCTGATTCTCCACAGGTTGACTGGGTATAGAGATCCTTCGACTGCGTACCTGCTTCGCTGCGCGAACCAGTTACTTCGCTCAGGATGACAGACTCTAAAATTCATATGGAGCGGCTTTCTTTTTTCCACCCACGATGGTAGAAGTTTGATTTCGTCTGGATGGGAGGGGAAGTGCGATTAAGCCTCGCGGTGCTGTCGATGCTGCTGGTGAGCGTGTTAACGTTGGTTTTTGCTCAAACGCCAAATCCTAAGGCCGAACAGAATTTGCAACTTCGGCAAATTCCACTTCCCACCAGCAAACTGTTGATCGGGCCTGCGCCTGGAGTTTTGGGTACCCTGAATGGTTTCACGCCGACAGTCGCTTTGGGTCCCGACAAGCGTTATGCTGCGTTTCTCTGTGCCGGATATGGGTCGCAACGGGATAAAGGTGACCAGTCCATCGAGATTCTGGATCTCTCCACAAACAAACTTGCGGATTTTCCCGACGAGCGGCTAAAAGAGAATGCGCGGCAGAGTTACTATATTGGGCTGGCTTTCAGTTCCGACGGCAACCATCTTTATGCGTCCATGGGATCGACCAGCGATCCCACGGGAGAAAAAGCCGGGGACACGGGAAACGGCATAGCGGTTTACAGCTTTGCAAACGGGAAGGTAGGGCCTGAGCGCTTCCTGAAGATTCCCCCTCAGAAGATTGTCAAATCCAAAATCGTTGCGATTGCATTGCGAACCCCTCCCGGCGGAACGGCGATCCCGTACCCTGCTGGTCTGGCGGTAATTCCTGGAACGAACGGGAACTCTGACAAGCTACTGGTTGCGAACAATTACTCGGACAACGTAGTTCTCTTGGATTCCGCTGATGGCCGGATTCTGAAAAGCATCGACCTCAGCGAACACAAGATGATCCCATCCGAATTTCCCTATACCTGCGTGGCGGCGCGGGATGGCGTGCGCGCCTGGTGCAGTTTGTGGAACGCATCGCGGGTTGTGGAACTCGATCTGAGGAATGGTAGAGTCGTTCGCTCGATTCCAGTTGTTGATCCCAGTGATCCGCTGCAACCAGGGTCGCATCCGACGGCGCTTCTGCTCAGCCCGGATGAACAACTGCTTTATGTGGCATTGTCGAACGCGGATTTAGTCGGCGTGGTTTCAACTGCGGCAGGCAAGCTATTCGGAGTGCTGAGTCTTGCGGGGCGGGAGGCGCAGTCGCATCGTGGGATCTATCCGAACGCGTTGGCGCAATCTGCGGATGGTAAGCGGTTATTTGTCGCCGAGTCGGCCATCAATGCTGTTGCCGTGTTCGATGTTTCAAGCTTTTTCACGAACCATGCGACGCATGGAGAGAGCGACCTTGGATTGATTCCTACGGAGTGGTATCCGACGGCACTGGCGTTGGCAGGGGATGATCTGATTATCGCGACCTCCAAAGGCCAGGGGACGGGCCCCGATAATTTTCCCGGCCAGACCCAATACGAGATTCGCCATCACTCGCATGCCTACATTGCGACGCTGCTTTATGGTTCGGTCGCGCGGATCAATACCCGCGATATCGATAACCAATTGCCGGAATTTACGCGGCGAGTAGAGGAAGAAACTCGTTTCAGTTCGGAGCCGGGCACCATTCAGTTTGCAAACGGCTCAAATCCAATCCGGCACGTCATTTATATCCTCAAAGAGAATCGTTCCTATGATCAGGTGTTTGGCGATCTGAAGGCGGGAAATGGAGATGCTTCTCTGGTGATGTATGGCGCCGACATCACGCCGAACGAGCATAAGCTGGCAATGCAGTTCGGCATATTGGATAACTTTTATGACAGCGGCGAAGTGTCGGGCAATGGGCATGAGTGGTCGACGGCAGCCATTACCAGCGACTACAACGAAAAGAACTGGCAGATTAATTATCGGGGGAAAGAGCGGACGTATGACTTCCAGGGCACGGTCGCGGATGAGTTTCCTCTGGATAACAACGAGCCGGATGTCGATGCGCCGGCAACCGGCTACATTTGGGACAACTTCGCGTCCCACGGTCTGAGCTATCGCGATTACGGTGAATTCGTGGCGACGATCTGGTGCGAGCCGGAAGGGGTCGGGTCACCGAAAGAGGGCACGCCTTCGCCATTCTCGCAGAGATGCCCGCAGGCTGAAGTGACGAAAGGAAAACCGTTGCCAAGCAACGTTGGCCAGCCTCATGGCAGCGCGAGTCCGTGGCCATGGCCGGTTCCAATGATGAAATTTGATAAGGCAACGAAGGCGGTTCTGCGGGATCATTTCGATCCCAAGTTTGTGGACTTCAATACGGATTATCCGGATCAGCTCAGGGCAGATGAATTCCTGAACGAGTTCGATGGTTTTGTGCGCGCGCGGAGCAGTGGTAAGGGTGAGCAGTTGCCAGCGTTCACGTTGCTTTATTTGCCGGATGATCACACGCATGGAACGACGCCGGGACATCCGCGGCCGACGGCATCGGTGGCGGACAATGATCTGGCGGTGGGCCGAGTTGTTGATGCGGTGTCGCACAGCCCGTACTGGGATGACACTGCGATTTTCGTGGTGGAGGATGACGCGCAGAATGGCGCCGATCATGTGGATGCGCATCGTTCCATCGCCCTTGCGATCAGCAAGTATTCGCTCGGGTCAATGGATCAGCCGTTCGTGGAGCACCACTTCTACAACACCGTGAGCATGATTCATACGATGGAGGCGCTGCTCGGAGTGCCAGCAATGAACCAGAACGACGGGTATGCGCCACTGATGAGCGACCTGTTTTCCGGCAAAGGAAATCAGCCGCCGTATACCGCGGATTGGAGAAATCGCGACAACGGTCTGATCTATGAGATGAATCCGGTCAGAGCGCCGGGAGCAAAGGAATCGGAGGCCATGAATTTCTCACGACCGGATGCGGTGGATTCTGCGGTGCTGAATGCCATCTTGTGGCGGGATCGAAAGGGCAACGCACGGCTGCCAAGCGTTCTGCTGGGCACAACTGAAAAGCGGCCGGTTAATCGTGATGATGACTGATCGACGCGGTTGAAGTTCCTCCCGCGTCGGAGAATGAAAAGGCTGTAGAAACATTGGGATATTCTTTGCCGGCGACCTCGACATAGGGATAAATGAAGTAGTTCAGTGGCTCGCCGGACTGCTTTGGATTCAACTCCAAATCCCTGCCCACGGTGAACTGCACGCGATTGTCATCGTGGGCGCCGAAAAAATAGTCTTTCTTTTCGGGATGCTTCCAGGCTTCGGAGATGTCGACGGGAACCCATCCACGTTGCGGATCGAAGAACTCCGCCCAGCAGTGGTAACCGGCGATTTCCGCCGCATTCTTGTCGGCGGGAAGCGGGAATCCGATTTCGAAGCGAGCGGGAATGCCCTGGGAACGCGCCATGGCAATAAACAGAGAGTGGAAATCGGTGCAGTTGCCTTTCTTGGCGTCGCAGGCGTAGAGGACGTCGCCGCGGCCCCAGCCGGTTCCGGTTTTGTCGTAGCGCATGGTAGAAAAAACGTAATCGTAGATAGCGCGAGCTTTGTCGAGAGTTGTGGTTTTTCCTTCGGTAACTTTCACAGCCAATTCCGCCGGGACACCAGTGGTTGGGACCAGGGCGTCGGGGGCGAGATCACGTTTCTGCTCTTTTGGATTGAGGCTTACGGAAGCCAGGTGCGGCGAATAGATTCCCAACGTGAGATGTTCGTGGCGCACTACATCGTAGACGATTTCGAAGTGCAACTCTGCCTGTTTGTTCTTGGAAACCTCGGCGTAGTACATTTCATCGCCGTATTCCGATTCGCGGGTCTTCTTCAGGGGAAGATCGCCCTTCGCGGAAATCACTTTGACATCCTGAAAGGCGTCTGATGGCGCTATGGGCATCCAGATGCGTACGCGTTCTCCCGCCGGGAGATTTTTTACAGTGAACCCATAATGAAAGGAAAAATGACGAACGCTTTGGGCGGAAGCCACGGTTGCGAAGATGAGAACGGCAAAGAAGAGGGTTTGAATTCTGCGAAGCATGAAGCGATCCTTTCCAGCGGCTTTGGGTGTGCCCGCCCAGTGAAGCGCGTGGCTGGGCCTGCATAGTAATGAATCTCAACCCACGGGAATGATGATTATTGTATATGAGCCGCAGCTCGAAGCTGCGAAAGGCTGCCTCGGAGTATTGCGTTCAGCCGGCGATGGTTTTAGGTGCGGTGGTGAGTGTTATTGTTTCGGAGGCGCGGTCGTCGCCTGCGCGTTGTCGAGCTCCGTACCGGTCGGAGTTGTCGTCTTCACATGGGCGCTCTTCAGCTCTGAAATCGGTGCTTCTTTTGCCGAGTGCGCCTGAGTATTGATATCGCGGGTCATCTCGTCCGGCATGGAGAGCACGGGGTGATTGGTGCGTTTGGCAATCTCCCGGGCTCGCGATTCCGGATAAACAAATTCATGACCGTAGTTATCGCCAGGATAAAACCACGCTTCGAGGGCTTCGGGCTGATCAGAAGGCCGCTCCTCGAACATGACCACAGTTTTCCCGGTCGGTTTCATCCGGTAATCGGGGACGGTGAGCAAAGTTCCCAAAAGTTCCGTCTGGTTCGAATTCCAGACCTGCACAATGTCGCGATCGGGGTCGTCATTCAGTAGCGTGAACCAATAAGTCCCTGCGGGAAGGACCTTGCCGGGAATTTCAATGGGTCCATTGAAGTTCATTTCTGTTTTCTGATTCCACTCGTCAGCCCGGGCATGTGGGACCAGAGAGAGGCCTAGAAGCAGCATAAAAACAGCGGAAAAGACTGTATATCTCTTACATCTCATTATTTTGCTCCTTCATATTTAACGATGATGAGGGATTAAGAATTGTTGTCCGATCGAAAAGATTCGTGACACAGCTCTCATTGCCTGTGTACCTAGAATCCTATGCTGGAGAGCCCGTAGAGGTTCAGATAGAATTCCTGGGATGCCCGTAGCCATCGAATGTCGTGATCTGCGCAAGACTTACGAGGGGAAGGTCGAAGCGGTGCGGGGACTGAATCTACGAATTGAAACCGGAGAATGCTTCGGGCTGCTGGGGCCGAATGGGGCGGGGAAGACGACCACGATTGAAATCCTGGAAGGCCTGCTGCAAGCGACGTCCGGATACGTTTCGATCTTCGGCCACACATGGCAGGAAAACGATCGAGAGCTGCGCGAGTGGCTGGGAATTTCCCTGCAAGAGACCCGCTTATCGGAAAAGTTGTCGGTCCGGGAGACGATCGAATTGTTTGCCAGCTTTTATCGCGAACCACGGCCAACCGACGAGGTATTGGATCAGTTGCAGCTCCGGGAAAAAGCCGATGCGTGGGTGGGGAAACTCTCGGGCGGCCAGCGGCAACGACTGGCGGTTGCGACGGCACTGGTGGGAAATCCGAGGATACTGTTTCTGGATGAGCCGACGACCGGTCTCGATCCACAGAGCCGACGCCAGCTTTGGGACATCATTCGAGGTTTTCAGCAGCACGGCGGGACAGTTCTGCTGACCACGCACTACATGGACGAAGCGGAACGGCTCTGCGACCGGCTCGCGATCGTGGATCACGGGCAAATCATCGCCGAGGGCACACCCGAGGACTTGATCGCACGGCTCGGCGGGCATCATGTAGTGGAATTCGAAGCCAGCAACAATCATTCGGCTGCGGCAGAGCGATGGCGAGGACTGCCGGGCGTGGAAGGCGTTCGACAAGATGATGGACTAGTTTGCCTGACGGTGCGCGAACCGCACCGGACTATCCCGGCCTTGCTCGACGCGGTAGAAGGGCAAGGCGGACAGCTCGAGCATCTGACGACGCGGCAGGCGAGTTTGGAGGATGTGTTTGTGAAATTGACGGGGAGACATTTGCGAGAAGAATGATGAGCACGGTACAGCAAATCCGGGAGAAACCGAGCTCCCCTGCGCCGGTGGGCGCGTTGCAGAACGGCCGCTGGTCGGGATTTGTGCACTTGCTGGATGCGCGTATGAAGGAGCTGCGGCGCGAGCCCGAAGTCGTCTTTTGGGTGTTTGTGTTTCCCTTGCTTCTGGCCCTCGGGCTGGGGATCGCCTTTCGCAACAAGCCAGCGGATACAACTGCGATCGCTGTCGTGAATGGCCCGGAGGCCTCACGAACACTCGATCTGATCCGGCAATCGGGGCACGAATCGGCTATTCATGCAGATGTGCTCGATCGCGCGCAGGCGATGAAAGGTTTTCGCCTGGGAAAGTACAATCTTGTCGTCGAAGTCGATTCCGCTGGAGCTTTCAAATATGTGTTTGATCCGGCGAGACCAGAAAGTGTGTTGTCGAAGAGTGAAGTGGACGATGTGCTGCAAACTGCGGCGGGCCGTCACAATCCGCTGTCGACGTCGTCGGAGGTTTCCAGCGAACCGGGTTCGCGCTACATCGATTTCCTGATTCCGGGATTGATCGGAATGAATGTGATGAACGCCGCGATGTGGGGTATAGGTTTCGCCATCGTGGATATGCGGCAGCGCAAGCTGCTGAAACGCTTTGTTGCGACGCCCATGCGCAGAAGCGATTTTCTGCTGGCGCTGGCGAGCAGCCGATTGATACTGATGATCCTGGAAGTCGGGCTGTTACTCGGATTTGGCGTGCTGGTATTTCACATGCGAGTACTGGGATCGGTGTTGGTGATTCTCCTGATCGGAGCAATCGGGGCGTTGGGATTTGCTGGTGTAGGTCTGCTCACTGCAAGCCGCGCTCAGAAAATCGAAAGCGTAAGCGGGCTGATCAATGTAGTGATGATGCCGATGTGGATCTTTTCCGGAGTGTTCTTTTCCTACGAGCGCTTTCCTGCGATCATCCAGCCCTTTATTAAGGCCTTGCCATTGACCGCACTGAATGACGCGTTGCGCGCGACGATATTAGAAGGAGCGTCGCTCGCTGCTCAGAGCAGCAGAATGCTTGTGCTCGGAATCTGGGGGATTGTCTGCTTCATGCTCGCGTTGCGATGGTTTCGGTGGACGTAGACTGATTCGGACGTGAATTTGCGCCGCGCAAAAAGAAAGCGAGCGAATAGAACAAACTGGAATGAGAGATGGTTCGCCTACACTTTCACCGTGCTACTAGCTATTTGGAGCATCAGGGAATTCATCTACGCGATTGGTGAGCATAGCCGAGAAGCGAGAGTGCAGGCAATATTTCTGGGTGTTCTGTCAGGGCTGATTTCCTGCGGCGTGTGGCAGACATTTAAATCCCGGAGATCAAAGTGAGGCGCTACCAAATGTACTTGTGAGTTTTTCTGCGCGACGTTAGCTGTTATGATTGTTCATCTTACCCTCGCTGTGATAGGTCCAGCGCTGCAAACGTAGTTTCAGCCACTTGCATACAGCGTTTTCTGTAGATAGCTCATCTAGAGGTGCTGATGGGAGCCCTGACCCACGCAGATCGCCGCACGAGTTTCCTCGACCAGCTTCACTCAGCGCCTGAACGTATTCTGCTGCTCGATTACGACGGGACGCTTGCACCTTTTCAGATTGAGCGGGATCGGGCGGTCCCATATCCTGAAGTTCCAGAGCTGCTGGGAAAAATCATTGCTAACGGGACGCGAGTGGTTCTGATCAGCGGACGCTCGGCGCGGGAGTTGCGTCAGCTGTGCGGCATACATCCACAGCCGGAAATCTGGGGAAGCCATGGCGCTGAACGTTTGCTGCCCGATGGCACGTATCACTTGGATGCGCTCTCGCCAGAGCAGCAGAATGGACTGCGTCAGGCTGAAGGTTTCTTGCGAGACCAAGGTTTGGAAGCTCGGGCGGAGGTCAAGCCTACTGCGGTTGCGCTGCACTGGAGAGGGCTGACGCAGTCCGCGGCGGAGGACTTAAGAAGCAGAGTTGAGCCACTCTGGAGTGAGTTGGCAGGTCGTAACGGCTTGGAACTTATGGAGTTTGACGGCGGGCTGGAGCTCCGACTCCGGGGAAAAGACAAAGGGAAAGCGGTTGTTGCCATCCTAAGGGAATGCAACCCAAACGCAGCAATGGCATATCTTGGCGATGACCGTACCGACGAAGATGCATTTCGCGCGTTGCACGGCAAAGGACTAACGGTGCTGGTACGCGATCAAAATCGACCAACCTCGGCGGACATGCACTTGCGGCCGCCGGGTGAACTCATCGAGTTCTTGCACGAGTGGCTTGCCAGTTCACAAGAGGAACGCTGATGCTCACACGAGGACGCCTGATCAATGTTTCAAACCGGCTGCCGGTGTCGATTAAGAAGACAGCGGCGGGAATGCGGGTGGAGCGAAGTACGGGAGGGTTAGCCACAGCCCTGGACAGTGTTTGGCAGGATCAGCCTGGGGTTTGGATCGGATGGCCCGGAACGACGGAAGATCAGCCGACGCAGAACTTGCTGGCTCGTGCTGCGCGGCGCCGGCCGCATGAATTTAAGGGCGTCACCCTGACGAACGAAGAAGTCGACAAGTTCTATGCGGGTTTCACGAATGAGATCATCTGGCCGCTATTTCACGATATGCCGACGCGGTGCAACTTCGATCCGGATTACTGGGAGGTGTACCAGAAAGTAAATCGCAAGTTTGCGACTGCCATCTCGGAGGCAGCCCGGAGTGACGATTTCATTTGGGTGCACGATTATCACTTGATGCTGGTGGGCTGTGATCTGCGGCAACTTGGAAAGCAGGCCAATGCCGGGTTCTTTCTGCATATCCCATTTCCGTCGCCGGATATTTTCGAACAACTGCCATGGCGAAACACGGTATTGAAATGCCTGCTGGATTTTGACGTGGTCGGTTTTCAGACGGATCGATATCGCAACAATTTTCTGTGCTGCCTCAAGCATTTATTTCCTGATGTGGTGATCGAAAAGATAAATTCTCACGCCCGGGTGAGCTTTCGCGGGCGGACAACTGTCGTCGGGACATTCCCGATCAGCATCGACTTTGAAGATTTCGCGGGGCGGGCGGCGCGACCGGAAGTCGCTGCGAGGGCAGCCACGGTTCGTCGAGAGCTTTCGGACAACATTCTGGTGCTCGGAGTGGATCGCCTGGATTACACCAAAGGCATTCCTGAGCGACTGAAAGCTTTTCGGCATCTGCTGCGGCGGTATCCGGAATTGCGGCGGCAAATCACGTTTGCCCAGGTCGTCGTGCCCAGCCGCGAGGACATTCCTCGGTACAAAGAGCTGCGCCGCGATATCGAGCTGCTGGTAAGCCAAATCAACGGCGAATTTACGGAACGGGGATGGGTTCCGGTCCATTACATGCATCGGCAGATCAGCAAGGATGATTTGCTGGCTTATTATCGCGCTGCCGATATTGCGTTAATTACGCCGCTGAAAGATGGGATGAATCTGGTTGCGAAAGAATTTTGCGCGGCGCAAATCGACGAACGGGGAGTGGTGATCATCAGCGAGTTTGCCGGAGCCAGCGACGAACTGCGGCACGGAGCGATTCTCGTCAATCCGAACGACATTGCCGGGGTGGCGCAAGCGATTCGAGACGCCTCGCAGATGTCGCAGGAAGAGAAGAGCACGCGCATGCGCCTGTTGCGCAGCATCATCAAGGAGCACAATGTGCAGCGCTGGGCCGAGTCTTTCCTCGAAGCTGCGGCGCTTGCCACGGCGCAGGTTTCACCTGGAAGCGGGGGTGAGCCGGGTCCGCGGCTCATCCAGCCAAAGACGCCGCGACAGCCGGTGCCCGGGGTAGCGCTGATTGCGATGCCTCCGATGCGCCAGTCACACCGGCGGCTTGCGACTTAGGTTCGGGACACTACCCGCCTAGGTTTGGCGCGGCGAATCGCCGCGAATGTCATCTCGTGAGCTGGGCTGCGCGAAGCCTTTTTCCAGTTGAAAAATAAGGTTGTATAGGTGTCGGTGACGTAGTCTTGCGGTTTCAGTCCAAGCCGACGGGCGGTTTGGTCGATCCAGCGCGAGGGACCTTCGATCTCGCCAAAGTTGCCGATTGGCGTTTCGTCTACGACGACGTGACCGTGTGCATCGTGCCATTCCGCGCGGAATTTTTCGTAACGAAAGGTGGGCTGGAGGCCTAAGGCGAGCAAGATGCCTTCCATTTTTGCGCCGTCTTCCACTTCGGTTTCTGTTTCGATCCTGACCTTGTGACGACCTTCTAAGCCTTTCGCTTTATGAGTTAAAAGCCAATCGGTACCGTATTTCCGGAGCCGCAGAAGTTCACCTCGTTTCCGCAGGGGCTGCCCTCGAAGATCGTAAAGAGTATTCATCTCATGGGTGCGTTTCGTGGCCAGGCGGAATCCCGCCTGGCGCAGTCGGCGGTTCAGTTGAGTCGGACTGTTTACCCGAAACTTGATCTCGATCTCTTTGCTGGCGGGCATCGAGGAAAGTATACGTGGATGATCAGGCAAAAGTGGGTAGCTTTACCAGGTCATCGTGGGGAACCGGTTCCAAGGGCTGGCCAGCTTTTCGCCACGCCGCAAGACCGCCTTTGATGACGAACGCATTGAAGCCTCTCTGCCTGAGTTGTAGCGCCACACGGGCGCTAGTGGCTTCGCGCGCTCAAGTACAGTAGAGATAAACGTCTTTGTCCGTACTCCAATTCTTGAGCTCCTCGGCAAGGTTGTTGGGTTCAAGCCGAACTGAGCCTCGGATGCGTTCCGCGCCCGAATCGTAATAGCCGTGGCTGCGAACGTCGACCAGCAGAACCTTACTGTCTTCCGATTGCACCCTACGGGCTAATTCCTGCACCTGAACGCGCGGCACGACGTCCGAAATTTTGTATTTGCCATACAGTGCAATTCGATAAGCGATATACACGATGGCAGCGGTGATTAGAGTTTCGGCGAGGAGGCGTCCGGCGGTCTGAAAGCTGCGTGTAATTTTTGCCAAGAAGTCGCGAAATATGAAGCCCAGCGCGCCGTAAGCGAGGATGTAGGCGACAGCCCCCACCGCGTCGAGTCGAAGAAATTGCCAGAAGCGCATTTTCATGCTTCCGGCAAGAGGCGCGGACATGGTGTTCAGGCCGGGGATGAATTTAGCGATCATCACGGTGATTTTGCCGCGCTTATAGAAGGATTCTGCCGAGCGCAGGATGCAGGTTTCCGGATTGATCGACAATCGGCAGAGCGCGCCGAGCAAAGCCCAGCCGGTGTAGCGTCCCAGAAAAAACAACGAAAGATCTCCGATGAGCAGGCCGGCAAAGGCGAGGCACAGCACGAGCGGAGCCCGGAGCAGGCCGGAAGCTATCGCGGCCCCGGCACCCACCAGTGCGAGGGCTGCGGGCATGGGAAAGCCGAGGGATTCGGCAAGCACGATGCCGAAGACCAGCCAATAGCCATGGTGCGCGACCAGTGAGTACAAACCATTCACGAAAACTCATAACCCCGGTGGTGAACACTGGGCGGCTGCTGCCGCCCAGTTATAGATTATCGCCTACTTACTTCAGCATTTTCACGCTCATCACGTGAATCGCATTCTTATCCGCGTAAACGTGCGCACTGACTTCAACGTGGTGCCCCTCGTGACCTTTCAGCGCCTCAGGGTTCATCACATCCCAGGACTGCATGCCTTTATCGGTGACGAACGTGATCTTATCTCCTTCGGCTTTGACCGTGCCCTTGATGTTCTTGAGCGGGGCCGCGGGAGCCGCCTTCGCTGTGTCTCCGGCGCCCTGAGACATATCCTGCGCCAGGGCGACTGTACCAATGGAGATAACGCAAACTGCCAGGAATAAAACCAGAAACTTTTTCATCCTACCTTCTCCTTTTCCGATGTTCGGAATTTAACATCCAAGGAGAGTACGAAGCCCAGCTGAAAATGGATTTCAAGGAGCACAGAAGACGGCTACCGATCGCGATCTACCACGAATTCGGGCGCCCAGAGCAGTGCGCGCTTAGCTTCGCAATTCGGAAAGTTGCAGATGGCATTGCGCGCGAGCTTGGCATATTGTGCGGCGCGGTCGTGAGCTGCTTCGATGGAGCCAAAGCGTTGGAGAATCTGCAGGATATCGCTATGACTGACACCGTTGAAGGCACGATCGCGGATAACGGTACTGATCATCCGACGTTCACGGGGGGAACAACGCTCAAGCGCGTGAATAATGGACATAGTGACTTTGCCTTCACGCAGATCGCTGGCAACCGGTTTTCCGAGCACATCTTCGGAAGCGGTAAGATCAAGGACGTCATCCACGATCTGAAACGCCATGCCCAAGTCGCTTCCATATTGAGCCAGGTTCTGCTCTTGTTCGGCAGTGGCGCCGCTCAGAATCGCGCCGAGGCGCATGCACACGGAGAACAGGCAGGCGGTTTTGCGATAGATCAGATCGAAGTGCTCATCCAGGGAAATGAGCTTGCCTAACTTTTCAATCTGGAGCAGTTCGCCTTCGACCATCTGCTGAGTGAGATCGATGAGCGTGTCAAGAATGCGGAAATTGCGCTCCTGGAGTGCAGTTTTGAAGGCCTGCATGTAAAGCCAATCGCCCGCCAAAACACATTTTGAATTTCCCCATTGCGTATTGGCGGCGGGGCGTCCGCGGCGGCTTTGTGCTTCATCGATGATGTCGTCGTGAACCAGGGTAGCGGTGTGAATGATCTCAACGACGGCGCCGAGCTTGATGGCGCCACGCCCGCGATAGTCGAAGAGCTTGGAAGAGAGCAGCACAAGCATGGGGCGGATGCGCTTGCCGCCACCCGCCCTGAGGTATTCGCCGATCTCGGTGATCGCTTCGACCTGAGAAACAGTGTCGCGGCCAAACTCCCGTTCGATCGCGGAGAGGTCGTCCCGCAGCAGTTCGAAAATTTCTTTACCGTTGATTGCGGCCGATGCGCTCAATCAATGCCTCAGGGGCTAAAGCCCCGAAGTGTTCCGAGTCCAATCGGCATGGCTAAAGCCATGCCCCGCCCCAATGCGAGTCTGCTCAGTTGGTCCGGTAATTCGTGAACTGCATATCAATCCCGAAATCCTGCTGACGTATCAGGGCAATAATTTCCTGCAAGGCATCGCGGTCCTTTCCGCTGACCCGCACCAGATCGCCCTGAATGGAAGCATTTACTTTTTTCTTGGTATTTTTGATTACCTTGACAATCTCCCGCGCCTTTTCGATCGGGATTCCCTGCTGCATGGTGATGCGCTGCTTTGCCGTGCTTCCAGACGCCGATTCGACCGGGCCGTAAGTCAATCCTTTCAGCGGAACTCCCCGTTTCACTAATTTCTGCTGAAACACGTCATTCACTGCCTTCAACTTGAATTCGTCAATCGAGTGCAGGTTGATGGCGTCTTTGCCTTCCAGTTCGATGCTGGATTTCGAATCCTTAAGGTCAAAGCGGGTATGAATTTCTTTGAGCGCCTGCTGAATCGCATTGGAGACTTCCTGCAGGTCGATTTTGCTCACAATATCAAAGGTGTTTTCGGGCATGGTATTTGCTTACACAGATTCCGGCGTTCGTCTGAAAGATGCTGTTAACAAGCTAAATGGAATCAGGGTTTTCGGGAAGCGAAAAGAAACGACAGAAGTTCTGGGCTGTCTGCACGCCGACATCTTCGGTTGACAGGTGGCGTAGTTCGCCGATCTGGCGCGCGGTTTCTTTCACGAATGCAGGCTCATTGCGCTTGCCGCGATGCGGTACGGGCGCGAGATAGGGGCAATCGGTTTCGATCAGCATGCGTTCGATCGGTACGTGTATGGCGCTATCGCGAATCTGCTGAGCTTTCGGAAATGTGACATTTCCAGCGAATGAAATCATGAATCCCACGTCAAGCGCTCGCTTGGCGTATGCCCAAGTACCCGTGAAGCAGTGCAGGATTCCGCCAAGACCGCTCGAGTGCCAATGACTGTTGATCAAATTCAGGCAGTCTTCCCAGGCATCGTCGCTGTTTTGCGATGGCCGGCAATGAATCACTATCGGCAGTTTCGCGACACGCGCCAGCTCCATTTGACGAATGAAAACTTGCTTCTGCACGTCGCGTGGTGAGTGATCGTAGAAGTAGTCCAGCCCGATCTCGCCCCAGGCAATCACTTTCGGCTTTCTTGCCAGTTGTTCCATTTCTTCAAAAGCCGCATCGGTGGCCAGCTGAGCCTCGTGGGGATGAATTCCAACGGTGGCATACATGAAGGGATATTTAGCGGCGAGTTGAATGCCGCAATCCAGTGAGCCTGGCCCGTCGCCGTTTCCGATGGCAACGATAGTCTGAACTCCGGCCTCGCGGGCACGAGCGATCACCTGCTCGCGGTCTGCCTGAAACTGCTTGCCATCGAGATGAGCATGAGAATCTACGAACATGGGACAAAAATCAGTAGCTGGTAGCTAGCGGCTAGCAGCTAGGAACCACGTGAATGATGAGCAGCGGTGACGATCACTTCAGTCTTGTGCCAACGGGAACGTCTTCGGCGAAAGTAGCCAGCACTGGCTTGCCGCCTTCGGAAGAAGCGGCCACGATCATGCCGTTCGACTCCAGGCCGCGCAATTTGCGAGGAGCGAGATTGGCTACGATTACAACTTTGCGGCCGATGAGCGTTTCAGGTGCATAGGCCTCTGCGATGCCGGCAACGACTTGTCGAATTTCATTGCCGAGATCGACTTCCAAGCGCAGCAGCTTGTCCGCACCTTTGACTTTCTCGGCAACTTTGACCTGACCGACGCGCATTTCCACCTTGGAGAAATCGTCGATACCGATTTTTCCGTCCGGCAGGGCGGAAGCCGGCGCGACTGCCTGGGTTGCTGCCGGCGGAGTTGCGACCGCGGGCTTTGCTTGAGGCTGAGCCTGGGTTGCGCTGGCAGGCGCAATGGCCGCCGGGCGGGCTTGCTCTTCCATATTCTGCATCCTTTCAATGGCGCTTTTATCGGCTCGCGGGAATACTGGTTCCACCTTGCCGAGCTTTGTTCCCAATTGCAGTTGGCCCCATTTCAAAGTGGACAAATCGAATTTCTTGATATCTCCCAACCCAAGCTGGCTCCAAATCCTTGCCGTGGCTTCCGGCATCACAGCGTGTGCCAGGGCAGTCACGATGCGCAATGCTTCCGCACTGGTGTAGAGAACGGTCGCAAGGCGGGCGCGAGACTGCTCATCCTGCTTCTCGCCCAATGCCCATGGTTCGTTCTCGACAATGTATTTGTCGACTGCTGCAACCAGTCCCCAGACGGTTTCCAGGGCGCGAGAAAATTGATATTGATCAAAAAGTGCGCTTGAGTCGGTGATCGTTTTAGCGGCTGCGCGGACGATCGCGTCATCGGAAGCTTGCCGCGCCGCTGCTGCCGAGGGATACGGCACCTCGCCATGAAAATACCGCGTGATCATGGTCAGAGTGCGGCTTGCGAGATTGCCCAGGCCGTTGGCGAGTTCGGCGTTGTAGCGCTGCACCAGCGCATCGAAAGAAAATGATCCATCCTGGCCGAAGACGATTTCCCGCAGCAGGAAATAGCGCAGCGCATCCTGGCCCAAAACATCGAGGATTGTTTCAGAGCGCACGATGTTGCCGCGCGACTTCGACATCTTGCTTTCTTCGAACAAAAGCCAACCGTGAGCAACGATGCCCTTGGGGAGTGGCAAGCCTGCTGCCATGAGGAAGGCCGGCCAATAAACGCAGTGAAAACGCACAATCTCTTTGCCGATCATGTGCACATCGGCAGGCCAGAATTCGTCGTAGAGTTTGGTGTCGTCGGAGCCGTAGCCGAGCGCAGTAATGTAGTTGGACAGCGCATCCATCCAGACATAAATCACGTGTCTAGGATCGTCGGGAACGGGAATGCCCCAGGAAAAAGTGCTGCGACTGATCGAAAGATCGCGCAGACCGGAGCGAACGAAAGAAATTACTTCGTTGCGCCGGGTTTCAGGCCGAATGAAATCGGGTTGACCTGCATAGAGGTCGAGCAGCTTCTGTTGAAACGCAGAAAGCTTGAAGAAATAATTTTCTTCCTGCACCGTTTCTGTCGGGCGTCCGCACTCGGGGCATGGCGCGCCGGGGCCGGCGGCATCGACATAGAGTTCATCGAATACGCAATATTGACCGGTGTAGTGGTCCTTGTAGATGAAGCCGTTCTCACGGATTTTCCGCCACAGGGCTTGCACCCCGCGCTTGTGCCGGTCCGAGGTGGTACGAATGAAATCGTCGTAGGTGATGCCCATGCGATCCCAAAGAGCGCGGAATTGCGAGGAGACCTCATCGGTTAATTGCTGCGGAGTCTTTCCGGCGGCGGCCGCCGCCCGCTCGATCTTCTGGCCGTGTTCGTCGGTTCCGGTAAGGAAGTATGTGTTGATACCCTGCATCCGCTGGCGTCTGGCAATGGCATCGCAGGCGATGGTTGTGTAGGTATGCCCGATGTGTGGTCGAGCGTTCACATAATAGATAGGAGTCGTGATGTAGAAACGCTTGCTCATGTGTTTGCTTCAACCACGAAGGTTCACGAAGAAAGTCCGGTCCCATCGAGCTGGAGGTATTTTTCTATGGCTTCCTGCATGACAGTTTTCAGGGGAACGTGGTGCTCGGTGGCGATGCGGCGGCAATCTTCATATTCAGGGGCGTAATTTGTGACCGCGCCGTTCATGCTGCCGAGCTTTATGCGCACAGTACCCCATCGTGTAGCCACCGTGATGAATTTTCTAGCCAGTACGTGACGTTTTTCCTCACGTTGACGCACGCCCAATGTCGTGGTTTCGCGGAAGATGACGCCACTTACTTTATTCGCGTCCTCTTGCTTGCATAAAACCGTCAGAAGCATTCCCGGGCGGCTCTTTTTCATCTGGACTGGGATGGCAAATGCATCGAGAGCCCCCTCTTCGAAGAGCCGGTCCAGAACGTAACCGAAGATCTGTGGATTGAGGTCGTCGATATTGGCTTCCAGAATGGAGACGGTTTCCGAAGTGACGAGCGACGAGGTTTGCATCTCGCCGATTGTGAGACGGAGAACATTGGCGTGATCCGGGAATTCGCGGCTCCCGGCACCATAGCCGATCTTGTCAATTTTGATTTCGGGAAACGGTGCAAACCGGTTCGCGAGGGTTTTGACGATAGCCGCGCCAGTAGGAGTAACGAATTCCGCCTGAATTCCGGAAGAGTAAACCGGGGCGCCTTTTAAGAGCTCAAGGGTTGCGGGTGCAGGGACGGGAAGAGTTCCATGGGCGCACTTCACAGTTCCGCCGCCGACATTAAGCGGAGAGCAAACGATCTCGTCAACGTGCAGCGACTCAATTCCGGCGGAGGCGCAAACGATATCGACCAAAGCGTCGATCGCACCCACCTCGTGGAAGTGGACTTCATCCAAAGAGCAATTGTGGATCTTGGCTTCGGCTTGGCCCAATTCTTCGAAAATACGGATCGCAGTGCTTTTGGCGAACCCGGAAAGCGTGGCTTTGGCGATGATCTCGCGAATATTGTTGAGCGTCCGCTGGGGTTGATGTTCGTGCGGAGCGGCTTCCTGCACGGCATAATTGTGTTCCAGCAGTTGAACGGGATGGTGCTCGTTTGCGGTCGGTGGGTCCGGCCGAGCACGGTGCTCCCAGTACTGTTCGCGTGGAAGGTCTTTTTCGCCACAGGAATACACATCTACTTTGGTCGCGTTAATACTGGCGCGGTTTACACGCGAGATTTCCACACGGGCGTCGATGTTCAGGGCTGCGATTGTTTCCTCCAGCAGCGCCGCAGGCACACCTGCATCTACCAGCGCGCCCAGAAACATGTCGCCGCTGATTCCTGAAAAACAATCGAGGTAGGCAATGCGCATGGCTTGCTCAGTCGTCGCGCGCTTTGGCCGTGGCCGTACAGCGAAGCCCGAAAGACCAATGACGAGCGGCCGTCGACAACTGATTTTCATCATAGGGAACCATGCTTATAGCGTCAAACCGATGCGACACACTCGCTCTGCTAAAATCGCTAGTTTCTTCAACAATTCAGAGGAACATTTGTATCGCTTTCTGGAGCAACGTTTAACGCAGCATGTGCGCGACTTTCTGCTTCGTGCGTATGCCATGGAATTGCTGCAAATTGTCGTGGAGCAGCCGCCGCGAGTGGAGTTCGGCGAGTATGCGCTGCCCATCGCATTCGAGTTGGCCAAGAAGCTGCGCAAAGCGCCGCGGAAGATCGCGGAGGAAATTGTCAGCGGGATCGGAGCCGTGGAGGGCTTCGAGAAATTTGAGGTCGCGGGCGCCGGTTACATTAATGCTCGTTTGAAGCGCGGAGAGATTGCGGCTGCGCTCGCGAGCGGCAAACAGCCAGAGGAGACGGTTCCGAGGGGCAAGGTTCTGGTTGAACACACAAGTATCAATCCCAACAAGGCCGCACATGTTGGGCATCTACGGAATGCGATTCTGGGCGACACGTTCGTTCGGCTGCTGAGATTCGCGTCGCGGGAAGTGGACGTTCAGAATTACATCGACAACACCGGCGCGCAGGTTGCGGATGTTGTGGTTGGATTCACCCATCTCGAGAAAAAATCCCGAGCTGAGATTGAGAAGCTCGCGCGCTCGCCTCGCTTTGATTATTACTGCTGGGATTTATATGCCCGGGTATCGCAGTGGTACGCGCAGGATAAAGAGAATCTAAAAGCGCGCCACGACGCGCTGCATGCGATTGAACAAGGCGGAAATGAAACAGCAAGCATTGCGGACCTGATTTCAACGGCTGTGCTGCGGCGGCATCTTGAGACGATGGATCGGCTGGATATCGAGTATGACTTTCTCCCCCGAGAAAGCGAGATTCTCCATTTGCATTTCTGGGATGCGGCCTTCACGCAGCTGAAGGAACGCGGAGTTCTGTTCTTTGAAACGGAAGGCAAGAACAAAGGCTGCTGGGTGATGCGCCGCGGCAAAATTGCAACCACAGAGGACACAGAGAGCACAGAGGTTTCAGAAGAAGATCAGAAGGTGATCGTGCGGTCCAACGGCACGGTCGGATATGTCGGCAAGGACATTGCGTATCACATGTGGAAGTTCGGTGTGCTGGGGCGGGATTTTGGATACGACAAGTTCTACCGGTATCCCAATGGCCATGATTGCTGGATTTCAGCCACGGAAGGCGAAGCGAACCATCCGCATTTTGGGGATGTGGCTGAAATCTACAACGTGATCGATGCGCGGCAGGCGGAAGCACAGAACACCGTAATCGAAGCGCTGCGGGCTTTGGGATATAGCGAACAGGCTGATCACTATACGCATTTTTCCTATGAAATGGTGGCGCTGACGCCGCGATGCGCACAGGAATTGGGCTACGACCTGTCGGAGGATGACAAGGCACGATCGTTTATTGAAGTGTCCGGGCGCAAAGGTTTCGGAGTGAAGGCGGATGACCTGATCGATCGCCTGATCGCCTCCGCGAAAACAGAAGTTGATGCTCGGCATCCGGAGTTGAAGGAAGCTGAACGCGCCGGAATCGCCGCGCAGATTGCGATCGGGGCACTGCGGTATTTCATGCTCAAATTTACGAAAAATTCGGTGATCGCATTTGACTTCAAAGACGCGCTCAGCTTCGAAGGTGAGACTGGTCCCTATGCGCAGTATGCGGTGGTGCGAGCGACGAATATTTTTCGCAAAGGTGGAATGGATGCGGAGGAATTCACTTCGAAAATGAGCGAGTATCTCTCCGCAGATCAGTATTCGGCGCAGCTGGACAGCAATGAGCTGTGGGAGCTTTGGCTGACGGCAGCGAAGACGTCTTATGTCGTTGACCAGTGCATCGCCACGGCGGAGCCGGCGTATTTAGCCAAGCACGTGTTTCAGCTGGCGCAACAGTTCAACACTTTCTATCACCGGTACCCGATTCTTGCCGAAGCGGATGAGAGCAGGAAAAAGTTTCTGCTGACAACCGCTGCCGTGGTGCGTCGAGAACTGATTCGGGTGCTGGGAATTATGGGGATTAACGTCCCACCTGTGATGTGAGTCGCCGATTCGCCGACATTTGCTCGGCTTGACCGGGTGCGCGGGGGCCCGGTCCTACCCGAGTTGTTAAGATCCGAAGTTTCGAGCCAATTCTATGAGGCTTCGAACCGCGATTCCTGACGGACCCTTGGCAATCCAGGGCTTGGTATCTTCCATCCAGGCGGTGCCGGCGATGTCGAGGTGAATCCAGGGAGTATTCTCAGCGAATTCTTTGAGGAACATGGCGGCGTTGATCGCGCCACCCCAGCGCCCTCCGGTGTTCATGATGTCGGCGATATTCGACTTAATGCATTCCTTGTAATCTTCGTCCAGGGGCAGCCGCCAGAATTTCTCTCCAGCTTTCTTGACTGCGTTGGCAAACTGCTCGTAAAACTTGTCGTTATTGGCGAAAGCCCCTGCATTCACATAGCCGAGGGCAACGACAACCGCGCCGGTCAGGGTAGCGGCATCGATCAGGTGCGTGCATCCAAGTTGTTGGGCGTAATGCAGACCGTCGGCCAGCACCAGACGGCCTTCCGCATCGGTATTGATGATCTCGATGGATTTGCCGGACATGGCAATCTGCACGTCGCCGGGTTTCTGGGCTTTGCCAGAGGGCATGTTCTCGGTTGCGCAGATCACGGCAATAATTTTGATTTTTGGTTTCAGCAGTGCGATGGCCCGCATGGTGCCGATCACCGCGGCGCCCCCAGCCATGTCGTATTTCATTTTTTCCATACCGTCGGCGGGCTTGATGGAAATGCCACCGGTATCGAAGGTGATGCCTTTGCCGACTAATCCGAGGACCGGAGATTGGGGCGCGCCCGCCGGTTCGTAACGCAGGACGATCAATGCGGGTGGTTCGTCAGAACCCTGAGCCACGCCCCAAAAAGCGCCCATTTTGAGTTCCTGGATTTTGTCGCCGCCGTAGACCTCGCACTTCAGACCCACTTCCTGGGCCATCTTGCGGGCGCGATCGGCAAGGATGGTAGGCGTCATGCGATTGCTTGGTTCATTGACGAGATCGCGGGTGAAGTTCTGCGATTCACCGACGATACGAGCCTCATCCGTGGCCTTCTGCAGGCGCGCTTGATCGCCTTGCGCGATGACCACAACGGATTCGATTTGTTGGTCCTTGCGGTCACTTTTGTAAACGTCGGGATCAAAATTGCCGACGAACACTCCTTCCACAATGGCTTTGACGGCTTCGTCGCTGGGCACGCCTTCCGGAGCGACGAATGCCAAATTACGGATACCGCGAGGCTTCAGAAAGCGCACCGCGACACCCGCCAGCTTGCGTAACTCCGAAGCTGTAAAGTCTGCAGCTTTGCCGCCGCCGATCAGGAGCAGGCGTTTGGCTTTCAGCTTGGCCGGGCGGTGAATGAGGGTCGCTTCAAGGAGTTTGCCCGACGCTTCGCCGGTTGCAAGCAGGTCGGCTGCGGCTTCGCGGATCGCATTATCGGTGCTGGAGACAGCCACATTGGCTTTGTCGCCGGCCTTTGCAGTGCGGTCGAGGACCACGACGGCAAGGCAATCGGTTTCAATAGAAGAGGGAGAGGACAAAGAAAGTGTGGTCTTCATAATTGTTTATTTGATTATTCAGTATCCGTGCTGGCAAGTGATTTGCGCAAGGGCTCAGCGGTTGGTTCTGTGAGGCAGAATGGTGAATCGCTTTCGTCCCGCTATTCTGTAGGTCTCAAAATCAGCATAATCGATCGTCAAGATCACATTGATCGATTCGCGGGCAGCAACATGAACGAGAGTGGCATCTGCGAAATCCATCGGATGGTCGGCATAATCCTCCATTAACCCGTGGATATCACGCAACTCGTTATTTTCAATTGAAAGCATTTCGATTGCGCCGGAGCGCACCAATCGCCAAACACTTTTAAAGTCGCCAAGTTCCCGGTACGTGAGATGGAACAGCTCGGTAAGGACAGCTTCAGTGGTCAGTAAGGGAAGCCGGGTCTGTTCGTAGGCCTCGACGCACACTGAGTGCCACTGGTCGCTACGATCCACCAGAGCAAGTATTGCCCCGGTGTCAATGAGCGCGATCGCGGGCATAACGGTTTCTGAGAATTGCTTTTACTCGCTGGGAAGCCTGCGAAGACCGAAGTGAATCGCCGCCCGAAACGGATCCGATGGCGGCGGCGGCACGCTTGCGAATCGCCGCTTGTTCAGCTTCGTCACCGTTGCGGGAGCTTCGCCGCGCGCTGAGCCACTCGGCGGTGAGCTGATCCAGGAGTGCGGCTAAGGATGTTCTTTCGCGCCGCGCTTCATCTTCCAGTTCGGCCTTTCGCTCGGTAGAAAGCCGCCAACTGTAAACTTCGGTTTTCATGCACTACATTGTAGTGCATGAGATGGCCTTAGATCAACCAATTCAGTCGCTATCGCGCTTTTCTTCCCCGCGCGATGGCTTCCCGCGCTTCGCGATCGGCGGTACGGCGGCGCTCGGTTTCGCGTTTGTCCCAAAGCTGCTTGCCCTTGGCCAAGGCTAGTTCAACCTTCACGCGGCCGTTCTTGAAATACATGCGGGTGGGAATGAGGGTCAGCCCGCGCTGCTGAGTTTTGCCGATGAGCTTGCGAATCTCCTCGCGATGCATGAGCAACTTACGGGTTCGCAGCGGGGCATGGTTGAAGATGTTGCCGTGCTCATAGGGGCCGATGTGGCAGTTCAGCAGCCAGAGCTCGCCATCTTTGATCAACCCGTAGGCGTCTTTCAGATTTGCCCGTCCGGCACGGACGGATTTGACCTCGGTCCCGGTCAAGGCGATCCCGGTTTCAAATTTTTCCAGCAAGAAATAGTTATGTGAAGCGATCCTGTTAACAGCGGCGTCTTTCTGTCCGGCGGCGGTTGGGTCCCTGCGAGGAGTTTTCTCGGGGTTGGGCCGAGTCGGGTGCGTGGTTGGGCGTGGCATCGCTGCCATAAGCTTATCTCATGCCTTCCCAGACAGACCGTAGAGCACGTTAGTGAGCCGCCAGAACGATGCAGGGAAACAGCCACCACGGAGGAGACTAAGGATCACCAGAGGCAAAGCAAAAAATCCGTGCATTCTGTGATTTGAACGCTGG
>Ga0070731_10000627_pt1 | contig 44101 bp, 41 predicted proteins | sample Coa_R1_2_FD_66448 | JGI IMG/M metagenome (GOLD analysis project Ga0070731, IMG submission 66448) | Surface soil microbial communities from Centralia Pennsylvania, which are recovering from an underground coalmine fire - Coalmine... | ecosystem: Environmental > Terrestrial > Soil > Unclassified ...
ACCCCCGACCGTCCCTTCCGAAACCCGAAAAGGACAGCCTCGCAAGTGGCCGGCTTTTACACCGCCACGCAGCGGCACTACGCCGCCGCTCCGTGGCCGACTATTCCACCGCCGCGCACACGCGATCGATGATCGGAACGCCGGGCAGTGCCTCGACGAGTTCTGGAAATGTTGGACCCCACATGCTGTCCCGTGCGGTGGTGGTGAGGACGATCGGCAAGTTGAGGGCCCTGGCTGCTTTGGCCAGGGCCACGACGTTGTGCTTCAACTCTCCCGTCGAATAGTCGCGAATGCCGGTCATCAGGCCGACCTGGTGATCGACGAGGATCAGCGCTGCGTTTTCGGCTGTGAGCGGATCGTAGGGGCGGATTGGGTCGGACATAACGCTCTCTCCTGCTGGTTGTGGGATCGCGATAGTGACGATCGCCTGATGCTAAGTCCCAGCTTGCGCGAGACGTGTCGCAACGGAGGCGGCAAGGATGCCGGTGTTGTCGCGGATTCGCGCGCGCCACGGCGGGTTGAGCTACGCGAGCAATTGCGCCGGTCTCTGATCGAGATCGCGAAAAACAAAGTGGTCGCCGAGATAGTCGATGAAGACCCTGACCGCAGGCGCCAATCCTCGGCGGGTCGTGAATACGAGATGAAGGGTGACTTCCTCGGAGCACCAACCGGGGAGGACCCGAAGCAAGCGTCCTTCTGTGATCGGTCGCGCGACGACTTCGGTCGGCAGGAGAGAAATTCCCGTTCCAGCGCAGGCAGCTTCAACGAGAATGCTGAATTCGCTCGTCCATAGGATCGGGTCGAATGCAACAACTGCGGCAGCGTCATCGGGGCCCGTCAGAGTCCAACTTTGCCGGGCCGTATCTTCCTGAAAGCTGAGAAATGGAAGACCTGTAATATCAGATGGATGAACCAAGGCCGGCTGCCGAGCAACGAAGTTGGGACTCGCGACGAAGACGAGGGTGCTGCTGCCCAGTCGGCGCATCGTCAGGGTCTCGTCATTCAGCCGTGTGCGAGCGCGTATCGCGACATCCACTTTTTCTTCGATGAGATCAACCGCGCGATTGGTGGCGATGATCTGCACCCGGACCAAAGGATAGTCAGCCAGAAAGCCCGGCACGATCCGCGCCAGCGCATTTTGGGCAAGGCCGATGGGACAACTGATCCGGATTGTGCCGATCGGATCGGATCGCAGTAGAGCGAGGTCCTGTTCGGCCGTCTCAAGTTCCGAGAGGATTGCCTTGCATCGGGCGTAATAGGAACTGCCTATCTCGGTAAGCCGCACGTTACGGGTGGACCGCTCCAGCAGGCGTACGCCAAGCCGATCCTCCAACCGACCGACATGGCGGCTGACACTTGATTTTGGAAGGTTCAAAGCCCGCGCGGCAGCAGAGAATCCGCTGTGCTCAACGACCGCCGCGAAGAACAGAAGATCATTGAGGTCGTGCAAACGCTGACCCTTGCGGCGGGACGACATTGTTCCGCAGACAGCAATCTATCTCATTTTCTGGTTCATTAGCGAGTCATGTCGTTCCATGACAGGAACAGTATGTTGTCCGATCCTCAGCTTCAGAGCGCAGTCAATGTCCCCCACTTTCCCGACACCAGATGCCCGTTCTCGCCGATAGCGGGCCGAGTCGAAAGGGACACGGGGATGACGACCATCAGATTTGAGCAGGACCAGGGCGTCGGGACCATTGTCCTGGCGAACCCCCCTCAAAACCGCATCGGCAGCCAGTTCGCCGAGGACCTTCGCGTGGCGGTTCATGAGGCGAGCCTGAGCGACAGCCGGGTGCTCCTCATCCGGTCGGAAGGCCCGAATTTCTGCCTGGGAGGCAATGTCCCGGAGTGGGTCGGAAAGAGCGCCGACTGGTTCCGCACCTTCATCGCCGAGTGTAACAGCTCGTTCCACGCCATCGAGGCGTTGCGCATTCCAACCGTGGCGGTGGTCCGCGGCGGCGCCATCGGCGGCGGGATGGAGCTTGCCCTCGCCTGCGACTTTCTCGTCGCGGCGGAGAATGCGAGATTTTTCGCCGTCGAGATTCGTGGGGGCAACATTCCGTTGGCGGGCGGGCTGCAGCGGCTCGCGGAGCGGGTCGGCCGCACCCGCGCCCTCAAGCTCGCTCTGCTGGGTGAGCCGTTCAGCGGCGCCGTCGCGGGCGATCTGGGCATTGCCACGCTCGTAGTGCCTGAAGCCGATCTGGATGGAGCGAGCCGCAAGCTCGTGGAGCAGCTCGCGAACGGCCCGACCAAGGCCTACGCGGCCGCGCGCACGATGCTCAAAGCGTGGTCGGCGGGAGGCGTCGCCGGCGCGGACGCGATGATGCTCGACGTGGCGATCGACCTCTTCAAAACCGAAGACACGACAAACGGAATGCTCGCTGGGGCGAAAGCTATCGAAGCCGGCGGCGAGCGGCCTCCGATGACCTTTTTGGGAAGGTAGCGCCCGGACTTGGGCGTCTGCACAAACGTTGACCAGGGACGAAGACCATGAAACTCCTTCACATAGACTCCAGCATCACGGGCACCAACTCGGCTTCGCGCCAACTCTCGGCGGCTTTAGTGGCGGCGCTGAAAGCGGCCATCCCGGGTCTCGAAGTGATCCGGCGTGACCTCGATGCAAATCCCATCCCACACCTCGACAGCAAACGCCTTCCAACGGTCCGCCCTGCAAATGCGCCCGCTGGCGTTGTCGGGATTGCGGACGAAGGCGGTGCCGATGCGCTCGACGAGTTCCTCGGCGCCGACATCCTCGTCATCGGCGCGCCGATGTATAATTTCGGCATCCCAAGCCAACTCAAGGCATGGATCGACCGCATCGCGATTGCCGGCAAGACCTTCAGCTACACGCCGGACGGGCCGATCGGGCTGGCAGGCGGCAAACGTGTGATCGTGGCGTCATCGCGCGGCGGTCTTTACGCGCCGGGAATGCCATTCGAGGCGAATGACTTCCAGGAGAAGTATCTACGCGCCGTCTTCGCTTTCCTCGGCATCGGCGACATCGAAATCATCCGCGCCGAAGGGCTGGCGCTCGGCCCCGCGCATCGGGAAGCGGCACTGAACGCTGCTCATGCGACCATTCCCACCACCGTCGCAGCGGCAAGATCCCGTCAGGCGGCATGACCCTACGGAGATAGCCTATGCTCGACCGTATTCACGAACTGCTTCACCGCAACCTCCAAGAAGTCTTCGGCGAGGGTGATGCGGCGCGCCGCCGAGCGGCGATTGAGGACCTCTATACCGAAGACTGCGTGCTGGATGTGCCGCCCGGCGTATTCGTCGGCCGCGAAGCCCTCGATAGATTTGCTGGAGATCTCCGCGCGACCCATCCGCAATTTGTTTACACGCCTCGCGGCGAGGCCCAGGCCCTCCACAATGCCGGGCGGCTGGCGTGGGGATCGGGACCGCGCGGCGAGCCAGCCGACTATACAGGCTTGGATGTGGTCATCGTCCGCGATGGAAAGATCGCGGCGCTCTATGTGTTTCTCGATCCCGTAGAGTCGTAGAGGGTGACCTGTTTGCGGGTGCTGCCCGCTGAGCCGTGAAGCCTCGCCCGTCGCCACGGCCGCTTTGGGGCCAACTCCCGCCGAACCCTGTGAGCCCGGGCGGGTAGCCGTCGGAAGCCGAGCGGGGTCGGTGCCAAGGGGCGGGTATTGATCGCTGAGCCGCCGATGGCCGTCAGGCTCGATCGGCGCAACACCTGTCCGCTGCCTGGACGGTGCGTCATCAACAGCCTCGCCCCGCTTCTCGCCCGAGGGCGATGGTACAGCCATCGTTAGTAACCAACATGGTGCTAAGAATGATGTATCCTCGCTCTTGAAACCCCGACGACGGCGAGTATTCCTCGGGATCGAGACGTTCTGATCCGATTGCGCAATCAATCAACGAAACTCCAAAACGAACTCTTCTTCCCATGTTCGCGGCGCAACCGGGCTGCGTAGGCGACGTGCGGTTCGAACCGCCCGAAATCCGCGATCGCGGACGACAAACCGGAGCAGTCGAGTAGGTGGCGAGCGGCGTGCCGGTAGCGCGTCGAGCGGCCGGTCCGCAGCGAAAAGTCGATCATTGCCCGCAGCGCCAGCGTCGCTGCGAGGGGATACTTGCCGGCCAGCGCTTCGGCGACGCGCGTCAGAATCTCGTAATGGTCGCCGTCCAACTCGTCCGCGCGTTGCAGCACAAGGCTGGCCGCCCGTTCCAGCGCCGGCCACGCGACGAGGAATGACAGCGCGTGGAGCAGGTTGCGCACCCGCTGCGCGTAATCGAGCGCCTTCTTCTCGGCTTCCACGTCATCGAAATCAGGCAGCCGTTTGAGATAGGCACGCAGATGGCTTGCCGACAGCGAGCGTTCGAAGCACGCCCAGCGCGCGGCTTGCGCATCATCGGTGCGGCCCAGTGCGTCGAGCACGTCGATGCGGGCGTCCTCCCATTCGAAATCCGGCCAATCCCAATGGCCGCTGCGCTGCGGATGCTCGGTCGTTTCGATGATCTGCCACGCTTCTACGGTCCGGCCGGCGGCAAGCAAGCGCCGCGCGATTTCGGCGGCGATTTTCGGGGTCTTCCGGGTTTGTTCGTCGAACTGCTCGATGAAGGCGTCAACATCGCCCATCGCGTCGGCGATATCCCGTAGCGCGTGGTGAACCGTGCTGCTGCGGGAGCGCTCGGCCATCTCGTCTGCACAAATAGACCCGGAGGACGACCAGCCGATCTTGACGCGATCCTTCTCGGCGGGTCTCGTGAGCGGCCGGTTGGACAGCTCGATCATCCGCTGCTTCAGGTGTTCGAGGCCGGCCTGCCCCAGCGCCGGCGCCACGATGCTGATCAGCCCGTCGAATTGGCCGTAATCGTTGGCGACCAGCGCGTCGAATGTCCGGTCGGCGAGGGTCGCCGGCATGGATCTGGCCACCAGCGCGACATCGCCGATCGCCCTGCAGGCGTCGTGGAAGATGCTGCTCACGATGCCGTTGCTGTCGTCGCAGCGATCGAACACCGACGCGGCCAAAGCCATGAACCGCCAGAGCAGATCGAGCGCCTCCGCCGGATCGCCTTTGGCTACGGTTTCGACAATGGCATGGCGCTGGGTGTCAAGGTCATCGGCCAGCGAGCGGATGCCCTGCCAATCGACAAACGACCGCGACCGGGCGATCGCCGCGAGGCGCTTGCGCACCTCCTTGGCAAGTTCTGCCGGGCTCTGCGCGCCGGCCAACTCCAGCCTCAACCGTCGTTTCGCGGCAGTGCTTCCGGCGCTGATCTCGATCAGCAACGCGGCCAGCCGCTCGGCACCCAGCAGCTCGAGGTTTTTCGCAGTCAGGGAGGTTCTTGCAGCCACCACAATCCTCAGCTCTAAGCGCGCCCCGCCAACCATTCGGTCAACTTCGACCACCGTCGGCGGCCCGACACGTTGCGCACGGCGATGGCGACCGCCTTCTTCTGGCCGACCAGCACGACCAGCCGTTTGCCTCGGGTGACGCCGGTATAAAGCAGGTTGCGCTGCAGCATGGTGTAGTGCTGGGTCAACACCGGGATCACGACCGCAGGGTACTCCGAGCCTTGACTCTTATGGATCGTCGCGGCGTAGGCCGGCACCAGTGTGTCGAGTTCGCCGAAGCCATAGGTAACGGCACGGCCATCAAAGCTGGCGGTGAGTTCGCCGGTGTCGGGATCGACATCGTCGATGTAGCCGATGTCACCGTTGTAGACTTCCTTGTCGTAGTCGTTCTCGATCTGCATGACTTGGTCGCCGGGGGCAAAGGTCCAGCCGAAACGCTCGACTTTGCGCTCGCCGGCAGGGTTCAGCGCTGCCTGGAGTTCGATATTGAGCGAGCGGGCGCCGACGCCGCCACGGTTCATCGGGCACAGCACCTGGATGTCGCGGACGGGGTCGAGGCCGAAGCGCTGGGGGATGATCCGTATCTTCCCCAACTCGATGATCCGCGTCTACAACGTCTTCAACCTCCAACGTCATCCGGTTTCTCAATGGCGCGTCGCAACCGCCGCGGCATGAAAGATCAAACCTAGATCGGCTTTTGTCGGCGAAAATCACTCAAGTTGACAATGCCCCGCAAACGGCCAGCGTGACTTGTTGCGCTAGGCCGGGAGGTTAGGTGCTGCGGTGCGACACCCCGCCGGCGCTAAATTGCCGGCTTGCCGATCTGCGGAGCGAGGTGGGGAAGACCGATGCGGCGCAGGAGGTCTTGAAACCGGGCATCGGTTCGGAGGGGATCGAACGCCGGCCGCAGCAGGATCGACGCTTTGAAGCGCGCTTCACAGGCCTTGTTCAACGAGACCATCGCCTGATCCGGATCGCCGAGACCGACATAGATAACGGCGATATCGGCGTCGGCGGACGGATTTTGCTCAAGCTCGGCCTCCAACTCATTGACTATCTTGATTGCTTCTTCTGTTCGTCCCGACGTGGCGTAAGCGTAGCCGAGATTGGAATCGAAGGCCCCACTGTGCCCGGAAAGTTCGATCGCTTTCTGAAATTCGTTGATTGCTTCGTCGTGCAGGTGCTTTTGTTCGAGCGCTTGGCCCAGCTCATAATGACCAATGGCAAAATTCGGGTCCATCTCCAGGGCTTTTCTGCTTTGCTCCACCGCTTCGTCATAGCGGTGAGAGACGCAGAATGCGTCCGCTATGTCGGCGCTGATGATCAGCGAAAGTGGATCAAGACTTTCCGCTATCCTGAGCTCGCGAATGCCGTCGTGATTCCGCCCCATCATCATCAGATGCCAGGAATACCATTGATGCGCCGTCGCATAGCCGGGGTTCAGATGAATGGCCCGTTGGTATTCTGTCTCGGCAGCAGCCCAATTCCACGCATAAAGGTCAAGGGCGAAAGCGAGAGAGGCATGGGCCTCACCGAGGCTCTCGTCCAATGCCAGGGCTTTGGTCGCAGCCGCTTCAGCTTCCATGAACGCGTCCCGCGGTGCAAGGACCCCATATTTCCAATCGCCCGACAGCGCGTAGGCATCAGCCAGGCCGGCATATGCCGCAGCGTTGCCTGGAGCCGTCTCTATCGCCTGGTTGAAATACTCGATGGCTCTCTTCAGACCATCTCCGGTTCGCTTGTTTAGGAAATACCGTCCTTTGAGGTAGGCTTCATAGGCTACCGGGTTCACCGGCTTCACGTTCTGCAGCGCAACCCGTTCCTGCCGGTTCACGGCTGCCCCTATTCGCTCGGCGATCGTGCGAGCCACTCTGTTTTGGAGCGCCAGCGTGTCCTGCAAATCCCCTTCAAAACTCTGGGCCCACACGTGCCGTTCAACGGGCACCTCAATGAGCTGGGCGGTAATCCGAACGCGGTGGCCGAAACGCACCACGGTACCTTCCACCACCGCTTCTACATTTAGCTCCCGGGCAATCTCGGGCAGGAGCTTGCGAACGCCTTTATAGGTCATTACCGAGGTGCGGGAAATAACGCGTAATGCGCTGATCTGTCCCAAGGAGGTGATCAACTCGTCGGTCATGCCATCGGCGAAATATTCTTGCGAAGGATCGTCGGAAAGGTTTTCCAGTGGAAGGACCGCGATAGAGCGAAGCCTAGGCGCCCCCTGATTCCGGAAATGGAGAACCGAGGAGAACGGGGCCACAAGCGACCGGGCCAGACCAGAGGCGAGAAACCTCCAATCGAGATGATGGGACCGTCGCCCCAATGGCGAGCGAACATCACTGATGTCGATGACACTGGCTGGGAGATCGGATCCCTCTGCCGACTCGAGCTCGCGGCCGATAAAACTGGAGCCCGGCGTCTGAAGGTTCCTCGATGGAGTAGCTTGTGCAGCCACCGCGGGGGCCCGGTCGACCCGTATATCGGCATCAGATGTGGCGCCGGCGCTGTGGATTTCGGCGATGAATTGATAGCCCCGGCCGGACACCGTTCGGATGAAATCCCCATGCTCTCCGAGCGCTTTGCGCAGGCGCGAGATCTGGACCACCAGGTTGTTCTCTTCTACCACGGTGTCCGGCCAAACGCGGCTCAGGATCTCATCCTTGGTGACGAGCGCACCCCGAGCCTCGGTCAGGACCACGAGTATATCGAAAGCGCGGCTGCCCAACGTGACAGCGATGCCATCGGCGTGGAGCTCCCGCCGGCGCGGCAGCAAACGGAACCGGCCGAACTCGACAGCCTCCTGAGCCTGGTCGGTCACCTCACCGCCATCCTATTTAAGGTTTTTAATGAGATTTCATATTCGGTTAGCCTAGTCAATCCCTGGTCAGCGCGAGAACCCCGACATTGTTAGCGCCTTCGGGGCACTCAAAGCGTCTCCATGCGGTGGGGATGGGCGTTCGGGCGCCGGCGATCGGTCCGCTCAAATTCGACCCGAAACGGCACTTCGAGCCGCCGTCGCTCGGCGCCGACGCGGCCATCGAGCGAAGGCGAGGATCGTCAAACGCACCGGTTGACTATCAGGCTGTCTCACCCCCCACGCGCAGATCCTCCGACAGCTCGCGACGGCGTCAAAACGGTCCGCATCGCTGTCGCCGCCCGCAAGCTCTGCTCATGGAGGCAGAGGTTGCGGTCGCGCTGTCGATGACGGTGACGCACAAGAACCCTGGCTTCAATGCAGGCATGCCAGCCGTCGATTTCGATGCGCCCAATTGCAACGCCGGGGCCGGCCACCGGAACCCTTCCGATGAAGACGGCGACGGCGAGCCTGCTTGGCCGCCTGTCGTATCAGATGGCGCGCAGTCCGGTGCTCCCGCGCTTGCCGAATGCTTCGGCGCGACGCCGGAGTTGATCGGCATGGTGGTCGCCGCACCGACCGGAGTGCTCTTCAAGCTGCCATCGGGGCGCTGTCCGACATTCTCCAGCGACCGCGGGTTATGCTGCTCGGAGCGGTTTTCTTTGCAGTACCGCCCTTTCTCTATCCCTGGGCAGACGGCACGCTGTTGCTGCTGCGTTTCGTGCGCTGCTTTGCAACGGCGATTTTCTCGCCGGTCGCGTCCGCCTATGTGGCGGGCCTCGGCGATGTGGGCGGGCGCTCGCCTTGGCTGGTCCTCGTCGGCCAATGATCTGGGAGCAACAGCGAGGCCGTTGCTCGGCGGCCTGATCCTCTGCGCAACGGCAAGCTTTGCGGCGAGCTATCTGCTGGTCGGTTTGCTTCGCGCGCTCGCGCTGGGGCTGGTGCTGCGAGGGCTTCACAGCGCCGCAGGGTCGATGCCACGCGCAATCGGATTTATGTGACCTGCGGCGCAGGCGTCATCGATGTGCTGGAACCCGCCGCGGGCGGCTACGCGCGCCTCGCACAAGTGCCGACCATCCGGCGCCCGGACCTTGCTGTTCGTCCCCGAACTCGACCGGCTATTTGTTGCGGCCCGAGCCGGCGGGAGCGAGCCGGCAGCGGTCTGAGTATTCCGTCCGACGCCATGAATGCGCTGCCCGATCAGCTTCGGCCCCGCTTAGTCTAAGCGCCGTTGGGTTATTGCCGGCGCAGGAACGGCCCGGCGATCAGTGACAACAGGACGACGCCTCCGATGAGCAGCCATGCCTCATTAAGCGCGAGGGTCAGGCCGGCATGCTCGACCAGCGGAGCGACAAGGTCACGGGTCGCCTGGTCGACCGGGCTGACCGGCTTTCCGATGAACTGGTCCAGCGGCAACCCGACGAATTGCGCGGTCTGCGGATCGCCCGCCTGCAGCCGCTCAACCAGCGCAGCGATATGGATCGGCACCCTCTGTTGGATCAGCGTGTCGATGACGGCTAGGCCGATCGCACCGCCAAGGTTGCGCATCAGGTTGAAGAGGCCGCTCGCGTTTGCCACCTCGGCCGCAGGGAACCCGCCCAGCGCCAAAGAGGTAGTCGGCAGCAGGCAGAACATGAACGCCATCCCGCGCGTTGCCTGCTGCCACGCCAATCCCCAGAAATCGTCGGACGGCTGCAGGAACCCGTTGCCGATGAGCCCGAGGGCAAGCAACCCGTAGCCGCAGGCGGTCAACAGGCGCGGATCGCTGCGCTGTTCGAGAAGCGTCGCGATCGGTGCGGCGATCAGTTGCGCGCCGCCGGTCACTGTCATGATCAGGCCGATCTCCAAGGGGTCGTGATGGCGAACGACGCCAAGGAACAACGGCAACAGAAATGTCGCGCCGTAGAGCCCGGCGCCGAGGGCAAAACTGAACACGCAGCCCAGGGCGAAATTACGCCGCCGGAAGGCCGACAGATGCACCAGCGGCGCCGGCTGCACGAGGCAGCGGCGCACGGCGATCGTGCCGCTGCCAAGACACAGCAGCATCGTTGCGAGCATGGCCGGACTGCTCCAGCCCTGCGTCGGCGCTTCGCTCAGCACCACCTGCAACCCGGCAAGGAATACGGCCAGCAGCGGCGCCGTCGCGAAATCGACCCTGCCACCCCCGCGCCCTTCGGCTCGGTCGATGGAAACCAACGAGGCGACGACCCCCGCCACCACGATCCCGACCGGAACATTGATCAGGAACAGCCAGTGCCATGAAAATCGATCGGTGATGAAGCCGCCGACCGCCGGCCCGAGCGTCGGCGCCAGCATCGCCATGACGCCGGCGATCATCGTCGCCCGCATCCGCGCGGGACCCTCAGCAAACATCAGGAACACGGCCGAGAACACCAGAGGGATCAGGAACCCGCCGAAAAACCCCTGGACGACACGCGCCGCAACCAGCCACCAGAACCCGCCAGCACCCGCGCATGCAGCGCTCGACGCGGTGAACCCGAGAACACAGACGCTAAAGGCACCCCGAGTCGACAAGGCGCGGGTGATCCACCCGGTGAGCGGGATCGCTACGATCTCGGCCGAGAGGTAGGCGGTCTGCACCCAGCCGAGACGATCGAGCGGGATCTGCAGCGCTACCTGGATCTCGGGTAGTGAGCTGGCGACGATCTGGATGTCGAGCACCGCCATGAACATGCCGACGCTCATCGCGACGAAGCCGGCCCAGGTCTTCATGGTGGAGCGGTCCCTAGCGACGCCAGGCTAGCGCACAAGGATCCTGCCGGTCATTCCGAGCGTGGAAGTGGAGGAATTCCGAGCATTTGAAATCATACGATCCCGGCGTCACGGCCACGAAATCCAGGTCTTTCTGCCTTCCCGGGCCGACCTCGATTCCCTCCGGGGGCACGAGCACCCCACCCCCCGTTCCCGGCGCCGGGCGGCGAACCGCGATGGCTTTGAAAAACGGTGCGGAGGTAAAGGTGTGGGCGCTCGTCGAGGCGTTGACGAGATGCAGGCGATAGGGCGTGCCCTGTCGCAGCTCGAGCCGATCCGGCGTAAAATGAAAATCAGACAGCGTCAACGAGACGGGCTCGACGCGGGACCAGTCGGTCATTTGTCCCGAGGGTTCGGGTGCCGAGGACGACACCGCGGGCGTGGGCGTCGCCGTCTCACATGCCGCAAGCATCGCACTGCTCAGTAGGAGAAAGAGCATTGAACCAGAGCGTCTCATGCCGCCCCTCCTAAAATCCAGCGCTATGAGCCGAATTTAATGATACGGGCCGTAACATTTCAACCGATCGGAGGCACGACTTTTGGCGCGGAACCGGCGCGGCGCGCAGGCAGCACCCCGCCTCGAACTGAAACCGGCGCGATCACCCCCCATACCCAAACGACCGCCGCGCGGGGGGCGATGCCGCCGTAAGATCAGGATCGCTTGGCGGCGGAGGTTCACGCTGAACGGATTTTTTCGAGCAAAGCGCCACGGATCGATGTTGGTGCGCAGAGCCCGCCGGGGTGCCGATCGGCGCTCCACGGGCTCTGCGCATTGAAGCCTCCTTGCCCCTGTCGCGCCACCGCCCAGAACCCGACGAGGTGCGGGTGATGGCCGACATAGTGATATTGCCACTCGTAATGAGGCGCTGCCCGCTGGCCCACCGCAGGTCGCAACTCGGCGAATTGCGCGATAGCGTCAGCACTGCTCGCCCGCGGACCGGCCGCCAGGGTCGCTACCGAACCGAGGGCAACTCCCAGCGCCGCCGCCGCGGCGGCGATCACCACTCTTTTCATTTCCAATACCTCTCGGGTCAAGGTTGGTGGGCCGATAGTCATCCAATCGCTCCGCTTCAGAAGATTGCTGCGGGCGCGGTTTTATTCTCAGACGCCGCTCATGCGCGACGGCGTCAACGCGCGCCGAGATAGGTGAGTTGGGGCAGGTAGTATTTCTGCAAAAAATAGGCTGAAGGGATCCTGACGTAGAACGTATCACGTTGAAATGTTTCGTTATCGCTTTCCCAGCTGCGCAGGGACTGGATCTCGAGATAGGTCTGCGTGCCCGCTGCCAATTGAAGGCTCGTCGCTTGGTTGGAGTCCTGACCATAACCGTCAACGGTGAACGTGTAGCCGCCAGGGGTGAAGTCGCGATAGAAAGCGCCACTGGGTTCGCTCGGGGCGACCGGGGTTCCGTTGGCGTATATCATCGGCCGAGCCAGGCTCTCAGACGGCTCAAACTGGCGGATGAACCAGACGCGGGCTGCTCCGGGGGTGGTGACCTGTGGCAGCGCGGGCGGCTCGGCAGCGAGGCTTGGTCCACCGAGGCAGGCGCCGACCGAAAGGCCGATCGCCAGCGACCGTACGGTGTGACGTATTGACATAGCATTGGTCCTCTCAGCAGGTGCGCTACCCAGCTAGCCCGAATGTCGATGCTGTTGGGTAGCGGGCGGCCGGTTTGCCGCCTCTGTGCCGAACAAGACTCGCAGTACTCTGGAATTATTCTTAAGTTGGCGAGCCCGCGATTTTGTACGCCGTCCTGATTGGTGACCGAACAGCGAATAAATCGGCCGCGCCACAAGTCTGTTACCCTGCGGCGGATGTGCTGCAGCGGGTATTTCATTCATTGGGCTGACGGATGACGTGACGGCTTCATCGCGCGATCCATCGTTCGAGGCAGTCGTGTTGCCGCATCTCGATGCCGCTCACAATCTCGCGCGCTGGCTGATGCGCGACGCCGGGGCCGCTGAGGACGTGTTGCAGGACGCAATGGTGCGCGCGCTGACCTATTTTCCGAGTTTCAAGGGGATCAGCCCGCGCGGTTGGCTGCTGCAAATCGTGCGCAACGCCGCCTACAGTTCGATGAAGCTCAATCGCGGCGTTGAGCTGGTACCGATCGCGAGAAGCGAAGAGGACGGCGCGGACGCGATCACCAACCTGCCGTCGGCAGCTGACGATCCCGAAGCCAGTCTAATCAAGGCGCGGGACTTCTCTTATGTGCGGCAATTGATCGCCGCCTTACCGGTCGAGCTGCGCGAGATGCTGGTTCTGCGCGAGCTCGAGGAGCTTTCCTACCAAGGAGATCGCCGAGGTGACGCGAACGCCGATCGGCACCGTCATGTCACGCCTGTGGCGGGCTCGTCAGGAGCTGGTGCGGGTAGTGGCCGAACAAGGGCAGCAGGCATGGACATGCGAGAAGAAATAAGCCCACACGGCCGGTGCGAGAAGGTCTTGCTGGTGCAGGCCGAGTTCGATGGCGAACTGGACGCGGCGCAAGCGGCGCAGTTGCAGGCCCATCGCGTGCATTGCACGGATTGCCGGGCGACCGAAGCGACGCTGGCACAGGCACGCGCGGTGTTGCGAGCGGAGCTTTACCGGCCGGCGCCTGACGCGCTGCGGCAGCGGATCCTGGCGCGGTTGGACGCTGATCGACCGAGGCCCGTCCTGGATCCGGCCGAAGGCAAGATCCAAGGCACCCTCCCTCGGCCGGCGACGCCGCTGGTGTTGTCACGGTTGCGCTCCTGGCGCCAATCGACGATCGGCTTCAGCCTTGGCGCCGCCTGTGCCGCCATGCTGGCGTTTCTGGTTCCTACCCCGGCCGAGCAGCGCCTGAACGAACAGTTGGTCGCGGCCCATGTCCGGGCGCTGCAGCCCGGACATCTCGAAGACGTCGTTTCGACCGACCAGCATACGGTCAAGCCATGGTTCGACGGCCGGATTGATTTTGCTCCCCCGGTAAAGGATCTCTCCACGGTGGGGTTCCCCCTCAAGGGGGGACGCCTCGACTACATCGCCGACCGGCCGGTCGCCGCGCTCGTCTACCAGCACGGTAAGCACATCATCAACATGTTCGTATGGCCGGCGACGGGAAAAGCCGTGCCGGCGCTCGATCCGGCCGAGCACAATGGCTATAACCTCGTGTATTGGTCGCAGAACGACATGGAGTTTTGGGCGGTGTCGGATGTCGAACGTAGCGAGCTTCGCGCCTTCGCCCAGGATTGGAAGCGATCCCCCTAGCGCCCCGGACCTTCCAGGTGCCCCATAGCGTCAAGCCCCGTCTGGCCGGACGGGACTTGACTGCGCGCGGCACGTTGTTACGGCCGATCAGTAACAATACTGGCAGTACGGGTAATAGCCGTACCCATAGTAACCCGGGTAGTAGCCACCATAGCCGCCATAGAGGCCGCCGCCGTAGCCGCCGTAAAAGCCTCGGCCAAACCCACCGTGAAAACCGTGGCCAAAGCCGCCGTTGAAGCCGCGGCCGGCAAAACCGCCGCCGTGGAAGCCGCCCCCGCCAAAACCTCGGGCCTGGGCGGCAACGGTGCCGAAATAAGGGGAAATCGCGATTGCGACGACAGCCAGAGTTGGCAATCTGCGGAACACGAGAGCTCTCCTTCCTTTTCGCATCCGACGCCGTCGCCGGACGCTTGCTCCCATGACCGGCAAAAGCGGGCCCGTATTCTATCACGTCAGCAATCTGTTTTTGTTGTGCACGGCAGTCGAGCAGCCGGCATACGCATTCCGAGTGCGAAGCTTGCGGGCCGTACCATCGGCGGCAAGCGGTACACTCGGCGGTCGAGCGTGCTCGCGACCACCCCTCACGGAGTTCCAACGGCGCGGTGACCCGGAGCCGGTTGAACTCCGCCGCCCGGGGCTTGGTCCGTCAGCCGCATCGCTGGACCTTTTCAGATCTTTTAATGAAATTTCATATTCGTCTAGTGCCGCATAGCCCGCTTGAAAATGGTGTTGGGCCCCACACGCGGAACGCTTCCGTAACGACATCCAGCATCCCCCAAGGGTTCGGCAGCACGATGGGGCTCGCCGCTTGCCGCACAACAAATAGGCGCGGTTCGTCACCCGCCTGACAAGCCCGACTCCAGCCGCGAATGTAAGAGCGACGGACAGCTCGGACGATCGATCATGCCTATTTTTAGATCATTTCATAATTTAGGCACCGCACCGCCAAGGACTTTCGCTACTCCTGAGGACATGATCGTCGCCTGAAATTAGAAGGACTCCACTCACATTGGAGAACGATCGTGGGACGGGCGAACGGCGCCCGAATCGACGGTTCGGATACTTTCGCGGTGCACGTCGTGGCGGCGTGACGGCGCCACTTGCGCTCGACGATGTTAAGGAACCCAAGGCCGCACAAGAGAACATGGCTTTGGAAACCGCGCGGGGTCACCGGGAGCAGTTCGAACTGATCATATTGCCGCACCTCGACGCCGCCCACAACCTCGCCCGCTGGCTGATGCGCGACGCCGCCGCCGCCGAAGACGTGTTGCAGGACGCCATGCTGCGTGCGTTTACCTATTTCCCGAGTTTCAAAGGCGTCAATCCCCGCGGCTGGTTGCTGCAAATCGTGCGCAACGCGGCGTACGGCTCGATCAAGCTCAGCCGCGGCGTTCAGCTGGTGCCGCTCGCGACACCGGACGAATACGGCATGGGTTCGATTGCCGATTTGCCCTCGGCCGACGACGATCCCGAGACGAGCCTGATCAAATCACGCGATCAGCGCCGGCTGCGGCAGTGGATCGCCGCCCTGCCGGTCGAATTACGCGAGGCCTTGGTGCTGCGCGAGCTCGAGGAGCTCTCTTATAAGGAAATCGCCGAGGTAACCCGGACGCCGATCGGCACCGTGATGTCGCGCTTGTGGCGTGCACGCTCCCTCATTCGCACCTACAGCGTCGAAAAAGCCCCGCCTGGTACAACGTCTCCAGGAGCAGGTGGACCCGACGAGGCGCTACTGGCGTTCAAGGCATGAAAGCCTCCCGGGTGCGCCAGTCACCGGTGTGACCCGCTAGAAACGGATGGCTCAATTGTCGAATAAAGCGGGGTCGAGCCCGGTCTAGGCTGACGAATTCCCGATACCGGCTGACGCGCCGGCGGGCGGACCACATAATGATTTTCCGAGATATGCAAGGAGATCACAGATGCGACGCCTGACCGCCTCGAGCATTCTCGCGGTGGGTTTGTTAGCCTGCGCCGCCGCGGGCTGCAGCGTGACCGAAACCACGGACAACCGCTACTCTCCCCAGGCGGTGCAGCAGGCCGCCGCGCCGCAGGTCCGCACTTCCTGCTTCTATTCCGATATTTCCGGAGTGGATCGCATCGTAGGCGGCCGCGTGCTTAATTGGTGTGGGCCCGAGCCAAAGGCGCTCTTCTAAAGATGACAGATAGGCATTTTGTACCATTACTGGTGGAAGGGGGCAAAAGCCTGCTTGAGGGTGTGGACTCATAATCAATCGGACCAATAGAGCAGAGCGGTGACAAGGCACAAGAAGAGCCGGCAGAGGGTTGCGGGGGAGTCTTGTCATAGCGGGTGGCGATGGCGAAGGGGACGCGCCCGATAACGGGTCCATCGCCGCTGTAAACCTTGCTGCAGCCCGGTGCTTCTACCGAGCGCGCAACCGCATCGAATGCTTCTTCAACCGCATCAAACACTTCCGGCGGCTCGCCATACCCTACGAAAGCCGTCTCGGTGCGCAGCAACAGCTCGGCGGCACCCGCCGCATCGGTAGCGCACGCAACGCCGCCGCCTCAGACGACGAGGATCATTAGCAGAATGCCCAGCGCGAAGAGGGCTCCCGCGACCGGCAGGATTGCTTCCACCCTATCATCCCACAGCCGCCGGTGTTTATCGAGTTGCATCGCTCACGTCCTTTTTAGAGTGGTCGATCGGTACGAGCCGGTTGCGACCAACCGGTCCCACCATGACCGCGCTCAGGGCGGATTTATTCGCGCGACAGCGAACAGTGATCCAGTTGTCCGACCACCGGCCGCTCACAGCACGTGTCGGAAGGTCCGTGAGCGGGTCGCAGCGAGCGATGTTCTTATGCAAGCAATAAACCGTCGTGAAGGTCGGTCGCACTTGAGCCGCCGGAGCGACTGACGTGCCGCCCTGAAATTCCTCCAGGTGAACGTAGAGTCCGGCCCATGGCTGCGGCGTGGCGTGCGCGCCGGATCGCGAAGATCGGAACAGCATACCTCCGTGACTTCGGGAAGAGACGGTGGGAATAAACAGCTGAAAGGGTGAGTCTGATTATCCGGCGATGAGCCATTCACGGCTGGCGATCATGGGCGCTGAACGATGTTGATCCACTTTTCTCGCACGCTCCTTCACGCCTCAATGTACATGGCCATTATCGTCATGGCGGCACCTCTCTCGTTCAAAACCGCCGCGGCGCAGGACCAGCTCGTGCCCGCCCAGGATGCCGCGAGCCTTCTCGGGGGCGAGCGGGCGCAAGGGGCCGTGATCTGGAGCCACGGTCGCTCGCTCCAGAAGGAATGCTCGCTGGTTCCGACACCCGATTACATCAGCGCATTCCGCGCGGCAGGGTGGGATACCTTCCGCCTGAATCGCCCGAGCATCATCGACACACTGCCCGACAGCGCCGCGGTGCTCGCCGGCGCGGCAGAGGGCCTGAAGCAGAGGGGCTATCGACGCATCGTCTTGGCCGGCCAGTCGTTCGGCGCCTTTATTTCACTCATCGCGGCCGGGCGCAGCGACGCCATCGATGCCGTGATCGGCACAGCGCCGGCGGCTTATGGCAGCGCCGAAAGTAATCCCGCCGGATATGCGCAGAATGCCACGAGGCTTTATCAGTTGCTCGGCACGGTGCGCCGCGCCCGCGTCGCGCTATTCTTCTTTGAAGGCGACATTTTCGACCCCGGCGGCCGCGCCTCGATAGCGGACGAGATCCTCGCGGCGCGCGGACTGGCCCATCTCATCGTCGACCGGCCCGCCGAGCTGCCAACTCATTGGGCAGCCGCTACGATCGCCTTCGCCGGGCAGTATGGGTCCTGTCTGGCCGCTTTTGTCGGCGGCGCTTCTCCAGTCAAGATACCCGACTGCGGCCCGCAGGCAGCGCTGCCTCGCGTCGCCGGCAAAGGCGGGCCGCCACCCTCGCCCGCGCGATCCCGCTTGAAGTCCCTTCCGCAGGAAAATTTGACGTCAGTCATAGACTTGGAGATCGGGGGGCGGGAATACGTACGTCGTGGCCGCGCTTTGGGACGGCGGTAACGAACTGCCCTCACCACCGGGCACGCCACCCGGTTGGGCGCATCCGGGCAGCCAGCCGGCGAATGTACACACTGCCACCATCCCGATCCAAAACCGGGTAAGCCGGAACAAATCCATCATCGCTGCCTCCGCCTGTTTTCTTGACGTGCCTGGCACCATTTTGGCTCGGGTCACCGGCCACTCCCGGCACGGGTCGGGATCGGCCGAGCGGTCCCGGCGGGCAATCATACCGTCGCGATGGAATAATGCCATCGCGAACGACCGGGCAAACAATTCCGTCCGCCGACCCGCCGCGGTCATCTTGCGGCCACAGAAAGAGCGGCCCAGAGGCCGCTCGAGTGATTTTGCATCGGCCGGCGTCACTGTTTGCGATAGACGATCCACTCGCCGTTATCGTCGGTGAAGAGGCCAGGCTTCGGGGTGAGCTGCGATTCCGGTTCGGGAATCGGTATCGGCCGCCCGATGCCGCAGCCCGTCAATGCCGCCAAGCCGGCCACAGCAGCGATTATCACAAGCCACCTGTGCCGATCGTTCATGCGACGCTCCGTCACGGGAGAATTCAGAACCGAATGCGGGCGCCGGTCCACGCCGCGATGATGGGACGGAACGCGCCACCCAGCGTACGATGCAGGGTCTGATACGCCGCGCTGGCGAACAACTCCGTCGCTGTCGCATCGATGTTCTGGACGAATGCGAGCGCGTAGCTTTTGGCGGTGTCGCCGTGGAAGGTCACGTCCTCCTGCTTCGCGTAATCGATGCTCGCCGCGGTGCGCCCGAACGGGAAGAAGTCATGCTGATAACCGACCTTGGTATAGAGCAGGTTCGGCGAAAGCTGCTGGCCGAGCGGGTCGAGGTAGCGCGGGTCGCGGACGCCGCCGGACATGGTGAAGCTGACGCCGCTGTCGTGCAATACCGAGAACGAGCCGTCGAAATGGCGGCTGCCGTTCGGCGACACGTCGGCGAGGTTGGGCCCGCTCGGGTTGACATTGGTGCCCCCGAGGCTGCTCCCACCGATAAAGCCGGCGGGCACGCCGGCGTAACCCAGATTGGCGGTGGGCGAGTGATGGCGGCTGGTCGCGTCGGCCACGGCGGCGGCCGCGATGATCCGAAACTCGCCTATTTCACGTCCCAAGCGCAGCGCCGCATCATACGAGCCGCCGTCCACATAGGAGGTGGAGAATTGCAGACCCTGCCACACCGGCGTGTCGTAGCGGACGCGGTCGTCGCGGCCCAATCCCCCGAAATTGTTGAAGACGCTGCCGACCGCCGGTCCGAAGGCCCCATCGGGAGAGAGCACGAGCTTGCCGCCCGGTCCGCCCGGGACGAACGCCGCACCCTTCTGCCGGAACGCGAAGCCGCCATCCTGCTCGGCGACGCCGACATAGTGCCCGATGAAGGTGCCGGAGAGATCGAATTCGTTGGTCAGGTAGGAGGCGGTGCTGCCGAAGCCCAGGCGCACGTCGCCCCAACCGAGGCCGGCAACGTAAACTTCAGCCTGGCGAACCGTGGGGAATACGTTCCCTGCCGCCTGCGGCAGGTTTTGCGTCAGGGTCTGCTGGTTCGACAGGTTCGGGCGCAGCTCCATCTCGAAATTGGTGCCCAATGTCGTTTCCGGATTAAACCGGGCTTCGCCGAGGAGGCGGAAGCGGGTCGAGGAAATGATGTTGTCGACGTTTCGCAGCCCGGTGTTTTTGCCGTCGTCTCCAAATAGCAAGGCCCGGTCGACCTGACCCGAGAGGCTGACCCTGACTTTGTCGGCCCCCGATGAAATCGGGGCCGCCGCTACCGGCGGCGGCGCACCCGGCGTGCCTACCCCGGTCGCCGTGAGAGGCGGCCCAACTGTGCGGCCTGGAAGATTGCCCGGCTGTTGGGTGACGAGGACACCGACCGCATCGGCGGGGGGTACACCCGCAGGCGGTACCACGGGCGTCCGATCGACGCGCTTTTGCAAGCGATCGATTTGGTGCTTCAGCGCATTGATCTGGCGCTGATCCAGCTCCAGCTGCGTACGCATCTGCTGCAGCAGGGTGGTGACGCTTTCGGCCGCCTCCGCCGGAACGGCCCACCACCAGAGGGTCGCCACTACACCGCCATGCGCGATGGTACGAAACATGGCGCTGCCGAGCCTCGGCCGCGCTGCCGCTGGCACGTCGCGCACGCCCTCGTGCCGTCGTCGTTCGGTTGCTGCTGTCACGAGCATCCCCCAGTGCTTGATCGGCGACTTGGGTGCGGGTGATCGAAGCTCGCGCGGTTTTATTCCCGCTGTGGTTTCGCCGAACCCGCTCCGGCGATACCGCCGATCTCACAAAGAGCGCGCTTTCTGCGGCTTACGCTGCGCAGTGCGACGGACTGACGCAGTGAATGTTCGACATGCCGCGGGGCGCGATGTCATTCCCGGCGGGCTTGCCCCTAGTAATCAGATTGGCCTACCCGGTCCGTCGGGAAATTAGAGCTCCAGTGGAAGCGGGAATAAACGCGTGATCTCGGTGATCTTGGGATGCGTGGCCGGCGGCGACTGCGCCGACCGCCGGTGCGTCGATCCATCCGGATCGTCGCGGCAATTCGGCCGGTCCAAGCACGCAACTGAACCGGGTCCGATGATTGAAGGATCTCTCGATGAAATCATTGTTTTTTGCGATGACGATGCTGGCCGTCGGGGCCGCCATCGCCCCCGGACCGATCCCGACCGCATTCGCCGCCGAGCAGGCCGTCGCTGGAGCCAGCCAACCGCCGCATTACGAGTGGCGGTATGGCTACGAACATGGCGGCAGGTGGCGGGCCCACTGGGTTCTGGCCAATTAGACGCGGCCGCACCGAGAGGTTTTTGGGAGGCGACAGGTAACCCAACGACCTGTCGCCTCTCGGTGAAACGCGCCGATCGAACCAATGAATTTGGAACCGGAAAATGCCGCTCGATCTTGATGTCGCAGTTTGCCGCCCGATCGCAGATCGCATTTCAGCGAGGTCGGCGGAAGGCGCCGGCTGCAAGCCAAAATCCGCGAGCCACAGCAGCCGTCGAGGCAGCGTTTGTGGCGGGACGATATCGGTAGCTGCAAGTATTTTTCTGATACTTGCCAGCCCAGGCCAGGCGCAATCGCGCAGTGGCGCTCTGTTGCCTGGTGGGTCGCCCGGAGCAGGGTTTGCGGTCGAACCACAGCTGATCCGAAATGCAGACGCTCGAAAGCCGGTGGTTGCATACCTCGCGCGCCCGGATGCGCCGCAATCGCGCAATTTGGACAGCGAAGCAGAACACTTTTACGACGTGATCATGCAACGCGCGGGGGTGCCACTGAGAGATCTTCGCTGATTGAAATCGGCCGCGCCGAACAGCTCAACCGCTGCAACGAGTGGCGCGTTTCGGCTCAAGCGAAGCGAATTCTTGGAGATCATCGATGAAAATCCGATGGCACTGCGCCCGAACGGAAACCAAACCAGCGTTGACGACGGCGGCGGCCGATCGGCGCACTCACATCGTTATCATCGGCGGCGGTTTTGGTGGACTGGCGGCCGCTCTCGCCCTGCGCAAGGCGGCGGTGCGGGTGACCCTGATCGATCGGCGCAATTACCACCTGTTCCAGCCGCTGCTGTACCAGGTGGCGACAGCAGGTCTGTCGCCAGCCGACATCGCCTCGCCGATCCGCGGCATCTTGCGGCGACAGCGCAACACCACGGTGCTGCTGGGCAAAGTCACCGCGATCGACGTCGCCGGCAAGGCGGTGCTTAGTGACGAGCGGTGGGTGAGTTATGACCAGCTCGTCGTCGCCACCGGGGCGCGGCACGCCTATTTCAATCACGAGGAGTGGGAGTGTTTCGCGCCCGGCCTGAAGAAGATCGACGACGCGACCGCGATCCGCGGCCGCATCCTGGTGGCCTTCGAGCGGGCCGAGAACAGCACCGACGATCGCGAGCGGCGGCGGCTCTTGTCGTTTGTGATCGTCGGCGGCGGGCCGACCGGTGTCGAGATGGCCGGAGCCATCGCCGAACTCGCGCGCCGGGCGCTGTCGACCGACTTCCGCAACATCGATCCGGGGGCGGCGCGTGTCGTCCTGGTCGAAAGCGGACCGCGCGTGCTGGCGGCCTTTCCCGAGACGCTGTCGGCGGCCGCCAAGCGCGCCCTCGAGCGCCTCGGCGTTGAGGTTCTCGTCGGGACGCGCGTCAGCCGTTGCGGCCCCGAGGGCGTCATCATCGGGAACGACGAGATCGCGGCCGAAACGATCATCTGGGCGGCCGGCGTCATGGCGTCATCCGCCTCGAAATGGCTCGGCGCCGAACAGGACCGCGTCGGCCGCGTCATCGTTGGCGGTGATCTTACGCTCGGCGGCCACCCGGAGATTTTCGTGATCGGCGACACCGCGCTCGTCACGGCAGGAGACGGCACGCCGCTGCCGGGCATTGCCCCGGTCGCCAAGCAGCAGGGTGCTTACGTGGCGCGGGTGATCGCCGCGCGCGTCGACGGCAGACCCGCGCCGCCGCCGTTCCGATATCGCCACCTTGGGACGATGGCGACGATCGGGCGCAAATCGGCGGTAGTCGATTTCGGCAGGCTTCGCTTCAGCGGGCTCATTGCCTGGCTCCTCTGGGGCGTCGTTCACGTGTACTTCCTGGTCGGCTTCCGCAACCGGATCGCCGTCTTGATGGGGTGGCTCTGGGCCTATGTGACCTTCGAGCGTGGCGCCCGGCTGATCACTGGACACGACCTGTGAAGGCGTGCAGCGGTGCCCCTCCCTTTCGCGTCGATTACAGCAAATCCCGGTCGCATTCAGCACCAGGGGGAAACAATGAAAAAGCTCATCCTCGCCGTCATCTGCTTGGCATTGGTCTTCGCCGGATACAGGGTTGTGGCCGGGACGAGCTCCAGTGAGGGACGCTACAGCCAAAATTTGCCTGCCACCGCGTACAGCGCCGCTCCAATGCGGCGCATTCCGCAGCCTGCTGACCAACCCGAGGAAATAAGTTCAGGAGCGGACGCGCAAATTTTTCTGGTCGGTACACTGATAGCGCTCGCCATCGTCGCTGCATTGCCGCCTCACGACAATGCACGGCATCGATCAGGTGTCACTAGCCCGGATGGTGGTCCGCGACCGTCCGAGCATCAACCTTGACGCCGCTTTTGGCCCGTTGGATGGCGCACTTAACTGGTGGGAGAGCCACAAGTTTTATCACCGCAAAATCGAGTGCACCCCGATTTGCGCCAACACGAACTCTTCGGAGAACCACGATGTGGTACCATCCGGCCGCGTTCGCTGTGGGAATACGCGACGTGATCGCTGCCTGGATCGTCTGCCTTACGATCTTTGCCGCCCTCTTCGCTTTTGCCTCGCTCGAAAATACCAATGAAGCAGGCGGAGCTGCCGCGGTTGCGGCGAGCGGCGCGGCTTCGCCGACGATCGGCGAAGTTCGCCGCTGCGTCGGACCGAATTTGAGCACCGAGCGCCGCACCGTTTCATAGGAGATATCGAGCCCGCGTTCGGCGAGACGATCCTCAACATCCCGTTGCCCAGGGTGAAACCGAGGTATAGCCACACCGCGTGCTGGATGATCGGCGGGCGGAAGCGGTGGCGATCGTGCCCCCGGTGGTGGTGTAGGAGCGCGGGGTCGCTCCAGGTTTCCGGCGGGTCTGGCCGGTTATGTCAGGCGGCCACAGCGGGCAGCTTGACGAAGGGATCGTCGCTCAACGGAGCGATGGTTTCCAGGGTCATGTAGCGGGCGCGTTGAACGGCCCATTCATCGTGTTGTTCCAATAGGATGGCCCCGACGAGCCGGATCACTGCCTCGTCATTGGGGAAGATGCCGACGACCTCGGTGCGGCGCTTGATTTCACCGTTCAGGCGCTCGATCGGATTGGTCGAGTGTAACTTCGGGCGGTGCGCTGGCGGGAAGCTCATGTAGGCAAGCACGTCGTTCTCGGCCTCATCCATCAACTCGGCGAGCTTCTTGACCCTCGGGCGCAGCTGATCGGCGACCTGTCGCCACTGGGTCCTGGCGGCCTCGGCATCGTCCTGGGCGAAGGCGGTGCCAATGAAGGCGGCGACGACGCGGCGGCCCTGTTTGCCGGCATGCGCCAGCACGTTGCGCATGAAGTGGACGCGGCAGCGCTGCCATGAAGTGTTGAGAACCTTGGCAATGGCGGCCTTCAGCCCCTCATGGGCATCCGAGACGACGAGCTTAACGCCGCGCAGACCACGCCGCGCGAGCTTACGAAGGAAGTCGATCCAGAAGGTCTCGGCCTCTGACGCGCCGATCGCCAGGCCCAGCACCTCGCGCCTGCCGTCATCATTGACGCCGACCGCGACGATCACCGCGATCGACACGACGCGACCGTCGCGGCGCGCCTTCACGTAGGTCGCATCCAGCCAGATATAGGGCCATTCGCCCTCCGGGGGCCGGTCGAGGAAGGCCGCGATCTTGCCATCGATCTCGCCGCACAGCCGCGAAACCTGGCTCTTCGAGATGCCGGTCATGCCCATTGCCCGGACCAGTTCGTCGACCGAGCGGGTCGAGACGCCCTGGACATAAGCCTCCTGGATCACCGCCGTCAGCGCCTTCTCCGCCATCCGGCGCGGTTCCAGGAAGCCCGGAAAGTAGCTTCCTTTCCGCAGCTTCGGGATGCGCAACTCTACCGTCCCGGCGCGGGTCTCCCAATCGCGCTCGCGATACCCGTTGCGCCGGGTGATCCGATCGCTGCTGCGTTCGCCGTGCGCCGCGCCGGTCAGGCTCTCGACTTCCAGTTCCATCAGGCGGTGCGCGGCGAAGCCGATCATCTCGCGCAGCAGATCGGTGTCGGCGCTCTTCTCCAGCAGCGTACGAAGGCTCATCATCTCGTCGGTCATCGGCGGGTCCTTGCTTCGCGTTGAGGGGTGCGACCAAAACCCTACCGGGACCTGCGATGACCACCGCCGTGGATAAGTAGCCCGCCGCCGCCTGACTCTCGGCGGTCGCTGCGGCGGGCTACTTACCCACCGCTCCTACACCACTCGGCGGGACACGACCCCGGTGGCCTCGATAGGAGAGTACGAGCACCCCGGAATGCTATCCCATCAGCCGCCCGCGCTGGTCACCAGGGCCCGATCGCGATCCCGCCGCGGCGGATTTCAGCCGGCATCCGCAATGCCGGCCAGCGGTAGGCAGCGCCTCGTGATGGCGAGCAATCCCATGCTCCAATCGGGCTCAACAAAGCCATTATGTTATCAAGAAACGAGTGGCTTCAAGCCGTGAACAGAGCGTGAGTGTGGTCGTGGCCGGCGCGGTGCCGGCCAGAGAAGGAGGACCCGCTCATGCGCTTTTACCTTATCGATGCAGAGCATATCACCGTCTCCCCTGACCAGCCGGCGAAACTGGCTGAGGGCGAGATCGCCGTCGCCTCGCTCGACGAGCTGTGTGCCGCACGGCTCAGCGGCAAGCGGTTGCTGGCTTTGTGGAACGGATTGCCCGGTGTCGAGCGATTGAACAAGATCGGAGATCGGGAGGCGCTGACTGATCGGTTGTGGTTGGCGCTGGAGGCACTCCCCGACCCGCGGCCGGCGCGCGCCTCAAAACAGGCTGCGGTGATCGCGCTGCTGCGGCGGCCCGAGGGCGCCACGGTCGACGAGGTGAGGGCGGCAACCGGGTGGCAGCGGCACACCGTGCGCGGCATCTTCGCGGGGGCTCTGAAGAAGAAGCTCGGGCTCGCCGTCGTTGCGAACAAGGAAGAACGCGGCCGCGTCTACCGCATCGCCGAGGCCGGTGCATGACGCCGGCAGCTCGATATCCTGAAACGGTTTGCCTGGCAACCGGCGGATCGCCCCGCCGCGCGGAAGACGAAGCAGGCAGTGAGGCCGGGGCGACCGACATCGAAGCCCGGATCGTCGGGCTCGAAGCGCTGACGATTGCCGATCTGCGGATCGAATGGCGCAGGCTGTACCGAACGACGCCGCCGACCCGGTTGAGCCGCGATCTGTTGATCCGCGGTGTCGCCTATAGGGTCCAGGCCGGCGCTGAGGGAGGCCTGAGCCTCGCGGCCAAGCGCCGGCTGCGTGCCCTTTCCGAGGGAGCCAACCGGCGCGGCAAGCTGGCCGAGCCTGCGCCCGTTTTTCAGAAACCCGGCACCAAGCTGGTTCGCGAATGGCATCAGCAGGTGCATACGGTCAGCGTCCTCGATGACGGCTTCGAGTATCAGGGCGAGCGCTACCGCTCGTTGACCCGGATCGCCCGGCGGATCACCGGCGTGCATTGGTCGGGGCCGCGGTTTTTCGGGATCAGCAAGCGACGGCGCGGGGTGGACGGAGCCGCCGATGAGTAAGGCGCCGAGCCGGCCCGGGCGCACGTTGCGCTGCGCCATCTATACCCGCAAATCCTCCGAAGAGGGGTTGGAGCAGGAGTTCAACTCGCTGCATGCGCAGCGCGAAGCCTGCGAGGCGTTCATCATGAGCCAGCGTCATCAGGGCTGGTCCTGCCTGGCGCAGGCCTATGACGATGGCGGGCGCTCGGGGGGCAATCTGGAGCGGCCCGCCTTGCAGCTCCTGCTTACCGAGATCCGCGAGGGCAAGGTCGACGTCGTGGTCGTCTACAAGATTGACCGGCTGACCCGCTCGCTGTCGGATTTCGCCAAGATCGTTCGAGATCTTCGATGCCAGGGGCGTGTCGTTCGTCTCGGTGACGCAGCAGTTCAACACGACGACCTCGATGGGGCGGCTGACCCTCAATGTGCTGTTGTCCTTCGCCCAGTTCGAGCGCGAGGTGACCGGGGAACGGATCCGCGACAAGATCGCCGCCTCGAAGCGAAAGGGCATGTGGATGGGTGGCGTGCCGCCGCTCGGCTACGCGGTTCGCGAGCGAAAGCTGGTCGTTGTCGAGCGCGAGGCGGAGACCGTGCGGCATATTTTCCGTCGCTATGCCGCGCTCGGCTCGGTCCGGCTGCTGAAGGCCGAACTCGAAGCTGATGGCATTGCCAGTAAGACCTGGACCAGCGCATCGGGACGGAGCTGGGGCGGCCAGCCAATCGGCCGCGGCGCGCTCTACCTGATCCTCCAGAACCGGCTCTATCGCGGGGAGATCGTCCACAAGGATCAGACCTATCCGGGCGAGCACAGCGCGATCATCGATGCTGCGCTGTGGGATGCCGCGCAGGCCCGTCTTGCCGAGAACGCGGTCGAGCGCAGCGCCGGCACTCGGGTCAAGAACCCGAGCCTGCTTACCGGGCTGCTGTTCGACAGCGAGGGCCAGCGCATGACCCCGACCCATGCGGTCAAGAAGGGCAGGCGCTACCGCTATTATGTCTCCCGCCCGCTGATTATCGGGGCGCGCGGCGAAACCGCCGCAGGGTTGCGCATCCCGGCCGCGGAGATCGAGCAGATCGTCATCAACCGCATCCGGCGGCTGCTTTCGGAGCCCGCGAGCCTCTTCGAAGTTCCTCAGGTTCAGGCCGGCGAGCCGCTGCTGCAGCAGAGCCGGATCGCTCGTGCCGCCGAGCTTGCCGGCCAGTGGGCTGCAATGTCGCCACTCCGGATACGTGTCATCCTCCTCGCCCTGGTTCAGCGCGTCGATGTTGGTCCCGACGAGATGATCATCCATCTCCGCCCGCGCCGGCTGGCCGCCTTTCTCGATGATCGCTTCACCGTCGCCAATGCGGACCCGATCGATGATGAGCCGACCCTGCCGTTGTCGCATCCGGTGCGGCTGCGCCGCGCGGGCAAGGAAGTCCGTATGGTGATCGAGCGCACCGATCCGTTCGCGCCACTCCCGAAACCGGACCGGGCGCTGATCCGGCTGATCGTCCGCGCCCACCGTTTCCACGACATGCTGGTCGAGCAGAAGGGTGGCAAGTTCGGCGACCTGGCGAAGGCGGAGAGGCTCAACCGCTCTTACTTCAGCCAACTCCTCCGCCTCGCCTACCTCGCACCCGACATCACCACCGCCATCCTCAATGGGCATCAACCGGCCGGTCTCACGGCGACAAAACTGATCGAGCGGACGGACTTGCCGATGAGCTGGCACCAGCAGCGCCGCACTCTCGGCTTTGTCTGAACCGGCCGGTCACCGGACCGACCGCCGATCAGATCCCGCGGCCCTTCAGGGGCGGTCGACGTTCGCGTCCGATGGCGTGGCGACTTGTAGACGACGGTGCTTCTGTCCGCCGGTCAGTTCCGCCAGTGGATCATTGCCCGACAGAGATATTCCGGTCCCGGGGGCAGGCTCTCCCGCCGGTGCATGGCTCTCTCGTGACCCCTCGCAGAAGCCCGAGCCGCAAAGCCCGGCGAACCGTGCCACTTTCGCACCTGTCGCGTGGCGATGCTAATATTAAATTAAATCAATAGGTTAGTTGGCTGGGGGACTAGGATTCGAACCTAGACTGGCGGAGTCAGAGTCCGCTGTCCTACCGTTAGACGATCCCCCACCGGCAGTGCGCTGCGGCCGGGGCGGCCGCAATGCCGTGCGGCCCGGCGCCGGCTGGCTGGTGTAGATATCACAGCCGGGCGGGGTTGGGTAGGCTGGGTTGGGAAGGACCGGTGCGGCTATCGGGCCGGTGCCGGGATCGGCGGGCAGGGTCGGGCGATGTCCGCCAAGGCGGGCGCCGCGCCCGCGTCGGGCGACCAAGGGCGGCTGCGCGTTATTTCGCGGCGTGCTCGCCGTCGGTGTCGCGGTAGATTTGCAGCCGGGTGACGCGCAGCCCGGGAATGCCGTGGCGCTCGATCGCGCGCTGCCAGGCGAGAAACTCCTCGACCGAAAGATTGTAGCGCCGGCACGCCTCCTGCAGGCTAATGGAGCCGTTGCGCACCGCCTGCACAACGACCGCCTTGCGGCGCACCACCCAGCGCTTGGTGTCGGGCGACGGCAGGTTCAGACGTGCCGCGTCGCCGGCCTCGCGCTTCACAAAGGGATCCACTCCAGCCATATCTTCCAGATCGCCAACAACTTCGATGGTCGGCAACCTAAAGGGCACTGTTTAAGGAAGCACTAAACCGCGCGCGGGCTGCCGCTGCGTGCGGCTTTCGGCGGCGAATGTTACCGAACATTTTAGTTAATTCAGCGGTATTCCGAATGCCTGGCGCTGCTTCGGCGCTGCTCCAGCGCCACGCCGCAACCGCCGCGGCCCCGGCCCGGCTTGCCGCCGACCTCTCGAAGTTTTGTGAAATACGCGTTGAATCAAGGCGCTGGTTCATCAATCTGTCATCGTTCTGACGGTTGAAATGGGGCCATCCGATTCATATACTCCGCGCCCGTCGTAGACGGGTGTGGGGAGAGCGATGCGTCCGGACTTGCCGCCTGATTACCGTCCCAGCGATGCCGAAGAGTTCATGAACCCGCGGCAGGTCGAGTATTTCCGGCAAAAGCTGTTGCGCTGGCGCGCCGAACTTTTGGCCGACTCGTCGGGCACCCTGCGCCACTTGAAGGAAGAAAGCCTGTTGAAGCCCGATCTGACCGACCGCGCCTCGTTGGAGACCGAGCGGGCGATCGAACTGCGCACCCGCGACCGCGAGCGCAAGCTGATCTCCAAGATCGACGCCGCTCTCGCGCGCCTCGATATCGGCACCTACGGCTATTGCGAGGAAACCGACCAGCCGATCGGGGTGCGCCGGCTCGAGGCGCGCCCGATCGCCACCCTCTCGATTGAGGCGCAGGAACGCCACGAACGCATGGAGCGCACCTACCGCGACGAATAGCGATGCTGCCGGACGCCTTCGAGACCGCGCGGCTGCGGCTGCGCCCGGTCAGCGCCGGGGACGCCGACGCGGTCTTCGAGGCCTATGCCCAGGACGCCGCGGTCGCCCGCTACACGATCTGGCGGCCGCACCGCAGCCGCGATGAAACCCTGGCCTTTATCGAGCACTGCCTCGCGACCCCGGAAGCGGTCGAGCGCACTTACCTATTGGTCGGCCACGCCGACGGGCTGGTGCGCGGCTCCTTCGCGCTGCGCCGGCGCGCCCCGCACCGGCTCGATTGCGGCTATGTGCTGGGGCGAGCGTGGTGGCGCCAGGGCCTGATGAGCGAAGCCCTGGGCGAAGTCGCGGCGTGGGCGATGCGCCAGCCGGCGGTCTTCCGCCTCGGCGCGGTGTGCGATATCGAGAATGTCGCGTCGGCCGGGGTCCTGGAAAAATCGGGCTTCCAGCGCGAGGGCGTGCTGCGCCGCTGGCTGGTGCACCCCAATCTCGGCGACCAGCCGCGCGACTGCTACAGCTACGCCCGATTCCGCTGAACCTGCGTCGCGCGGCAGGCGCCGGCGGAACGCGCCCCCGTTCCCCGGCGTTAACCGGACGTCAACCAAGAATCCCTATAAATACGCGATGTTGCCGCGTCGAAATGGCGGCAAGCGGGTGGAAGACAAGCCGGATGCAATTGCCGCCATACACGATCAGATCGGCCACCCTGGTGGCGCTCGCCTTCGCGGTGTGCGGGCTGGTGGTTCACGCCGGAGAGGACCCGCTCAGCCGGGCCCGCGGCATCGTCTACGACGCGCCCAGTACGCTCTCGGCACAACCGCTCGCACCCGCTCCCGGCGAGCGCGAGCCCGCCGCGCTCGGCCGATAAGCTCCGCCCGCCGCGCCACGGATTTCCACGCCGCCGCCAGCGTTAGGATTAAGCGCTCGTTAACGGGCGCGCCGGACACTCCAGATCGGCCGCAAATGCGGCTTGAGATCGGCCGCAACGCGGCTTGCCGCTTGTGGTATCCTCAAGGCGCGCACAGCGGAACGAGGCGGGACAGGAAGCATGGTCGCCGACATCAGTGGCGCCCGCCGGGCGGCGAGATCGGCCGCGATCCGCCGGCAGCCCAACTGGATCATGATGCTGGGCAACCTCGCCCTGATCCTCGCGGTGACCGGCTTCGCGGTCGGCTCGCTCTATGGCGCGCAGGTCATCTCGGGGGCCAATATCCCGGTGGCGGCGCTGGCGATTCTCGGGATCGCCGGGGTCGTCGGCGTGGCGGCCGGCGTCGCCCACCGGATGAACGAACTGTTGGGCGGCCGGGTCGACATTCTGAGCCAGGCGCTCGACACCTCGCCCGACGCGCAATTGATCCTCGCGCCCAACGGCCGCATCGCCTACGCCAATACCGCCTTTCACGACCTCTTTCCGCAATTCGACAAGCCCGCGCTGGCGCGCATCGCGGCGGCGCTGGGCGATGCCGCGTCGACCGCCGATTTCGAGCGGCTGCGCAACCGCGCGGTCGCCGGGGCGCGGGCGATCACCGCGCTGCCGCTGGTCGATTCGCGCGGCGCCGCGCTCGGCTGGTTCAACATCGCGGTCAACCCGATCGCCGGCCGCCCGGGCTTCAGCTTCTGGAGCATCCAGGACGCCACCGCGCGCCATGAAATGGAGGCGGTGATCCGCGACGAGCGCAACAAGCTCGTCGAATTCATTAACGACGCGCCGATCGGCTTCTATTCGGTCGACGCCGCCGGCCGCTTCCTGTTTGTCAACCAGACGCTGGCCGGCTGGCTCGGCAGCACGCCGGCCGACATCGTCGGCAGCGACACCAGGATGCATGATTTCCTGGCGACGCCGCCGCCGCCCGGGGCCGCCGCCTCCGACCCGTTCGGCGGCCGCGGCGAGGGCGGCCCGCGCGGCGAGGTCGTCCTGAAGAGCCGCGACGGGCACACCCTCCACGTCTCGATCGGCCAAAGCAGCGTCGGCGAGGGCGACGAATTGCGCACCCGCACGGTGGTGCGCGACCTGACCCCCGAGCGCGAATGGGAAGCCGCGCTCAGGATGTCGCGCGAGCGCTTCCAGCGGTTTTTCGCCAATGCCCCGGTCGGCATCGCGCTGATCGACCGCTTCGGCCGCCTCGAGGAGGCGAACCGCGCCTTGGGCGAACTTTTCGGCGCGCCGCCGCAGGATCTGATCGGCGAGCCGCTCATCGGCTTTGTCAACGAGCAGGACCGCCGCGAGGTCGCGGTCAGGCTCGCCGCCGCGACCGAGCGTTCGGGCCATGGCGGGCCGGTCGAGGTGCGCCTCAAGGGGCCGCGCGACAAAACCAGCGTCGTCTTTCTCAGCCCGCTCGACGAAGCCGAAGGCAGCGACGGCGGCCTGATGCTGCATTTCATCGACGTCACCGAGCAGCGCAATCTCGAGGTGCAGTTCGCGCAATCGCAGAAGATGCAGGCGGTAGGCCAGCTGGCGGGCGGCGTCGCGCACGATTTCAACAATCTGCTGACCGCGATGATCGGCTTCTGCGATCTGCTGTTGATGCGCTTCCGGCCCGGCGACTCGTCCTTCGCCGACATCATGCAGGTCAAACAGAACGCCAACCGTGCCGCCAATCTGGTGCGCCAGCTGTTGGCCTTCTCGCGCCAACAGACGCTGCAGCCGCGCATCATCAACATCACCGACGTGCTGGTCGAGCTGTCGCACCTCTTGCGCCGGCTGATCGGCGAGAACATCGAGCTCCGGGTCGTGCACGGCCGCGACCTCGGCCTCGCCAAGGTCGATCAGGGGCAATTGGAGCAGGTCATTATCAACCTCGCGGTCAACGCGCGCGACGCCATGGTCGGCGGCGGCACCCTGACGATCCGCACCGGCAACGTCACGCAATCGGGGCCGGTGCGGCGCGGCCACGAAATCGTGCCGGCCGGCAATTACGTACAGATCGAGGTCTCCGACACCGGGGTCGGCATCCCGAAAGAAAATCTCGCGCGGATCTTCGAGCCGTTCTTCTCGACCAAGGAGATCGGCTCGGGCACCGGCCTCGGCCTCTCGACCGTCTACGGCATCGTCAAGCAGACCGGCGGCTTCATCTTTGTCGACAGCGAGCCCGAGCGCGGCGCGGTGTTCCAGATCTACCTGCCGCGCCACGAATTGATGGACGCCGCGCCCGGCGCCCGCCTCGATCCGCCCGAATCGGCCGAGCCGCCCGCGGCCCGCGACCTCACCGGGGTCGGCACCGTGATGCTGGTCGAGGACGAGGACCCGGTGCGGATTTTCGGGGCGCGCGCCTTGCGCAACAAGGGCTACAAGGTGTTGGAGGCGAAGAGCGGCGAGGGTGCGCTCGAACTGATCCGCGGCGCCGACGAGAAGATCGACCTCCTAATCACCGACGTCGTGATGCCGCGCATGGACGGCCCGAGCCTCATTCGCCACGTGCGCGAAACCCACCCCGACATGAAGGTCATCTTCATCTCGGGCTACACCGAGGACGCCTTCCGCCAGCGCCTCGACAACGACAGCGAAATCCACTTCCTGCCCAAGCCCTTCAGCCTGAAGCAGCTCGCCAGCAAGGTAAAAGAAGTCATCAGCGACGAGCCGGCCTGACCCGGCCCCGCCCCCGATAATCAGCGCGGGCGGGAGCGTGCGCGCCGGCTGCCGTGCGCCTTGCGCGGCTATCATCGCGTCATGCTGCCGTCGGCGTTGATGGTCCGCTTGCCGCCGCCGGAACATTGGCTCGACTACGACCCGGCGTCGCTGAAGATGCGGCGCTGCCTCCGCTGGCCGGGCCAGACGACTGACCGCGGCGAGCCTTGCGTCCGGAGGGGGGCGACCCTATCCTGGCAATTCGCGAGACGCCGCGATCTCGGGGCGTAAGTCCGGCTCGGCTTGCCCTGCTAGAGCGGCACCGGTTGGCTGGAGAGCGTCAAATGGATCAGGCTGGCGACCGCAGAAGCGAGCCGCAAGCGGCCACCGCGCCCGAGCACTTGCGCTGGGACACCTCGGCAATGCAAAGCCATTGCTGTACGATTGCGACGGCGAGCGCGACATTCGATGAGGTGGTCATCAATTTCGGGGGCAAAAGCGGGCACGATTATCCCGGCGGCGAGGTGGTGGGCGAGTTGTTGCAGCGCATCGCGCTGCGTCCGCTAGCCGCCAAGCATCTGTTGGCGACATTGCAGAAGCTGCTCGCCGACTATGACAACCGCCGGCCGCGATCGCGCTAGCGCGCGCGCTTCGGCGCTACTGCGGGAGTGGACTTGACCGTATCGGACGAACAGCGCATCGCCTCGCCCCCAGCCCTCGAATTTCTGGTCGTCGACGAGTTCCTCAAAACGCTGATTGACGCCCGCGCCCTCAGGACCGCGCTGGAGCTCGGCCTGATCGACCGGCTGGTCGAACACCGCAGCGGCTCGATCGAGGCACTCGGCCGGACGCTCGGCGTCGACCGCCCGGGGATGCGGTTCCTGCTTGATCTGCTGAAAGCGAACGGAGTGGTTGAGGAGCACGGCGGCGACGTGCGCCTGACGCGGCGGTTCGGCAGCGCCCTGCGCTTCCGCGATCTGCTCGAAACTAAGCTCGACTTCGCCGGCTTCACGATCAACGACTTCGCCGACCTGTTTACCGCGCTGGTCCGCAACGCCGGTGGGTTCATGGGGCAGTCGCGCCTGTTCCAGCTGTTCGACTACCGCCGTTGTTTCGAAGCAACTATCGAGAATTACGCCGCGACGCGGGGGTGGATGCGCATCACCTCGACGCAGACCCGCTACGAGGCGCTCGCAGCGCTGGAGCTGCACGATTTCGGACCGTATCGGCGGATGCTCGATGTCGGCGGCAACAGCGGCGAGTTCATCCGCCAGCTGTGTCGGCGCCACCCGCATTTGCGAGGCTCGGTGTTCGACCTGCCGCTGGTCTGCGAGATCGGTCTGGAACATGTCCTCGCCGAAGCCGAAGCGCCGCGCATCGGCTTCGTCAAGGGCGATGTCAGGAGCGATCCGTTGCCGCTCGGCTACGATCTGATCACCTTCAAGTCGATGCTGCACGATTGGCCAGCCCAGGAGGCGCGTCAATTCATCGACAAGGCGGCGCGCTCGCTGGACCCGGGCGGCACGCTGCTGATATTCGAGCGCGGACCGCTCGAGGTCAGCACGACGACGCCGCCGATGTCGATGCTGCCGCTGCTGTTGTTCTTCCGCTCGTACCGCTCGCCCCTGGACTACCTGACGCAGCTGCAAGGATTGGGGTTCGAGCAGGTCGGATATCGCGAAATTCAGCTCGACTCGCGGTTTTTCCTGGTCTCCGCACGCAAGCCCGGTGGCTGAGGTTTTGCCCCGTTCTTGACGCATTGACTTGCGTCGGCGTAACATTACCGCTGTAATTATTAACGATATTTTGCCAATGGCCGAGATCGGCAAACGGTTTACCGCAGGCGACTATGTCGAAGTGACGGTGCACTTCAAATGCAACCTGAAATGCGTGCATTGCATGATCGAAGGGACGATGGACTGGCTGCGGCCGGAGTCGAACGACCAGCTCGGCCGGATCCTCGCCCAGAATGCCCGCGAGCATTGCTGGAAGGGTCTGACGCTGACCGGTTCGGAAGTGACGCTGCGGGCCGACCTGCCGGAATTGGCTCGGGCGGCGCGGCGCCACGGCTTTGACCACGTCCGCATCCAGACGCACGGCGCGCGCCTGGCCGACCGGGCCTATTGCCGGGAACTGGTTGCGGCCGGGATCGACGAATATTTCATCAGCGTGACCGCGGCCGACGCCGCGACCCACGACGCGATCACCGGGGTCGGCGGGTCGTTCGACAAGACGGTGCAGGGGCTGGAAAACCTCGATGCCTTCGCCCAGGTTGCGACGCTCACCAATACCGTCATCACCGAGCGCAGCTACCGGCAGTTGCCGGCGGTGGTCGAGCGCTTGCGCCATCTGCGCCGGTTGGCGCAGATGGAATTCTGGACGTATTGGCCGATGCGCGAAACCGACGACAAGGACCTCGTCGCCTCGCATCTCGATGTGCTCCCCTATCTCAAGCAGGCGATTGCCGCGGCGAAGCGCTATGGCCGGGCGGTCGAGGTGAAGAATTTCCCGGAGTGCCTCTTGGGCGAGGATCGCGAGGCGCTCGACAACGATCAGCCGCAGCTGATCATCGATCCGGAATTCTGGCCGGAATTCATGCGCAACGGATTTCACCAATGCGTGCACCGCAGCTATTGTGCGGCGCGCCAATGTCTCGGGTTGAACAGCGCCTATGTCAACCGATACGGCTGGCACGCCGATGTGCTGGTGCCGTTCGTGACGGAGTGACGCATGCAGCCACGCCCCGCCAATGCCTTCAAACTGTCGCTGGAAGCGGACGATTTGGTGATTGAGTTCGGCAATGTAAGGCAGCCCGGCGCGACGTCCGCCGCCGGCGTTGCGGTCAGCGACCGGGTGATCCTGCCGGCCGATATCGGGCGGCGGCTGGTGCACTGGCTGGAGGATGCGTTGCGGCCGCATGCGGCGAGCCTGCGGGCCGAAGAGGCCAAGGCGCTGTCGCCGGCCGCGGCGGCCGTCGCGGCGCGTCCGGGAGCGGCTGCAGCACGCCCGTTCGCCGACGAGGCCGGCGGGCGCGCCGCACAGTTGTTGCGGCTGGTCGGCGATCTCGGCGTTCCCCACCAGTACGAGCGTTCGTTTCGCATGTGCCGGCGGGCGGTGCTCGCCAACCGGTTTCTGCTGACCCTCGATGCTGCCGACATCGCCGGCAACGCGTGCGAACGCACCCTCGAGATCTGCGACAGGCTGCAAATGCCCGGCGCCGCGCGCGCGGCGGCCGAGGCGAATTTCGCGGCGGCGAAAAGCATCCATTTCGGCTTCGAGGCCGATGACGACAGCACCATCTGCAAGCTGTACCTTGAGCGGGCGGTTCCGGCTGAAGAGGCGGCGCGCGCCCGCGCCGATCGCACGCCGGTCCTGCTGCACCTCGCGTTCAAATGGGACCTGGTGAAGGCGGCTGCGGTTACCACCCGATATTGGTGGCACCCCGCACTTTGCGCGGCGGAAATCGAGGAACGGTTGGCGCATGTCTACCGCGACGGTCCGCAAGCCTCACTCGAAATCGCGCGCGCCGTCCTCGCGCTGACGCGAGATCGGGTCGCCACTGAACAACTGCAATATCTCGAAGTCGAGGAAGCGGAAAACCCGCGGCGCTCGTTTGACCTGAACCTCTATGACGCCAAGCTGCAAGTCAAGGACATGCAGGCGCTGCTGTTTCGAATGCGCGATCATTTCGGAGTGCGCCCGGGGCAGTTGCAAGCGCTGTACGACCAGATCAAGACGAAGGCGCTCGGGCATTTGGCCGGCGGGGTGCACCGCAACGGCGAGGATTTCTTCAATGTCTATTACGGCGTGGTTGGGCTTGCTGGCGGCCCACGCGCGCAAGATGCGCAGGCGTTGCGAACGGCGGCGGCCGGAGCGCCTCCCAGCCAAGCTGCCGCTGCTCCGTCGCCCGACGAGCGCAGCGACCGCGCAGAGCAGTTGATGCGCATGGTCGGTGCGCTCGGGGTTCCCCATCAATACGAGCGCTCGTTTCGGCTTCGCGAGCGCGCGATCCAGACGAACCGGTTCCTGCTGACGGTCGATGCCCAGGACATCCCGGGCGATCCTGTCGCGCGCACATTGGAGATTTGCGACGGCTTGCTGATGCCGCCCGCGGCGCGCGAGGCCGCCGCCGCCAATTTTGCAATGGCCAAATGCGTTCATTTCGGGTTCGAGGCGGACGAGCGCGGCAGCATCGGCAAGCTGTACCTGGAACGAGAGGTTCCAGCGGACGAGGCAGAGCGCGCTCGCGGCGAGCCGGTCCTGCTCGGCCTCGCCTTTAAATGGGACCTCGCGAAGGCGGAAGCGGTTACCGGCCGATACTGGTGGTACCCCGCTCTTTCCGCGGCAGAAATTGTGGAGCGACTGGCGCGTATCTATCAGGACAAACAGCGGGCCTCATTCGAGATCGCATGCGCTGCCCTGGCGCTGACCAAGAACCTGGTTGACGCCAACCGGCTGCAATACCTTGAAGTCGAGGAGGCGGAGAACGTCCGACGCTCGTTCGACTTGAATCTTTATAGGGCCAAGCTGCAAGTCAAGGACATGCAGGCGCTGCTCTATCGAATGCGCGAACATTTCGCCCTGCGCCCGGGCCAGTTGCAGGCGCTATACGACCAGATCAAGGGGGAATCGCTGGGGATTTTGGGTGGGGGCGTGCATCGCAACGGCGAGGATTTCTTCACTATCTATTACGGCGCGGTCGGGCTGCCGCATTTCCACAGCAAGTTCCGCTAGAGTGGCGGAAACAGGGCCACACCGGCAAGCGGTACCGTCGAGATGAGCATAACCGGCCGTCTGGAATATGCGACCGCGCACGATCCGGCGCTGAATTATTGCCTTTGGGAGTATCATCCGGCAGCGCCCGCCGAGGACAAATTCCGCTCGATCAATCTGTTGTTTCATTCGTTTGACTGCGCCGGCATCGACCCGCGCGCTGTCGACGTGGTCGAAGCGATCCGCGATGGCATCGGTCCGTTCCGCACCGTGTTCGGCATCAAGCTGCGCGAGGGCCGGCTGGCCTGGGAGTTCTATTTCTATGACTACGCGCGCCGCCGGCGAGAGGTCTCAATTTCGCGCGTGCTTGCGGCGATCCGGCCGCTTGTTCGCTGCGACGTGCCAATCACGGAGAGCCTGCCCTATTTCATGTTCTCGCTCGATCTGGACGATGAATTGGCGAGGGGCGGGCGCCCGCTGGATGTCGTTCACATGTATATCGGGAACCCGGGCAGCACGGTGTCGTCGGGGATCGCCTTCGCCGTTCGCGCCGGCGGCACGACGCTGGAGAATTTCTACTTCTTCTTTGACGCCCGCAGTCAGCGGGACGCGGTAGCGGGCAAGATCTGCAGCTCGGCTTACTTCGACGACACGCGCCGCGCGGTGGAGGACGTGCTGGTCCCCGAACTGCGCGATTGCCGGACGATTTGCGTCGCGAACAAGCAAACGCACGACTGTATCTATTTCTCCGGGGTCACGGTCGATCAGCTGCTGTGGTTCCTGCAGCGCCTTGCCTATCCGCCGTCGATCATCGGGTTCGTGCGCGAGCACCGCAACCAGCTCGATCATCTGCTGTTCGATGTCGGGTTCGACTACCGGATGGATGGCGACAAGCTGCTTGTGCTGAAAAGCGGCTATTATGGCGTGTTCTAAGGACTGTGATCGGCGGCGATGGCGCTGGAGCGGCAATTCACTTTGATCGACGTGCCGCGCGCGCAAGCCCCGCGCTCGGCGACTTTCCGGCAATGCCTAGTCAGCCTGCAGGCCGGCGATCTCGCTCACGCCGAGCTGCTGTGCCGCCAAATGCTCCAATCGGAAGCGGCGGGGGTCGATCTGTGGCGTTTGCTCGGTGTCATTGTCGCCCGTCAGGGACGGCTGGCGGAGGCCGCGGAGCTGCTGGCTGAGGCGGTAGCTCATGCGCCCGGTTCGGCCGCGCTGCATTCCGACCGGGCGCGGGTTCTCGCCGGACTGGGGCGGCGCGACGAAGCGCTCGCGTGCTGTGACCGTGCTATTGCGCTCGATCCGGCGGATGCGGAGGCCTGGAACGCTCGCGGCGCGCTGCTGGTCGCGACGGGCCGGAGCGTCGAGGCGTTGGCCAGCCTCGACCGGGCATCGGCGCTGCGGCCGGGTCTTGCCGCCGCATTGGCCAACCGAGGTGACGCCCTTCGCGCGCTCGGCCGACCGCAGGAGGCGCTGGCGAACTACACCCGCTTTCTGGCGCTCAAACCGCATGACGCCCGGATCCGCAACCGTTGCGGGACCCTGCTCGCCGCACTGGGTCGCCATCGCGAGGCGCTCGATTACCACAACCAGGCGAGCCTGCTGCGTCCTGAGGATGCCGAAATCCATGCTGCCCGCGGCGCGACCCTTGCGCAGCTCGGACAGCATGCCATGGCCCTGGCCGCCTTTGCGCGGGCGACATCGCTGCGCCCCGATTACGTCGATGCGCTTATTGGCAACGCTCAGGTTCTTTTGGCGATCGGCCGGCACGAGGATGCCCTCGACAGCTACGACCGGGCGTTGGCGATCCAGCCGACGCTCGTCGCCGCGCTGCATGGCCACAGCCAGGCGTTGGCAGGGTTGGGCCGGCCGGACACGGCTCTCGCGGCCTACGACCGGGCCCTCGCGCTCGACCCCGCCATGCCGCAGGCTCTGATCGGCAAGGGCAATGTGCTGTCGCGCCTCGAACGCTACGACGAGGCGCTCGATTGCTACGACCGCGCGTTGGCGGCGTGCCCCGAGGCCGACGAGGCACAGGCGGGCCGGACCGATGCGCTCCATGGCCTCAATCGCTTGAGCCTTGCCGAGGCGCATTGTTTCCGCGCCAATACGCTCCACGCGATCGAACAATACGCCGAGGCGGTCGAGGCGTTCGACCGGGCGATCGCGCTGCGCCCGGATTACATTTCCGCTTGGAATGGTCGCGGGCTCGCCCTCGTCGAACTCGGCGAACTGAACGAAGCGCTCGAGAGCTACGAGCGGGCGACGGCAATCCGCCCTGATGATCCCGGCTCCTGGTCGAACCGCAGCACGGTGCTGCGCAATCTGGGACGCCTCGACGAGGCGATCGCTGCCGCCGACCGTTCGCTTGCCCTCGATCCGGGCAGTATTCCCGCGCTTAATAACCGCGGCAACGCGCTGCGCGACCTCGGCCGGCTTGACGAGGCGCTGGTCTATTACGATCAGGCGATTGCCGGCGATTCGGAGCGCGCGCAATCGCGTTTCAATCGTGCGCTGTGCCGGCTGAGCGTAGGCGATTTCGCGCGCGGCTGGGAGGAGTACGAGTGGCGCTCGCAGTTGCCGGGGTTCGAGAAGGATGCGCCGCGCCTGCGCCTGCCGCATTGGCTCGGAGAGGGCGACATCGCCGGCCGCACGATCGTGCTGCATGCAGAACAGGGTCACGGCGACACGATCCAGTTCTGTCGTTATGTCCCGCTTGTCGCCGCCAAAGGCGCCGCAATCGTGCTGGCGGTGCAGCCGCTTCTCGCGCCGCTGCTGCTGAGCCTGCCGGGCGTCAGCCAGGTCGCCGGCCCCGGCGACCGGGCGCTCGCCGCCGATTTCCGCTGTTCGCTGTTAAGCCTGCCGTTGGCGCTTGGCAACGATCAGCTGGGGGCAATCCCGGCGACGGTGCCCTATCTCGCGCCGCCGCCGGCCTACCTGCGCCTGTGGCAGCAAAGGCTCGGCGAGCGGCGCGGTCTGCGTGTCGGCGTCGCCTGGTGTGGCAATCCGAACCACAAGAGCGATCGCCAACGCTCCATTCCGCTGGCCGAGCTGGCGAGAATCGCCGCGCTCGGCCTCCCGCTCTATTGTCTGCAACGGGAAATGCGCTCGAGCGACCTTCCGGACTTCGCGATGTTCACCAATATCCAATATTTTGGCGAAGAGCTGCGCGACTTTGCCGATACGGCGGCGCTGATCGCACAACTCGATCTGGTGATCAGCGTCGACACCGCGGTCGCGCATTTGGCGGGGGCGATGGGCAAGCCGGTCTGGGTGCTGCTACCGTACGCACCGGATTGGCGCTGGATGCTCGACCGCGAGGACAGCCCCTGGTATCCGACGATGCGTCTGTTCCGCCAGCGACGGCCGGGCGATTGGCAGCCGGTTGTCGAACGCGTGCGCGGGGAGTTGTTGGGGTTCAACCATCAGCGCCGCCAACTGGTTTGACCGCCCAGCACATGGTGAGATTCGCATCAACCCAGCAGTCGTTGTCGGATTACGGCGGCTACTACCGCAGCCGCAGCGGATACTACGAATACGCACCGGCAACTGCGGCGGAACTGCAGGCCGCAGTGCAAGAAGCCAATGCTCGGCACATACCGATCCGGGTTCGCGGCAACGCTCACTCGATGAACGGCACTGCTGTGCCACGCGCCGACGAGTTGCTGTTGCGGATGACCGGTCTCGATCACTACCGCTTCGACGCGGAAGGCACCCTCACCGTGGGCGCCGGCGCCGCGGTATGGGATGTGCACGCGCTGCTCGGCTATTTCGGCTACGATTTATTGGTGTACAACGACGGCGAGGCCGCCGCGCCGAGTGTCGGCGGCTACCTGGCTGCCGGCGGGTTCGGCGCGACCAGCTTCAGGCACGGCGGCTTCTGGGAGACGGTAGCGACGCTTACCCTGGTGTCGGGCGACGGCCGACGCATCACTTCGCGGCCCGGTGACGAGCTGTTTCCCTGGCTGTTCGGCTCGATGGGCCAGTTGGGGATCATCTGCGAGGCGACCCTGCGTATCGTTCCCCTACCGGGACGGCAGCCCGCGTACCCGAGCGGCCGATGCGGCCAAATCACGGCGAGCCGGCACGATTGGGAAAAGAACGTGTGGTACACGGTGTTCGTGCCCAAAGCGATGTGGCCGCAGGCCGTCAGGGAACTCGTCGAGATTGGCCGGCGGCACGCACCCGCATGGCGGGCCCGCCCGCCCTATGCGTACGACCTGCCGTTCCGCACGTTCAACCCGCCGCTGCTTCATCCGCGGCAGGAAAGCCTGGCGGCGGTCGGTATCTGGGGCGAAATCCCGGTGGGCGACTTCGACCCCGGGCGGCTGCGCCGGCTGGACGCCGCCGTCGCGGATTGGCTGCGCGCCCATCCCGACTACCGGCGTTACGCGCAGGCCGAGCTGGTGTTCGAGGAGTTCGACTATCGGGAGCAATTCGGCCCGATCTGCCATCCGAGGTTCAGCATGCTGAAGCGGGCTCTCGACCCGCTGCAACTGTTGGTGCCGGGCATTCTGACTGGGCCGGCGAATAGCGGCGCGGCGCGGCGCTTAGGGCGAAAGCGCTAGGATGAGCCTCTCCGTTGTTGCAATCGCGTTTGGCGGCGGGCCCCGAGCCCGGCGAGGCGCAGCACCCTCGTGTCGGCTTCCACCGCACCCTGAACCCGGTGAGCCTTGTCGAGGCGCAGCGGCGAGTGTCACCGGAATGCAACATTCGACTGGACATCGCGAACAAATACCCTTGGTTGGCGCGAACCAGTCGCCAGCGGCGGAGTGTCAAAGAAGACAAGATTTTAGCAGATTTTGACTTGACAGCTACCCGATTGGATCGCCAAACTAGCTTTGGAAGATACGTCTTGTTATGTCAAAATCGCGGTGCATCAGCGTGTTAATTAACAAATTTACAATTGTTAACGTAACCTACCGCGTTGCTCCACATCGTTGCGTCGGTTCAGTTAAAACTTATGAAAATATGCTTAATATTTCTTATAATTTGTCATAAAAGATTCAAGGAAACGCGCGTGGGATTGTGCCGGTGCTGCAGGTGACAGCGGCAACCAAGGGGAGCGGGAGGCACAGGTGCCGCCGCCGCCGTCTGCGATGGCACAAGCCGGCGTGTCAGCCTGCTGCGACAGTTTCAGCGCGGTAGCAATTACGAACAAACGCGAAGGAAGGTCGTCGGTGACAATACGCCGCGACACCGTTGACGTGGCGACGCCGAAAATGGCGAGATTTGATCGGTTCATACGCGATGGATCTGTTGAAGCTGATCGATCTGGTGTACCGGGCCGCGGTCGATCCTATGGAGTGGTCGCCGGCGATGACCGCGATCGCCGATGCCTTGGCGGCGCGGGCGTGCAGCCTCACGATCGTCGACCCCCGAGGCAGTTCGCCGCCCTTTGTGGTAGCGCCGCGCAGCGAGCCGGAGTGGCTCAAGTCGTATGTCGACCGCTGGGCAGCATCGAATCTGGTGCGCGAGCGGGGCCTCGCGTTGCCGCTCGGCGAAGTCTACGATTCCGAGAATCTCGGCATGCCGCGAGCGGAGTTCGATAGGACGCCGTTTTACAACGAGTTCTGGGCACCGCAGCGGATCAACTTCGCGCTGTTGACGATTGCCGCAATGGAAGCGGAGGCGGTCAGCGCGGTCGGCTTCTACCGCAGCGCGAAGGACGGCCGGTTTGGCGACGAGCAGGCGCGGCTGCTGGCGACGGTGGCGCCGCATGTCCGGCGGGCGGTGGCGCTGACCCTGCAGTTCGCGCGCATTCAGATGCAACGCGACAGCGCGGTCGAGGTGCTGGATCGTTGCGATCACGGCGTCCTGCTGGTCGACGGGCAGGCGCGCGTGCTGTTCGCCACCGCCGCCGCCGAAGCGATCTTGAGCGACGCCACGGCGTTGCGCACGAGCGACGGGCGGCTTGCCGCCCGCCAGGCCTGCGATACCGTGGCGCTGCGGGCGATGATCGCCGGCGGCGCACGGGGAGCTGGCGGGCTCG
>Ga0070731_10000628_pt1 | contig 44078 bp, 25 predicted proteins | sample Coa_R1_2_FD_66448 | JGI IMG/M metagenome (GOLD analysis project Ga0070731, IMG submission 66448) | Surface soil microbial communities from Centralia Pennsylvania, which are recovering from an underground coalmine fire - Coalmine... | ecosystem: Environmental > Terrestrial > Soil > Unclassified ...
CTGAGCGTCGGCACGACTCCGACGTCTCACCGCATACAGGCAAACGGCGGAATCACCGAGATCCGACCTGGTAACTACGTCTTCTACGACGCGACCCAGGTTGCGCTCGGCCTCGTTCCGCTGGAACGGTGCGCGCTCTCCGTCCTCGCGACGGTCGTGTCGCGCCCGACGCCGGACCGAATCATCCTCGACGCAGGCTCGAAGGCGATCGCGGCCGAGCGGCTGACGCCACGTGCGCCCGGCTTCGCCCTGGTCCGCGGACTGCCCGGCCTGCACGTGGAGCGCCTCTACGAGGAGCAGGCGATCGTGCGCGGAGACTCCGACCTCAACGTGGGGGATCGGGTGCAGGTTGTCCCGAATCACGCCTGCGCCGCGGTGAACCTGCACGACGAGCTGCTCGTCGTCGAGCATGCTGAAGTCCTCGACGTCTGGCCCGTCGACGCGCGAGGCTGGCGGACGGAGCGCGTGCGCGTATGAGCGTCCGCCGCGTCCCCGAGCCCACCTTCCCGACCTTCTCGCGCGAGGAGATTCGTACGCGCGCCGAGCACACGCTCGGCGCGCTCGAAGCCGACGTACTCCTCCTGACCGGGCGCGAGAACGTCGTCTACTTCACCGGCCTGTCGAGCTGTGCCTGGGTGCAGAAAGGCGTCGTGCCGGCGGTCGTGCTGTTCGATGGTCGCAGCGGCGAGACGACGATGGTGCTGCCCGACTTCTGGCTCGGAACGGCCGAGAAGACGACCTGGGTCGACGACTTCGTGCTGCACCGGAACAGCCATTCGCAGCCGGACGACTTCCCGAATCTCGTCGCGGCCGTGGTTCGCGACCGCTGGGGTGACGAGGCGACGATCGGCTACGAGGCGGGTACCGAGATGCTGCTGGGGATGCCGCTCCGCCAGTGGGAGCGGCTCCGGTCGCAGCTCCGCGCGACGTGGGTCGACGCCGGTGATGCGATCTGGGCGTCGCGGATGATCAAGTCGGCAGCCGAGATCGAGCGCCTGCGGCGCTCGGGCCAGGCCACCAACCGGGCGCAGGAACGGCTGCGCGAGCATGCCCGGCCGGGCATGAGCGAGCTCGAGCTCGGCTGGTACCTGCGACAGGAGCTGCTGCAGTCCGACGCGAGCGAGCAGGACCGGATCTTCCTGAACATGCGGGCGGGCACCGAGCGCTACAGCATGACCGACACCTTTCCGAAGGATCGTGCGCTCCGGGAAGGCGACCTGCTGATCTGCGACGCGGGCATCTTCGTCGAGGGGTATGCGGGCGACACGGCGCGCACGATGGCGGTCGGCGAGCCGAGCGAGCGCCACGCGGCGGTGTACGCACACGCTCTGGAGGCGCAGCGGCAGGCGCTGGCGACGGTCCGGGACGGGACGCCCGCACACGCGGTCTACGACGCGGTCCGTCGCGTCTACGACGACGCGGGCCTGCCCGTGCACATCGACATGGTCGGGCACGGCATCGGGCTCGATCTGCATGAGCCGCCGATGCTCTCGCCCGACAACGGCGCGCCCCTTCGGGAGAACATGGTCATCTGCGTCGAGCCGTGGGTGACGCTTCCGAACGACGAAGGCGTGCTCACGATCGAGGACACCTTTCTGGTCACCGGTGACGGCTACGAGCGGCTGACCCTGCCGAATGCAGACCCGCTGTGGCGGATTTCCGTCAACTCACCTACGAATGGAGGACGCAGCTCATGAAACTGCTGTACTTGGCGGCGGTTGCGCTCGCGGCGGCGACGGTCGTCGGCGGTGCCACGGCTGGAAACAGAGCGGCCACCTTGCCGCTCGTCCATGCGGGCCAGCTGACGATCGCCACCTACGGCACCGGCTTCCCGACCGTCGTCATCAACAAGGACGGCACGATCGGCGGGACGAGCGGTGCATGGTTCAACGCGTTCGCGAAGGAGAACGGTCTGAAGATCAAGCTGTTCCAGACGACGTTCACCTCGGCGATCCTGGCCGTCCAGCAGGGCAAGGCGGATGTGACGATGGACATCTACTACACACCCGAGCGGGCGAAGGCGCTCTACTACAGCTATCCGTTCAGCGTCGAGGGGCTCCAGGTGTTCACGAAGAAGAACCTCAGCTACACAGGTCCGGCCAGCCTGAAGGGCAAGAAGGTCGGCGCTGTGAGCGGGGTCGTCTGGACGCCGACGCTGAAGAAGTACTTCGGCTCGAACCTGCTCGAGTTTCCGTCGCAGGCGCAGGCCGGCACGGCGTTCCTGAACGGCCAGGTCGACGCGTACTTCGAGGCGGACGCGCAGTACTTCACGCCGCCGATCAACAAGTCGGCGAACGTCGTTCCGCACAACATCTCGCCCGGCCAGTACGGCGTCCCGGCCGGCGACGTGCGGGGGTACGGCTACAACATCGTCAGCTGCAAGGCGAAGGCGCTCGCGACCGCGCTGAACGCGACGCTGACGAAGCTCGAGACGAGCGGGCAATGGGCGCAGGTTCTCAAGGCCGCGGGCGCGCCCCCGGGCACCCTCGCTGCGGAGGTTCCGCCGCGCCAGATGCCGAAGCAGGGCTGCTGAGCGGCACGTGAGTGACGCGCGGACGGTCGAGGCCGGGTCGCCGGGGATGTCGGTGACCCGGCCTGGCGCCGCGCTGCTCGAGGTGCAGGGGCTCGAGAAGGCGTTCGGACCGACGCGCGTGCTCGAGGGCATCGATTTCCACCTTGCCGAGGGCGAGAAGGTCTGCGTCGTCGGGCCGAGCGGATCCGGCAAGACGACGCTGATCCGCTGCTTCAACCTGCTGATCGAGCCGACGCGGGGCAAGCTTTTCTTCCGCGGCGACCTCGTCGGCGACTGGCCGGAGCGGCCGGCGACGATCAACCTGCGCCAGTACCGGCGCCGGATCGGGATGGTCTTCCAGCACTTCGAGCTGTTCCCGCACCTGACGGCGATCGACAACATCACGCTCGCACCGCGGCGCATCCTGGGCCGGAGCCGCGCCGAGGCGCGGGCGACGGCCGAGGAGCTCCTGCAGCGAATCGGGCTCGCTCACGTCGCCAAGGCGCATCCCCACCGGCTCTCAGGCGGGCAGAAGCAGCGGATCGCGATCGCGCGCGCGCTCGCGATGAGCCCGGAGCTGATCCTGTTCGACGAGCCGACCTCGGCGCTCGACCCCGAGATGGTCGGCGAGGTGCTGCGCCTGATGGCGGACCTCGCTCGCGAGGGGACGACCATGGTGATCGTCACCCACGAGCTCGGGTTCGCGCGCCAGGTCGCCGACCGGCTCGTCGTGATGGAGGCCGGCCGGATCGTCGAGCAGGGGCCGACGGCGAAGATGTTCGAAGCGCCGGAGCTGCAACGGACGCGCGAGATCCTGCAGCTGGAGGCGAGCTGGGGATATCAGCTCTAGATGCAGTCGTCCTGGCTGCACATCCTCTGGATCGGGCTCGAGGTGACGCTGCGGCTGTCGCTCTACACGATCGTCTTCAGCATCGTCGTCGCGGCCGCGTTCGCCGTCGCGTCGATCAGCCAGCGGCGGCTGGTGCGGTGGACCGTTCGCTTCGTCGTCGACCTGCTCCGGAGCATCCCGATCCTGGCGCTCCTGATCTTCGTCTACTACGGGCTCGGCAAGTACATCGCGAGCTGGAACATCGACCCGTTCTGGATGGCCGTCGGAGCGCTCACGCTCGGCGAGGCCGCGTTCCTGTCGGAGGTCTTCCGTGCCGGGCTCGAGGCGGTCCCGCGCGCGCAGTGGGAGGCGGCGACCAGCCTCGGCTTCCGACGCAGCTCCGCCCTGGGACGCATCATCGCGCCGCAAGCCGTCCTGCCGTCGATCCCCGGCGTCGTCAACATGAGCATCTTCACCTTCAAGGACAGCTCCCTCGCCTCGGTGATCGCGGTGCCGGAGGTGACGCAGGTGGCGAACCAGCTCGTCTCGGAGACGTTCAAGCCGCTCCAGGTCTACCTCCTGCTCGCGGGGTTCTACCTCGTCGTCATCCTGCCCTTCACCGCGCTCGCCGGCGTTGCGGAGCGGGCCGTGACGCGGTACTACGGCCTGCGCGTCGACAAGACGAGCGTCGCCCGGAACTGATGACGACGGGCGAGATCACGAGCGACCTCCTGCGCGGCAGCATCGCGACGCTGGAGATCGCAGGCGGTGCGTGGGCCGTGTCGGCGACGGTTGGTCTGGCCTTCGCGATGGTGCGCGATGTCGGCGTGCTGCCGATCCGGCTTGCGACGGTCGCAGTGACTGCCGTTCTCCGCTCGACGCCCCAGTTGATCCTGCTCTACCTCGTGTTCTTCGGGCTGCCCTCGATCGGCGTCAACGTCGGCGGCCTGACCGCGGCGATCGTCGTGCTCGGCGTCGCCGACGCGTCCTTCAATGCCGAGTACTACCGCGCCAGTCTGCTCACTGTGGCCCCGATGCAGCGCGACGCAGGGATGAGCCTCGGCTTCTCGCGGCTCGGAACGCTCGGCTTCGTCGTGCTGCCGCAGGCGATGCTCTATATGGTCGCGCCGCTCTTGAACTCGTTCCTCTCGCTGCTGAAGACCGCAACGCTTGCGTCCGCGATCGGCGTGCCGGAGATCCTGTACCGCGGCCAGAACGACATTCAGCTCACCGGGCGCGTCGTTGCCGTGATCGTCGTCGTGATCGCTCTCTATGCCGTCGCTTGCATGCCTCTGATCCGACTGATCTCGCTCGTCGAGCGCCGTGCGCGCGAGCGTCTGTACACGTGAAAGGAGCCGTCTTGAGCACAGCCGTGAAAGCACCCGTCCGCCGCGTCGCCGAACCGAACTACCCGAACTTCCCGAAGGCGGAGATCGACGAGCGCTGCCGCCGCGTTCGTGCCGCGATGGAGCGGGACGGGATCGACCTGCTGCTTCTGACCGGGCGAGAGAACGTCGTCTACTTCAGCGGCCTTTCCAGCATGGCCTGGGTGCAAAAAGGCGTCGTTCCGGCCGTGGTGGTAATCGCCGTCGACGCGGACGAGCCGACGATGGTGCTGCCCGACTTCTGGCTCGGCACGGCCGAGAAGACGACGTGGCTCGACGACTTCGTCCTCCATCGCGCGAGCCACTCGGACCCCGACGACTTCGCAAATTTGGTCGCCCAGGTCGTCCGCGACCGTGGTTACGGCAGCCGGCGGATCGGCTTCGAGGCCGGGCACGAGATGCTGATCGGGATGCCGATCGGCCAGTGGGAGGCGCTTCGCGGCGCGCTCTCCGGCGCGACCTGGGTGAACGCGGGCGAGACGATCTGGGACGTGCGCATGGTCAAGTCGGAAGCCGAGATCGAGCGATTGCGCCGAGCTGCCGTCGCGACGAATACGGCGCAGGAGAAGCTGCGCGACCACCTTCGGGTCGGCATGAGCGAGCTCGAGGCGGGGGCGTTCCTGCGGCGCGAGATGATCCAGGACGACGCCGGCGAGGAGGACCGGCTCTTTCTCAACTTCCGCGCGGGGCAGGATCGTTACTCGATGACGGACACGTATCCGAAGGACCGCCCGATCGCGCGTGGCGACCTGCTTGTCGTCGATGCCGGCATCGTCCTCGACAACTACGCGAGCGACACCGCGCGCGTGATCGCGATCGGCGAGCCGTCGGAGCTGCACGCATCCGTCTACGAGACGGTCGTCGAGGCACGACGGCGCGCGCTCGAGCTGCTCGAGCCGGGCATCGCTGCCTCCGATCTCTATCGGGCCGTCCGCGGCGCATTCGACGATGCCGGTCTGCCGGCGCATATCGACATGGTCGGGCACGGAATCGGCCTCGACGTCCACGAGCCGCCGATGCTGTCGCCGATCAACGACACGCCGATCGAGGAGAACATGGTCCTCTGCATCGAGCCGTGGGTGACGCTCCCGAACGACCAGGGGGTGCTCGTGATCGAAGACACGTTCGCGGTGCGGCCGGGCGGTTACGAGGAGCTGACGCTCCCGCATGCGACGGAGTTCTGGGTCGCCGCCCGATGACCATGCGGGTGGGCATCGTTCCGGCACACGGGCCGGCGCATCTCGCAGACGCGATCGAGCACGTCCGCCTCGCGCGCGAGTACGGCTTCGACGCCGTCTGGATCGAGGAGCACCACGATGCCGGGCCGTACTGGCCGACCCCGCTCCTCGCGGTCGCGGCGCTCGCGCCGCATCTCGGCGAGCTCGCGATCGGCACGGCGATCCTCGTCCTGCCGTTGCACGACCCGGTGCACGTCGCCGAGCAGGCGGCCATCCTCGACCGGCTGACCGGCGGTCGGCTGGTGCTCGGCTTCGGGCTCGGGGACGACGCGGCCGAGTTCGCGCTCTTCCGCGTGCCGGCGAGGCAGCGCGGCGCTCGGGCCGAGGAGCAGCTCGCGATCGTGCGTGGGTTGTGGTTGGGCGAGCGGTTCACGTTCCGCGGCCGCTTCTACGAGCTCGACGACGTGCGGCTTCGCACGCCGCCGCTCCGCGCCGGCGGACCCTCCGTCTGGATCGGCGGCTGGGGGCCAAAGCAGCTCGAGCGAGCGGCGCGGCTCGGCGACGCGTGGTTCCCCGGACCGGTCGGCACGTTCACCGAGATCCGGGAGCGGCAAGCGGTCTACGACGAGCACGTCCGGACGTATGGGGAAGACCCCCTCGCAAGACCGCGCCCGCTGATTCGGGACGTCATCGTCGCCGAGACGGATGAAGCAGCGTGGGAGCTCGCGTCCCGCAGCGTGCTGGAGGCGTACCGCGCTACGTACGTGGAGAGCGACCACGTGCTCGTCGGCCGTGAGACGAGCGGCCGCACGCTCGTGGGCGACCGCGACCTCGCCGCCGACCGGCTGATAGTCGGCGACCCGGACACGGTGACCGAACAACTCGCGGCCATGGTCGGCGAGTTGCGTTGCACCGACCTCGTCATCCGTTTGAAGTTGCCCGGGCTCGAGCCCGCACAGATGACCGGCATGCTGCACCTGCTCGGCAGGCGGGTCGTGCCGGAGCTGCGCCGATGACGAGCCTGGCGATCTACGAGCCAAGCAGCTTCGTGCCGCCGGTGCAGGCGCCGACCTCGCGTCGCCTGCTCGCCGCAGCGCACGTCGTTGCGGATCCGGCTTCGGGAGGAGCCGGTGCGCCGGACCGCATCGACCTCGAAGCAACGCTCGCGATCCGCCGGCAGCTCTGGTCGTGGGGGCTCGGTGTCGCCGAGGCGATGGACACCGCACAGCGGGGCATGGGCCTCTCGTGGGCCGAGGCGTGCGAGCTCGTACCGCATACGATCGCCGAGTCGCGCGCCTGTGGCGGCGATCTCGTCGTCGGCGCTCAAACGGACCAGCTCGAGCCGGGCGCGGCGCGCTCGCTCCGCGAGGTCGAGGCCGCCTATGAGGACCAGGTCGGCTTCGTCGAGGGACACGGTGGCCGGGTCTGCCTGATGGCGAGCCGCGAGCTCGCCCGGATCGCGCGCGGGCCGGACGACTACCTGAGCGTCTATCGAACCGTGCTCTCGCAGGTTCGCGAGCCCGTGATCATCCACTGGCTGGGCGAGGTCTTCGACCCGGCACTCACCGGCTACTGGGGCTACCCCGACCTCGACGCGGCGGCCGAGGTGCTGCTGACCGTGGTCGAAGGGAACGCGGGTCGTATCGACGGGATCAAGCTCTCGCTGCTCGACCAGCGGAGGGAGCTCGTCTTGCGGGAACGCCTACCCGATGGCGTTCGGCTCTACACCGGTGACGACTTCGACTACCCGCGCCTCATCCGCGGTGACGGGGAGCGGCACAGCCACGCGCTCCTCGGTGTGCTGGACGCAATCGCGCCTGCGGCCGCGACCGCCCTCGCCGCGCTCGATGCCGGTGATGGAGACGAGTTCGAGAGGGTGCTCGAGCCGACGCTGCCGCTGGCGCGGAAGATCTTCGAGACGCCGACGTACAACTACAAGGTCGGCGTGACGCTGGTCGCGTTCCTGAACGGGCTCCAGCCGCACTTCCGCCTGCTAGGCGGGCTCGAGAGTGCGCGCTCGATCTCTCACCTCCGCGAGGTCTACTGCGGTGCGGGTGAGGCCGGCCTACTCGTCGACCCGGAGCTCGCTGCGGCGCGCATGCGCCACCTGCTCGCCCTGGCGGGCGTCGATCGGTAGCACTCGCGCCCGGAATCGTATCCAGGGCCGCCGGCAGCCCCTCGTCATTCGTCTAGGTCGAACCACGCCTGACGAATATTGACCTGGCAACGGTGAGGGCGCCACACTCGATGGGAAAGGGGCAGTCCCGAATGTTGCGACTGCAGATGGGTCCAGAGTTTGCGGCTTGTCGCGTGCCGGACGTGTTGGTTCGTCCTCAGCGCTGGGTCGGAATCGTACGAGCCGACGAGGGCTTCGGTCGGAGAGGTGAGTTTTGACGAACTGGATACGCCAGTGGATAAACCGAACTCCAAGGGGGTTTTCGATTGCGGCCCGGCCGGCGGCGGCCGCGGGCCCGGTGTCCCTCGTGTCTCCGCGCGTCCACGGCCCGCCGGGGGCCTGATTGGAGTGCGACGTGGGCCCTGAACTCGACTTCGATTGGATCGTTCTCTCGCCGGCAGGCACGCCGGACCCGAGCTTGTCGATCGCAGCCAGCCGTGCAGGCGCGATCGGCGTCGTCAACCTCGAGTTCGCGACCGACGTCGACGCGGGCCTGGCGGCGCTGTCCAAGCTCGCCGCGCTCGGGCGCGGGCGTTGCGGTGCACTCGTGGCGGGCGGCTCCGACCTCCTGGACGCGATCCTCGGCGCGTGCATCGACGGCGTCGGGACCCTCATCCTCGCGGCACCCGAGCGCTCGGAGCTGAACACCCTCGTCGAGGCGATCCACGCGGCGGGCTGCCGCGCGCTCCTCATCGCCACGAGCCTCGAGGAAGGGCTCGCGGGCGAGGCCGCCGGCGCCGACGGGATCGTCGCGAAGGGTCTCGAGGCCGGCGGCTGGGTCGGGGCCGACAGCACCTTCATCCTCCTCCAACAGTGCGCCGGCAAGCTCGGCGTGCCGGCCTGGGCCTACGGAGGAGTCGGGCTCCACACGGCGGCCGCGCTCTTCGTCGCCGGCGCCGCGGGCGGTGTCCTCGACAGCCAGCTGCTCCTCGCGCGCGAGACGCCGCTCCCCGATCCGGTCAGGACCGAGATTCGGGCCATGGACGGCAGCGAGACGGTCTGCCTCGGCTCGGAGCTCGGGGCGCAGCTCAGAGTCTTCTCCCGTCCGAATCTCGAGCCGCTCGCCGGGCTGCAGCGGGTCGAGCGGTCGCTCGAGGTCGCGCCTACGCCTGCCGACGAGCGACGGGCCGCGTGGCGCGCCGAGGCTCGTTCGCGCGTCGACTGGTCCGACCTCGCGCGCGGCGTTCTCGCCGTCGGTCAGGACGCGGCCTTCGCGGCCGACCTCGCAGACCGGTTCGCCACCGTCGGCGGCATCATCGCGGGGCTCGACAACGCGATCGCGGAGCAGTGCCGGGCCGTCCGGCTGCACAACCCGCTCGGCGAAGGCTCGGCGCTCGCGCGCTTCCACGGCACGCGCTACCCGATCGCGCAGGGCCCGATGACGCGGGTGAGCGACCGGGCCGAGTTCGCTGCCGCCGTCGCGGAGGCCGGGGCGCTTCCGTTCCTCGCGCTGGCGCTGATGCGGGGACCCGATGCGGCGGCGCTGCTCGAGCAGACGACGAAGCTCCTCGGCGATCGCCCCTGGGGCGCCGGCATCCTCGGGTTCGTCCCGGCTGAGTTGCGCGAAGAGCAGCTCGCGGCGATCCATGCCACCCGCCCGCCGTTCGCCGTCATCGCGGGCGGGCGGCCGGACCAGGCGCAGGCGCTAGAAGCGGTCGGGATCAAGACGTATCTCCACGTTCCGTCGCCGGGGCTGCTGCACCTCTACGCCAAAGACGGCGCGCGCAGGTTCGTGTTCGAAGGGCGCGAGTGCGGCGGCCATGTCGGCCCCCGCTCGAGCTTCGTGCTCTGGGACACGATGGTCCGCGCGCTCCTACGCGAGGTCGCCGCCGGCGCGGACGCCCGCGGGTTCCAGGTGCTACTCGCAGGCGGCATCCACGACGGCCTCTCTGCCGCAGTTGCGGCGACGGTCGCCGCCCCGCTGAGCGAGCGAGGCGTGCAGGTCGGCGTCCTGATGGGCACCGCGTACCTCTTCAGCGAGGAAGCCGTCGAGACGGGCGCGATCACGGCCACGTTCCAGGAAGCGGCGCTCGCCGGCGGGCAAACGGTCCTCCTGGAGACGGGGCCGGGCCACGCGACCCGCTGCCTGGCATCCCCGTTCGCGGAGGAGTTTCGCGACGAGAAGCTGCGGTTGCGCGGCAGCGACCTCGCCGGCGAGGAGGTTCGCAACCGCCTCGAGGCCCTCAACCTCGGCCGGCTGCGGATCGCCTCGAGAGGGATGGACCGCCACCCCGAGTTCGGAAAGGACCCGGCCGCGCCGAAGCTCGTCTCGCTCGACGCCGACGACCAGTGGGCACGCGGCATGTTCATGATCGGCCAGGCCGCGGCGCTGCGCGATCGGGTGTGCACGCTCGCCGAGCTGCATCGCGAGGTGTCCGCCGGCGGCGCCGAGCTGATCGACTCGCTGTCCGTCCCCGAGCCGGCCGACGAACCGGCGCTGCCCCCCGCCGACGTCGCGATCGTCGGGATCGGCTGCATCCTCCCCGGCGCCGGCGACCTGCGGAGCTTCTGGTCGAACATCCTGAACAAGGTTGACTCGGTCACCGAGATCCCCGCGAGCCGCTGGGACTGGCGGGAGTACTTCGACCCGGACCGGAACGCGCGCGACAAGGTCTACTCGCGCTGGGGGGGATTCATCGACCCGGTCCTCTTCGACCCGGTCGCGTTCGGGATGCCTCCGAACTCGCTGCGCTCGATCGAGCCGTTCCAGCTGCTCGGTCTCCTCGTCGCCGAGGCCGCTCTGCGCGACGCCGGCTACGCGGAGCGCCCGTTCGCCCGTGAGCGAACGTCCGTGATCTTCGGCGCGGGTGGAGGCGGCGCCGACCTCGCCGTCGGATACACCGTCCGGTCGAGCCTGCCGAAGCTCTTCGGCTCTCGCAGCGCCGAGTTGACCGAGGCGTTCGGCGACACGCTTCCGGAGTGGACAGAGGACTCGTTCGCGGGGCTCCTCATGAACGTCGCCGCGGGACGGATCGCGAACCGGCTCGATCTCGGCGGCACGAACTACACCGTCGACGCCGCGTGTGCGTCGTCGCTGGCGGCGGTCGGGCTGGCGGTTCACGAGCTGCAGGCGGGGACGAGCGACATGGCCGTCGTGGGCGGAGTGGACGCGATCCAGAATCCGTTCGCCTACCTCTGCTTCTGCAAGACGCAGGCCCTCTCACCGAACGGGCGCTGTCGTCCGTTCGACGCCGAGGCCGACGGCATCGCGATCAGCGAGGGCTTCGCGGCGCTCGTCCTCAAGCGCCTCGCGGATGCCGAGCGCGACGGCGACAGGATCTACGCCGTCATCCGCGGTGTCGGCGCGGCGAGCGACGGCCGCGACCGAAGCCTCACTGCGCCGCGACCGGAGGGACAGATGCGATCCCTCCGCCGCGCCTACGCACACGCCGGTATCTCGCCTGCGACGGTCGAGCTCGTCGAGGCGCACGGGACCGGCACGGTTGCGGGCGACCGCGCGGAGGTCGAGGCGCTCACGACGGTGTATGCGGATGCCGGCGCACCGCGCCAGGGCGCCGCGCTCGGCTCCGTCAAGTCGCTGATCGGTCACACCAAGGCGACCGCAGGCGTCGCAGGCCTGATCAAGACCGCCCTCGCGCTCCATCACCGCGTGCTTCCGCCGACGATCGGCGTCACCGCCCCGAATCCCAAAGCCGACTTCCCCGCATCTCCCTTCTACGTCAACACCGAGGCGCGACCCTGGATCCACGGGCGTCAGGGCCACCCGCGGCGGGCAGGCGTCAGCGCCTTCGGGTTCGGCGGCACCGACTTCCACGTCGTGCTGGAGGAGTACACGGGGCGGTTTCTGCCCGACGGCGAGCCGGCGCTCGATCCGTGGCCGGCGGAGCTCTTCCTCTGGCACGGCGAGTCGGCTCGGGCGATCCTCGAGGCAATCGACTCGCTGACGGGCGAGCTGGCGCGCGGCGCCGCGCCGGCGCTCGCCGACCTCGCCTACACGCTGGCGCTGAACGCCGCCGCCGCGGGCGGTGAAGCCAGGCTTGCGATCGTGGCCGACTCGCTCGCCGACCTAACGGAGAAGCTACGTACCGCGCGCGGCATCGTCGCCGGCGGCGTCGACCACGAGCACATCCCGCTCGGGATCCACTACGCGGACCGGCCGCTCGCACCCGACGGGAAGGTCGCGTTCCTCTTTCCGGGCCAGGGCTCGCAGTTCGTGAACATGGCGCGCGAGCTCGCGGTCGTCTTCCCGGAAGTGCGCGAGTGCTTCGAGCGCAGCGACCGCGTCCTCGCCGGCTGTCACGAGCAGCCGCTCTCGAGCTACGTGTTCCCGCCGCCGGTCTTCAGCGCCGATGACGAGAAGCGGCTCGAAGCCGCGCTCACCGACACCCACGTCGCCCAGCCCGCGCTCGGGGCGACCGATCTCGCGCTCTCGGAGCTCCTCCGGTCGTTCGGCGTCGAGCCGCAGCTCGCCGCGGGTCATAGCTACGGCGAGTTCGTCGCCCTCGCCGCCGCGGGAAGCCTGGACGAGGAGAACCTGCTGCGGCTGTCGGAGGCGCGCGGGCGGTTCATCAGCGAGGGCGCGGGTGACGAGCGCGGGACGATGGCCGCGATCGAGGCGCCGCCGGACGCGCTCGCTCCGCTGCTCGGCGATCCGGAGCTCGTGATCGCGAACGTGAACGGGCCCGAGCAGACGGTGCTTTCCGGCAGCAGCGCAGCGGTCGAGCGCGCGATCGCCTGGTGCAACGAGCACGAGCTTCGCGCCCGCCCGCTGACGGTCTCCTGCGCGTTCCACTCCACGTACGTCGAGCCTGCGCAGCGGCGGCTTGCCGAGCTTCTCGGTCAGACGCCGATCGCGAAGCCCCGCATCCCTGTCTTCTCGAACACGACCGCCGCCCCGTATCCCGACGATCCCGCCGCGATCGCCGAGATCCTGGGCGAGCACCTGATCCGGCCCGTCGAGTTCGTGCGCGAGATCGACGCGATGTACGACGCCGGCGCCCGGGTGTTCGTCGAGGTCGGCCCGCGGGCCGTCCTGACCGGCCTCGTCGGCCGGATCCTCGGCCGGCGTCGTCACCTTGCCGTACCCATCGACCAGCCGGGCCGCTCCGGCCTCGTTCAGCTGCTCCACTGCCTCGGCGCGCTCGCCGTAGAAGGCGTGCCGGTCGAGACGGAGCGGCTGTTCCGCGGGCGCGCCGTCAACCGTCTGAACCTCGCCGGGCTGGAGCCTGTGGAGCGATCGAGCAAGACGTCGCCTGCAGCCTGGCTCGTCGACGGCGGACGTGCGTGGCCGGCAAACACCCTCCCGACAACCCCACGACGACTGGATGGCGTGAACATGAACAGCGAGAAACAAGCGGGGCCGCCCGGCGAGCCGGCGCCTGTGCAGCCCGCTCCCGTCGCGGCCCTCGGCCCGCGGCCGGCTCGCGACGGCGAGCGGCTGGGCGACGTGATGAACCGGCACCTCAACCTCATGCAGCACTTCCTCGACCTGCACGCGAACGTCCTGCTCGCGTACCTCGGCCAGCCTCGCGGCGCAGACTCGTCGAACGGGTCGAACGCCGGCGCAGAGCTTGCCGCCGGCAATGGAAAGATCGAGTTGCTTCCGTCGCCGACCCTTCCGGTGACGTCCGAGCCGCTGCCGGTCGTCGAGACCGTCGCGGCACGGATCGTCGAGCCCGAGCCGGCGCCGCCCGAGCCGCAGGTCGCGGTTGCCCCGAAAGCGGAGCCTGCATCGAACGGCGGCGGGGGCGGTGAGGACCTGAGCGAGCGGCTGCTCGCGATCGTCAGCGAGCGCACCGGCTACCCGCGCGAGATGCTCGAGCTCGACGCCGACCTCGAGGCGGATCTCGGCATCGACTCGATCAAGCGGGTGGAGATCGTCGGGACGATGGTGCAGACGCTCTCGCTCAACGGCGGCACGCCCGACGTCGAGGAGATCACCTCCAGCCGGACGCTCCGGCAGGCGATCACGGCGCTGGAGGCCTTGACGAAACCCACCCGGACGGTCGCGGCAGCCGGAGCGCCACGCGCGCTCTCGGAGGACGAGCCGTCCCCTTTTGAAGGTGCGCGCGCCGACACGCGGGACTCGGCGCGCGCACGGATCGAGCGATACGTCCTGCAGGCTGTGGCCGCGCCGCCTGCCCCGCGCAAAGGCCGGCTCGCACGCGACGGCGTCGTGGTCGTCGTCGACGACTTGGGCGGCGTCGGCGAGCGGCTCGTCGAGCGGCTGCGTGCGCGCGGCGACGGGGCCGTTCGAATCGTCCCCGGGCGGGCGGCCGGATCGGATCTCGGCTTCCGCGGCGAGCTTGCCAACCAGGAGGTCGTCGACCGGCTGCTGGACGAGCTCTGTGAGCGTCACGGCCGCGTCAAGGGACTCGTCTACCTGACTCCCCTCGACCCTGAGGCAGGGAAGGCGGAGCTCGGAGCCGGACCGGACCGGGAGCTCGTGGGGCTGTTCCTCCTCGCCCGCGGTCTCCGCACGAAGCTCGAGCGCGCGGCGGAAGACGGCGGCGCGGTCGTGCTCGGAGCGACCGCGATGGGCGGGGCGTTCGGCGCGGACGGCGACCTCGCCGGATCACGGACCGATCACGGCGCGATCGCGGGCTTTCTCAAGTCGCTCGCGCAGGAATGGCCGACCGTCCGCATCAAAGCCGTCGACCTCGCGCCGGCCTCGTCGGCGGATATGGCCGACGCGATCCTCACCGAGCTCGACGCAGCGGACGGGATCGTCGAGATCGGCTACAGCGGCGGACGGCGCACGAAGCTCGAGCTCGCGTACTCCGCTGCCGGCGCGCCCGCGGAGCCGCTCGTCACGGGCGACTCGGTCGTCCTGATCACGGGCGGGGCCAGGGGCATCACGGCCGAGGTCGCGCTCGCGCTCGCAAACGAGCACCAGCCGACCCTCGTCCTGATCGGGCGAACCCCGCTCGGCGACGAGGAAGGTCCGCAGACAGCGGACCTCACCGATCCCCGCGCGCTCAGGCAGGCGATCATCGACCGCCTCCAGGCCGAGGGCTCGGCCGTAAGCCCGGCCGGAGTCGAAGCGGAATACCGAGCGCTGACGAGCGCGCGCGAGGTGCGCGCGAACCTCGCGCGGTTGCGCGCGACCGGCGCGCGCGTCGAATACCTGACCTGCGACGTGCGCGACGCCGCGGCGTTCGCCGCCTCGATCGACCGCGTCTACGAAGCCCACGGTCGCATCGACGGGGTCGTCCACGGGGCGGGGATCATCGAGGACAAGCTCGTCGGCGACAAGGAGCTCGCGTCCTTCGAGCGCGTGCTCGCGACGAAGGCGGGCGCCGCCAGGACGCTCGTCCACAAGCTCGACTCAGACACGCTGCGCTTCCTCGTCTTCTTCGGCTCGGTCTCGGCACGGTTCGGCAACCGCGGCCAGGCCGACTACGCCGCGGCCGGCGAGGTCCTGAACAAGCTCGCGCAGGATCTCGACCGGCGCTGGCCGGGTCGCGTCGTCACGATCAACTGGGGGCCATGGCGGAAGACCGGCATGGTCTCGCCCGAGCTCGAGCGCGAGTTCGCCCGCCGCGGGGTCGAGCTGATCCCCGTCGACGTCGGCTGCCGCCGCTTCCTCGACGAGCTCCAGCTTGGCCGCAAGGGCGAGCCGGAGGTCGTGGTCGGCGGCATGAGCGGCCTGGCCGGCCCGGACGACGGCGACGGCGCGAGACCCGTCGCCGAGGTGGAGCGCGACGTGCCTCCGCTCCTCACCGTCAACAGCTCGGTCAGCCGGACGAGCGAGGGCGGGATCGACGTCGTGCGGGTCCTCGATCTCGACGACGATCTGTACTTGAACGACCATTGCATCGACGGGCGCCCGGTCTTCCCGTTCGCCGGCGCGATGGAGCTCCTCGCGGAGACAGCGGCCCTCGCACACCCCGGACTGGAGTTCGCTGGCCTGCGGCAGATCCGAGTCCTGCAGGGGATTACCGTGGACGGTCTCGGCTACCGGGTCCGGGTCACCGCCAGGCCCGACCCCGACGCGGGCGCGAACGGGCCCGGGCGGTCGCTCGAGGTGACGATCAAGGCGCACGACACCGATCGTCCGCACTATCGCGCCGTCGTCGAGCTGCGTCCCGATCACGCGGCAACGGAGCTGCCGGAGGCTGCCGAGCTTCCCGACCTCGCTCCCTTCCCGATGAGCGTTGCGGACGCGTACCGCGACCTCCTCTTCCACGGTCCGCTCTTCCAGCGGATCGCCTCGATCGACGGGATGGACGAGCGCGGCGCGAGCTCCGTCGTGCTCCCGTCGTCACCGTCGGCCTGCCTGCGCGCCGCTCCCGCCTCCGCGTGGCTCGTCGACCCGGTGCTCGTCGACTGCGCGCTGCAGCTGCAGGTGATCTGGGCGCGGCTCCACTGGGGCGTGACGCTCCTGCCCGGCGCGATCGGGAGCTTCGCGTGCGCCCCGCCCAACGGCCACCCCGAGCACGAGCTCCGGCTCGAGCTTCGCATCCGGCCCGAGAGCTCGCCGCCCCTCTGCCACTGCGACCACTACTTCTACGCCCCCGACGGCCGGCTCGTCGCAGTGATGACGAACGTCCAGGGGGTCGGCAGCAAGGCGCTCAACCGACTCGCAGGTGTGACGAGCTGATGGACTCGCGACACGCCGGCGTCGCGATCATCGGCATGTCGTGTCTCTTTCCGGGCGCGCCGAACGTCGACGCGTACTGGCAGAACATCCTGCACAAGGTCGACGCCGTCACCGATCCGCCGCCGGAGGCCTGGGACGTCGACGTCTACTACGACTCCGAGTTCGGCGACAGGGACAAGTCCTACGTCAAGCGGGGCGGGTATCTCGGTGCGCTGACCTCGTTCGACCCGCTCGCCTACGGGATCCCGCCGGTGGCGGTCGGCGGCGAGCCCGACCAGTGGCTGGCGCTCAAGCTCGCCCACGACGCGCTCGCCGACGCCGGCTGCACCGACTTGCCGCCGGAGGTGCGCGCGAAGACCGGAATCGTGCTCGGCAAGGGGACGTACCTCAACGGGGGCAACGCGATCGCCGTGCAGCGCGGCCTCGTCGTCAGCCAGACGCTGGCGCTGCTGAAGCAGCTCCGGCCCGACTACTCCGACGAAGAGCTCGAACAGCTGCGCGAGGAGATGAAGCGGTCGCTGCCGTCGATGGGCGCGGAGACCGTTCCGGGGCTGATCCCGAACATCATCGTCGGCCGCATCGCGAACCGCCTCGACCTGATGGGGCCGAGCTACACCATCGACGCGGCCTGCGCGTCGTCGCTCGTCGCGATCCAGCTCGCGATGCGCGACCTGCTCGACGGCACCAGCGACCTCGTGCTCGCCGGGGGCTCGCAGGTCTGGATGCCTGTGCCGACGCTGAACGTCTTCTGCCAGCTCGGAGCGCTGTCGCGGAGCGAGCGCATCCGGCCGTTCGACAAGGACGCCGACGGCACCCTGCTCGGCGAGGGAATCGGCATCGTCGTGCTCAAGCGCACCGAAGACGCTCTGCGCGACGGCAACCGGGTCTATGCCGTGATCAAGGGCGTCGGCGTCGCGAGCGACGGCCGTGGCATGAGCGTCATGGCACCGCGCGTCGAGGGTCAGGAGCTCGCGCTGCGCAGCGCCTACGAGGTTGCCGGCGTCTCGCCCGCCACGATCGGGCTGATCGAGGCGCACGGCACCGGGACGCCTGTCGGCGACGTGGTCGAGGTGCAGTCGCTGACACGTGTCTTCGGCGAGCGTGACGGCGAGCTACCCCGCTGCGCCCTCGGCACCGTGAAGTCGATGATCAGCCACACGATCCCGGCCTCGGGAGTGGCGGGGATCATCAAGCTCGCTCTGGCTCTCCACCACCGCGTGCTCCCGCCGACGCTCAACTGCGACGAGCCGAATCCGAAGCTCGAGCTCGAGAAGACGCCCTTCTACATGAACACCGAGACGCGTCCGTGGATTCACGGCGGTCCCGACCCCCGTCGCGCGGGGATCAACGCATTCGGCTTCGGGGGCATCAACGCCCACGCGGTGCTCGAGGAGGTGCCGGCCGTGCTGCCGCTCGCTCACCTGCCGCCGTGGGAGAGCGAGGTCTGCATCCTCTCGGGTGACTCGCCGGCCGCGCTCGTCGAGCAGGCGACACGCCTGCGGCAACGACTCGAGCTGGGATCGCCGGCCCTTTCCCTCACCGATCTCGCCTACACGCTGAACTGCGGCCCGAGACTCGAGACCGGCCTGCAGCTCGCGATCGTGGCCACGTCGCTCGACGATCTGCGGGCGAAGCTCGAGCGCGCCGTCGAGAGGCTCGAGCAGCCCGGCTGCCGGCGCATCAAGGAGATCTCGGGCATCTACTACGAGGCGGAGCCGCTCGGGCGCGAGGGAAAGGTCGTCTTCATGTTCCCCGGCGAAGGGGCGCAATACCCGAACATGCTCGCCGACCTCTGCCTCCACTTCCCCGAGGTGCGGGAGGCGTTCGACCGCGCCGACCGGAGCTTCGGCGATGAGCCCCGCGGTTACGTGACGAGCGACTGGGTCTTTCCGCGCCCGGCATTCTCCGAGGCCGAGCGCCGCGCGGCGGAGGAGCACCTGATGCAGATGGACATCGCCGTCGAGTCCGTGCTCACGGCGAACCACGCGATCTTCGAGCTCCTGCAACGGCTCTGCCTGCGACCCGATGCGTGCGTGGGGCACTCGACCGGCGAGTACGCCGCGGCGCGCGCCGCCGGCGTGCTCGTGGTCGACACGGACGAGCGGCTGACCGCGATCAGCCGCGGGATGCACCGTTGCTACACGCAGGCGGAGGAACGCGACGATCTCCCGCGCGCCGTCCTGCTCACCGTGGCGGCCGAGCGCGAGCGCGTCGACGCGATCGCGCGCGAGGCGGGCGGAGAGCTCTTCGTCGCGATGGACAACTGCCCGCACCAGGTCGTGCTCGTGGGCGAGCCCGCGGCCGTCGACCGGGCGCGCGAGCTTGCCGACCGCGACGGGCTGATCCACGGCGAGCTGCCCTACGACCGTGCCGTCCACACGCCGCTGTTCGGCGGGTACGCCGACGAGCTTCGCGACGTCTTCGCCGGCATGACGATCGGGGAGGCGTCGACGCCGCTGTACTCGTGCACGACCGAGTCGCGTTATCCGTCCGAGCCCGACGAGGTGCGTGAGCTCTTCGTCGAGCACTGGACCCGGCCCGTCGAGTTCACGCGGACGATCGAGGAGCTGTACGGGCAGGGTGCGCGGGTGTTCGTCGAGGTCGGGCCGCGTGGGAACCTGACGGGATTCATCGACGACATCCTCCGCGGCCGCCCGTACTGCGCGGTTCCGGCCGACCTACAACGACGCGCCGGGACCACTCAGTTGAACCACCTCGTGGCGATGCTCGCCGCGCACGGTGTCGACCTGGACGTCGCGTACCTGTACGCGCATCGCGACGCACGTCAGCTCGAGTCGGACGGCTCCGCCGAAGAGGTTGCACAACCTCGCGCGAGCTCGATGGCGCTCGTCATGTCGTGGCCGCGCCTGCGCCTGCCCGACGACGTGCTCGAACGGATCGGCTCACCGCGCGCCGCGGCGCCGATCGCGCTCCTCGTCAGCTCGAGCCCGTCGAGCGCCACCGCGCCGCCTGCTCAGCCGGTCGAGCTCGTCGCCAAGGCGTCACCGGCGCCGGCCGTGGTGCCGGCCGACGACCACGAGCTGGCGCTCGTGCTGCACGCACACGTCGCGACGATGGAGCGCTTCCTCGCGACGCACGAGCAGATCATGCAGGCCTACCTCGAGGACGACGAGCCCGACGCGCCGCCCGTCGCCGAGGGATCCGAGCCCTCGTTTCCGCTGCTCGGCGGCATCGTCCCGTGGCGCGACGCGGAGCTGCTGGTCGCGCGGCGTGTCTTCGACCCGGACGAGGACGCCTACCTCCGCGACCACGCGCTCGGCCGGGTCGTCTCCGCCACCGATCCGGCTCTGTCCGCGCTGATGGTCATGCCGCTCGCGATGAGCCTCGAGATCCTCGCCGAGGCCGCGGCTTCCCTCGTTCCCGGGCGGCTGGTGACCGGCTTCCGGGACGTCCACGCGCAACGGTGGCTTGCGTGGGAGGACGCGCCTGAGACGCTGGAGGTGACCGCGCGCCGGCTGCCGTCCACCGACGGTCGGGAGCGCGTCCACGTCGCGCTGTGCGAGCTCCCGGAGGCCCGGAACGAGGAGGGTCCACAGACGCCCGCGGTCGAGGCCGTCGTCGTGCTCGCGGACGCCTATCCCGATCCGCCGCCGGGCGGCGCCGACCTGCCGGGCGGTGGGCCGTCGCGCTGGACGGCCGCGAGCCTCTACGAGGACGAGATGTTCCACGGCCCGTCTTGGCAGGGCGTGCGTGCGATCGACGAGACTGGGCCGCGAGGGACGGTGGCCCGGCTGCAGGTGCTTCCGGTCGAGGGCCTCTTTCGCAGCACGGCCAACCCGCGCTTCGTGCTCGATCCGGTCGTGCTCGACGCAGCCGGCCAGGTGATCGGCTTCTGGGCCGCGGAGCACCTCGAGACCGGCCGTGTGATCTTCCCGTTCCGGCTGGCGGCCCTCGACGTCTTCGGGCCGCGGCGCCCCGAGGGTGAAGCGCTCACCTGCTCCGCTGCCGTCGAGCTGGTCGGCGATCAGCTCGTCCGCTCCGACATCGACGTGGTCGCGGCGGACGGCCGTCTGTGGATGCGCCTGACCGGCTGGGAGGACAAGCGCTTCGACGTGCCGCCGCAATTCCGCGCGCTGACGCGCGTGTCGGATCGCGGACCGATCTCGGCCGACTGGCCACAGCCGGTCGCCGGGCTCTCGCGGAACGGGTCGCTGCAGTGCCGCGAGCTCAACGCGATCCTGCCCGACCGCGCGTTCTGGAAGCGGGTGTGGGCCCACCGCGTCCTCAGCCGGTCGGAGCGCCGCCAGTTCCGTGCGCTTCGTCTTCCGGAGCCGCGAGCGCTCGAGTGGCTCGGGGCCCGCACCGCGGCCAAGGAAGCGGTGCAGCAGCTGCTCCGGAACCACTACGGCCTCGAGCTGCTTCCGGCCGACGTCGAGATCCACCAGGACGCACTCGGACGCCCGCTCGTCGGCGGAAGCTGGGTCGCCGGCGTCCCTGGACCGCCCGTCGTCTCGCTCGCGCACACGCAGGGCCACGCAGTGGCGCTCGCGAGCCTGGACGGCCGCGTCGGCATCGACATCGAGGTCGTGCGGCAGCGCGAGCAGGCGTTTGCGGAGCTTGCGTTCGCGCCCGAGGAGCGCGAGCGTCTGGCCGCGCTGCCGGCTGACACGGTCGCCGAGTGGACGCTGCGCAGCTGGTGCGCGAAGGAGGCCGTTGCGAAGGCGCTCGGGTCGGGCTTGTCACGGGGCCCGCAGGGCCTCGCCGTCACGGCGATCGACCAGGCCGGCCAGAGGATCGCCGTCCGGCTCGGCGCCGAGATGGCGGGCGACCACCCCGACCTGGCGGGGGCGCCGCTCATGGTCCACACGTTCAGACGGGACGACCTGGTCGTCGCGACGACGCTCTGCGAGCTAGGAGGACTCGACGATGACTGAGCTTGATCCGCAGGTGCTCGCCGACGTGCTCGAGCTGATCAACGAGCTCGCCGGAGACTGGGAGTTCGACGGTCCGATCACGCCGGACACCCGCTTCCTGGCCGACCTCGGGCTCGAGTCGCTCGACCTCGTCGTGCTCGGGACGATGATCCAGCAGAGCTACGGACAGCTGCCGTTCGCGGAGTACTACGCCGAGGTGGGGCAGCGGCCGGTCGAGGACCGCGACGTCTCAGTCTCCGAGCTCGTCGCCTTCATCTGCGACAACCGCGAGCCGGCTTCGGCGGAGCGGGTCTGACCGTGGGCAAGACGGTCCTGATCGGCCTCGACGGCGCCACCTTCACGGTGCTCGACCCGCTCATGGATCGCGGCGTCATGCCCTTCACGCGCGACCTGGCCGCACGAGGCGTTCGCGCCGCGCTGCGAACGGTGATGCCGCCGCTCACCCCTCCCGCCTGGACGTCGCTGATGACGGGCAAGCGACCGGGGGAGCACGGCGTCTTCGACTTCTTCCAGAAGGAGACGCCGCAGAGCGAGTATTTCCATTTCGCGGGCTCGCAGGACGTCCGCAGCGCGACGATCTGGTCGCTCGCAGGCGACCACGGCAAACGGGTCGTCTCGCTCAACTTCCCGCTGATGTTCCCGCCGCCGGCGGTCGAAGGCTACGTCGTGCCCGGCGGCTGGATGCCGTGGCGCCAGCTGCGGCTCGGCTGCCATCCGCCCGGGCTCTTCGACCGGTTGAAGCAGCTGCCGAGCTTCGAGCCGCGGGAGCTCGCGCTCGACATGAAGCTCGAGGCGAAAGCGATCGACGGCTGTGCGGCCGAGGAGTACGTCGACTGGATCGAGCTGCACACGCGTCGGGAACGGCGCTGGTTCGAGATCCTCCGCTACCTCCTCACCGAGGAGGAGCCGGCCGACCTCGTCGCCGTCATGTTCGACGGGCCGGACAAGCTGCAGCACCTCTGCTGGCGGTTCATCGATTCCGCCTTCCGCCCGGCCGATCCGTCGCCGTGGGAAGCCGAGATCATCGCGCTCTGCGACCGCTACTTCAGCGGCCTCGACGGGCTCATTCGCGAGATCGTCGAGCTCGCCGGCCCCGACCCCACCGTCGTCCTGGCGTCGGATCACGGCTTCGGGCCGACGTGGGACCTGCTGTACCTGAACGCCTGGCTCGAGGAGCACGGGCACCTGGTCTGGGCCGAGGACGGCGGCGCCGAGGACTCCGACACGCCGCAGATCGGCTTCAGCCAGATGACGCGCCACGTGTTCCAGCTCGACTGGAGCCGCACGGTCGCATACGCGGCGACGCCGAGCAGCCAGGGGATCCACATCGTGCGGGCGGCTGAGGGACGGGAGGCGATGTCGGACCGCGAGTACGAGCGGCTCACCGCCGAAATCGCGGCCGGGCTGCTCGAGCTCCGCCACCCGGTCAGCGGGCGCCCCGTGGTGACCGAGGTGCAGCGGCGGCGCGACGCCTTCGCCGGGCCGTACGAGGAGCTCGCGCCCGACCTCTCGCTCGTGCTGGCCGACGGCGCCGCCGTCTCGATCCTGCGCTCCGACCTGCTGGTTCGGACGCGCAGCGAGCCGAACGGGAACCATCGCCCGGAGGGAATCTTCCTGGCGAGCGGACCGTCGATCAGATCCGGCGTGGCCCTCGACGAGCTCGCGATCGTGGACGTCGCGCCGCTCCTCCTCTACAGCCTCGACGTTCCCGTGCCGCTCGACATGTCGGGCCGCGTCCCGGAGGAGGCGTTCGAGCCGGGCGAGCTCCGCCGCCGGCCACCCCGCTACGTCGCCGCCGCTGGGCCGGCGCCGGCACCCGAGTCCCTCGAAGCCGAGCTCGACTACGCGAGCGACGAGCAGGAGACGATCCTGAACCGCCTGCGCGCGCTCGGGTATGTCGAATGAGCAGGGACGAGCGATGCCGAAGCTGACGCTCGGCGGAGGTACGCGGCTCCACTACCAGCAGATCGGCACCGGCCCCGACCTGGTGCTGATCCACGGCCTGACCGGCAACCTCGCGGTGTGGCACCTCAAGATCATCCCGATGCTCTCGAGCCGGTTTCGGACACTCACCTACGACCTGCGGGGACACGGCTACAGCGACGTGACTCCGAACGGCTACTCCTGCGACCAGATGGCGAGCGACCTGCTCGAGCTCCTCGACGCGCTCGCGCTCGACCGGCCCGCGCTCGTCGGCCACAGCTTCGGGGCCGACATCTCCCTCTACTTCGCGCTCAACCATCCGGAGCGCGTGAGTGAGGTGATCGCGATCGAGCCGGCGCTGCCCGCGATGATCCACCTCCGCAGCCGCGAGGAGTGGGAGGGCTGGGACTACTGGGTCGAGATTCTCGAGAACTCGGGGCATCCGGTGCCGCCGGAGCGCCGCACGGACGTCGACTACCTCTTCCGCGCCAGCCTCGAGGTGCCGAAGAAGTGGGGCCCGCTGAACGGGCTGCCCCGCAACCCGAAGCCGTTCCTCCGCTTGATCGACGAGACGGCCGTCGCGACCGAGTACGAGGAGATCGGCTCGCTGACGCTCGAGCGGATCCCCGCGATCTCGACGCCGGTGATCCTGATGTACGCCGCACAGTCGGCCTTCCTCGGCACGCACGACTACCTGCTCGAGCACCTGCCGCACGCGCGCTCGATCATCCTGCCGCGAACCGAGCTCGGCCACTTCGGGCCGCTCGAGCAACCCGAGGCCGTCGCCGAGCACATCGCCGAGTCGCTGTCGGATCTCGAGCTTGCGGCCGAGGCAGTCGGTGACTGAGACGGCGGGCGTCGCCGCGCCGGCGGGACGTGCGCGGGATGCCGTCCTGATCACCGGCAGCTCGACCGGGCTCGGGCTCGAGACGGCGTTGCACCTGGCCGAGCGCGGGTTCAGGGTCTACGCGACGATCCGCGACCCCGACCATCGCCAGGTCGTGCTCGACGCGGCCGCCGCACGCGGAGCCGAGCTCGAGGTCGTCCACCTCGACCTGACCGATCGCGCGAGCATCGAGCAGGCGGTCGCCGCCGTCGTCGACGCGAGCGGCGGCATCTACGGGCTCGTCAACAATGGCGGCATCGGCCTGCGGGGGTGCCTCGAGGACGTGACCGACGACGAGGTTCGGCGCCTGTTCGAGACCAACGTGATCGGCACCGTCGCGGTGACGAGGGCGGTGCTGCCGCACATGCGCGCCGCCGGTCGCGGTCGGATCGTCACCATTACCTCCGTCGGCGGCCGGATCTCGGCGTTCGGCGTCGGGCTCTACTGCGCGAGCAAGTTCGCGCAGGAAGGCCTGACCGAGGCGCTCTGGCAGGAGGTCGGTCACTTCGGCGTCAAGGCGATCATCGTCGAGCCCGGGATCATCAAGACCGAGCGCTGGGGGATGCACCGCGGCGAGGCCGCCCGCGCCAGCGACCCCGCGAGCGCGTACTACCATCTGTTCCGCGCCAGCGAGGCGGCCGCCGACCGGCTCGTCGAGCGCTCCAAGACGCGTCCTGCGGACGTCGCTGCCACCGTCTACAAGGCGCTCACCGCCGAGAACCCGAAGCTGCGATACGTCGTCGGCCGGCCGGCGGCGATGGTGATCAAGCTGCGGCGCTACCTGCCCGAGCGCTTCTTCGAGCGCATCTATTTCGGCTCGTTCCAGAGCCGCATCGGCCGGGAGGCGCGCGCGGCCGAGGCGTCGTGAGCTCGAGATTCCTCCTCACCTGCTGGCCGTTCGACGGCCACATCGTCGGCCCGATGCTGATCGGCGCGGCGCTCCGCTCGCGCGGCCACGAGGTCGCGATCTACACGGGCGAGACGGCCCGTGCGACCGTCGAGCAGGAGGGATTCGAGCTGTTCACGTTCAGCCACGTCGACGAGGAGCGCGCCTACGAGAACATGCGGAGCCTCGAGAGTCGCGAGCAGAACAAGGGGCTGAGCGGCGGGCGGCACCTTCTGCGGACGTTCAGGGAATGGCTCGTCGAGACGATCCCGAACCAGGTCGACGACCTGCAGCCGGTAATCGCGGAATGGAAGCCCGACGTCGTGCTGACCGATCTCTCGATGTGGGCGCCCGTCGTGATCCTCTGGGAGGCGACCCCGGTCCCGGTCGTCGCCTACCAGACGCTGATGGGGCCTCTGATCCCCGGGCCGGACGCGCCGCCGTGGGGCCTCGGCCTCGCGCCTCCACGGACCGGCCGCGAGCGCGCAGCCCAGCGCGCGATCACCGCCACGACGCAGTTCTTCGGCGCCGGTCTGCGCCGCCGTCTCGACCAGCTCCGCGCCGCGCACGGCCTTCCGTCGATGGGCTGCACGTTCAACGAGTTCACCGCTCGCGTACCGCTGTACCTCGTCGGCAGCCTCGCGGAGCTCGACTACAACCGTCGCGACCTGCCCGACAGCGTCCACTACCTCGGGGCGTGCATCTGGCGGCCGAGACCCGATCCCGAGACAGCCGCCTGGCTCGACGCGATCCCTGCCGAGCGGCCATGGGTCCACGTCACCGAGGCGACACTGCACTACGGCGACCCGTTCATCCTGCGCGCCGCCGCTCAGGGGCTTGCAGGCGCCCAGGTCGAGGCGGTGCTGACCACGGGCAGGCAGCGCGACCCGGACGCGCTCGATCTCGGACGGCTCGCCGCGAACGTGCACCTCGCCCGCTGGCTCTCCCACGCCGAGCTGATGCCGCGTTGCGCCGCAATGGTTACAGCCGGGGGCACATCGACGATCCTGTCGGCGCTGCAGGCGGGCGTTCCGCTCGTCGTCGTGCCGACGAACTGGGACAAGCCGGATAACGCGCGTCGCGTCGTCGAGGCCGGCGTTGGCGTGAAGATCGCCCCCAAGAAGTGCACACCCGAGGCCCTCCGCGCAGCGGTCGAGGAGGTTCTCGCCGACCCGAGCTATCGCGAGAACGCCGGCCGCATCGCCGAGCTGCTGGCGCGGGCGCCGGGCGCGCCGCGGGCCGCCGAGCTGGTGGAGGAGGTCGCTCTGGCCCACACGTCGCCGGCGCCGAGCGTCTCGACCGCCCGGTCGCGTTGATGGCAGCGGGGCGCGGCCGATGAGCCGCCGCGTCGCCGTGATCGGCCTGGACTGCGCCGATCCGAAGCTCGTGTTCGAAAGATGGCTCGACGAGCTTCCGAACATCCGCCGGCTCGCCGAAGGCGGGACGTGGGGCCGTCTCCGCAGTACCGACCCGCCGATCACCGTCCCGGCGTGGAGCTGCATGCTCACCGGCCGCGATCCCGGCGAGCTCGGGATCTACGGCTTCCGCAACCGGCAGGACTACAGCTACGACGCGCTCGGCGTCGCCGACTCGCGCGCGGTCCGGATCGAGCGAGTCTGGGACCACCTCGGATGCGCAGGAAAGCACGTGATCGTGCTCGGCGTGCCGCAGACCTCGCCGCCCGTGGCGGTCGCCGGCGAGCTCGTCTCGTGCTTCCTCACACCGGACTCGCGGAAGGCCGACTACACGCACCCGCCGGAGTTGCGGACGGAGATCGAGAGGCTCGTCGGCCCGTATCGCACCGACGTCCGCAACTTCCGCAGTGATGATCGCGACCGGATCCTGGCCGAGATCTACGAGATGACCGAGCAACACTTCACGGTCGCCCGCCACCTCCTCGATACGCGGCCATGGGACTTCTTCATGATGGTCGAGATCGGCGTCGACCGGATCCACCACGCCTTCTGGCGCTTCCTCGATCAGACCCACCCGCAGCACGAGCCCGACCATCGCTACCGCGATGTGATCAAGCACTACTACCAGTACGTCGACGAGGAGATCGGCGAGCTCCTGACGCGGTTCGACGACGAGACGGTCGTCCTCGTCGTCTCGGATCACGGCGCGCAGGCGATGGAGGGCGCGATCTGCGTCAACGAGTGGCTGCTACAGGAGGGCTACCTCGTCCTGCGCGACGAGCCGGCGGCGGTCACGCCCTTCCGCGACCTGGCGGTCGACTGGGCTCGAACGCGGGCGTGGGGAGAGGGCGGCTACTACTGCCGGCTCTGCCTGAACGTCGAAGGGCGTGAACCGGCGGGGATCGTCCCCGCCTCGGAGTACGACCGCCTGCGCGACGAGCTGAGCGAACGTCTCGAGGGCCTGCCCGGTCCGGCGGGGCCGATCGGGACGCGCGTGCACCGGCCCGAGGATCTCTGGCCGACGCGACTCGGCATCTCGCCCGACCTCGTCGTCTACTTCGGCGACCTGGCGTGGCGGAGCAACGGCAGCGTCGGGCACGGCAGGTACTACACCTTCGAGAACGACACCGGGCCCGACGACGCGAATCACTCCGCCTACGGTCTCTGCGTCGCCTCCGGCCCGGGAATCCGCGCGCAGCACCGCGACGACCTCGTGATCTACGACGTCGCGCCGACGATCCTCGACCTGTTCGAGCTTCCGGCCGCCGAGGGGATGCGCGGGCGCCCGATCGGCTCGTGACGGGCCTCAGCTCGGCGTCTCGACCCGCGCGACCAGCGCCTCGAGGAGCTGCACTGCGCCGTCCGCGCCAGGGGCGGCCGCCAGCTCTCTCGCGAGCTCATGGGCCTGCCGCGCATACGCCGGATCGTTCAGGACCTCGTTGACAGCTTCCCGCAAGCGCTTCGGCGTGCACCGCTTCGGCGCGAGGCGCGCACCGGCTCCCGCCTCGACCACGCGACGGGCGTTGTCGGGCTTGTCCCAGGTCGTCGGAACGACGACGAGCGGCACGCCCGCCGTGAGTGCGGCCATGATCGTCGCCGGCCCCCCCGTCGTCACGACGACGGCGCAACGCGGCAGCAACTCGCCATGGCTCAGCCAGTTCGTGACATGGACGTTCGGCGCCGGCGCGGGCGCGACCGAGGCGGGGTCGCGCCTGCCGCCTGTGGTCAGGATCGCCTCGAGCGGCTCGCCGGCGAGACCCTCGACCGCGGCCTTGAGCAGGAACGGATCCTGGTAGTGCGAGGTGCCTTCGGTCACGTGGACCCAAGGCCGCTCGGCCGGGATCCGGCCGAGCCACTCCGTCGTCCCCGCCTCCTCGGGCGGGTGCCAGAGACAGGCGCCGAGGTAGTGCACGGAGGGCGGGAGATCGCGGCGTCCGTAGTCGAGCTCCCGGATGTTTCCGACGAGGTACAGCGGCAGGCGGCCCGTGAACTCGTTCATCGACATGCCGAGCGGTGCGAGGCCATGCTCGGCGCGGATCGCGTCGACGCGCCGGCGCAGCCCGAGCCCGACCAGTTCGGAGCCCTTGTTGAGCAGCGCCTTCGCGGCCCGCGCCGAGGCGGTCTGCGGAGGCGCGAGGCCGAAGTTGTAGGCGGGTGCGTCCGGGCCCGGGATCAACGGCCCCATGAACGTCGACGACAGCACGACCGAGATCGGAACCGACTCCCAGAGGACGGTGATCGTGCTCCACATCGCGAGGTCGGTCAGCACGGCGTCCGGCCGCCAGTCGGCGATGATCGGCTTCAGGTCGGCGAGCTGGCCGGGTATCGACTCGACGAGCCAGCGTCTGAGCGCTTGGTGCTGGATCCGCAGCGATTGACGCCTGCTGTCGGAGCGGCGCTCGGAGTCCTGCACGTCCAGGTAGTACGACGGGTCGACCGCCTCGAAGGTGAACAGCGGGATCCCCTCCGGCTCGATGATCCGGCGCGCCTCGTTCCCTGTATAGAACGCGACCTCGTGGCCGTGCCGGCGTAGGGCCGAGGCGATCGCCATCTGCGGGAACACGTGCCCCTCGAACGGCCAGCACGTGAACAGGAACCGACTCATGGGCTATTCGCAGCGAGGTTTGGGACCGGAGTGGCCGCACCACTTCCCAACTCCGGTTGCGGCATCATATGGCGATGCGAGCGCCGAGAATGCGCGCGCCTGCCGGCGCGACAGTTGCCCTGCGGCGGACGAGTCCGTCGGCTCCCGCGTCGAACGAGCTCGCGGAGGGCTGAGATGCGCTTGCGAAGGGGCCTGACGGCGACCGCGGCGCTCGCCGCACTGGCCACCTGGGGCGCGCGCAGGTATCCGCGCTTCCGCCCGTACACGCTCCTTCTCTCCCGCGCCTCGGTGCTCCCGCCGGACGCCCGCGCGGGCGTCCAGAAGTGGCTGTTCAAGGCGGTCTACGACACGATGAACCTGCTGATGCGCCGCTCGGACGTCGGGTTCCTGAACTACGGCTACAGCCCGATCGAGACCGGCCTCGACCCGCTCGAGCTGCCGCCCGAGATCGAGCCTGACCGCTACTCGATCCAGCTCTACGACAAGGTCGCCGGCGCGATCGACCTCGGCGGCCTGGACGTGCTCGAGGTCGGGTGCGGACGCGGCGGCGGTGCGGCGTTCATCTTCGAGCGGCGCGGCCCTCGGACCATGACCGGCGTCGACCTCTCCACGAGCTCGATCGCCTATTGCCGACGGCGGTACGCACGACCCGGCCTGAGCTTTCACGTCGCCGACGCCGAGAAGCTGCCGTTCCCCGCTGCCTCGTTCGATGCGATCCTGAACGTCGAGTCGTCGCACTGCTATCCGGACGTGGAGCGGTTCTTCACCGAGGTCGCCCGCGTGCTGCGTCCGGGGGGTGTGTTCCTGTTCGCAGACCTTCGGCACACGACGCTCGCGACCGCCCGTGGCGGGCCGAAGGTCGGTGACGTGCCGAAGTTGCGCGAGGAGATCGAAGCGGCAGGTCTCGTTGTCGTCGGTGAGCAGGACATCACCGCCAACGTCGTGCGTGCGCTCGAGCTCGACTCCCCCCGCCGACGCGAGCTGATCGAGCGAACCGCGCCAAGACCGCTTCGTGCGCAGCTGCTCGACTTCGCCGGCGTCGAGGGGAGCGGTCTCCACCGTGCGCTCGTCGCGGGGCAGGTCACGTACCTCTGCATGACTCTCCGGCCCGCGGCCGACGCCGTGGAGCCGGCGGCTGCGTGACCGACTCGCGCTACCGCGGCCGATCAGCCCTCGTGACGGGCGCTTCGTCCGGAATCGGCGCCGCATTCGCCGCCTCGCTCGCCGAGCGAGGAGCCGACGTGCTCCTGACTGCCCTGCCCGACGAACGCGACCGGCTCGCACAGCTTGCGGCCGATCTCGGTGCTCGCCACCACGTGAGAACCGAGTTCGTCCCCATGGACCTCAGCGTCCAGGGCGGCCCGGAGGCGCTCGTCGACGCGGCCGACCGTCTCGCCTTCGAACCGAGCGTGCTGGTCAACAGCGCCGGCTTCGGGCTCGGCGGGTCGTTCGCCGAGCAGTCGCTCGAACGACAGCAAGCGATGATCCGCGTCAACGTGCTCGCGCTCGTAGCGCTGACAGGTGCCTATCTGCCGCGGATGATCGAGCGAGGTGACGGGGTCATCGTGAATCTCGCCTCCACCGCAGCCCTCCAGCCGCTGCCGTACTTCGCCGTCTACGCGGCGAGCAAGTCGTTCGTGCTCGCGTTCGGAGAGGCATTGTGGGCTGAGGCGCGGCCGGCCGGCGTCAGGGTCGTCACGGTCTGCAGCGGTCCCGTCGAGACGCCTTTCCACGAACGTGCGGGCGACTCCGGCCAGGCGATGGGTGTCAAGCGCCAGATACGGCGCCGCTACCTGCCGGCGGACGCCGTCGTCGCAGCGGCCTTCGACGCCGTCGAGGCAGATCGCCCGCGCGCCGTGCTGCGGCTTCCGGGCGGGCGTGTCTTCTACGTCGCCGCGTCAGCGGCGGCCTGCTTCCTGCCTCGGCGCCGCGAGCTGCTCGCGATCGAGCGCTTCAGCCGCTGGTTGTTTCCGGCAGCCTGACCCTCGCGACCAGCTCCTCGGTGAGCGCCCAGAGGCGGCTCCAGGCGTTCGGGTCGCGGGCAGCGGCCGACGGCTCCGCCTCGACCTCGCCGTCGAAGTAACGACCGCTCACGCCCTCGAGGTCCGGCGAGCAGGCCAGGCGCAACAGCGCCTGCGCGGCTGCCTCCGGTTCCACTCTGAGACCGCGGTAGCGCCACTGGACGACCGACCAGCCGATCCCGGTGAGCGTGCCCCCCTTGGCGCCGATCCGGGTTCGCACGAGACCCGGGTGGACGGCATTTGCCGTCACGCCCGTGCCGTCGAGCCGCCGGGCGAGCTCGTAGGTGAACATCAGGTTCGCGAGCTTGGAGCGCGCGTACGCGCGGTAGGGCCGGTACCCGTTCGCGAGCGCCAGATCGTCGAAGTCGATCCGGCCGACGGCATGAGCGGAGGAGCTGACGTTCACGATCCTTGCCGGCGTGCTCGCTCGCAGGGTTCCGAGGAGCCTCGTCGTGAGCAGGAACGGCGCCACGTAGTTCACGGCGAAGGTCAGCTCGAGTCCCTCTGCCGTCAGCTGCCGGCGCTGAAAGACGGCGCCGGCGTTGTTGACGAGCACCTCGAGCCGGTCGTGGCGGCGCGTGAACTCGTCCGCCAGCGCGGCGACCTGAGACAGGTCGGCGAAGTCGGCGGCGATCCAATCCGCCGCGGATGCCTCGGCTGCGGCGGCTGCACAGCGGTCGGGGCTCCGACCGGTGATCACGACGGCCGCTCCTTGCTCTGCGAGAGCGCGGGCCGTGGCGAAGCCGAGGCCTGACGTGCCGCCGGTGACGAGAACTGTCTGCTGCCCCGTCACTCAGCCGATCGGTCGCTCTCGCGTCGCCGTCAGAAGGCTCGCGCGCAGGTCGCGGAACTGCACGTGCGCCGGGAGCGGCGGCAGCGGGTCGATCGAGAGCCGCCAGAGATCGGGCTGGAGCTCCTCGAACCCGCTCCGGGCGAGGAAGTCCTTGATCTGCCCGTTGCGCGGCCCGGCGACGAAGGGCGCGTCGAGGGTCGACGCGCCCTGCTCGGCCGCCGCCGCCGCGATGCCGTGCAGGAAGGCGTCTTCGATCCCCCTGCCGAGCGCTCGGCAGCTCATGAGCAGCGTGTCGACCTCTACGCTCTCGGGCTCCTCGCCCGGCACGAGCAGGCAGAGGCCGATCTGCCCGTAATCGCCGAACCGGTCGCGGGCCTCGAGTACGAGAACCGTCGACCCGTCGGCGAGCGCTTTCGCCTCCGCCGGCGTTCGCCGTTTCAGGGAGAGGTTGAACTGGTTCGTCCGCTGCGTCAGCTGAGCCACGCGCGGCCAGTCGTCGTCTCCCGCGTCACTCAGATCGACCTCGAGCTCGAGGCGGCCGAGGAACTCGTCGAGGCTCGCCGCCGACGCGTGCTCATCACTGCGCCGTCGCTCCTCCTGCACCTTCCGCGTGCGCGTCGCGTCCACCTCGGTCGGGTGGGCGCCGTCGAAGAGCCACAGACGATCGAGCGCCTCGCAGTAGCCGGACGGGTCGGCCGGGAGCGGAACGACGTGCACGGCCGGCGTGCGCGTCTTCACCTCCATCCGCGTCGCTGCGTCGTCGTCGAGGAACACGAACGAGTCGAGGCCGAGGTCGAGCTCGTCCGCCAGGTTGCGCAGGTTCTCCGACTTGTGCTTCCAATTCACCCGCCAGGCGGCGATGTCGTCGGCGCCGAGAACCATCCCGGGGTGACGGGCGAACACGTCGCGCACGTCGGCCTCCTCGTTCCTGCTCACCACTGCCAGCAGCAGCCCACGGTCCTTCAGCCGGGCGAGGTACTGCTGGAAGAGCTGGAAGCTCCGGCCCGGACCGTCGGCGCCCAACACGAGCCCCTCGAGACCTGCCTCGCCGACGACCCCGCCCCAGAGCGTGTTGTCGCAATCGAGCGCGACGACCTTCGCCCCGGGGCCGCGGGCGGAGCGAACCTGCCTGACGACCGCGATCGCAAGCTCCTGGAGGAGCCGTTGCGAGTAGCCGCCGCGTGTCAGCGCCTCGTCCGCGCTGCTGCGGGCGGCGTCGATGCCGACCCGCTCGACGACCTCCGCGAAGTGGAAGATCTCGACTCCCGGCGTGGCCGCCAGCCGGTCGCGCCAGTGCCGTCGCATCGCCTCGGCTTGCCCGGCGTCGATCGTCGCGAACGACGAGACGAGCGGCGGCAGCGTGCCGACGAGGAGCCGGGCGGACGGACCACGCTCGGCTGCGGCCCGCTCGATCGAGCCGACGACGTCGTCGAGCAGGCTCGGAGAAGCGGGCGAGCTCGGAGCGAGGTCTTCCGGCCGGACGAGGACGACGGTCACGTCGTCGCCGCCCGTGCCCGTCCGACCGCTCGGCTCGAGCAGGGCCTGGACGATCTGGCCGTACCCCGCGAACCGGCACTCGACGTCGAGGCCGAAGGCCCGGCCCCACAGCCGCACGGTCGGCTCGATCGCCTGAGCCGTGAAGCTGGCGACGACGTGCAGCCGAAGCGGGGTGCCCCGTCCGGTTGCGCCGTCCGGAGCGCTTGCAAGGGCCCGTGTCGCCCTCTGCGCGTCGAGCAGGGGGAGGAGCTCGACGTCGTCGGGGAGCTCCGGCGACGGACTCCCCGGCTCTCCCGTCGCCGGCGCCTCGACAGGTCGGTCGCCCGCGACCCGAACGGCGATGTCGTCGAGCGTCTTGAGGCGAAAGATCTCCGGGCCGTCGACCGCGACGCCGAACCGGTCGAACATCGCGGCCGCGATTGCCACCTGTCCGAGCGAGTCCCAGTACGGGCAGGTGTCGCTGCTGAGCTCGCCTTCCGCCTGCTCGGGCGTCAGCCCCAACGCATCGGCGACGAGCCGGCGAACGTCGTCGCTCGAGGCGGGCGGTGCAGGGGAAGTCGGCGGAGCCGGGACGACACGGGCACGGCCCGTAGCTGGATCGCCCGCCGCAGAGGCCGGTAGGTCCTCGCGCCGCCTGCGGAAACGAGCCGGGTTCCCACCCCAGACCTCGCCCGCCGGGATCTGCGTGAACGCCTCGACGACCGCTCCCGGCTCGACGATCGCGTCGTCGCCGATCACGCAGCCGAGTGCCACGCGCGACTCGCCTCCGAGCGTCGCGCGCGTCCCGATCCGCACCGGCGCCGAGACGTAGACGAGCGCGCCGTCGCCGCGCACGACCGTGCTGTGTGCCGAGACGGTTGCCCGACCCCCGAGGACGGCGTAGTCGCCGACTTCGGTCAGGTCGGGATCGTAGAGAACAGCCATGTTCACGACGCCCTTGCCGAAATGAACCGAAGGTGAGTACGCGCGAAGCACGAGACGGTCGGAGTAGCGGAAGTAGGCAAGCAGAGACACGAAGGGAACCGACCACAGAATCGACCAGCGGCGGTAGCACATTCCGGCGGTGAGCAGTCCGCGGAGCTGGGTCGAGCCGTACTCGAGATCGCGGTCGAAGATCGCGTGGCGAGGTTTCGGGTTTCGCCGGCCCGCGAGGTGAATCGTCCACGAAGAGATGAACAGGAAGACGAGCAGCCAGACGAGGTACAGCAGCGGCGAGATGATCAGCCACTCCCACCATCGCCAAGACCCCGTGCGACTGATCAGAAGCGCTACGCCCGCCACTGCCGCGGCGGGGGCAACCATGCTTCCGAGCAGCACCACCACCGCGAGAACGGCGGCCACCCGTCCCTTCATTGCGAGTGTCCGCCTCGAGAGCTGGACGCGCGCTCGCCGATTCGACCGGGCCACGCCGTGCCCGACGTGAACTGCCCGGTCGGCTCCTGCGCCTGCGCTACTGCCATGCTCAGCGGGTCAACATACCTTCCGTACTCGGCCATTCCTACTCGGGGTGGAAGAACGACTTCAAGTAGTCGTTCAGGAACATGCCGTCGGGATCCCACTCCGCTCGAAGTCGCTCGAAGTCGTCCCACCGTTCGAATTGGCCCCGGATGTACGCGCGATCTGCCCGAGCTGCCTTGCCCCAGTGGAAGCGATAGTGGAAAGCGGACAGCAACGCGTGGGCTTCCTCGAAGAGCCGCTCTGAGGGCTGCTGCCAGAACTCCAGCCAGCAGACGTCGCGCTTGTACGTCGGGCTCAGCCAGAGGTCGCTGCTCGCCGAGCAGCGGATGTGGATCGGGAGCAGCGGCTGCTCGTGTGTCGTCAGGAAGCGGTCGCGAAGCAGGCTCAGGGCCTCAGCAGCCTGGTCGTACGCGATCGCGATCTCCATGTCCTGGATGCCGCTCAACGCCTGGTCGGCGCCGCCCTCGCTGAACGCCAGCACGAGGTCGCTGCGGCCGCTGCGGACGCGGTAGGACGACCCGACCGACAGCTTCGTGAACACCCGCCGTGCCGGCTTCACTCTGCTCACGAGCCAGAACACCCCCTTGGCGCCCGTCGATTCGAGGCGCCGCGAGACGCTCGATCTCGCCCAGGGCGCTCGTGCCGAGCGCCCTCGCCGGCCGCGAGTCGCAGGCTCGGCGGCCTCGCCTTCCGCGGCGTCGATCGAGAGCACCTCGACCTGGTCGGTCGCCGGGAAATAGAGCATGTCGGTGTAGAGGGCGCTCCGGTTCAGCAGGTCGAAATCCGCGATGACCTCCGGCATCGTCCGCACGGTGCTGCGTCCTCGCAGCAAGAAGGCGTCCACACAGCGGAACGTGACCGACGAGACGACGCCGAGGAGTCCGACCGAGACGCCGGCCGCGTTGAAGAGATCCTGCGAGCGGTCGAGCTCGACGACGCTGCCGTCCGGCTTGACGATTCGCATCGCTTCCACGTAGTCGCTCAGTGTTCCGTGGTGGATGGAGCCGCCGTGCGTCGCGGTGCTGATGGCGCCGGCGACCGTCTGGTCGGTGACGGCGCCGCTCACGGGGAGAGCGAGGCCGACCTCGGCCAGAGCCTCGTTCAGGTCTCGGAGCTTCATGCCGCCCTGAACCGTGACGAGCCTTCCCTCGCGCCCCTCGATCTCTCTCCAGCGGTCGAGGACGAGGCAGATGCCGTCCGTCTCCGGCACCGGGCTCGAGGAGTGCAGGGAGCCGACCGCCCGGATCGCGACCCCGGTCGATCGCGCGATCCCGAGAATCTCGCTGATCTCGGCTTCCGACGTCGGATGAGCGACCGCCAACGGCCGGAACGACATCGGGCGAGTCCCCTCGAGCACCCGGGAGTTCGGGGGTACGAGACCTTCGCGCCGGGCCCAGAGCTCGGTCTTCAGCATGCCGGTCGACAAGCTCGTCTGCGGCGCGTACCCGAGGACGCTCTCGGCCTTCGTGGACGGGTATCGCCTCCTGCCCTCCGCAACCGCGAGCAGAGCTCCGGCTGTCTTTCTCAACTCCGACGATCGCTCCTTGAGCGATCCCGGAGCCCGCTCCAGCAGACGGACGGCAGACCGGATCACCCAGAGGGGGAGATGCCGCGCAGGACGGTTCAGCATCTCGGCGTAGCGTCCGTAGAAGTCGTTGAACGTGACGTTCTCGTGACCGATGTTGAAAGCCTGGCAGTTTGCTTTGTCGGACTGCGCGGCCAGCACCAGAGCCTTCGCGACATCGTCGACGTAGACGACGTCCAGAAAGCCTTCGCCGTCGCCGAGAACCACCGGCCGTCCCTTGCCGATCAGATCGAGCGGCACGATCGTGAACGGCTTCGTGTTCGGCCCGTAGACAGAGGTCGGGCGCACGACCGTGAATTCGACGCCGTGCTGGAGCGCCGCGTCTCTCAGCGCTGTTTCCGATTGCAGCTTCGTCAGGCTGTAGACGTCCATCCCGTCGTGCTCGCGAAGCTCGAGGCCCTCCGAGCAGTCGCCCTGGGCGGCCGAACCGCCGTACACGGCAACGGAGCTCACGTGGACGAGACGCTTGCAGCCGTGCGCCGCCGCGACGCGGGTCAGGCGACGCGTGCCTTCGACGTTGACCGCATAGGCGAGCTCGTACGGCGCGCGCGACGTGAGCGCTGCGCAGTGGAAGACGAACGTGGCGTCCGTGACCAACTCGGAGAGTGCGGCCTCATCGCTGAGATCGCCCCAGACCGGGCTGCAGCCGCGTTCTGTCCACGCGTCGCTGACGGCGTTCTGGGTCCGGAAGAGCGCCTTCACCCGGTAGGGCCCGGTCAGCTGCTCGAGCAAAGCCCGGCCGATGCCACCACCTGCACCGGTGACGCAAACGGTCTCTGTCAAGGGATGGTTCCGCTCCGTGGCCCGGAGTCGATCGTCAGATGCGAGTCGTGAGACGCCCGCGCGAGGAGCGGCGACTCAGGATCGAGGGGTGATCGCGCGTGTCAGTGGGCTTCGCCGTCAGTCGCAAGCCGAAGCCAGATTGGCGCGCCCCTCGAGCTCGCTGATCGCCTCCTGCACGTCGCTCATCGCCGCGCGGCCGTCGGCGCCGTGAACGCCCGCGCCGGTCGCGTCGACAGCGGTCTCGAGCTGTCCGAGCGTCTCGAGCGAGGTGCCGGCGCCGTGTTGCCAGCCCGTCTGGACGGCCGTGGCCAGCCGCAGCAGCTGAACGCTACGCCCGGCCGTGGTGCTGTCGCCCAAACGCCGGATCGCGGAGTTCAGCGCGTCGAACGTCGCGTTTGCCGCCTGAGTCGGGACCGTCGCCACGTTCGAAGGGGGTGCCGTCTCGCCGGACGAGCTCACGGCGACGACTTCGTAGTTGTACCGGCTGCCCGGCTGGGCGCCGTGGTCGACGAACGTCGTCTTGGTCGTCGTGCCGATCGCGGTATAGCGGCCCGGTACCGACACTTGCTGTGTCTTCGGAGCGTTCGGGTTCGGCGGCGGCGGCGTGAGGTCTGGTACCGCCTGCGCGATCAGCGTTTGCGCCTGCTTGACGTTGAGCGTGAGCGCGCGGTAGTCGGCCCGCAGGATCCGATAGCGGGTGGCGCCGCGGATCGCGTTCCAGCTCAGTGCGGTTCCGCATGGCTGTCCGACCGCGAGCAGCTGGTGCGGCGAGCTTGCCGACCCGAGCAGGGGCGTGCCGGTGGAGCCGGCGGGCCGGAACGGCGCATTGGTGCTCGACTGCGTGTTCCCCGCTCCGCACGGCTGAGCGTTGCCCAGCCAGACGGATGTCCCTTGGACCGAGTTCGCGCTGCCGATGAACAGGCCGAACGGCGTCGCGACGAGCGTACGCGCGCCGAAGTTCCACTGACCGTCTCCGAACGCGTTCTGCGTCACCTCCCACCAGTGCACGCCGTCGCAGGTGCCCCAGATGTCGAAGCCGAACTGGGGCGCGAGGGCCTGGCCCAGTCCCGGGACGCCTGCAAATGCGTCGCTCGCGTCGTTCGTGCCGATGTAGAGCGCGCCGTTGTAGACCTCGGCCCGCCACATGTGGGCGTTGAACGGGTTGCCGAAGCCCGGCCCGAGGCCGCTGATCGGGCTCTTGACCGTCCCGTCCGGAAGGGTGCGCGGGAGGCCCGCTACCACATCCCAGCTGTCGTCGGGATTGATCCGGATCTCCTCCGCGATCGGCTGCGACCCGGACGCCCAGCCGTTCGCTCCGACGTAGAGCCTCGTCACGCCGTCCGGCCCGGTGAAGGTCTGCATCGACACCACCGAGGTGACCGCCGATCCCTGCCCCGCGCCGTACGGTACGACCTGCTTGAACGTCCAGGGAATCGTCGACGTGTCCGTTACTTTCCAGACGGAATAGCCGTTCGTGGCGTCACCGGTGCCGACGTAGAGGGTGCCGTTGTACGGCGCCATCTCGAACACGGCGAAGCTGCTGGGGGTGACCTGCACGTAGCTCGGGTTTGGGCCGGTTGGGTCGTTCACTTGGAGGATGACGCCGTCGCCGGTGAGCCCGGCGCTCGCAGAGACGAGGAGATGGCCCTGGAATTCGGTCATCGCCCGGAACCCGATCGGACGCTGCGTGCCCACCTGGTCGTGGATGACTCCCGGGCTCATCGCGAGCGGAGTCCAGGTCGTGCCGTCCGTCGTGCTCAGGATCCGCGGCGGATGTGGCACAGCGAGCTCGGGGATCCACTCGTCGGCGGTCACGTCACCGGCGAAGAGGGTCTGCTGCCCCGTAGTCGGATCGGTATAGACGACCATGCCGCGGAAGGCGGTGTCCTCGGACACGAACTTGCCGGCCTCGCGCGGATTCGGGATGTCGGCCGTGGCCTGGTACACCCTCTGCCAGGTTCCGGTCCCTGGTGGTGAGGTCCCGGGTGTGTACTGCCAGATCTCGGCGCGAAGGTCCATGTCGTACGGGTCCGGCGGACAGTTCGCCTGTGGCTGCGTATCCAGCGGGCCGTCGTAGTAGCCCTGTCCAGGGAAGTAGAAATTGAGTGTCTCCTGCTCGACGCAGTGCTCGTCACGCGCCGTTCCGACGTAGAGCTTCCCCTTGAACCAGGCCATCGACCACGAGAAGCTGTTCTCCTGGTCGCCGAATCCGCCCGTGGCGATCTTCTGCGCGTTGAGCGACGGCGGCACCGCCGTGACCTGCGTCGGCGCCGAGTTGTTCAGCTCGTTGACCTCGGCGACTGCGTTGTTCGGGTCGACGAGCACGGTCCCCGCGAACTGGCCGACGAAGGCGAAGACGGAATCCAGGTTCACCGTCACCGTCCCACCGGCCGGGAGGCCGCTCACCTGCGTCGACACCGGCACCGCGCCAAGCGCCGGCAACCACTGAACCGAGAACGGCCCGGCCGCCGCGGGCCCGATGTTGGCGACGGTGACCGTCGCCGTCACGTCGCTGCCCGCGAACGCGGGGTTCGGGCTCGTGGTGATGTTCGTGATCGTGAGGTCGGGCAGGAGCGGCACCACGGTCACCGTCAGCGCGGCGCTGTTGTTGAGCTCGTTCGTCTCCGAAACCGTGTTACCGGAGTCGGCGTTGGCGAAGCCGACGAACGTTCCTGCGGCGGCGTACGTGTACGGCACCTGCAGCGTCGTCGACGCTCCGCCGGCGAGCCCGGCGACCGGCACGGTGGCGGCCACCACGCCGTTCACGGCGCTCCAGGTCACGTTGAACGAGCCTGCCGGGTTGACGCCCTGGTTCGTGACCGTGATCGAGACCGTCGCCGGCTTCGTCGCGATCGGCTTCGCGGGGTTGATGGTGAGGCTCGAGATCGTGAGGTCGATCCCGCTCGAGACCGTGATCAGCTTCAAAGACGTGTTGTTCGACTCGTTCGTCTCGGGGACGGTGTTCGTCGGGTCGACGGTCGCGGTGCTGGTGAAGAGGCCGGTTCGCGGGAACGTGAACGGGATGTTCACCGACGTCGACGCGCCCGGCCCGAGCCCGCCGACCGCGACGGCCGGCTGCGGCGGCGAAAGGATGTTCGACGTCCACTGGACGCCGAAGGCTTCGGCGGCGCATGTCCCGTTGTTGGCGACGTTGACGGTGACGGTCGCAGGCTGTCCGACGGCGGGCGTCGTCGGGTTCACGGCGACGCTGCTGACGACGAGATCTGCACACGGCGTCGCAGCCACGGCCGCCCGCGCACCCGGGCCCAGCATCAGGGCGAGTACGGCCCCGAGGACGAGCAGCGGTCCACGAGCGTACGCCAGGGGCACGCTCCGAACGGAACTGCTGCAATCGCTCACCGCTGACACCTCTCGTCGATTCCGACCGGCGGCGAGACTCCCGCCTGACCCCGGAGCCACCTCGCCGCTTGCTGCGAGTTTCGCCGGGCGGCGGATCGCACGTCAATCAATCTTTTGGCCGGGGTGGGATCTATACGGAGGGACTGAGACGGCCGATTCTGGCCGCTGCAGGGCTAGAACATGCCCCGGAGCCAGCCTCCGTCGACCGGGAGCGCTGCGCCGGTGATATAGCTCGCCCGCTCGGAGACGAGAAACGCGGCCGCCGCCGCGAACTCGCTCGGCTCACCGAGGCGCCCCAGTGGGATCTCCGCCTCAGTGCGCTCGCCGATGCCCAGCTCGACGACCCGGTCGGTGCGGGTGAAGCCGGGCAGGATCGTGTTGACGGTGATCCCGTCCCCCGCCACCTCACGCGCGAGCGAATGCGCGAACCCGGCCACCGCAGGCCGGAGCGCGTTCGAGAGGATCAGGTCGTCGACGGGCCGCTTGGCGACGATCGAGGTGACGCAGAGGATCCGGCCGTAGCCGCCGCGGCGCATGTGCGGGACGGCAGCGCGCGCGAGCTCGATCGTGCTCGAGAGGACGAGGTCGACCGCGTGCTCCCAGTCGGCGCGCGAGAAGTCCTCGAACCCGCCCGGCGGTGGGCCGCCCGCGTTCGCGACGAGCACGTCGAGCCGCCCGAGATCCTCCGCGCACGCATCGACGACGCGCGTTGCCTCGCCCTCGACCGAGAGGTCGGCTGCCAGCGGCACCGCGCCGAGTCTCTCGGCAGTCTCCCGCAGCGACTCCGATTCACGCGCGCAGATCGCCACCGACGCGCCTTCCGCGACGAGCTCCTCGGCGACGGCGCGTCCCAGGCCGCGGCTAGCGCCGCAGACGAGCGCCGTGCGCCCGTCGAGCCCGAGGTTCATCCGCGCAGGTAGGCGTCCGACCCGTCGAGCCAGTCCGTGCGCGGCGGCGAGAACACGTCGACGTCGAGTGTCGTCTCGAGCGCCTCCGCTTTGTGCGGCAGGTGCGACGGGATGTGCAACACCTCGCCGGCGGCGACGTCGACGACCTCCGGGTCGTCGGCGCCGAGCCAGAAGCGGAGCTTGCCCTCGAGGATGTAGGTGAGCTGCTCGTTCTCATGCTCGTGCCTCGGGATGACACATCCCTGCTCGAGGTAGACGTGCGCGATCATCATCCGCTCGGTCGAGATCAAGCGCCGTCCGAGGAGCGGGTTCAGGCTCTCGCGAGGCAGGTCGTCCCAGCGGTAGTGGGTGGCACCGGACGCGTCCATCCGGAGAGGCTATCGCGGTGGCACGAACGGCGCGACGAGCTGCGTCCGGCGGCCGTAGGGGTCGATCGCGACGAGTCGCAAGGCGTAGCGGCCGCTGGAGAGGAGTTGCTGCGTCGGGATGCGGGCGCGGATCGGGATCGCGCCCGGGCGCAGTTGCAAGGTCTGGAACGTCTTCGTCGGCCGGCCGTTCAGCCACCAGCCGAGCCTGCTTCCCTGCTGGAGCATCAGCGCCTGGCCGCCGCCGGGCGTGACGACGCTCACGTACAGGTGCGCCTGCGAGTCGAGCGTGAAGCGACCGTAGAGCAGGACGGTGCCGTCGGCCTGTCGCGCTGTCGTGAGCTGCGTGAGCAGGTTGAGGAGCGGCCGCGTCGCCGAGTCGTAGCGGGGATCGCCCCACTTGCCGGGGTTGAAGAGCGCGACACGGCCGGGGACGCGGGTCAGCACGTGCAGCAGCCCGGACACGTCGCGGTAGGTTCCGACCTGCTGCCCTGCAGGCAAGGTCGGCCCGGTCAGCTGCGGCACAGCCTGCCAGACGCCGGTCTGCGGCAGGAACCCGGCCACGGCATCCGGCGCCGCCGCCGCGTACTGGACGTCGAGTGGCCAGGGAAGCGGCGACGTCGCCCCGATCGCCAGCGTGACGGCGGTCGCCGGTAAGGCAAGCCGGCTGGAAGAGGGTGTCAGGCTCACGGTCGCCTGCGCCGGGAGCACGCCCGGCTGCCAGGTGACGGTCGCGCTCTGGTCGGTGCTGATGACCGCGCCTGCCTGGCCGGTTTGCGCGACCGCCGTTGTCGGCGTCGGGACCGGCGTCGGGGCGGGGACGACTGCCGACGTCGCGCCGGTGGTGACCGTGCGCGAGCCGCCGCTGCCCGTCGCGGTCACGACGAGCGACAACGACGCGCCGATGTCGTCAGGCGTGAGCGTGTAGGTCGCGGCGGCTGCGCCCGGGATGGCGGCGCAGCCGACGGTGCCGGCTGCGCAGCGACGCCATTGGAAGGCGAACGCGGTCGGCGCTCCGCTCCACGTGCCCTCACGCCCGGTCAGCGTCTGCCCGACCTCGGGCGTACCCTCGATCGTCGGCGACACCGTCGCCTTGGGCGCCGCCGCGGGAGCGACGGCCGTGCCCGCGACGGCGAGCGTCACCGGAGAGCTCGCCACCGCAGTGCCGCCGGCGGCCTGCGCCGTGACGGAGACGGAAAGCGCGTGGCCGGCATCCGCCGCGGTCGGCTTGTACGTCTCCGAGATCGCGCCCGGGATCGGCGCGCAACCGCCGGCGGTGCCGCCGCAACGGTGCCACTGATACGAGAACGAGATCGGCTTTCCGCCCGCCCAGCTCCCGGGCACGGCGGCGAGCAGCTGTCCTGTCTGCGGCGTGCCGACGATCGAGGGCTGCGCACTCGGCGCCGGCACGCCGGCCGGGTACGGAGGAATCGTCACCGGGTCGAGGGTGTCGCCGTTGAAGCGGTCGCCGTCGACGCAGTGGACGATGCCGGGAATGCGCGCGCAGTCGGTCCACTGCCAGAACGTCCACCCGAGCCCGCCCCAGCCCGCTCCGGGCAGGATCGGGAGCGCCGACTGGGTCCAGTGCGCGATCCAGAGCCGGTTGCCTGCGATCGCGAAGAGGGGCGTGTCGCCGACGGCGGACTGCCAGAACTTGGGCGACGCGTAGATCAGAGGGTGGACGCCGAGCGTCGCCGTCACCTCTGCGAGCCACGCCTGTACCCATTCGGTCAAGCGCGTGCTCGAAAGACCGCCCGTCGCCTCGAAATCGAGCGCCGGTAGCAGGTCGCCTGCATGCGGCTGCGCATAGGCGACGAACGCGTCGGCCTGCGCGATCGCGCTCGACACGACCGCGGCGTCCGACGCTCCCGACGGCCGCGCAAAGTGGTACGCGCCGAAGCGAAGACCGACCGACGCAGCGCCGGACCGGTTGAGCGGGTACGTCGCGTCGGTGATCGTCGTGCCCTCGGTCGCGTTCGCGAACACGAAGCCGGTATCCGCAGCCGCGACCTGGAGCCAGTCGATCGTGCCGTTCCAGTGCGAGACGTCGATCCC
>Ga0070731_10000630_pt1 | contig 44045 bp, 36 predicted proteins | sample Coa_R1_2_FD_66448 | JGI IMG/M metagenome (GOLD analysis project Ga0070731, IMG submission 66448) | Surface soil microbial communities from Centralia Pennsylvania, which are recovering from an underground coalmine fire - Coalmine... | ecosystem: Environmental > Terrestrial > Soil > Unclassified ...
CCAATCGGCATTGTTTGTCTGTGCGGGAACGTACATAAATGGCTCGGCGGCCCAAAGAACAAACCCCGCCGGGAGCCGCCCCGAGCGTGCCTGTTAGCGCCGGAGTGATACTGACCCCCTGGGTCAAAATTCAACCGACGTTGACACTTACTGACGATAGTACGCGGGCGGATAAGATGGGGGCGCGTTGTACGTCGGAGGCGCGCCTCCCGCTTCCGACCGACCCGCATGCCTCCATCGCGCAACTCGGCGTGGATGTTCGGGCCACACCATCGTAGTACCATCGGACGCGGCATGAATTTGCGAATCCGCTCTGTCAGCACGGCGTCTTCCATCGCCCGCTTCGACGGCGGCCGGTACCGGGCGGCTGATCAGAACCGCGTCGATCAACTGCGCGTGTGCCGCTTCCTACGCCACAAAGGGAGACATCGCTGCATGGATGGCGAACAGCACCGGTAACCGGCTCAGTGAGCGCCCCAAATCGATGAGCCTTTGGAGCACCTATGATGTCTCATTCATTGTCGGCGCCCTGCAAGCGCCTCAAAGCCGGAGATAGATCGGCGGCAAATGCTGCTCGAACCGAATATCCACCACACTTCCGCGCACGGAGACGACTGTGCCTAGATTCGCTCTGCCGGCCTATCGTCCATGGCTGCCTGGCAATCGCGGTCGGGACGCCCCGTTCCATTTCCAGTTGCGAATCTCCGGCAGGTCTTGTCCGTACTGGTCGATGTACTGCTTATGCCCGATCAGCTTGTCCTTGAGCTGCTGCTTCAAGTAGATGCCCTTGTCGCCGGTTTGCGGCAGGCGGTCGATGGTGTCCATCACGAGGTGAAAGCGGTCCAGCTCGTTCAGCACCGTCATGTCGAAGGGCGTGGTGATCGTGCCCTCTTCCTTGTAGCCGCGTACGTGAAAGTTGTCGTGGTTGGTGCGGCGGTAGGTCAGCCGGTGGATCAGCCACGGGTAGGCATGGAAGGCGAAGATCACCGGCTTCTCCTTGGTGAATAGCTCGTCGAAGTCCATGTCGCTCAGGCCGTGCGGGTGCTCGGTTTGCGGCTGCAGCCTCATGAGGTCGACGACGTTGACCACCCGGATTTTCAGGTCCGGCAGATGCTCGCGCATGATGGACACGGCGGCAAGCGTCTCTAAGGTGGGCACGTCGCCACAGCAGGCCATGACCACATCGGGCGCAACGGCCTGGTCATTGCTGGCCCACTGCCAGATGCCAATGCCCTCGGTGCAATGCTTGACGGCGGCATCCATCGTCAGCCACTGCGGCGCCGGGTGTTTGCCCGCGATCACAACGTTGACGTAATGGCGACTGCGCAGGCAGTGGTCCATCACCGACAGCAGGCAGTTTGCATCCGGGGGAAGGTAAACGCGCACCACCTCGGCCTTCTTGTTCACGACGTGGTCGATGAAGCCGGGATCCTGGTGTGTAAAGCCGTTGTGATCCTGGCGCCAGACATGCGAGGCGAGTAAGTAGTTCAGCGACGCGATCTTCCGCCGCCACGGCAGGTGCGAAGTGACCTTAAGCCACTTGGCGTGCTGGTTGAACATCGAATCGACGATATGGACGAATGCCTCGTAGCAGTTGAACAGTCCATGCCGCCCGGTGAGCAGGTACCCCTCCAACCAGCCCTCGCATTGGTGCTCGCTGAGCATCTCCATCACGCGCCCAGCGGGTGCTAGAAATTCGTCGTTCGGAATGGTCGCTGCGTCCCATTGGCGGTTGGTCGTTTCAAAGACGGCTTCCAGGCCATTGGAGAGCGTTTCGTCAGGGCCGAAGACGCGGAAATTTCGCTGCTCACCGTTCAGCTTCGCCACGTCACGCAGGAAACGCCCAAGCACGTGCGTGTCGCCGATCCCCGGCGCGCCCGGCGAGGGCACGTCGACCGCGTAGTCGCGAAAATCCGGCATCCGCAGGTCGCGCAGCAGCATGCCGCCGTTGGCGTGGGGATTCGCGCCCATGCGTCGCTCTCCCGTGGGCGCAAGTTCGGCGAGTTCCGGTTTCAGTCGGCCCTGCTCATCGAAGAGTTCCTCCGGCCGGTAGCTCCTCAGCCAATCTGCCAACAGCTTGAGGTGTTCGGGATGGGTAGCCGGGTCGGAGAGCGGCACCTGGTGCGCACGGAACGTGCCTTCGATCTGCAAACCATCGACCACCTTCGGTCCCGTCCAGCCCTTGGGTGATACAAGGACGATCATCGGCCAGCGCGGACGTGTGAGGTCGCCGTGAAGGCGCGCGTCCTGCTGGATTTTTTTGATTCGCTCCACCGCCGTGTCGAGCGTCGCGGCCATGGCCTCATGCATCGGCCCAGGCTCGTGACCCTCGACGAAGTAGGGCGTCCACCCGCAGCCACGAAGCAACTGTTCCAATTCCTCGCGCTCGATGCGGGCGAGGACGGTCGGGTTGGAAATCTTGTAGCCGTTGAGATGCAGGATGGGCAGCACCGCGCCGTCGGTGACCGGATCGAGGAACTTGTTCGAATGCCACGCCGTAGCGAGCGGCCCGGTTTCCGCCTCGCCATCGCCGATGACGCAGGCGACGACGAGGTCGGCATTGTCGAACACCGCCCCGAACGAATGGCTGAGCGAATAGCCCAGTTCTCCGCCCTCGTGGATCGAGCCCGGACATTCCGGCGAGGCGTGACTGGGAATACCCCCGGGAAACGAGAACTGCTTGAAGAGCTTATGCAGTCCGGCCTCGTCCTGGCTGATGTTGGGATAGATCTCGCTGTACGTGCCCTCGAGATACGTATTGCCCACCACTGCCGGCCCGCCGTGCCCGGGACCCGAGACGTAGATCATGTTGAGGTCGTATTTTTTTATGACCCGGTTCAGATGCACATAGATGAAGTTCTGCCCTGGTGTCGTGCCCCAGTGTCCCAGCAGCATGTGCTTTATATCCGCGAGCGCCAGCGGCCGCGTCAGCAGCGGATTGTCGTAGAGATAGATCTGGCCAACTGACAGGTAATTGGCGGCGCGCCAGTAAGCGTCGATTTTCCGGAGCAGTTCCGCAGCGAGCGTGTTCGTTGTCATGATTCAATTTTCGACGTAGGGACCCAGGCCATCGCTACCGCTGCCACAGGATTCGAGCGGCTTCAAGTGGAACCGCCGCGCCGGGGCGGTGCGATATCACTCGCGCCGTATAGTCCCCTGGTGGGCGCGCCGCAAACACGGCCGCCCTGTAAACGTAGCCGCCCGAGGCGCTGTCCAGTTGGCGAATACGCTTCATCTCCTGGCGCACCGGGACGCCGCCCATGACGCCGTCGGCATAGAGCTCCACCCGCACCGACTCGGGGTCGATGGAGATAGACCTGCGCTTCAAATGCGTATTGCTCGCCGCCGGTCTCGATCTTGACTTCGCCGAAGCGGAGCGCGGTCCATGTCCGGTCAAGCGCGTGCCGCCAATTGACCATGTCCACTTCGATTTGCCCATTACTGACAGCCCGCTCGAGGTCGGCCGAGGCCGCCGGGAGGTAGTGTTGCTCGGTGTATACGCACACCGCACGGTTGGTGGAAAAAGCGCGGCGTCAATCGCGCCATGCTTTCCCTCAGGCGGGTGACCCAGGCACCGGGGATGCCTTGTTCATCACGCGCATAGAACGCAGGGATCACCTCACGTTCGAGCAGCTCATAGAGGGCTTCAGCTTCGATGGCGTCCCAGGCGCGATCATCGCCGTGCTCGCGGCCGTCCCCCAACGCCCACCCGACTTCAGGTGTATAGGCTTCCGCCCACCAACCGTCCAATTCGGACAGGTTGATGCCGCCGTTGACCAGGACCTTCATGCCGCTCGTTCCACACCCTTCCCAGGGGCGTCGCGGCGTGTTGAGCCAGACGTCCACGCCCTGCACCAGATGCTCCGTCAGAAGCACGTCGTAGTCGCTGAGGAAGATGACATGCGGGCGGGTCTCGGGCCGGCGAATGAAGTGGATCCATTCCTGAATCAAGGCCTGACCTGCCCGGTCCGCCGGATGGGCCTTGCCTGCAATGATGAGCTGCACCGGGCGCTCTGCGTTGCCCAACAAGCGCAGCAGCCGCTCCAGGTCGTGCAGCAGCAGGTTCGGTCTCTTGTACGTCGCGAAGCGCCGAGCGAAGCCCAACGTCAACGTGTCGGGATCGATTCCGGTTTGCGCTGAAGATCACAGTAACATCCGCCGGGCACTCCATCAGTGCGCCAGCGCACACAAGAAGGGCCGATGATTCAACGCCGTCGCCCCGGTTCTTTCCTAGGTCGGCTTGATGGCATTGCTCTGGAGACATCCGCCAGCGTCAACCTGAAAAAACGTCGAATGAGTTATGCGGAAGTCGTGCGCCTATTCCCAGCGGTGCCGCGCACGGCGGATGGCTATTCAATGGGTGTCGGGCGACAGCTGCGGGTGGCGCGAACAAGCGCGGGCCCCGTAGCTATCGACAACCAGTACGCGTCGAAGACGGACGGCACAGCGGTGTCGCAGGTGGCGAGCCCTTCTTCGACTGTGCTGCGCGGTCGAGAGATTTGAGTTGGTCGCCGGCGACTCCAGTGGAAGTTCACAGAGCAAGCCCTCCTTTTGTGCGATAGCGCACGGACAAAGCGCGCACTTGCGTGTAACTTCCAACAGACTGCGAACTGATCGACGGAAGTGCAGATATGAACCCTATCACGTCATTCTTGGTGCTTGCCCTGGCTCTCGCGGGCGTCGCAATCGGCTACTGGGTCAATCCTTATGCCGCGTTGGTATTCTTCGGAGCCGCCGCCATCATCGCGATGTCGCTCAAGATGGCCAACGCCTGGCAGAAGTTCGTGATCCTGAGAATGGGCAAGCTGCAAAGCGTCAAAGGGGCGGGTCTGTTCGCCATCATCCCGATCCTCGACAATGTGGTAGCAGTCATCGACGAACGTATTCAGACCACAGCTTTCAACGCCGAGCAGGCGCTTACTAAGGACACGGTCCCGGTCAACGTCGATGCGATCATCTTTTGGCACGTGCACGATGCCGAAAAAGCGGCGTTGGCCATCACCAATTATCGTGAGGCCATTGACCGGGTAGCACAGACTTCGCTGCGCGAGATGATCGGCTCTTCGATGTTGGCGGCACTGTTATCCGATCGCAAGGAGGCCGACGAGCAACTGAAGGTTGAAATCGGTGAGAAGACCGCTCCATGGGGCATATCGGTGAGCTCGGTGGAGATCCGCGACGTCGCGATTCCCGAGGCGCTGCAGGATGCGATGTCTCGTCAGGCCCAGGCCGAGCGCGAGAAGCAGGCGCGCGTGATCCTTGGATCGGCCGAGGCCGCGATCGCAGGAAGGTTTGTCGAAGCCGCCGATATTTACGCAGGGCATCCGGTGGCGCTGCAACTTCGCGCGATGAACATCATTTACGAGACCACGAAGGAACGCGGAGCCACAATCCTGATGCCGAGTTCGATGGTCGACAGCCTGAACCCTTCCGTGCCCACTCTAGCGCTGGCGCTCGCAAGCAAGGGAGTACTCGAGCCAGAGCTTACCCGGCGTCCAGTCCCGGCCTGACCGCCTTGGGTCAGGTGACCATCGCCTTGTTGTGTCTGATCGACTGCCGTTTCAATGTCCCCGGTGTCCTTGCCCAACTACACCTCGATCCTGCCACTGGCCGCGGCGAAAGCGAAGAAGGCGCACGCACTGCTCGGCATGATCCGCGCGGACGCCAAGCGTTTCGATGATGCCTTCCCGAGTCAAGCTCGCACCGCTCTTGCGTCCCTGCTCGACGAATTCAAGGTTCCGCCAAACGGCGGTGAACATTCAAGCCGAGCGCACCCTCGGATTATTGCGGAGTGCTTCCATGCGAAGTACGTCGCATCAAGCCCGTTCCGCCTCGTGATAGTCGGACGAGGCGGCCACACGCGATGTCTCTGCGTCTGAAGGTCCGGTTTTTTAGATGACCGACATGAAACCTGACGCCATGAGTTGACTAATAGCCATATGGAACCATATTCAGACTCGTATATTCGGGGGCAGTGGCAAGAGCCCCTCAAGCGGCGCAAGACCTTTTCTTCGACTAATGCCGTGATCGAGCTCGGGCGTCCTCTCGGACACCGCGACAGAGCTCGAGTGTTGTATCGATCAACCTAAATGGAAATGAGTGCAACTATGAAACTGCGACCTCTGCACGACCGAATCATCGTCAAGCGGCTGGAGGAGGATCGCAAAACCGCTGGCGGCATCGTGATCCCCGATACAGCGGCTGAGAAGCCGTCGATGGGTGAGGTGGTATACGCGGGACCCGGCAAGAGCGACGACAACGGCAAGCTAATCGCAATGGGCGTTAGGCCCGGCGACAAGGTCCTCTTCGGCAAATACTCGGGACAGGAATTCAAGTTCGAAGGCCAGGACCTGCTTCACATGCGTGAAGACGACATCATCGGCATCGTCGGCTAACCGCTCACTCGAATAGAGTATCAGGAGAAACGAATCATGGCAGCCAAAGACGTCCGCTTCGGCGAGAACGTACGCAACAAGATGGTCAACGGCGTCAACATCCTATCCAATGCCGTCAAGATCACGTTGGGCCCAAAGGGCCGCAACGTCGTGCTCGAGCGCAGCTACGGCGCGCCGACGATCACGAAGGATGGTGTGTCTGTCGCGAAGGAAATCGAGCTCAAAGACAAGTTCGAGAACATGGGCGCGCAGATGGTGAAGGAAGTGGCATCCAAGACGTCGGACGTTGCCGGTGACGGCACGACGACGGCCACCGTCCTCGCGCAGGCAATCATTTCGGAAGGCATGAAATATGTCGCCGCCGGCATGAATCCGATGGATCTGAAGCGCGGCATCGACAAGGCAGTAACCGCCGTCGTCGAGGAGCTGAAAAAGATCAGCAAGCCATGCACGAACAGCAAGGAAATTTCTCAGGTCGGCGCAATTTCCGCAAATGCGGACGAATCGATCGGCAAGACGATCTCCGAGGCGATGGACAAGGTCGGCAAGGAAGGCGTCATTACCGTCGAGGACGGCAAGGGTCTCGAGAACGAGCTCGAGTTGGTCGAGGGCATGCAATTCGACCGCGGGTACATCTCGCCGTATTTCATCAACAACCCGGACAAGCAGGTGTCGCTGCTCGAGGATCCATACGTCCTTCTGCACGACAAAAAGATCAGCAACATCCGCGATCTGCTGCCACTTCTTGAGCTAGTAGCGAAGTCCGGCAAGCCAATGCTGATTATCGCCGAGGACGTCGATAGTGAAGCGCTCGCGACGCTGGTGGTTAACAATATCCGGGGGATTCTGAAGACGACCGCCGTCAAGGCACCCGGCTTCGGGGATCGTCGCAAGGCGATGCTCGAGGACATCGCGATATTGACAGGCGGCACGGTTATCGCGGAAGAACTCGGCCTCAAGCTCGAGAATGCGACGCTGAAGGACCTTGGTCGTGCGAAGCGAATTGAGATTGGCAAGGAAGACACGACGATCATCGACGGCGCCGGCGAGAAGGCGGCGATCGAGGCGCGGGTCAAGAACATCCGCAAGCAGGTCGAGGATGCAACTTCCGATTACGACAAGGAAAAGCTGCAGGAACGTGTCGCCAAGCTCGCCGGCGGCGTAGCCTTGGTCAAGGTCGGCGCGGCGACAGAAATGGAAATGAAAGAAAAGAAAGCTCGCGTCGAGGATGCATTGCATGCAACCCGTGCCGCCGTAGAGGAAGGCATAGTTGCCGGCGGCGGTGTTGCGTATCTGCGGGCACGCGCCAACCTCAAGAACCTGAAGGGCGACAACGCCGATCAGGATGCCGGGATCAAGATCGTGCTGCGTGCGCTGGAGGAGCCCATGCGCCAGATCGTCGCCAACGCTGGCGAGGAGCCGTCAGTCGTTGTTAACAAAGTCGTCGAAGGTAAGGGTAACTTTGGCTTCAACGCCCAGACCAGCGAGTATGGCGACCTCGTGGAGATGGGTGTCATCGATCCGACGAAGGTGACACGCTTTGCGCTGCAGAACGCGGCGTCAGTCGCCGGACTGATGCTCACGACGGATGCGATGGTTGCCGAATTGCCCCAGGACGATAAGGGACACGGCGGCGGCATGGGCAGTGGTGGAATGAGCGGCATGGGTGGCATGGGCGATATGGGTATGTGACCGAACGCAACGCCGCAACGATCGCAGAGGCCCGGTTCATTCGGGCCTCTACTTTTGCTCGTAGACTCGAAGCAGTTCGCATGTTCGCATTGGCACATGATTCCGGCTCTTAGCGATTGCGGAGCTAACATTGAAGTTAGTTCCACAACTAGCTGTTTTTGTTGCCAGATCAGAGTTCCAAGGAGAACAAGCGAGGCCGCTAAGCGCCTATGTGCTCAACTCCTGAGGGGCAGGTCGAGGGGCAGGTCGGACGTTCGATTCGTCTCCGGGGCGCAACTCTCCGAAAGTACGTGATCCTCGCGCGTTGGATTTCCCTTATACCCCGCGCGCACCGAACGGCGCGCGCACATCGTTGCGTGCAGTCCTCCGCCATAGCGCGTCGAGACTGTAGACGCCTCCGCCGGCAACGGCAAGGTAAAGAAAGACAAAACAGTAGACGACCGCAAGCTCGCCGCGATTGATGATCGGCCAGAAGCCGTGCGGCGCGTGCGCGAGAAAATACGCGAACGCCATTTCACCGGACAAAATGAAGGCGACCGGTCGCGTGAAGAGGCCGATCAGCAGTAGCAGTCCGCCGAAGAACTCGAGCAACCCCGCGACGCCGATGAGCGACGCGAGATGCAAGCCGTTGGGCGCCGGTATCGGAAACGCAAAGAGCTTTCCCATGCCGTGCGTCATGAAAAGAAACGCGACAATGATGCGAAGAATGCTGAGCATGCGACCCGACCAGACGTCCACGAAGGAATCCGAAATCCTCATTCCACCTCACCTCAACCGTTAGTCTCGAATCCGAACATCGGTTGGGCGCGCGATTCTGCCGCTCGCCTCTCGTCCCCATGTCCCCTGTCCGCTACCAGATCACTCCCCGCGATCCGCACGCGCATCTGTTCGAGGTGCGCTGCACGATCGACGATCCGAGCCCCGACGGACAGCGCTTCCGCCTGCCGTCCTGGATACCTGGCAGTTATTTGATCCGCGAATTCGCGCGTCAGTTCATCGCCGTGCGGGCCGAGGCGGCTGGCGTCCCGGTCGCGATCGCCAAGGAAGCCAAGGACACATGGCGTGCGGCGCCCGCGGGCGGACCGCTCAGCGTCATTGCTACGATTCATGCGTTCGATCTTTCGGTCCGGACCGCTTATCTCGACCACGCGCGCGGCTACTTCAACGGGCCGAGCGTTTTCCTGTTGGCGGAAGGTTTAGAGGGCCGAAGCTGTTTACTGGAAGTTTTGCCGTCGCAGCACGAGGCGTTCGCGCATTGGCGCGTTGCGACGACGCTCGCGCGCGATGGCGCGCCCGCGCACGGATTCGGCCGCTACCGCGCGGAGAGCTACGAAGAGTTGATCGACCATCCGGTCGAGATGGGCGATTTCTCGCTCGTCGCGTTCGAAGCAGCCGGGGTCCTGCACGAAATCGCGATCACCGGAAAGCACGATGCGGACCTCGACCGACTTGCGCGCGACCTTGCACGGCTTTGCCAATGGCAGATCGACTTCTTCGACGGCGAGGCGCCGTTCGATCGCTACCTCTTCCTGGTCAACGCCGTTGGCGAAGATTACGGCGGCCTCGAGCATCGATCGAGCACGAGCCTTCTTTGTCGTCGCGACGAGTTGCCAACGCGCGCGCACACCGACATCGACGACGGCTATCTGCACTTCCTCGGACTTGCCAGCCACGAATACTTCCATTCATGGAACGTCAAGCGCATCAAGCCCGCGGCATTCACGCCGCACGATCTTTCGCGGGAAAGCTACACGCGACAACTGTGGGCGTTCGAGGGCATCACGTCGTACTACGACGACCTCGCGCTTGTGCGATGCGGGCTGATCGACGCGAAGCGCTATCTGGAGGTCCTCGGTCAGGCAATCACCGGCGTCCTTCGCACACCGGGTCGGTTCCGCCAGAGCATCGCCGAGGCGAGCTTTGATGCATGGATCAAGTTCTATCGTCCCGAAGCCAATTCGCCGAACGCGACGATCAGCTACTACGGCAAAGGCGCGCTCGTTGCGCTTGCGCTCGACCTGTCGCTTCGCGAGGCGGAGCATGGCTCGCTCGACACGGTCATGCGCGCGCTGTGGGAGCGGTTCGGCAAGACAGGTATTGGCGTTCCGGAGGATGCGATCGAGTCGATCGTATGCGAAGAAGCCGGCGAGGCGATGCACGCATTCTTCGCGCGCTACGTGCGCGGCACCGAGGATCCGCCGCTCGACACGCTGTTCGCCGCATTCGGCATCGAGTGGCATTTGCGCGCCTCCGAGGGACCGAACGATCGCGGCGGCAAGCCGGCGAAAGGTCCATCGCCGAAATCGTCCATTGGCGCGAAGGTGGGGAGCGACCTTCTGCTCCAGCATGTCTATAACGGTGGGGCCGCGGAGCGCGCAGGCCTCGCACCGGGAGACGTGCTCGTCGCGGTCGACGGCGTCCGCGCATCGCTGGAGACGCTCGCGTCGCTTCTGACACGCCGGACATCCGGAGACACGATCGCGGTGCACGCGTTTCGCCGTGACGAATTGCGGGGTGTCGACGTCGAGCTCGACGCCGCTCCACACGACACGTGCTATCTCACATTGGCGACGCAGGCGCAGGAGCGTGCCGTGGCACTTCGAAGCGCGTGGCTCGGCGGCGCGTAAGCGCATTCCGACGCGATAGTGCGCGAGCGCCGGATTGCGACCGGTGCATGCGCTCCGTAGCCTCGGAGCCTCCGATTCCACCGCGGCGACGTGAGCGGGACACGCGCGCGCCGACGCACCATGTCACGCATTCGCCAGCGCGGACTGCTGTACGGCGCGATCGCCGCGTCCATCCTCATTGTCCTCGCGCTCGTCGTCCTCTCCTTCCCGTGGAACACGCTGCGCGGCCCTGTTGCTTCATATTTCACCGATAAGCTGCATCGCGAGGTCACGATCGCCGGCGACCTTCGCGTGCATCTCGGCCTGCCGGTGCGCGTCGACGTCGACGACGTGTCGGTCGCCAACGTGTCGTGGTCTAACCTCCAGCCGATGGCGCACACGGCCCACATGGCGCTCACCTTCGGTTGGCGATCGCTGCTGCACGCGGCCCCGGACACGATTCGGCTGACCCAGCCGACGCTCGTACTCGAACGCAATGCCGACGGTGAGGCGAACTGGCATTTTGGCAACGATGAAACCGCCTCACCGCTTCGCTTCGGCGATCTCGACGTCGACAAGGGAACGCTGCGCTACCGCGATCCGCAGGTGCGCGGCGACATTACCGTCGCATTGCAGAGCACCCAGGCAGCCAATTCGCCACAGGCCCTGCGCTTCGACGGGCGTGGAACGCTTCACGGCGAACCGTTCACGATCAGCGGCCAGGGCCACGGCTTTTCCGAGCTTCGGCGCATCGACGATCCCTACCAGGTCGCGTTCGATCTCGAGGCCGGCAAGACCGGACTGATCTTCGACGGCACCGTCGTGCCGTCGTCGCCACGGAACCTGCGCGGCGCACTCCATGTGCGCGGCCCGGACCTGTCGAAGCTTTATCCGATCGTCCCCGCACCGCTGCCCTGGACGCCCGCCTACAACCTGACCGGCAATCTCACGCACGAGAACGGCAAATGGACGTTCCGGCAAATCAACGGAACCGTCGGCGAAAGCGACCTCGCGGGCAATTTCAGCGTCGACCTCTCGAAGCCGCGGCCGTCGACGATCGCGAACCTGTCGTCGCGAAGCCTCAACTACAAGGACCTCGGCGGTTTCATCGGCCTGCCCCCCGGCGAAGCGGCGCAGAAGACGAACACGCCCGAGAAGCTGAAGGAAGCGCAGCACCGCGCCGCGAGCGATCGCGTGCTGCCCAGCAAATCCTTCGATCTTGGCAAGCTGCGCGAGCGCGACGTCGACCTCCAGTTTCGCGCGGCTGCCGCGCAATGGGGTCGCCTGCCGCTCGATAATCTGACGACGCACATGGTGCTGAAGGACGGCGTGCTGCGCTTCGATCCGCTGGACTTCGGTCTCGCCGATGGTCATGTCGTCACGAACCTGACGCTCGACCTCACCAAACGAGCGCCGACGGCGAAGGCTCAGATCGAAGTCCGACGCGTCGAGCTCAAGCGCATCTTCCCGCAGCTTGCGGCGCCGGGCGGTTCGGCAGGACGCTTCGGCGGCCGTGCGCAGTTCACGACCAGCGGCAACAGCGTGGCGGAACTTCTCGCCGGGGGGCAGGGCGAAGCAGCGCTCGCGATGCGAGGCGGGGAGATGAGCACGCTGAAGCTCGTGCTGACCAACCTCGATCTCGCGCGCGCCGCGGCGCTTTTGATGCGCGGCGGCAACGAGAAGGCGCCGCTGCATTGCGCGATCGCCGCGATGCACGCGACGCACGGCGTGCTCACACCCGACATCATGGTGATCGACAGCAGCGAGGAGCTGATCCGCGGCTCCGGCAACATCGACTTCGCGCACGAGAAATACGACCTCGCGCTGTCGGCCGATTCGAAGAAGCCGAGCCTCGTCGCGCTGCGCGGCCCGATCAATATCACGGGCACGTTCAAATCTCCAGTCATTAAGCCCTCGCTCGGGCAGGCGATCGCGCGTGTCGGCGCCGCCGTGGGTCTCGGCATCCTCGCGCCGCCGCTCGCGCTCTTGCCGCTGATCGACTTGGGCAATGCGCCGAACGCCGATTGCCAGGCGCTCTATCGCGATGCCGGGATCGCGACGAACGCGGCGAGCGCGGGCGCGAAAAATCAGGCGGCCGCGGAACGTCGTGAAAAGCGCGAAGCGCGGGCGCGCGAACGGGTCGCGCGCACGCGTTGATCAGCTTTTGCGCTTGGCGCCGGGCTTGGGCTTCCCCATTGCCGCACCGGCGTGAAGCGCCTCGAGCGACGCGCGCTGCAACTCGAGCGTCTTGATGCTCATTCGCATGAGCTCGAGGCTCATCGCGAGCCAGCCTTCGATCACGCGCAGCTCGGCAATCTTGCGCTCGACTTGCACGGGATCGAGCGCGGCGAACATCGCCGCTGGATTCGGAAAGGCGAGCATGCCGGGGAAGGCAGCGGCCAATGCGTCAGACGCCTCGCTCTGGGTCGACGCGCTCGGCGGCGGCTCGGTCGGCGCCACCGCGCCGCTCGTCGAACCGGGCATCGGCATCGCGAACGGATTCCACATCTTCTGCATGAAGGCGAGCGCGTCCTGCGCGGTCAGCGCCGGCGCGACGGTCTTGCCGACTTCCGGTTCGTCAGTCATTTCGATTCCCGATCATCATTGCCATTCGAACGCAAGTCGCGGTGCGCGGTGCGCTAATATCGTGCGCCATGATGCAGGGCGGCGCAACGTTGATCGAGCGGCTCGCGAGCATCGTCGGACGCGAGCACGTGTTGACGGACGACCGCGACGTCGAGCCTTACCTCGTCGACTGGCGACAGCGCTATCGCGGCGCGGCACGCGCGGTCGTGCAACCCGTAAACACGGCGCAGGTGGCCGAAGTCGTGCGCGCGTGCGCGGACACGGGCACGGCGATCGTTCCGCAGGGCGGCAACACCGGCATGTGCGGCGGGGCCACGCCCGACGCGAGCGGCGAGGAAATCGTCATTTCGCTCGCGCGAATGCGCGCGATTCGTGCGCTGGACACCGACAATGCGACGATCACAGTGGAAGCAGGCATGACATTGAGCGCAGTGCAGGACGCGGCGCGCGAGGCCGATCTGCTCTTCCCGCTCTCGCTCGCATCCGAAGGAAGCTGCACGATCGGCGGCAATCTCGCCACCAACGCCGGCGGCACCGCGGTGCTCCGCTACGGTAACGCGCGCGAGCTCGTGCTGGGTCTCGAAGTGGTGCTCGCGAACGGTGACATCTGGAACGGCCTGCGCGGACTGCGCAAGGACAACACCGGCTACGATCTCACGCAACTCTTCGTCGGCAGCGAAGGCACGCTAGGCATCATCACCGCCGCCGTGCTGAAGCTTTTCGCCGCGCCGCGCGTGAGCGTCACCGCGTTCTGCGCGGTCGCCGACGTCGGACACGCCGTTTCCCTGCTTCGCGCGATGAAGCAGGCGCTCGGCGATCGACTGACAGGCTTCGAGCTGATCAGCGCTTTCGCGTTGCGGATTTCGCGCAAGCATCATCCTGGATCCGCGAACCCGCTGCACGGATATGCGTGGTATGCGCTCGTGCAGGTCGACGATACGTCAACCGATCCGCCGCTCGCCGGCCTCGTGGAGACCGTGCTCGCTCACGCGGCGGAGAGCGACATCGTCCTCGACGCAACGATCGCGCAATCGAAGGAGCAGGCCGATCGGCTGTGGGCGTTGCGCGAGAACATCAGCGAAGGACAGCGGCGCGAAGGCCAGAACGTCAAGCACGACATCTCGCTGCCGATCTCGGCGATCGCGCAATTCACCGCTGACGCGGAGCGCGGGATCGTGCGGGCGTTTCCCGGCGCGCGCGTCGTCGCGTTCGGTCATTTGGGCGACGGCAATCTGCACTACAACGTCGCGGCGCCCGAGGGCGAAAGCGGACAGGCGTTTCTCGCCAACACGTCCGCAATCAATCGGATCGTCCACGATCGCGTCGTCGCCGCAGGCGGCAGCATCAGCGCAGAGCATGGCATCGGACAGTTGAAGCGCGCGGAGCTCGCGCACTACAAGAGTCCGATCGAGCTCGAGCTGATGCGTCGCGTGAAATCGGCGCTCGACCCGAAGGGCCTTCTCAACCCGGGCAAGGTGCTCTGAGGCGCGATGGGCAAGATCATTTTCTGGCTGATCGTCTTTTTCGTCGCGCTCCTCGTGCTGCGCGTGATGAATATGGCAAGCGCGCGTTCGCGTAACGGTCGATCTTCGGCGCGCACGGCAAAGAAGGATCCCGCGATGGTTCGCTGCGTCAATTGCGGCGTTTATCTACCGCGGACCGAAGCGGTTCAGGGGCCGAAGGGACCGTTGTGCGGCGACAAGCAGTGCCTGACCGACGCATCGCGCAAGTCGCGGTAGACTCGAGCGTGGGGTGGCTACGCAGCTCGCAGCGTCGATAGCCACCCGATGACGTCGCCTTCGCTTTGCACGTCGGCAAGCTTCGCATGGATATCGAACAGATTCGCTTCATGCGCACGCGCATCGCGATCGCCGACCGCCTCGCGCACGACGACGCCGATGAAATCGTGCAGGAGCGCGTCCATCGCGGTGGCGCGCACGCAGCCGCTCGTCGTCAATCCCGTAACAATCAGCGTGTCGACCTGAAGGGCGCGCAGCCGGGCGTTGAGGCCGGTGCCGTGGAAGGCGCTCGGGAACCGCTTGACGACGATCGTGCCGCGCTCGACGGGCACCGAGGGATGCAACTCGGCGAGCGCCGAGTCCCGCCGCAGGAGTTGCAACGCGCGAACCTTCCGGGCGTAGACGCCGCCGGCGAGCGCGTCGTCGAAGAACTGCTGCGTGAAGAATACGGGGACTCCGCTCGAAAGCGCTGCATCGACGACGCGCCTCGCGCTCTCCGCGACCGCCTCGACGCCGGCGTACATCGGTGATGTTCGATCGAAGTACGCCATCACCATGTCGATCACGATGACCGCCGGGCGCTTCCCGAACCCGAGCTTTCCCGCGAAACCGGCCGAGCGATAGTCGGCGTCGCGGCTTGACGTCGGCTCGGGTTCGCTCATGCTTCTCTCCGGCATCGCAGGGCTCCTCAAGTCCGCCGATAAAGCTGCCGCTCGAACGACATCAGGATCGCGTTCGCGATCGACGCGAAGGCGACGAGCATCAGCGTCAGCGCCATGATCATCTGCACATCGTTGACGCCAAGCGCCTGCATCAGAAGAAAGCCGAGACCGCGCTTGGACCCGAACATCTCGCTCATGATCGTGCCGAGCAGCGTGACCGAAAAGCCGATCCGCAGGCCGGTGAAAATCTCCGGAAGCGCCGCCGGCAGGAGGATCGTGCGCATCATCGCAAAGGTGGACAAGCCGAGCGCGCGACCCGTGCGCACGAGCACCGGCTTGATGTTGCGCACGGCGTTCATCGTGAATAGCATTACCGGAACGATGCCGTGCAGCGTGCCGAACGCGACCTCCGCGGCAAGCCCCAATCCGAACACCAGCAGGATGATCGGATAGAGAATCACCTTGGGAATCGAGTAGAGTGCGACGAGGATCGGCTCGGCGACTTCGCCCGAAAGCCGATGAAAGCCGAAGAGAATGCCGATCACCGGTCCGGCGACGAGCCCGATGGCGAGCGCGCCCGCGAACGCCTGGCCCGACGCCGCCGCGTTGACCCAGAAGTCCTGCGTTACCAGCAGCCGGGCCGTGTAGCGGAACGTCTGCAGCGGCGTCGTCATCGCGATGTCGCCGGCGAGGTAATGCAGGAGCTGCCACGCGACGATCAGGAATCCGACGAGGATCGCGACTTCTCCGGCACGCGACAGCGGCGACACCGCGGCAACGCGCTCGATCTTCATCGCCCGCCCCGCCGCTCCATCAGCACGCGTTCCCATGCGTAGAGCGCCATGTTGATGCAGACCACGATGACGAGCACGAACAGGATCACGCCGTACATCACGTCGCTCTGGAAGTTGTTGTACGCGAACGAAACGCGGTAACCGAGCCCGCCGGTGGACAGGATGAATTCGGAGCCGATCACGCCGACGAACGCGTACGCAATGGCGAACTTCGCGCCGGTGAAGAGATACGGTCCCGCGCATGGAAGGATCAGGTGCAGCGCCGTCTGCATGCGCGACAGGTGGTGCACCTGCGCGGTTTTCCAGTACACGAACGGCACGCGTTCGAGGCCGTTCAGCGTGTTGATGGCCATGACGACCACGGCATAGAGAAATCCGATGACGGTCTTGGGAATGGCGTTCAGGCCGAACAGCACGATCAGCAGCGGATAGAACACGAACACCGGCACAGAGTAATACGTCGTCAGCAGTGGATCGGCGATTCGCCTCGCGCGGGGAAACGCGTAGAGCGCGACGCCCATGGCGAAACCCGCGACGAGCGCGCACGCGAGGGCGATGAAGACCGAAAGAAGCGTCTGCCCTGCATCGGCGAGAACGTCGCGATTCTGAAACAGGCGCACGAGGCTCACCACCATTTCGGAAGGCGGGATCATCGTGAAGCGCTGAATCAGCCCGGTGCGGCACGCGATCTCGAGCACCGCGACGAGCACGGCGAGAAGCGCAGCCCGGACGAGCGTCGCCTCGCGGATCCCGAACCCGTGCTTCATGCGACGGGATTCGCCTCGATCGCCTTGATCGATTCGTCGCGAAGAATCGACCATAGATGGCTCGTGATGCTGCCGAACTCGGGTGCCGCGACGATCTTGCTGTCGCGATCCCGCGGCCAGCCCGTCGTGACGACATCGAGAAAGCGTCCCGGACGCGCCGACATGATGCCAACACGATCGGACAGCATCGTCGCCTCGTCGAGCGCATGCGTAATCAGAAAGATCGTTGCGCCCGTTTCGCGCCAAAGGCGCAGGAGCTCGTCGCCCATCAGAAGGCGCGTCTGCTGGTCGAGCGCACCGAACGGCTCATCGAGGAGGATGAGCCGCGGCTCGAGCACCAGCGTGCGCGCGATGCAAACGCGCTGTCGCATGCCCCCCGAAAGCTGGCCCGGATAAGCATCGGCGAATGCGCGGAGACCGGTCAGAGCCAGCGAATCGGCGACGCGCCGCTCGATAGTCCGTCCATCGACGCCCTCTCGGCGCAATCCGAACGCGATGTTGTCGCGCACCGTGAGCCATGGGAAGCTCGCGTCCTCCTGGAAGATGACGCCGATACCGCGCGGAACGCTGCCTACGACGACCGTACCGTCGAACAACACATGCCCCGACGTGGGCGCCTGCAGCCCGGCGATGATTTCGAGCAACGTCGATTTGCCGCAGCCCGACGGGCCGACGACCGCAAAGAACTCTCGACGCGAAAGCGCGAGGTCGACCGGCCCGAGCGCATGCACATCGCGCATGCCCGCGCGCGCGGGGAACACGCGCGTGACGCCGTCGACGGCGACGAACGTCCCGTTGTTCACGCCGCGTGCGACTTGCGTAGCGGTGCTACTTCTTCGACTTGAGATCGTCGGGCAGGAAGCTCTCGTCGACGAGCTTCGACCAATCGACGTCGCCCTTGACCGCGCCAACGAGTTTCTGCGCGCGGATCATGTTGTCCATGCCCTTGTAGTCGAGATTGCCCGGTCCCCAGTACTTGATGCCCTCGACGCTGACGTTCGTGTTGGCAATCGCCTTCTCGATCACCGGGACGTCCATCTTGTAGACGGTGGCAATGATTTGCGCCGCCTCCTTCGGATGCGCGTTCATGAATTCCACCGCGCGCCGACGCGCGCGGATGATCGCGCGAATCGTGTCCGGGTGCTCCTTCATCGCCTTTCCGGTCGAGATGCCGACGACGTTGTTCATCGGCGGGAAGAGATCCCGGCCCCACGCGATCACGCGATATCTGGCCCCGTACTTCGACGTCAGCGGATCGGTGAGCGCCATCACGTCGATGCCGCCGTTCTCGAGCGCCGTCAGGCCGGGACCGAAGCCGCCCGCTGCGGTCATCGTGACATCGGAAGGCTTGAGGTGCACCTTCTCGAGCAGGAGCAGCGTGAGCGCCTGCGTCGTCGAGCCGGGATTCGTGAAGCCGAGGCGCTTTCCGTTGATGTCGTTGATCGACTTGATCGGCGAGCTCGGCATCGTCACGAAGCAGATGTCGGTGACGAGATTCGCGTCCTCGCTGACGATCTTGATGTCGGCACCGCCCTGTACCGCGGACACCACGGCCGCGAGCGACGATTCGCCGAACACGAGGCCTCCGGCGGTGACGTTGCGAATCGTCGTGCCTCCGCCGTTGTCGGTCATGATGCCGCTGATGTTCGGGGCACCCTCCTCCTTCAGGTAGCCTTTGGCGATCGCCACCGCGAAGGGCATGCCGTTCATTGCAACGCCGTAGTTCGCGATGTCGATGTCCTCGGCGAACGTCCATGCGGGCGCGATGCCTGCGACCATCGTGAAAATGACGATCGCCCGGCGAATCGCTTCGGCCCTCGATTTCGTCGCCATTGCCTGCCGAAGCACGCGCAAGGCGCGTCGTACCCGTTCCAACGCCTTCATCGAATCTCCTCCTCGCTGATCGCCGCTCGTTGCGAGCGGATTCGTTCGCCATGCCGGTTGTCGCAACATGGCAGCCTTGCATTTTGCACGGGCCGACGAAACCCAACAATCGCCCATTGTTGCGCAATTGGCGCAACGACGTCAGGCATCGTGGCCAATCGAGGCACCGGGCGCTCCATCGAGGCCCGGTTGCTGGCACAATCTCGCGCGAAGCCGCGGCGGCTTGCGAGAGCCTCCCTTTGAATGACGCCACCGCGGCCGCCGGTGAACGCGCCTCGAAATCACGCGCCGCGCCGCGGAGATTGACCCTGGAACCCTCGTCCGCTCTGCCGCCTTACAGTCCGCCGCCGCTCCCTGCGTCGATCGCTGGATCGTCACGCCGGATTCTATGGATCGTCGGCGTATTTCGCGCCGCGTGCGGCGCGCTTTTGCTCGGCCTCGCGCTTTTGCTCGACCTGCGGACGCTCAACGTCGCGACGCCCAATTCGTTCGTCACCGCCGCATCGCTTTACTTCGTCTTCGGCCTCGCCTCGTTCGGATGGATCCAGCAGGAGCGCCTGACGCTGCCTATCGCGCAAACGCTGCTCGCGCTCTTGTCCGGCGACATCCTGTTTCTCGCGCTGGTGATGATCGCGGGCGGCAGCACGGGCGCGCCGCTGCCGATCCTCCTGTTTCCGCAGCTCGCCGCGAGCGGATGGCTGCTGCGTACGCAAACAGCATTCTTCCACGCCGCGCTCGCCGCGATCGTGCTTCTCGGCCTGGAGACATGGCGCCTTGCCGGCGGCGACATTCCCGCGACACAGCTCTTCCAGACCGCACTGATCTGCCTCGGCTACTTCGCGATGGTCGGCACGGCGGTCGTGATCGGCCGCTACACGAAGGCGTCGGAGGACCTGGCGGCGCAACGGGGCATCGACGTCGCCAATCTCGAGCAGGTCAATCGCCTCATCATTCAGGACATGCAGGACGGCGTGCTGGTCGTCGACTTGACGGGCGTCGTACGCGGCCACAATGCGCAGGTCACGCGGCTCCTCGGTGGGTTCGGCCGAATGCGCGGCGGAATGCGCTTGGCCGAATTCTCGACGACGCTGCACGATTACTGGCGACGATGGAACGAGGATTTCTCCGAACCGCTGCCGCCGTTCAAGGTGGATGCGACGCAGCGACTTCTGCGCGTGCGGCTCGTGCGCATAGGCTCGGGTTTGAACGGCGGCACGCTCATCTATCTCGAGGACCTCGGCCGCGCGCAGAACGAAGCGCAGCAGATGAAGCTCGCGGCGATGGGCCGGCTCACGGCGTCGATCGCGCATGAGGTGCGCAATCCCCTGTCCGCGATCAACCAGGCCGCGCAACTCCTCGAAGAGGACGGCAGCGTCGCACCGGAAGGTCAGCGACTGCTCGGCATGATTCGCAGCAACGCGAAGCGCATCGACCGCATCGTCGGCGAAGTGCTGCAACTCAACCGCCGTGATCGCCAGCAGCCCGAAGTCATTCCGCTCGGCGAATTCGTGCGCGCGATCACCGACGAGATCATGCAGGCCGAGCACATTTCGGCGGACGGCATCGCGATCGATATCGGTGACGATCTGCTCGTGATGTTCGATCGCGGACATCTGAACCAGATCGCATGGAACCTCGTGCGCAACGCGTGGCAGCATTGCCGCAAGGGCGCGGGCAGCATCCGCGTCTCGGCGCGGGCCGGCTACATGGGCGACGCCGTGATCTGCGAGCTCGCCGATGATGGGCCCGGTGTGCCGGCGGAATTCCGGGGACAGATCTTCGAGCCGTTCTTCACGACCCGTCCGGGGGGCACGGGGCTTGGTCTGTATATTGCACGCGAACTCGCGGATGCGAACGGCGCGGCGCTCGAGCTATTGCCCAAATCGCCGGGCGCAATCTTCCGAATGACGTTCAAGCGCGCGCTGACGCCGGCGCCGGCGCCCATCGCCGCGACCTGAAATCCGCGGCCCTCTCTCGTAAACGCTCCCAAATATGTCCCGCAGAACCCGTGGTCAACCGAAGGTCTTGATCGTCGACGACGAGCCGGATCTTCTCGAACTGCTCGAAATGACGCTGTCGCGGATGGGCCTCGACACGTCGCGCGCCGAGTCGGTTGCCGACGCGCAGCGTCAGCTCGACGGGCAGGCGTTCGATCTCTGCCTGACCGACTGGAACCTGCCCGACGGCGAGGGATTGCGCGTCGTCGAATACATCACGCAGAAGGCGCTCGACGTGCCCGTTGCGGTCATCACCGCGTTCGGCAGCGCGCAAAACGCGGTTGCCGCGCTCAAGGCCGGCGCCTTCGACTACCTCGCGAAGCCGGTCGCGCTCGAGCAGCTTCGGGCGCTCGTCAAGCAGGCGCTCAAGGTTCCCGAAAAGCCTCAACCGGCGACGAGCTATCAGCTCCTTGGCGAATCGCCTGCGATGCAACAGGTGCGTGGCCTCATCGATCGGCTCGCGAAAAGCCAGGCGCCAGTGTTCATCAACGGCGAATCGGGAAGCGGGAAGGAGCTCGCCGCGCGGATGATTCACCTCAAGGGCCCGCGCGCGGAGCTACCGTTCATCGCGGTCAATTGCGGCGCCATTCCCGAGAACCTGATGGAGAGCGAGTTCTTCGGTTACAAGAAGGGCGCGTTCACCGGTGCGGAAAGCGATCGCGACGGATTCTTTCAGGCCGCGAATGGCGGCACGCTATTCCTCGACGAAGTTGCCGATCTCCCGCTTGCAATGCAGGTGAAGCTGCTGCGCGCCATACAGGAAAAGAAGGTGCGCAAGGTCGGCTCGACGACCGAGGACGCGGTTGATGCGCGACTCATCAGCGCCACGCACAAGAATCTGCCGGCGCTCGTCGAAAACAGCGAGTTCCGCCAGGACCTTTACTACCGATTGCACGTGATCGAGCTCGCGATGCCGAGCTTGCGCGAGATGCGCGAGGACATTCCACTGATCGCCAACGCGATCCTTACGCGACTCGCGCGCGGCCATGCCGCCGGGCTCGAACCCGAGGCGGTGGTAGCACTCGAACGCTATCCCTTCCCGGGAAACGTTCGCGAGCTGGAGAACATCCTCGAGCGGGGGCTTTCGCTCGCAGGAGACCCGCAGCGCATCACCGCCGAGGATCTGCATCTGACGCCGGTCGCCGACGAGACCGACACGCCGATTCCCGCCGGCGAGAAGTGGCCGCTGCAGGATTATCTCGACCGCGTCGAGCGCGCCGCGATCAACGAAGCGCTCGAGAAGACGCGCTACAACCGAACCGCCGCGGCGAAGCTCCTCGGTATCACGTTCAGGGCGATGCGGTATCGAATGGAGCGGTTGGGGATCAAGTAGTCGCAGGCCTCCTAAAGCCAGACCGCGACGCTCGGCGCTTCGCTCCGCGCCAGTCGGCCAAGGGAATTGGAAAGGTGCACAATGGTCCGATGGCCGTTCGTGTTCGAGGCCGCACCGTTGTCGCCCCCGTTCCCGGAAACGCCGCTATGCCTTCCCAATGCACGCATCTCGATTCCGTCGTCACCGACACGCCGAATTCCGACGGGTGCGAGGAATGTCTCGCGCTCGGGGACACGTGGATGCACCTTCGCCTCTGTCGCACATGCGGACACGTCGGCTGCTGCGACGACTCGAAGAACAAGCACGCGACGAAGCATTTTCGCGCCACGAAGCACCCGATCATCACGTCGATCGAGCCCGGCGAGGACTGGAGCTGGTGCTACGTCGACGAGATCGCGATGGTCATTCGCTCGGAACGATGAACGCGATGCGCCCTCGCGGCGCTCCTCAGCGAAGCGCCTGCTCGCGATCGGCGATGTGACGCAACAGCGGGAGCACTTCACCCTGATCGTGGAGGAACAACGCGGCGCGGCTCGCGTCGTCGCGCTCGACGCGGATCGTCAGCACATCGGGCAGGATCAGCTCGAACACGCGCTCGTCGGTGTCGTCGTCGCCGACGTAGATTGCGGCCGAAGTCACGGAATCCGCGATCAGCGCTCGCAATGCATCGCCCTTGTTCGGCGCGTCGGGTGTGAGCAAATTGACGACGGCCTTGCCGTCGATGACTTTCGGCGTGGGCCGAAGGCGTTCGATGCAGTCGCGGATCGCGCGGTACGCGGCATCCCAGTCCGGCGCCTGCCGGTAGTGCAGCGAAAGCGAGTATCGCTTATCCTCGATCATCACGCCCGTCGCCACAAGCGGCGAGCACGCACGAAGCGCGTCGTGCCAGTCGCGCACGATTTCCACGAACGCTGATCTGCGTCCGGCCCACGCGGGAACGCCTTCGGCGCCATGGTTGCCGACGACGTAGCGCGGGGTGAATGCGAGCATGCTGCGCGCATCTTCCGCCGCGCGTCCGGTGATGATCGCCATGTCGCTGCGCGACGCAAGCACGTCGAGACAGCGTTGAATCGCGTCGGGCAACCGCGCCTCGCCCGGCTGCGACACGATCGGCGCGAGCGTGCCGTCGATGTCGAATGCAAGCAGCGGCTTGCGGGCGAGGATCGCGTCGATCCGTGCGATGCCTTCCCGCGACAACGCGTGAATCAAGTCTGCGCGCTCCGCGGCGTCTCGTCGGCGTCGCCAAGCTCCACGGCCCGCTCGCGGTGCTGATCGATGCGATCGACAATGCGCTGGCGTTGCCGCAGACGGCTCGCGTCGAGCAGCATCGCGCCGGCCCAACGATAGACGTTGTATTCCCTCACGAGCCTTCGCATGCTGCGCATCCGCACGCGTTGCTCGTCCGAAGGCATCCGCAGCGCCTGGTCGAGCACTTCGGCACACTGATCGACGTGATACGGATTGACGGGCAGCGCGTCGTGCAATTCGCGCGCCGCGCCGGTGAACTGCGACAGCACCAGCACGCCCTGATCGTCATCGCGCGCCGCGACGAATTCCTTGGCGACCAGGTTCATGCCATCGTGGAGGCTGGTCACGACGCATATGTCCGCGGCACGGAAGTATTCGTTGATCACCTCGGGCTCGTGATGCTCGGCCTTGAGCCTGATCGGCGGCACTTCCGCTTCTCCGAAGCGCGTGTTGATCCGCGCAGCGAGGCCGTGCACTTCTTCCTCGAAGCTTCGATATTCGTCGAGCGCCGAGCGCGTCGGTGCGGCGATCTGCACGAACACGAATCGCCCCACGTATTCGGGATGCGATTCGAGCAGCTTCTCGACCGCGTGGAAGCGCTCGATGATGCCCTTCGTGTAATCCATGCGATCGACGCCGACGCCGATCCGCACGCCGGCGGGAAAGCCTTCACGCTGGCTGATGCGACGGCGGCATTCGGCGACGCTCGGCTGAACGTCGTGCCACGGCGAGGGCCACTGGATCGAGATCGGATACGGCTCGATGCTCGTCCGATGACCGCCATACGAAACGCGCGATGCCTCGTATTCGATGCGCGCTTCGAGATAGCGATCGACGGTGTCGATGAAGTTGCGGCAATGGTATTGGGTGTGGAAGCCGAGAATCGTGCTGCCGAGCAGTCCGTCGAGCACGCGCGCCCTCCACGGACAGATGCCGAACGACTCGGGATTGGGCCACGGGATGTGCCAGAACGTGATGATCGTCGCCTTCGGCAGCCGCTCGTGAATGAAGCGCGGCAAAAGCGCGAAGTGATAGTCCTGCACGAGCACGACCGGATCCTCGGTGCGCGCCTCGGTGCACACGGCCTCGGCGAAGCGCTGGTTGACGTCGACGTAACGCTCCCAGTCGCTCGTGCGAAAAATCGGACGTACGTGCGCGATGTGGCACAGCGGCCACAACCCCTCGTTGGCGAAGCCGTAGTAGTAGCCGCGCTCCTCCTCCTTGCTGAGCCAGAGCCTGCGCAGCGTGTAGCTCGGATTGTCGGGCGGCACCTCGATGTGGTCATGGCGGTCGACCATCGCGCGATCCGCCGTGCCGCTCCCGTGCGCGATCCACGTGCCCGAGCACGCGCGCATGATCGGCTCCATCGCCGTGACGAGGCCGCTCGCCGGACGGCGGGTGACGATCTGATCGCCCTGCCGCATGTGAATGTACGGCTCTCGGTTCGAGACGAGGAGGATCTCGTCGCCGGCAAGCTCGTTGCGCAGCACCGAGCGCAACATCTCGGGATTCCACGTCGCGCCGCGCTCGAGATTTCGTCGACTCTGGTCGACTTCGCGCAACAGCGCCCTCACCTCGCCCACGAGCGGCTGCAGATCCGGATTGGGCTCGCGAAACGGCTGGATGATGCCTTCGCCACGCAAGAGTGCGCGCACCCCTTCCATCCATCCGCGCCACGACAGATGCGCGACGAAGACGGTGATGAGCGATACCAGCACGCCGAGCAGTATGAAGAAGCCGATCAGGTAATTGCGCGTGTCGGCGCTTCGGCGCTCGACGAGGCTCATGTCGTGGACGAGCACGAGCGTGCCGATCTGCGGCCCTTGCGACGGAATCGGAAACCACGTCACGTGGATCGGCGCGGGCGGAAACTGGCGCAGCACGTGCGCATCGGGACCGCTGCCCTTGATCTCCTTGCAGCCGAGCGCGACGGGGTACGTGTCGGTGCGATAGACGATCTGCCCGTCGAGATTGCAATACGCGAGCGCGAAAAGGCGTTCGTCCTCGACGGCGCGTCGGAAGAGCTGGCGCACGCGCGCGCCGTTGCCTTCGCGCACGAGATCGACGAGCTGCTCCTGCATGGTGTTGGCGACGAGGCGCGAGCGCGTTTCGAGATCGCTCACCCACCAGCGCAGCGTCAGCGTATCGACGAGCGGGACGAGTGCGAGCGCGAGAAGCGCCAGCACGAGCGTAAGCGGCGCGATGAATCGCAGCGCGAGGCCGACCCGGCGAAACGCTCTCCACGGATCCATCGTCTCGCCCTCTCTCAGGTGCGCGTCCGCGAGGCCGACACCCCGCCTAGCCAGCCAAGGCGCCCGAATTGGGCACCGATAGCGCCAACGGAGTTTCCGGCGGCTGCGTATGGCAAAATCCCGCGCCCATCGTGAAGCGACCCGCGCATCCCGCCAACACAAGGCGCACACGCAGCCTCGTCGTCGACGATGACGGTCGCGTCAGCACGGCGCTTCAGGTTCCCTCGCCCAACTGCGACGAACGACCCCGGGATACGGCGATTTCGCTGCTCGTCGTGCACGGTATCTCGCTGCCACCCGGCGATTTCGGCGGCAATGCGATCGAGCGCCTTTTCACCAACCAGCTGGATCCAGGCGCGCACCCGTACTTCGCCTCGATCGCCGCTCTCCGGGTATCCGCGCATTTTCTCATTCGCCGCGACGGCGCGCTCGTGCAGTTCGTGCCCTGTCGGCTGCGCGCCTGGCACGCGGGCGAATCGACCTGGCGCGGGCGATCGCATTGCAACGATTTCTCGATCGGCATCGAGCTCGAAGGGTGCGACGATGTGGGCTACGCAGACGCGCAATACCTGATGCTCACCCGCATCGCGCGCGCGCTCGCCCGTCGCTATCCGATCGCGGACATCGTCGGCCATAGCGACATCGCGCCCGGACGCAAGACCGACCCGGGCGCGGCGTTCGACTGGACGCGGCTCGCAGGCTCCATTCGCCGCCTTCCGAAAGTCAAAGTCAACTACCCGGGAGCCGGATCGGCGGTATAATGGACGGTTTATGCGCGTTGTCGCGGACTATTTTCCGCTCATCCTTTTCTTCGTCGCGTTCAAGTGGCAGGGCATCATGGCCGCCACGGCAGTCGCCATCGCGGCGTCGGTGATCCAGATCGCATGGTTTCGTTGGCGCGGCAGCGTCTCGGCGGTGCATTGGGTTTCGCTCGTGATCATCGTCGTGTTCGGAGGCGCGACGCTGCTTCTGAACGACGTGACGTTCATCAAGTGGAAGCCGACGGTGCTTTACCTCGCCTTCGGGACGATTCTGGCTCTTGGCAAGCTCGTCTGGCGGCGCGATCTTCTGGCTGTCGTGATGAAGGAGATCGCTTTGCCTGCGCAGATCTGGACGCGCCTCACCTGGGCGTGGGTCGGATTTTTCGCGGCGATGGCGTTCGCGAACTGGTACATCGCGTTCCACTATGCGACCGATACGTGGGTCAACTTCAAGGTCTGGGGCGGCATCGGCCTTTTCTTCGCGTTCGCGCTGGCGCAGGGGCTGTTCCTTGCGCGCCACGTGACCGAGCCTTCGCGATGACTGCACCTGGCACCTTCAACGATGTGGAGACCGCGCTCGCAGCGCGGCTTGCAAGCCTGTCGCCGATGTCGCTCGAAATCCGCGACGACAGCGACAAGCACGTCGGCCATGCCGGCGCGGCATCGGGCGCGCGGCACTTTTCGGTCACGATCGTGTCGCAGCACTTCCACGGGCTGTCGCCCCTTGCCCGTCACCGCGCCGTTCTCGACCGCGTCGGCCACCTTATCCCCTACCCGGTGCATGCGCTGGCCGTCGAAGCCCGCGCACCCGGGGAAATCCGGAATGACGAAAGGATGAAGCAATGAAAAGTACGCTGGTAGCCGTTGCGGTCATGGCCGCGCTTTGCACGGGCGGGGCGTTCGCGCAGGCGCCCGCAGCCCCGAAGTCGGCGTCGAAGGCCGCTGCCGCACCGGCGAAAGCCGTGGCGCAGGCGCCCGCGGCATCCGAAAAGACGCTGTACACCCAGAGCGAGTACGACCTCGTGCTCAAGGATCAGCTCGCGCATGGGCAAAAAGACACGCCTGAGCTCAGAAACACGCTGAAGGAGAAACTCAACACGCTTCTGCTCTTGTCGGGCGAAGCGAAAAAGGAAGGTCTCGACAAGACGCCCGACGTCAAGACGCAGATCGACGTCAACTCGCAGAACGTCCTTGCCAACGCGTACATCACCGACTGGATCAAGAAGAACCCGGTTCCGGATGCCGATCTGCACAAGGAGTACGACAGGATCAAGTCGCAGATCGGCGATAAGGAGTACAAGGTGCGCCATATCCTCGTCAAGACCGAGGACGAGGCGAAGGAGATCATCACCGAGCTGCAGAAGGGCGCGAAGTTCGACGAACTCGCGAAAGCGCGCTCCGAGGATCCCGGCTCCAAGGAGAAGGGCGGCGATCTCGATTGGAACGCGCCGGCGAACTTCGTCAAGCCGTTCGGGGACGCGATGAAGGCGACGCCGAAGGGCAAGTTCACGCCACAGCCGATCCAGACGCAATTTGGCTGGCACGTGATCGAGGTCGACGACATCCGCGATGCCAAGGTGCCGACCTTCGAGGAAGTGAAAGGGCAACTCGAGGAGCGGATGAAACAGGAGTGGGTGCAGCGCCACATCGCGGAGTTGCGCGCGAAGAACGGGCTCTGACGCGCCAGGAGGTCAGGAGTCAGAGGACAGAGGACAGGAAAAACCTCGCAGCGTCGAGATGGAAAAGCAGGCCGCGGCATCCCCGCGGCCTTTTTCTGCCCTCTATCCTTTCTTTTCGACTTCATGCTATGACTTCTGTCTTCCGTCCTCTGACTTCTGACTTCCGATGCGCTGGTCCCTGCCCTACCCCTCGCGCCGTCAGCCCATTTGTGCTGCGAACGTTGTCGCAACGTCGCAACCGCTCGCGACGCAGGCCGGCGTGGCTATGCTTCAGCGCGGCGGGAATGCGCTCGACGCGGCGCTCGCCACGGCGATCACGCTGACAGTCGTCGAGCCGTGCAGCAACGGCATCGGCTCCGATCTCTTCGCGATTCTCTGGGACGGCAGGGACCTCGTGGGTCTCAATGCATCGGGACGCTCGCCTTCGGGCTGGACGCGCGAGCGCTTTGCCAGTCAGCAACAAATGCCGCAACGCGGTTGGGAATCCGTGACGATTCCCGGCGCCGTGTCGGGTTGGGTGGCGTTGTCCGACCGCTACGGCAAGCTGCCGTTCGCCGATCTTTTCGAGCCCGCGATCCGCTATGCGCGCGACGGCTTTCCCGTCTCGCCGGTGATCGCCGGAAAGTGGCAACTCGCGACCACCGTCATGCCGAAGGGCCTCGGCTGGCAGGAGCATTTCCTGATCGACGGACGCGCGCCTTTACCCGGCGAACGGTTCCGCTCGGCCGCGATGGCGAAGACGCTCGAGACGATCGCGCAAAGCCATGGCGAGGCGTTCTATCGCGGCGGGCTCGCCGGGGCGATCTGCGCGTATGCGAAAGCGAATGGCAGCGTTCATACGCGAGCGGACTTCGAGTCGCATACGGCGGACTGGCTGACGCCGCTTGCCATCGACTATCGCGACGTGCGCGTGCACGAGATTCCGCCGAACGGACAAGGCATCGCTGCATTGATGGCGCTCGGCATGCTCGACGCGTTCGATCTTGCGTCGCTCGAACCGGATTCGGTCGCGAGCCAGCATCTTCAGATCGAAGCCATGAAGCTCGCATTCGCCGACGTCTACCGTTACGTTTCCGATCTCGCGACGATGGACGTCTCGCCTGCTTCGCTGCTCGATCGCGATTATCTGCGCGCGCGCGCGTCGCTGATCGATCGCGAGCGAGCGCTACAGTTCGGTCCGGGCGAGCCGCCGCGCGGCGGCACCGTTTACGTCACCGCGGCCGACGCGCACGGCATGATGGTGTCGCTGATCCAGTCGAACTACATGGGTTTCGGATCGGGGGTCGTCGTGCCGGATACCGGCATCAGCCTGCAGAATCGCGGCGCCGGATTCTCGCTCGTGCACGGCCATCCGAACGAAGTTGGCTCGCGCAAGCGGCCGTTCCACACGATCATTCCGGGATTCATGACGCGCGACGGCGCGCCGCTCGCGACATTCGGCGTCATGGGCGGTCCCATCCAGCCGCCGGGACACGTGCAGATGGTCGTGCGCATGCAGGATTACGCGATGAACCCGCAGGCTGCCGTCGATGGGCCGCGCTTCAAGGTGACGGGTGCGCGCTCGGTCGACCTCGAAGCGAGCGCCTCACGGGAACTGCGCGAAGGATTGATCGCGCTTGGCCATGTCATCGAAGCGGTGCCCGATACCTACATGGACTTCGGCGCGGGCCAGGTGATATTGAAAACCGACAACGGCTACGTCGCTGCGTCCGATCCGCGGCGCGACGGACAAGCGGCGGGGTTCTGACGCAAAGACAGGCCGCGGGACTCCCGGGTCCCGGCGCGCTGCATCATCCGCGGCGCGGGTTACGAGCGTTGCGGTTCCTGCCTCTTGGCAGGATGGGCGGCGACGCGGACGGCGCCTTCGCGCCATCGAACTCGATTCGCTCGCTCTTGCTGACGTGGGTGATGAGGCTGGCAAGCGTCGGCCGCGCAAAGAAATCGCCCACTGCGATGCTTGCGCCGCAGGATTGACGAACGCGCGAAAGCAGGCGCATCGCCGCCAGCGAGTTTCCGCCGGCCTCGAAGAAGTTATCGTCGTCGGCCGGAGCGACGCCACAGGCGAGCTCCAGCACTTCTGCCCACAATAGGGCGAGGCGGCGGGCAATCGGATCGCCGGAACGAGTGTCGACCGCATCGCGGCGCATCGGATGGGACGCGACGCGCGCGAGCGCCGGCAGTTGCGCACGATCGATCTTGCCGTTGGGCGACAGCGGCAGTGCGGGAATCTCGACAACGCGCGACGGGATCATGTAACGGGGAAGCGTTCGCGCCAGGTGCTCGCGCACCGCGCGTGGCGTCGGCCGCGAGCCTTGCACGGGAACGATGTACGCAATGAGCTCGAGCGCACCCGAGGCGTCCGCGATGACATCGGCGACGCCGCCGGCGACATCCGCGCAATCCGCGAGCGCGGCATCGATTTCGCCCAATTCGACGCGGCAGCCGCGGATCTTCACCTGGCGATCGCGGCGACCGACGAATTCGAGCACGCCGTCGGCACCGTAGCGCGCGCGATCGCCGGTGCGAAAGAGCCTGGCGCTCATGGCGGAGGCAGGATCGGGAATGAACGCGTGCTGCCCGAGATCGGGGCGGCCCCGGTATCCGCGACAGACGCCCGCGCCGCCGATGCAAATCTCGCCGATGGTGCCGATCGGTACTGCTTCACCGTGGTCGTCGAGCAGATGCACCGACGCATGCGGCAGCGGCAACCCGATCGGCACTTCGCGCGGGGCACGCTCGCCGCGCGAGCAGCGATGCACCGTGGCCATGAACGTCGTCTCGCTCGGCCCGTAGGCGTTGACGACTTCAGCGGCGCACTGCGCGTGAATCGCATCGACGATGCTCCCGGCGAGCGGCTCTCCGGCGGATAGCACGAGGCGCAGTGATCGACAGGCCGCAAAGCCGGGACCGGAGGCGATCGCCGCGAGAAGCGTCGGTACGGTGCGCAGGATGGTGACGCGATATCGAACGATCGCTTCGGCGATTTCGTGCGCGGAGTGATGCGCTCGAGATGATGGCAGCGCCACGCGCGCCCCGGTGAGGACCGCCATCAGGATCTGACCGATCGCCTGATCGAAGCCGATCGCAGCGGTGTGAAGCACGCAGTCGTCTGCACCGACGGCGAACGCGTCGCGCATGTCGGCGATGTGGGCGGCTATCGATCGCTGCTCGATCATGACGCCTTTCGGCTGTCCGGTCGAACCCGAGGTGTAGATCAGATACGCGAGATCGTGCGGCCTTGCGGGCATCGGCGGCTCGGCATGTGTCGTCCGGCCGGAGGCCTCGGCAGCAAGATCGACGCACAGGACTTCGGCACCGCGTGCCGGCAGGCGGCTTCGAAGCGCGAACTGCGTGAGCACGACCGGCGGGCTCGCATCGTCGAGGATGCGCTCGATGCGCCCCTGCGGGTAATCGGGATCGAGCGGCAGGTACGCTCCGCCCGCTTCGAGAATCGCGAGCAGCGCGACGACGAGCTCCGGCGAGCGCTCGACGTACACGCCGACGGGGACGTCGGATCTCACGCCGTGTCGTCGCAGCGTTTTCGCGAGTCTGCTTGCGTGCTCGGCGAGCGCTCTGTAACTCAGGCTCCCGCCATTCCAGACGACGGCGACCGCCTCAGGCATTCGCCGCACCTGCGCGGCAAAGAGCGCCGCCACGCAAACGTGGATGCCATCGCTTGCCGCGGGTCCGCTCCAGCGCGCCAGCAGCGCGCGCTCGTCGTCGCCGAGCATGGGCAATCGTGCAATCGGCCGCTTTTCGTCGGCGGCGACCGCTTCGAGCAGCACCAGCCACCGTCGTTGCATGCGGTCGATCGTCGCCGCGTCGAAGAGCTGCGCTGCGTAAGCGAACAGCACCTCGAGGCGCCCGTCGGCGCGTTCGCTGACGGTGACCGAGAGCGCGAACTTCGCGCTCCCCGTGTCGAGATGCGTTACTTCGCCCTCGGCGGCGCCGAGGCGCACATGCCGAGTCGGCGATGTGCGCTTGCCACGCATGTTGAAGAACACGTCGAACCACGGCGTGCCCAATCCCGGGTGCTGCACCATCGCGCCCTCACGAGCCGCGAGGTCGAGCGGCGCATCCTGGTGCGCGAGCGCTTCGAGCACGCTGGTGCGGACGCGCAGGAGCAGGTCGGAGAACAACGGCGATCCGGCGAGATCGGTGCGCAGCACCAGCGTGCGGACGAAACACCCGACAACGTCGGCAAGCTCGGGCCGATCGCGACCGGCCGACGCGAAGCCAACCGCAAGATCGTCGGCGCCTGAATGGCGCGCAAGCCATACGAGAAATGCCGCGAACAGCGTCATGAACAGCGTCGCATCGCTCCGCCTGCCGACGTCGACGAGCGCCGCGACCAGGGAGGGGTCGAGCACCCTTGAGATCGCGCCGCGGTCGTATTTCGCGCGTTGCGCCGGGAGGCGATCGACCGGCAGCGCGAGGCGCTGAACACCGGCAAGCGTTCGCCGCCAGTAGTCACGCCGTTCCGCGAACTCCTCGCGCTCGCGCACCCGGTGTTGCCAGCAGGCGTAGTCCGCGTACTGCAGTGGCTCGCGCGGCAGTTGCGCGTGCTCGCCGCGCAGCGAAGCCTCGTAGATCGCGGCCAGATCGCGCCAGAACACGACGCGCGACCATCCGTCGGTGACGATGTGGTGCATACCGACGACAAGCCAGTGTTCGGTCGCGCCGAGTCTCAGCAGACGTGCGCGAAACGGCGGACCCGTGGCGAGATCGAACGCGGCTGCCGCGAAGGCGTTCGCGCGCCGATGCGCCTCTCCGACCGGATCGGGGTCAGTGCAAAGGTCGTCGAGCGGCAGCGGAACCATCGCTTCGGCAGCGATGACCTGCCGCAGCTCGCCGGCCGCGTCCGTGACAAAGCGGGTGCGCAGCGCCTCGTGCCGGGCGACGACGCCATTGAGCGCAACGCCCAGCGCGGCGACGTCGAGCGTCCCGTGCAGCGGGAGCAGCTCGGCCACGGTGTACGTCGGGGCATCGGGCGTCAACTGCGTCGCGAGCCAGAATTGCTCCTGCTGAGCCGACAGCGGCGCCTCCCAGCGCCGTTCCGCAGCGCGCCGAATGATCGGTCGCGTGATGTCTTCCATCCGCGAAGGTCTATCCTTGCCGCTGCTTGACAGCCGATAGCGGCAAAAGCTCGTCGAGCTCGATCCGCTTGCGATCCGGCTCGACATGCGCGAGCGGCGTCGTGAGCCGCATCGTCGCAAGGCTTCGACGCGCGAGGTCCTGGTAGCTCCGCGTTCCTTCGATCTTCCACGCGAGCTCGGTTTCGTCAAGCTCGCGCACGACGCGCGCGGGCATGCCCGCGACGAGCATTCGCGGCGGCACGATCATCTTCGCCTTCACGAACGCCATCGCGGCGACGATCGCCGATTCGCCGATCACCGCGCTGTCATTGATGACCGCGTTCATGCCGATCAGCGCGTTGCGCTCGATGACACAGCCATGCAGGATCGCGCCGTGTCCGACGTGCCCCTCCTCGGCCACGATCGTGTCGGTTCCCGGAAAGCCGTGCGCGATGCAGCAGTCCTGCAGATTCGCGCCGGCGCGCACCTCGATCCGCCCGAAATCGCCGCGCAGGCACGCGCAGGGACCGATGTAGCAATCGGCGCCGACGATCACATCGCCAATCAGCACCGCCGACGGATGGACGTAAGCCGTCGGATCGACGACCGGCGTCACGCCGTTGATCTCGTAGACCATGAGGCTCATTGCACTATCTTCGCACGTCGTCGCTCGTCGTGGCGTAAACGCATGCGCGATGCGCTACGATAGCAACATGTCCGGCAGCCTCAGCGACCGCGACATCCTGCTGGTCGTCGACGTTCAACACGATTTCCTGCCCGGCGGCGCGCTAGCGGTGCCCGAAGGCGACGCGATCATCCCGATCGTCAATCGACTCGCGTGCCAGTTCATGCACGTCGCGCTCACGCAGGACTGGCATCCGCCTGGCCATCTGTCGTTCGCGTCGAGCCATCCCGGCAAGGTGCCGTTTCAGACGATCATGCTGCCCTACGGCGAGCAGGTGCTGTGGCCCGATCACTGCATGCAAGGCACTTTCGGCGCCGAGATTTCGCCGGCAATCGACATCCCGCACGCGCAATTCGTCGTGCGCAAGGGCCACAGGCGCGACGTGGACAGCTACTCGGCCTTCGTAGAAGCGGACCGTACTACGCCGACAGGACTTGCGGGTTACCTGCGGGAGCGCGGATTCACGCGCGTGTTCCTCGCCGGACTCGCCACCGATTTCTGCGTCGCGTGGTCGGCGCTCGACGGGCGCAAGGCCGGCTTTGACGTAGTGGTCGTCGAGGATGCGTGTCGCGCGATCGACACCGGCGGCTCACGGGCAACTGCGTGGACGCGCATGCGCGACGCCGGTGTGCGGCGCGTGACGTCCGATCAAATGCACGAGTAGCGGAGCACTCGCACGCGGTCGCGCTCGGAGTACCGATCCTCGCGCTCGACATGTACGAGCATGCGTACCACATGGACTTCGGCGCCAACGCCAAGGCCTACGTCGATACGTTCCTGCGCAACGTGGATTGGCCGGCACTGCAGGTGCGCTACGAAGACGCGGCCAAAGTTCCCGGGCCGCGGCCACTTCAACAGCCTGAGTTTGGCGACGTCCCGGGCATCGGCCAGGCGGGCTTCGATGCGAAGTACATGAACAGCGGACAATCCGGCTGGAAGGCTATTGGCGCACCGATGCGCTTAAGACGGTAAGCCCATTGAAGCCAGTCCGTCCATGCTCGGCCACTTGGTCGCTTGTTCCGGCGCTTCGTTATACAAGCTGAGCCACTTTCTTGTCGCGACAGGACCTAAAGCGCCGGCTTAAGCCCGATGTATGCGCGGCTGCCGTCGAATCCGCTTTTCGTCAGCATGCATTAGGAAACGCGCCGGCGAGATCATTCTGGGGTGCCGGACGTGACAATGGTGGCGGCAGCCGCACCTGCGATGGCTTCGGTACGCCAGGACGCGGCCGTCGCACCTGCAGGTCGTCTTCGCATCCGGCGAAAGACCGCAGCTACCCGACGAATCGCCGCGCGTTCGCGAACATCCGATGCCACGGCGAACGCTCGCCCCATTCGTCCGGATGCCACGACATCTGCACCGTGCGAAACACGCGCTCGGGGTGCGGCATCAGGATCGTGAACCGGCCGTCCGCGGTCGTGAGCCCGGTGATGCCTTGCGGCGAGCCGCTCGGATTGTACGGATAGCGCTCGGTGGGCCTTCCAGTGTGATCGACGAAGCGCAGCGCCACGAATGGCTGCGCAGCGGCGAGTTGACCGGCATCGCGGAACTCCGCGAATCCCTCGCCGTGCGCGAGCGCGACGGGAATGCGGCTTCCTTCCATGTCGCGGAAGAAAAGCGACGGCGAACGCTGCACCTCGAGCATCACGTAGCGCGCCTCGAACTGCTCGGACGCGTTGCGCACGAAATGCGGCCAGTGCGCGGCGCCGGGAATGATCTCGCGCAGGTTGCTCATCATCTGGCAGCCGTTGCACACGCCGAGCGCGAACACGTCGCCGCGCTCGAAGTAGCGCGCGAAATCATGGCGCAGCTTCGCATTGAAGAGGATCGACTTCGCCCAGCCTTCGCCAGCGCCCAGCACGTCGCCGTACGAGAAGCCGCCGCCGGCGACGATGCCCGCGAACGGCGACAGCGTATGCCGTCCCGCGACGAGATCGGTCATGTGCACGTCGAACGCGTCGAAGCCCGCGCGCGTCAGCGCGGCTGCCATTTCGACGTGGCCGTTGACACCCTGCTCGCGCAGGATCGCGACGCGCGGACGCGTCCCGGCCGCGATGAACGGCGCCGCCGAATCGGCGTCGACATCGAACGTCAGAAGCGGCACGAGTCCCGGATCATCCTCGGATAGCCGCTCGTATTCCTCGTCGGCCGAGAACGGGTTGTCGCGAAGTCGTTGCATCGCGTGCGTCGTCGACGACCATGCGCGATGCAGATCGCCGCGGGCTTCGTCGAGCACGGTTTCGCCGGCACATCGAACGGTGATGCGATCGCCTCTCACCGGAGTGCCGATGGGCGTCGCGTGAACGTTGCCATCGCGTGCACGCGCGAGCACTTGATCAAGATCCGTTCGACGGACTTGCACGAGCGCACCGAGCTCCTCGGCGAAGAGTGTGGAGAGCGCATCGCTCGCCACGACGGGCAGCGCGACGTCGAGCCCGCAACGCGAGCAGAATGCCATCTCCGCGAGCGTCGCGAACAAGCCGCCATCGCTTATGTCGTGGTAAGCGAGAAGCCGTCCACCGATGTGCAGTCGCCGCACGAAATCGAAGACCGCGCGAAGTGACGCGACGTCGACGTCGGGGGCCTCGTTGCCGAGCTGCGCGTAGACCTGCGCAAGCGCCGAAGCGCCGAGACGCCGCTTCCCGTTCGCGATATCGAGATGAACGAGCACCGTATCGCCGCGATCCATCCGCAACAACGGCGTCAGGCACGCGCGCGCATCGCGAATCGGCGCGAACGCGGAGACGATCAGCGACACGGGCGACGTGACGCTTTTGTCGACGCTGCCTTCGCGCCATGTGGTGTGCATCGACAGCGAATCCTTGCCGACCGGGATCGACAGGCCGAGCGGAATGCAGAAGTCGAGCGCCACCGCGCGCACCGCGTCGTAGAGCGCGGCGTCTTCGCCGGGCTCGCCCGCGGCGGCCATCCAGTTCGCCGAAAGCTTGATCTCGCCAAGCGCCGCCACGCCCGCTGCCGCGATGTTCGTGATCGCCTCGCCGACGGCGATGCGTGCCGCCGCTTTCGGGTCGATCAGCGCGAGCGGCGTGCGCTCGCCGATGGCCATCGCTTCGCCCGCGTAGCCGTCGAAGTCGCGAAGCGTCACAGCCACGTCGGCGACCGGCACCTGCCAGGGTCCGACCAGCGGGTCGCGCGCGCAAAGGCCGCCGACCGTACGATCGCCGATCGTGACGAGGAACGTCTTGTCGGCCACGGCTGGAAACTGCAGCACGCGATACGCGGCGTCGCTAACATCGACGCCCGCGAGATCGAGCGGCGGCAGCGTTCGTGAAACACGTTCGACATCGCGCGACATCCGCGGCGACCTGCCGAGAATCAAGTCGAGAGGAACGTCGACGGATCGGCTTTCGAAAACGCGGTCGAAGACGACGAGCTGTCCTGTTTCGTCCGCTCGGCCGACGACGGCGAACGGGCAGCGCTCGCGCTCGCAGATCGCGCGAAAGGCTTCGAGATCGACTGGAGCGATCGCCAGCACGTAACGCTCCTGCGCCTCGTTGCACCAGATCTCGCGGGGCGTCATGCCCGGCTCTTCGGAAGGGATCGTGCGAAGCTCGATGCGTGCGCCAGCGTTGCCGGCGTGAACCATCTCGGGCAGCGCATTGGCGAGGCCGCCCGCGCCCACGTCGTGGATCGACAGGATCGGATTCGCGCTTCCCGCTTGCGTGCAACGGTCGATCACCTCCTGTGCGCGACGCTGCATTTCGGCGTTGCCGCGCTGCACCGAATCGAAATCGAGATCGGCGGTGTTTGCGCCGGTCGCCATCGACGACGCCGCGCCGCCGCCCATGCCGATCAGCATGCCGGGGCCGCCGAGTTGAATCAAAAGCGTTCCCGCCGCGAGCGCCTTCTTGTGAACCTGCGTCGCGGCAATGTTGCCGACGCCGCCCGCGAGCATGATCGGCTTATGGTAGCCGCGCATGCGCCCGTCCACCGGCATCTCGAGCGTGCGGAAATAGCCGGCGAGATTGGGCCGTCCGAATTCGTTGTTGAACGACGCGGCGCCGATCGGCCCTTCCTCCATGATCGACAGCGCGGAGGCGATGCGATCGGGTTTACCGTACGCGGCCGACTCCCACGGTTGCCGCAGCGTTGGGATCCGCAAATGCGACGTCGTATAGCCGACGAGTCCCGCCTTCGGCTTGGCGCCGATGCCGGTCGCGCCTTCGTCGCGAATCTCGCCGCCGGCGCCCGTCGCCGCACCCGGAAACGGGGCGATGGCGGTCGGATGATTGTGCGTCTCGACCTTCATCACCACGTGCATGGTTTCGCGATGCGCGCGGTAGCGTCCGTCGGCGTCGGGATGAAAACGCGCTGCTTCGGAACCTTCGATCACCGACGAGTTGTCGGCATATGCGACGAGCGTGCCTTGTGGATGCGCGGCGTGCGTCGCGCGGATCATCGCGAACAGCGACTGCAGCTGCGGCTCGCCGTCGACGCGCCACGTCGCGTTGAAGATCTTGTGCCGGCAATGCTCGGAGTTCGCCTGCGCGAACATCGTGAGCTCGCTGTCGGTCGGATCGCGGCCAAGCCGCGTGAATGCATCGACGAGGTAGTCGATTTCGTCGGCGGACAGCGCGAGGCCGAGTGCTTCGTCCGCGCATTCGATCGCCGCGCGGCCCTGCTCGAGCAGCGGAACCGTGGTCGGTGGCCGCGGCTCGAAATGCGCGAAGAGCGCACGCGCCTCGTCGATCGCATCGACGACCGTCTCCGTCATCCGATCGTGCACGAGTGGCAATAGCGCCGAGCGCTCGTTGTTCGACAATGCCGCGCCGCTCCACGTGGTTATGTCGAATGCGATGCCGCGCTCGATCCGGGCGACCGCATCGAGACCGCAGTTTCGCGCGATGTCGGTCGCCTTCGATGACCACGGTGAAATCGTGCCAAAGCGCGGGAGCACCACGAACGTCGGAGTGCTAGCGCGGTCGCCCGTGGCTTCGTGCGCGCCGTATGTCATGAGCCGCTCGAGCGTCGCGCGCGGAGCTTCCACGAGCGGACGAGAGAGTTCGACGAAGTGCCAATAACGGGCCGCGAGCCGCGCGATGTCGTGCTGCGGCCGGACGCTTTTCAGCGTCCCGAGAAGCTTGGCGACCCGGAAGGGAGAGAGCGCAGCGCCGCCGCGCAGCGCGAGAACTTCGGGCACGCGAAATTATAGCGTGGCACGATATGCGGGTTTGTCGAGGGAACGAACCCTAGGCCTGCGCAAAGCGAAAAATGAACAACCTCATCAAGCCGCGCACGGCGCGAGCGCGCGTCGGCGCCGTTGCGACCGTCGTGCTGGCGACGATCGTCTTCTTCGCGCTCGTGGGAGCCGCCTCGCATGTCGTCCAGGCGATCGCTGGCGAGTACGGCGCCCGAGGGTTGCATCAGCAAATCACAATGCGTCTCACCGGATCCGCCGTAGGCGAGTTTTTGTCTTTGCTCGTGTTGATCGTATGGTTGAATCGGACCGGGCAATCGCTATCGGCGCTCGGGTTCGGCCGGCGTGCGCCGCTTCGGGGCTGGATCGCCGCGGCCATCGTCACCGCTGCCGTGCTGTTCTTTTTCCTGTCCGGTCCGTTGCGCGGCCGCGCGGCGTTGGCGGAGCCGACTTTCTTCCATATCTACAATTCGCTCCTCGCGGGAATCGCCGCGGGGTTCTGCGAAGAGATCTTCTTTCGCGGCTTTGTCATGACGCGGCTCGATCAGGCGCGCGTTGCGACGTGGCTGCAGGTCGTCGCATCGGGACTGCTGTTCGGCGTCGCGCACGCGGGTTGGGGATCGTTGTCCGGCCACGCCGACGCGCGCGTTCTCGTCGCAAGCATCGTTTCGACCGCGATATTGGGATGGATCTACGCCCTGGTCTACGTGATCAGCCGACGCACCCTGATGCCCGTGATCGCCGCGCATGTCATCACGGATGCGGTGATCGAGCCATGGCTCGCGCTGGTCGCCCTCGGGGGTTTTGCCGGCCGCTGACACGCGGCCTCGCGGCCCCTCAGTGATGCAGGATCTTGGCGAGGAACTGCTGCGCGCGCTCCGAGCGCGGCTTGCCGAAGAAATCCGCCTTCGGCGCGTCCTCGACGATCTTGCCGCTGTCCATGAAGATCACGCGGTGCGCGACCTTGCTCGCGAAGCCCATTTCGTGCGTGACGACGATCATCGTCATGCCGTCCTTCGCAAGTTGCACCATCACGTCGAGCACTTCGTTGATCATCTCGGGATCGAGCGCCGACGTGGGCTCGTCGAACAGCATGCAGATCGGGTCCATCGAAAGCGCGCGCGCGATCGCGACGCGCTGCTGCTGCCCGCCTGAAAGCTGCCCCGGATACTTGTCCTTGTGCGCAGCAAGGCCGACGCGATCGAGATACTTGAGGCCCCGCTTGTCGGCCTCGGATTGAGAGCGTCCGAGCACCTTGACCTGCGCGAGCGACAGGTTCTGGCGCACCGTCAGATGTGGAAAGAGCTCGAAGTGCTGGAACACCATGCCGACGCGCGCGCGAAGCTTCGGCAGATTGGTCTTCGGATCGTTGACGCGAATGCTGTCGACGAAGATGTCGCCCTTCTGGATCGGCTCCAGCGCATTGACCGCCTTGATCAGCGTCGACTTGCCCGAGCCCGAGGGCCCGCAGACGACGATCACCTCGCCCTTCTCGACGTTCGTCGAGCAGTCGGTCAGCACCTGGAAGGTGCCGTACCACTTGGAAACATCCTTCATTTCGATCATCGGCATCGTGGGCCTTCCGCTTGGCGAGTGACGAGGGTTGCGGGAACGATCGCTGCGCGCGCGTCAGCGGGCGATCGCGAACCTGTGCTGCAGCCGCCGTACGATGTACGTGCCCGCGAGGCACATGATGAAATAGACGACCGCGACGAACAGGTACATCTCGACGAGACGCCCGTCGCGCTCGGCGACCTTCGACGCGGCGCCCAGAAAATCGGTGATCGACAGCACGTAGACGAGCGAAGTGTCCTGGAACATCACGATCGTTTGCGTGAGCAAAATCGGCACCATGTTGCGGAATGCCTGCGGCAGCACGATCTTGCCCATCGTCTGCCAGTAATTGAGCCCGAGCGCGTAGCCTGCCCACACCTGTCCGCGCGGAATCGACTGAATGCCGGCGCGCATGATCTCCGCGTAATACGCGGCCTCGAACATCGTAAACGTAATGACCGACGAGAGGAACGCGCCGACCTTCACCGGCTGGCTCGCGCCGGTGATCCACGCGCCGATGTAAGGCACGAGGAAGTAGAACCAAAAGATCACGAGCACCAGCGGTACCGACCGCATGAGGTTGATGTAGCCGGTGGCGACGAGCGAAAGCAGCTTGATGCTCGAAAGCCGCATCATCGCGAGCAGCGTACCGAAGAAGATGCCGGCGACGACAACGAGCGCCGTCAACGTGAGCGTGAACGTCATCCCCACCTTCATCAGATAGGGAAGGTTGACCCAGATCTCGTGGTAGTCGAAGTGGCCGAGCATCGTCAGTGGGCGCCCGCCTGCACCGAGGGGCCGATGAAGCCCGGCACCGCGACGTGTCGCTCGACCCAGCGCATGCCGAAGACGACGCAGATGTTGACCACGATGTAGATCAGCGTTGCGGCAGTGAACGCCTCGAACACCTGGAAGCTGAACTCCTGCATCGCGCGCGCGGCCGCCGTGAGCTCGACGACGCCGATCGTCAGCGCGACCGACGAATTCTTGATGATGTTGAGGAACTCGGAGGTGAGCGGAGGCAGGATGATCCGGAACACGGTCGGCAGAAGCACGAAGCGGTACGTCTGGGGCAGCGTCAGGCCGAGGGCCGTCCCTGCCATGCGCTGACCGCTCGGCAGCGCCTGGATGCCGGCGCGGACCTGCTCGCAGACGCGCGCGGCGGTAAAAAAACCGAGGCAGAGCACGGCGGGGACGAACGACGCCCACGGCGGCGGCATGTGCTTGATCGCGTTGCCGATGCCCGTCGGCAGCAGTTCCGGAATGACGAAATACCACAGGAACATTTGGACCAGCAGCGGAATGTTGCGGAAAACGCCGACGTAGATCGTCCCGATCGCCGACCATCGCCTCGGCACCGTGCGGATCACGCCGAGGATCGAGCCCAGCGCGAGCGCGATCACCCATGCGGCGAGCGCCGTCGCGATCGTCCACACGAGTCCGACGAGCAGCGTATGAAGGTACGTGCCCGTACCTTCGGGCGTCATGTCCCAGAAGATCTTCCAGTTCCAGTGGTAATGCACGCTAACGACTCGTAAGCGATGACATCGATGGATAGGTCCGAACGGTCAACGGGGGGCCGTCGGCCCCCCGTTCTTCACCGCACGTGCATTCGCCTACTTGTAGACGTTCGGATCCGGCGAATCGGTCGGATGCTCGAACACCTTCTTCAGCGAATCGCTGATCGGGACATTCAGGTTGATGTTCTTGGGCGGTATCGGGCTCATGAACCATTTGTTGTAGATCTTCTCGATCTCGCCGCTCGTGAAGATCTTCGTCATCGTGTCGTCCACGACCTTCTTGAACTCGGGATCGTCGCGACGCAGCATCAGACTGTACGGCTCCAGCCCGAGACTCGCCGACGAGATATGGAACTCGCTCGGGTTCTTCGAGTTGGCGACGAGGCCCGCGAGCAGGATGTCGTCCATCAGGAACGCCTTCGCGCGACCCGTCTCGACCATCAGGAACGCGGCCGGGTGATCGTTCGCCGAGAGAATGTTCATCCCCATGTTCTTCGAGCTGTTGAGCTCGTTCAGCGCCTTGATGTCGGTGGTGCCTGCCGTGGAGACGACGGTCTGGCCCTTCAGATCGTCGATCGTGTCCATCTTCGACGACCTGAGCGACACGTAGCGATACTTGATCACGAAATACGTCATGCCGAAGTCGACCTGCTTCTTGCGCTCGGCATTGTTCGTCGTCGAGCCGCATTCGAGGTCGATCGTGCCGTTCGCCATGAGCGGGATCCGCGTCGACGACGTGACCGGGTTCAGCGCGACCTTAAGGTTCGGCATGTTGAGCTTCGCCTTCACTGCATCGACGATGCGGTAGCAGATGTCCATCGCATAGCCGATCGGCTGCTGCTGGTCGTTCAGATACGAGAACGGGATCGACGCGTCGCGATAACCGATCGTGATCGTGCCGCTGTCCTTCACCTTCTTGAGCGTTCCGGAGTCCTGCGCTGAAGCGGGCGCGACGGCGAAGACGAACAGTGCGGCGAACGCGAGCGATAGTGTCGTTGTGCGCATGCAATTCACTCCCGGAAACGTGGGTGCCCAAGGCGGCACCCGGCGGGGGTGGATTCTACGGGGGTCGCTTCCGAAAGTCCAAGCGACGCGTCTGAACTACACTTGATCCACGCGCCCGCGGACGCGGGTCGCTTCGTCCTCCGAAGTCTCCATATGCCGCTCCACCATGACCTGAACGCCGCGTCGCTTCTGCCGCTGCTGACCGTCGACCAGGTTCGCGACATCGAGCGGAAACACGCGCAGACGCCGCTGATGGAACGCGCGGGAACGGCGGCCGCGGAGATTGCCTCGGCGATGATGGCCGGGCGCGACGGTCTCGTCGTCGTGCTCGCCGGGCCCGGCAACAACGGTGGTGATGCGCTCGTTTGCGCGCGCCATCTGCGCGAGCGCGGCTTCGACGTTATCGTTGTCGGAAGGACGAGTCGTTATGCCCAGCCCGATGCGGCGAACGCGCTCGCGGCGCTCGCGTCGACCGACGTGCGCATTGTTGATGATGTTCCGCGATCGACGCCCGCGCTGATCGTCGATGGTCTCTTCGGCATCGGGCTTTCGCGCGCGATTGCGCAACCGTGGTCAGTTTGGATCGAATGGGCGAACGCGAGCGGCGCGCCGATTCTCGCGCTCGATCTGCCGAGCGGGCTCGATGCCGCCAC
>Ga0070731_10000631_pt1 | contig 44013 bp, 48 predicted proteins | sample Coa_R1_2_FD_66448 | JGI IMG/M metagenome (GOLD analysis project Ga0070731, IMG submission 66448) | Surface soil microbial communities from Centralia Pennsylvania, which are recovering from an underground coalmine fire - Coalmine... | ecosystem: Environmental > Terrestrial > Soil > Unclassified ...
GTATCGGAAGGCACTGGCCGCGCTTTCCGAAGCCGAAACCCGGGGACCGGTCGACGGTTCCAACGCGAGCGCAGGATGATCATGATGCGAAGAACAACGGCATTCGCGCTCGCCTTCACTGCGGCTCTATCGGCCGGGTTCATAGAGGCCGCTGACCCTCCCGGAACGGCAAATCGACGCGCGTCGGCGCGCCGTTGACGCCGGCCGGCGATTTGCGGAGGATCGGCGCACACGGACTTCATAGCGCGGCGATTCGATGCTCGCGCGAGTCGCGCGTCGGGGGAGGAGAACATGGCGAATCATCTTCGTCGCGTCGTATTGCTCGCGATGGCCGCGCTCGCGGCAGCGAGCCTGCAAGGCTGCCTCATCAGCAACCTCGGAAGCAGCTCGTCGGGTGGCGTAACCACGCTCCAGGCGACCGTAACGCTGACGCAACCGTCGCCTTGCGCGGTAGATGCCATCGCGCAAACGACGACGTGCAACCCGGTGATGCAGGTCGGCCTGCCGGGCGGCGCAAGCCAGAGTTTCACGTTCGCGATCGAGCTCCTCGGCTACGCGGCACCGCTCACGCTCTATGATCCGCTGATCGTGCAGGTGCCGGCGAGCATGTCGAACTTCGCCGGCTCGATCGCAGCGGGACCGCCCGGTGTCGCACCGGCGACGCCGCTTTCGATTATCTCGGGGCTTTCGTCCGTGCCGATCGATGCGAGCACGAACCTCATCGCCGAGCCAGGCATGCAACTCGTCGTCATCGACTTCGCCGCGCCTGCGGATGCGCCCATCGGCACGTATACGCTCAACCTCCAGTTCTCGGGCAGCACCGATTCGATCAAGGTCGTATTCGCCGCGAAAGTGCAAGCTGGCGCGCAGACGTATTACGTGCCGATCTATCCGTGCGTGACGAACTTTGCGAATGTGTCGCCGATCACGCTTCCTGTCACCAACATTGCGGGGATCATCCCGGTCATCCTGTCTACGCAGGGATGCGACGGCAAGCAATACAACTTCGCCGGCCTAGCGCCGCCGGGCGTCGAGCTCGACCAGCAAGGGCTGACCGGCTCGTGGTACGAACCGGCCACCAGCGGACAGGGGCTCGAGCTCGAGATCTATCCGAATCTCGCAAGCGCGGGCGTCGGCCTCGCGCAACTCGCGTGGTTCACGTTCGACACGACCGCGGGCGCAGCGGATCGTCAGCGTTGGTACACGTTGAGCGGCCAGGTCGCGACGGGAAATCCAAGCGCGTCGCTGACGATCTACGAGAATATCGGCGGCAATTTCAATGCACCGCCGGTCACGAACGCAGTCGCCGTCGGCACGGCGACGCTCAGCTTCGATAGTTGCACGAGCGGCACGTTGACTTACAGGTTCACCGACGGATCCGGACGATCGGGGACGGTTCCTTTGTCGCGCATCACGCAAAACGAGACCTGCGTCGCCGCGGGTGCAGCGCCCACGAATGCCGACTTCGCATTCTCCGGCAACTGGTACGACGCGGCCACATCGGGACAAGGATTCACCGTCGAGGTGAACCCCGCGTCGGGCGTGTTCTTCTTCGCGTGGTACACGTACGCGCCGAACGGCGCCGGCGCCGGTGCGTCGGGGCAGCGCTGGTACACCGGTCAGGCGGCGTTCACGGCGGGCACGCGCACCATTCCGTTCCAGATCTATCAGACGACCGGCGGCGTGTTCGATACGCCGACACCGGCGAGCCAGCAGACCACGCAGGTTGGCAGCGGAACGATCGTTTTCACGAGTTGCACGAGCGCGACGCTGAATTACACCTTCACGGGCGGCAGCGCGAGCGGCATGTCGGGAGCGATCGATCTGAGTCGGGTGGGGCCGGCGCCGGCTGGGTGCGTAAACTGACAAGCGAAGCTTTGGCCCGGACGGGTCCATCGTCCAGGCCGGAGCTTCAACGCGCGCCGTTGGTTTCCGGCACCTGGAACACCTCGCGCACATACGCGACGTACGACGGGTCGTAGTCCATCATCTTCGACGGCTCGTCGCTGATCTTCGCGACCGGTTGGCCGTTGCAGCGGGTCATCTTGATCACGATCTGGAGCGCCTCGTAGCCCAGGTCGTTCGTCAGATTCGTGCCGATGCCAAACGCCGTCCGACTGCGACCCCGGAAGTACTCGAATAATCGCCGCGCGAGCGGCACGTTGAGGCTGTCCGAGAACACCATCGCTTTCGTTCGCGGATCGATCCGCATGCGCTGGTAATGCGCGATCAGCTTTTCGCCCCATTCGAATGGGTCGCCGGAGTCGTGGCGCACGCCGTCGAAGAGCTTGCAGAAGAACAGATCGAAATCGCGCAGAAACGCGTCCATGCCGAAGACGTCGGACAGCGCGATGCCGAGGTCGCCGCGGTATTCGCGCGCCCACGTATTGAACGCGAACACCTGCGAGTCGCGAAGCCGCGGGCCCACCGCCTGGCACGCCTGAAGGTACTCGTGCGCCATCGTGCCGAGCGGCGTCAGGTTGTGCGCGAGCGCGAACTGCACGTTGCTCGTGCCGACGAACTTCGCGCGAATGCCGTCGCGCAGCGCGACGATCACGTGCTCCTGCCAAGCGTGCGAAAACCGCCGCCGCGTGCCGTAATCTGCGATGCGGAATTCCGGATCAGGCACCGCGTTCAGTAGCTCGATCTTTTCCGAAAGCCGCCGCTCACCTTCGGCGAAGTCGGGATTCGGATGGACGTTGCGGTTGTAGATCTCCGACACGATCGCGAGCATCGGCACCTCGAACATGATCGTGTGCAGCCACGGTCCCTTGATCGCGATGTCGATCTCGCCTGCGCTTCCCGGCAACGCGCTCACATGAATGAAGCGCTCGTCGAGCTGAAAGAGTCCGAGCAGGTCGACGAAGTCGCTCGTAAAGAAGCGCCAGCTTCGCAGGTAATCGAGCTCCCGACGAACGAAGCGCAGCTTGCACAGTTCGGCGATCTCGCGCCTGACCTCGCCGATGTAGGGCGTGAGGTCGACGCCCTCGGTACGGCATTTGAACCGGTACTCCACCTGCGCAGCCGGGAAGTGATGCAGGACGACCTGCATCATCGTGAACTTGTAGAGATCGGTGTCGAGCAGCGACGTGATGATCATCGGGGCTTCCCGATTCGTCCCGGATGCGGTCGAATCATCTTACCTTGTGCGCCACAGCCGGCGCCGCGCCGATCGAAACGTCCCGCGAAGCGCTGGTCCGATGCCGGCCTCGCCGCTATGATGACGGCCACATCGCAGACACTCTTCCTGCCATGCTCGTTAGCTGCGTCGCGTACGAAAACGGCCACAAGATCGCCGACATCCCGGTTGTCGATATCAGCGAATACCTGCACCGGCCGAACATTTTCATCTGGGTTGCGCTGTTCGAGCCGACGCGCGAGGAGATCGACGAAATGGCCGATGAATTCGGCCTGCACGAGCTCGCGGTCGAGGACGCGCGCAAGGGACATCAGCGGCCGAAGGTCGAGGAGTACGGCGATTCGCTGTTCGCCGTCCTCCACCCCGCGGAAATGATCACCACCGCCGAAGGCAGCCAGGAGCTCAATGTCGGCGAGGTCGACATCTTCGTCGGACCCGATTACGTACTGACGGTGCGCCATCGCACGCAAACGGGTTTCGCCGCGCTTCGGGCGCGTGCCGAGCGGGAGCCGGAGCTATTGCGGCACGGCGCAGGCTTTGTCTTCTACGCGCTGATCGACAACGTCGTCGATCGGTATTTCCCGGTGCTCGACCAGCTCGAGACGCGCCTCGAAGCGGCCGAGGAGGAGCTTTTCGCGAGCGCATCGACGCGCCGGAAAATCGAGGAGCTCTACGGCATCAAGCGCGAGCTGATGACGCTGAAGCATGCAGTCGCGCCGTTGATGGAAGCGGTCGGAAAGCTCTTCGGTGGACGTGTGCCGCAGCTTTGCCAGGGGACGCAGGAATATTTCCGCGATGTCTACGATCATCTCGCCAGGATCAACGGCACGATCGAGTCGACACGCGAAATGCTGACGACCGCGATTCAGGTGAACCTGGCGCTGATCGGCATTTCCGACAACGAAGTGACGAAGCGCCTCGCCGCGTACGGCGCGCTGATCACCGTGCCGACGCTGATCGCCGGCATCTACGGCATGAACTTCAAGAACATGCCCGAGCTCAACTGGGCGATCGGCTACCCGTTTGCCGTGTTCCTGATGATCGCCATCGACGCGTTGCTGTTCATGCGTTTCCGCCGGGCGAATTGGATCTAGACATCATGGCTGCGTACGCGGCCATGATGTCTGGCGACCGATCGGGTCTCCGCCTCACGAGCGTGATCAACGGGAGCGCGGCACCCGCGCCCCCGCCTGGGTCGACTACTTGTCCTGATAAGCGCGCTGCGGCCCGATGTTGCGCGGATCGCTCTCGTCATGATGGACGACGCACTGGAAGCTGTCCGCGTCGTTGGGGTCTCGCTTGTTCCCGAGATACTCGGCGCGTTGCGGGTAGGGACACAGCGGCCGCTGAAACTGCACGCCCTGCGCTGTAACGTTGTTTACATAATGGGTGGCGATGATTTTGTCCGGCGCGTATCCCTGCTCCACCCATCCCTCCAGCGCCTTCACGAGGTCGTGGTCGGCATCGATCACGGGTCCGTTGCTCGTGCCGTTTCCGAACGAGTTGGGACCGGCGCCCCCGCTGCAATGCGCCATGCCCGGCACCATGAAGACCCGATAGAAGTCGTGCGGATCGCCGATCGCCTGCGTCACCTTCCGGTAGTAGTTGAGACCGTTCTCCGGCGCGATCGCCGAGTCGGCCCATCCGGCGTACTGGATCATCTTGCCGCCGTGCCTCTTGAAGGCACTAAGATCCGGATTCACCGAGCTCAGGATGGGCTGCAGGAATTGCCGCGCAGTATCGTCCTGCTGCACGACGTCGATCGACAAGTAGTTGCAGCTCGCCACACCCAGCACGAGATCGCACGCGAAGCCCTGTCCGAGCCCGAATTGCGCGCCGGGCGAAGCGGGCGACTTCCCGGAAATCCACGTAGCCCAGTCCCCGGTCGCGGACTCGCCGCCGGGCTCGAGGCCCGGGAAAAGCAGGACGTTCTTGTCGTGCGGACCCGCGTAGAGCTGCTGCGCCGCGTTCACCTGCGCAGGCGTCAGGCACGTATCAGTGTTCTGGCCGGGCTTGCACTTGACCGTCTCCGGATTGAAATGGCATTGGCGCGGATCGTTCAGGAACGCATCGGTCGCGACGCCACCGTCCTTGCCGACACACTTGTCGAGCGCCGCGTTGCTGAGCACAGCGAACTGGGTCGGTGAAAGATAGGCATCCGGAACGCCGTTGGTCTGCGGACCATTGAGCGTCGCCTGCATGTCGAAGAGATACTCGGCGCCGAACTCGCCCACCTGATCGTTGACTGGCGAACCTACGATGATCCCGTCGAAATCGTTCGGATAGCGCTGCGCCTCCTGCAACGCCTCGCGGCCTCCGTCCGAGCAGCCGACGAAATAGGAATACGACGGCGCCTGCCCCATCAGTGCATTGACGATCGCCTTGGAATCATCGGTCGTGGCCTTGATGGCGCGGTAGCCGTAGTCGAGCAGGACGTCCGTGTTCCCGATGAAGGCCGGAGCGCCCGCCGGCGGTCCTGACGTTCCATCGTCCGTTCCCGCCGTGGCGTAGCCGCGCGACACCGCGTTGGCGATGCCCGAGAGCGAGATCGAACCGGCAAATCCGCCGTTGCCGATCTGCTGGTACTTGCCGTTCCAGCTCCCGTCGGTCGGTATCCAGACCTCGAAATGAATGTTCGACTCCGGGCCCGGTTTGATTGTGCCGGCGACGCGGCACAGGCCGCCCGGCGCCTTGGTGTTGCCGGATACCGTCGCTCCCGCTGCATACGCTTGAGCAAGCGTGATCGTCGTATTGGGCAGCGAAATGGCCGCCATGCCGGAGCACGTATCGGCCACGGCAGGTGACGGGTTCAACATGGCCGCGGCGACGGCCAGCGGCGGTGCGACAATAAATTTCAGTCGCTTCGTATTCGTTCGACCGGGTTGCAAACAACGGCGTTGCATTGCGTCCTCCTCATGCTGCTGGCTGGTAGAGAATCACAGTGACGTGCGGGCTTCGCGCTTGAAGCGGGCTTTCGCGCTTGAACGGAAGTCGATCGTCAAGACGAACCGATCGACTGTCGAGCGACCTCGCGATCGGGGCCGATCCGATATCTACGCCGCGCCTTCGATGCTGTCAAACGTGGCTGGTCGAGCATGATCGGGCAGCCCTGCCAAAGTCGAACACGACATTGCCGATGCGTGGCGAGCGCATGCTGTATGGAAGTAACGCCGCTACCCGCCGCCGTCGGTCGGCACGATCGGAATCACGCGCCGATCGCCATAAGGCGTGTTTACCGGCCATGACGGCTGCAGCGTCACGTGCTCGATGTGAAACCGCGTCGCGAGCATGCGCCGCGCCTCGTCGAGCACGGGAAGCCAAGCGTCGCCATCTTCGATCGTCACGTGCGCCGACAATGCGGGATGTCCGGGACTCATCTGCCAAACGTGAAGATCGTGCACCCCCGACACGCCGTGAATCGCCGTCAACGCGTTGCCGATCTCCTGGTAATCGAGATGCGCCGGCACACTTTCCATCAGCACGCCGACGGTCTCACTGAGCAGGCGCCACGTCGCGCGCAGAATCAGAACCGCGGTCAGCAAAGACAGCAACGGGTCGATCGGTGTCCAGCCGGTGGTGAGAATCACCGCGCCGGCGACGATCGCCGCGATCGAGCCGAGCGCATCCGACAACACATGCAACAGCACCGCGTGCACGCCTGTCGATTGCGATACGCGCGAGAGCATCCACGCCGTCAACACATTGACGAGCAATCCGACGGCCGCAATGCCGAGCACCATGCCGCCGGCGACAGGCGCCGGTTGGCTGATGCGGCGAATCGCCTCGATGACGATGAAGACGACGAGCAGAAGCAGCGCGAGCGCGTTGACGAACGCCGCCAGCACCTCGGCGCGCGCATACCCGTACGACGCGCGCGGCGATGGCGGCCTGCGCGCCACCCATTGCGCGAAAACCGCGAGGCCGAGCGCGGCCGCATCGGTCGCCATATGGCCAGCGTCGGAGAGAAGCGCGAGCGATCCAGCGAAAAGGCCGCCGACCGCCTCGACGATCGCGTAGACCGCGGTCAGCGCCAGCGCCGCACCGAGCGCGCGAAGCGCCGCGCCGTGCGCGTTCCTCTTTGCGTGCGCATGGCGCGCATGGGCATGTGCGTCGTGAGCGTGCGAGCCGTGACCGATCGCCATCACTCGTAAAATAGCACCGCGATGGCGCCTGCAAACGAACTCGCCGAACGGATCGACGACCTTCTGCCGCAAACGCAGTGTCGCAGATGCGGGTATGCGGGGTGCCGTCCCTATGCGGAAGCGATCGCCGCAGGCGACGCCGACATCAATCGCTGCCCGCCCGGCGGCGAGGCGACGATCGCCGCCCTCGCGACGCTCCTTGCGCGAAGCGCGCCGCCGCTCGACACCGGGCGCGGCGCACCAGGTCCGCTTCGCGTCGCGAAGATCGACGAGCCCGCATGCATCGGCTGCACGCTATGCATTGCGGCCTGCCCGGTGGACGCAGTCATCGGTGCACAAAAGCGAATGCATGCGATCCTCGCCTCGCTTTGCAGCGGGTGCGAGCTGTGCATTCCCGCGTGTCCGGTCGATTGCATTTCGATGGCGCCAGCCGGACGCGAATGGACGCGCGGCGATGCCCTCGACGCTCGCCTTCGCTACGCGAAGCGACAGGCACGAATCGAGAAAGAGCGCGACCGCGAGACGACGATCGCGGAAGCGAAAGCCCAAATGTCCGATGCGCACGCTCAAACTCGAAGCGATGCAGTCGCCGCCGCGATGGCGCGCGCCCGCGAGCGACGCCTGGCATGGCGCTCACCGCAATGACGCGCGCGCGCACGACGCCGCATCGCGCCCTGCTCCTCGTCCTGCTCGCCTTGACCACGCACGCGATGGCCACCGACGACTATTCGCAAAAGCTCGATGCGCTGTGGAATTTCGGCGACCCCGCGACGTCCGAGACGCGCTTTCGCGCCGAAGCGGCGCGTCATCCGCCGATCTCTCGCGAAGCGCTCGAAGCGACGACGCAGATCGCGCGCGCCCTCGGGCTTCAAAAACGATTCGCCGAAACCGACCGTGCGCTCGATGCCGTGCAACCGAAGCTGGCGCTGGCGCCGGCGCGCGTTCGCGTCCGCTATCTGCTCGAGCGCGGCCGGCGCGACAACTCGAGCGGAAACGCAAGCGGTGCGATGCGCTGGTTCGAGCAGGCGCTCGCGGCGAGCGCCGGCGACAAGCTGCCCGACGCCGACTTTTATCGCGTCGATACGCTGCACATGCTCGCGATCGCCGCGCCGCCCGCGGAACGCCTCGCATGGCACAGGAAGGCGCTGACCGCCGCGAGCGCATCCACAGAGCCGCGCGCGCAAGGCTGGCAAGCGTCGCTTTTGAACAACTACGGCTGGACGCTTCACGACCAGGGCGGCTACGCGGATGCGGTCGACGCGTGGCGCGAGGCGCTCGCGTTACGCGAAGCGAAAGGCGACGTCACGACGATACGCATCGCGCGCTGGACCGTCGCACGCGGCTTGCGTTCGCTCGGTCGCCTTGACGAAGCGTACGCGATCCAAAAGCGGCTTGCCGACGAGTTGCAGGCGGCGAATGCACCGGACGGCTACGTGTGCGAGGAGCTCGCCGAGATCGAGGCGGCACGCGGCAATCGTGGCGCGGCAAAGCCTTGGGCGGTCAAGGCGCTCGCGCTGCTCGGCAAGGACGATGACTTTCGCGCGAACGAGCCCGCGCGTCTCGCGCGCCTGACGGAGCTTGCGGCGGATAACCGTTGACTCGACGCGCTCGCGTTACATCTGCCGGAAGCGATGCGCGAACGCGCGCGATACGGCGAGCGATTCCTTGCGCGTCTTGAGCGTGAGCGAGATTCTCCCGGTGAGATCACGCGTGGTACCGGCAACGTGCGCGAGGTTGACGACCGTCGCACGATGCACCTGCCAGAACCGATTCGGATCGAGCGATTCGAGAAGCTCGCGAAGCGGCGTGCGAATGAGCGCCTCGCCGTCCTTCGTGAACACGCTCGTGTACTTGTCGTTCGACTGGAAATAGCAGACGTCGTCGACCGGAATCAGCCGCACCTGCGACGCGACCGATGCGCGGATCCACGAAAGCCGCTCCGGCGCATCGGCTGCGCCCTGCGCCGGCGCCAGTCGCGACAACGCCGCGAGCGCCGCGCGAAGCTCCGGCGCACCGTTCCCGACGGCGATGCGCTCGCGCAAGCGCTCGATCGTTTGCGCAAGGCGTGCGTCCTCGACCGGCTTCAAAAGGTAATCGACGGCGGCGCGCTCGAATGCCTCGATCGCGTACTGATCGTACGCAGTGACGAACACGACGTGGAGCTTGCGATCCGCGGCACGCGCCACTTCGAGCCCCGTGAGGCCCGGCATGCGGATGTCGAGAAACGCGATGTCGGGCGCTTCGTCGGCGATCAACGCCTGCGCCTGCGGTCCGTTTTCGGCGATGCCGGCAATCACGAGATCGGGCCACAATGCCGCAAGGCGGTCGCGCAAGTAAAGCGCAAGGCGCGGCTCGTCGTCGGCGATGATCGCCGTCGTTCGCGCGGTCTCGTTCATTGCGAGGCGACGAGCGTTTCGTGTGCCGGATTGACACCGGTTGGTGCCGAGCCGCTGATCGGCACGACGAGCGTCACGCGCGTGCCGTGCGGCGCGACATCCTCGATCGTCACGCGCGCGTCGTCACCGTAGGACGCGGCAAGGCGCGCGCGCAAATTGGCGAGACCGATGCCGGCTTGTGCGGTCGGACGAAATCCTGCCCCCGTATCGGTGACCGTCAAAAAGAGCTTCCCCAGCTCACGGCGCGCGCCGATCGAAACCTCGCCACCCGTCATCGAGGGCTCGAGGCCATGCTTGACCGCGTTCTCGACGATCGGCTGCAGCAGCATCGGCGCGACTTCGATCTCGCGAAGCGATGCCGGCACGTCGATGCGCCACGAAAGCCGCGATCCCATTCGCAGCGCGACGATCTCGAGATAAGCACGCAGCAGGTCGACCTGTACCCCGAGCGTCGCGCCCCCGCCCGCCGACACTGCGCTCGCACGAAGCAGCGCGATCAGGCCTTCGATCATGTGCTTCGCGGCGCGCGGCTCGGCATCGATCAGCGAGATCACGTGCGCGAGCGTGTTGTAAAGAAAATGCGGCTCGACCTGCGCTTCGAGAAGCTTCATCCGTGCCGTCGTTGCTTCCCGTTCGGCCGCCGCGACACGCGCCTGCTCGCGCGCCATCGCCGCCTCGGCGCGCGCCGCGCGTTCGCGCGGGACGAAAATCAGGATCAGCACGGCGGTGATCACGAGCGCGATGATCACGATCGACACGGCGGTGCGCGGCGCGAATAGCCAGACGGCGCCGTTCTTCCAATGAAGGAGTCGAAACGCGAGGAGATAGCCGGGGAAGATGCCGACGATGGCGGCCAGCGCGTAATAGGCGGATCGGACCCAGAACGACGTCCGGTGGATCGCCGCGCCGAAGAGCTTCTGCGTCACCAGGAACACCGCGTAGATGACAAATCCGATGCATTGCGCGAACACGAACGTGATGCGCAGCGTATCCACGATCGACGTGCTCGAATCGATCATCATCGACATCGCGGTGAAGAACAGCGCGAAAAGCGAGTTCCAGATCACCGTGTAGATCACGTCGCGACCGATGCTCGGCCGGACTCGGCGAAAGATCGGAATGGCCTCGAGCGGGTGGCGAAAATCGCCCGGGCATTGGGAGGTGGACGATGGGTCGGCGTTGGGCATGGTCGGTTCCGGATGCGCGAGTGGATGGCTGCGATTGTCCTCCTCGCGGTGACGGCCGAAAGCGCCCGGCGACGAAGGCGCGCGCGACGTGCGCGAAGGGTCGATTTCATTCGCGAGCGGCAGGCTCCCTTACAATCGGGCGATGAACCCGCAGAAGCGTCGGCAGATCTTCGAGCGGCTGTGCGCTGCCAATCCGAATCCGCGAAGCGAGCTCTTGTACCGGACGCCGTTCGAGCTGCTCGTGGCCGTCGTGCTGTCGGCGCAGGCGACGGACAAGGGCGTCAACAAGGCGACGGCGCGGCTGTTTCCGGTGGCTCGCACGCCTGGCGACTTCGTGAAGCTCGGCGTCGAGGGGCTGATTCCGTACATCAGCTCGATCGGCCTTTTCAACATGAAGGCGAAGAACATCGTCGCGTTGTCGAGAAAGCTTCTCGACGAATACGGCGGCGAGGTGCCGCGCGATCGCGAGGCGCTCGAGAAGCTTCCGGGCGTAGGCCGCAAGACCGCGAACGTCGTGATGAACGTCGCGTTCGGCGAGCCGACGATCGCCGTCGACACGCATATCTTTCGCGTCGCGAACCGCACGCGGCTTGCCGTCGGCAAGGACCCCGAAGCCGTCGAGCGCCAGCTTGTGAAGTTCACGCCGCAGGAATTCCGGCTCAACGCGCATCACTGGCTGATCCTGCATGGCCGCTACGTATGCATCGCGCGCGTGCCGCGATGCCCGCAATGCATCATCGCCGATCTGTGCGAATACCCCGCGAAGACGCGCGCATTGCCGGGGACGAATGATGTCGCCGCGTTACCGCTGAAGCCGCGCGCCGGGGCACCGCGAAAGAACACGGCGCGGCGCGCGAAGGCATAGATGTTTGCGCCGACCCGCGACGAAGCGCGGCGCTTCCTCGTCGATGCATGGGGAAAGTACCGCGCGCAGATGCCGCTGTCGCCGCTCGAGCAGATCGCGGTGCGGCTGATCGCGATGCATCCGGAATACCACGCGATGCTCGAAGCGCCGGACGCGCACATCGAGCGCGATTACAGACCCGAGCGCGGCGAAGTGAACCCGTTCCTGCATCTTTCTCTGCATCTTGCCGTCGCGGAGCAGCTCGCGATCGACCAGCCGGCGGGCATCGCCGCGCAGTACAAACGATTGGTCGCTGCGCGCGGTGACGAGCACGCGGCGCTGCATGCGCTCGTCGAATGCCTCGAGGAAACGGTATGGCAGGCGCAGCGGTTGGGCGCCGCGCCGGATTCAGGTATCTATCTCGCGTGCCTGGACCGGCAGCGGTAATTCGGAATCAATATTTGCTCGCCAGCACCGGCTTCTGCGACGCGTAGTACGCGGCAACGTTCTCGATGTCCGCCTCGGAGAGCGTCCCGGCGAAGCCGGCCATGATCGGATTCTTGCGCGCGCCCGACTTGTAGTCGCGAAGCGCCTTCTGCATATAGTCGGCGTACTGGCCGCCGAGCTTCGGATAGTCGGGCAACGTGGCGTTGCCGTCGAGTCCGTGGCACGCCTGGCATACCTCCTTGACCTTCGCTTCGCCCTTCGCCAGATCGGCGGCCTGCGCGGATATCGCGACCGACGCGATGCACGCAACAAGAAGAGTGGCGGGTGTGCGCATGATCATTTGCTGGCAGTCGTTGGAGTGGGGCCGCCTTGCGAGTAGTACGCGGCGAGATTTTCCATGTCCTCGTCGGTGAGGCTCCCCGCGATCGCGCGCATCGACGGATGCGAGCGATCGCCGTTCTTGTATTCGTGCAGCGCCGAAACGATGTAAGCCGCGTGCTGGCCGCCCAGCTTCGGCACGTGATACACCTCGGGATACGCGGTGCGCCAGCCTTCGATGCCGTGGCAGCCTTCGCACATTCGCGTCATCTCGCGACCCTTCGCCGGGTCGCCCTTGGGTGCCGCCGGCGCGGATTGGGCAGCCGGAGCCGCCGCGGGCTGCGTGGCGGGTGCCGGCGCTTGTGCGGCAACGACTGCGGAGAAAAGCCACATCGGCGGAACCGCGCAATATCGAATCATCGGCAGGCCATCGATCGGTGAGAGCGCGGATCGCGAGACCCGCAGGTGGGAAACGATTCTCGGTGCGGCAGCGCGGCGGCGACGCTCATCACCGCTCGAGCTTCGAAAGCTTGTCGCGCACGTCCTTCCACTCGTCGGCGTCCGGCGGCGCGGGCTTGCGTTCGATGATCGGCTTCCAGATCTTCGCGAGCTCGGCGTTCAGTCCCTTGAATTGCTGCTGGTCCTCGGGCACGTCGTCCTCGGCAAAAATGGCTTCCACCGGGCATTCGGCGACGCAAAGCGTGCAGTCGATGCACTCGTCGGGGTCGATGACGAGGAAATTCGGTCCTTCACGGAAGCAATCGACCGGGCACACGTCGACGCAGTCGGTGTACTTGCAGCGAATGCAGCTTTCGGTGACGACGTAAGTCATGAGACGTGTGTTTCTCGAAGCGTTCAAACGTTCTCGAGCCTTGAATTTTAGCAGACCGAACCCAACTGCCCGATGTGCGTTTGGGGTGCGGTACACTGCCGCAAAGCGTCGGCCGCGCGTTTGCCGGCGTCGAAAGCCGGGAGGCGAAAGGATTTTTTCGATGAGTGACGTGATCAGGCACGTTTCCGATACCTCGTTCGAGCAGGACGTGTTGCAGTCGCAGACGCCGGTGCTGGTCGACTTCTGGGCCGAATGGTGCGGACCCTGCAAGATGTTTGCGCCCGTGCTCGACGAAGTCGCGCGCGCCTACGAGGGCAAGCTCAAGGTCGCGAAGCTCGACATCGACGCCAACCCCGCCACGCCGGGCAAGTTCGGCATCCGCGGCATTCCGACGGTCATCCTGTACAAGGGCGGCCAGGTGCACGCGCAAAAGGTGGGCGCGCTCACCAAATCGCAACTGACGGCATTCCTCGACAGCAACCTCTGATCCGCTTTTCTTGACAGTCCGGGGCAAGCTCGCTACGCTGCCCCACTGAACCGGCCGGCGCGCCAGATCGCGACGGCTTCGCTTGGCGCCAAGGCGCCGGCGCATATTCCGGGCGTCGCCTTCCCGTTGCGGCGCCGACCACGATTCCCGATTCGCCCATCCGGCCCACCGCGGCCACCCCCGCCGTTCCCGCATGCACCTCTCCGAACTCAAGACCAAGCACGTATCCGAGCTGCTCGATATCGCCAACTCGATGGAGATCGACGGCGCGAACCGGATGCGCAAACACGATCTCATCTTCGCGCTCCTAAAGACCCAGGCGAAGAAAGGCGAAAGCATCTACGGCGAGGGCGTTCTCGAGGTCCTGCCCGACGGCTTCGGCTTCCTGCGCTCGCCCGACACGAGCTATCTCGCCGGCACCGACGACATCTACATCTCGCCGTCGCAGATCCGCCGCTTCAATCTGCACACCGGCGACACGATCGAAGGGGAGATCCGCACGCCCAAGGACGGCGAGCGCTACTTCGCGCTCGTCAAGGTCGATAAGGTCAACGGCGAGCCGCCGGAGAACGCCAAGAACAAGATCCTGTTCGAGAACCTGACGCCGCTCTTTCCCGACGAGCCGATGGTGCTCGAGCGCGACATCAAGGCCGAGGAGAACATCACCGGCCGCATCATCGACATCGTCGCGCCGATCGGCAAGGGGCAGCGCGGCCTGCTCGTCTCGTCGCCGAAATCGGGGAAGACCGTGATGCTGCAGCACGTCGCGCACGCGATCACGGCCAATCATCCCGACGTCATTTTGATCGTGCTCCTGATCGACGAGCGGCCCGAGGAAGTGACCGAGATGCAGCGCACGGTGCGCGGCGAGGTGGTCGCCTCGACGTTCGACGAGCCGGCGACGCGCCACGTGCAAGTCGCCGAGATGGTGATCGAAAAGGCGAAGCGCCTCGTCGAGCACAAGAAGGACGTCGTGATCCTGCTCGACTCGATCACCCGGCTCGCCCGCGCGTACAACACCGTCGTGCCGGCGTCGGGCAAGGTGTTGACCGGCGGCGTCGATGCCAACGCGCTGCAGCGGCCGAAGCGCTTCTTCGGCGCGGCGCGCAACATCGAGGAAGGCGGGTCGCTGACGATCATCGCCACCGCGCTGATCGACACCGGCTCGCGGATGGACGACGTGATCTACGAGGAATTCAAGGGCACCGGCAACATGGAGATCCACCTCGATCGGCGGATGGCGGAAAAGCGCATTTACCCGGCGATCAACGTCAACCGATCGGGCACGCGGCGCGAGGAGCTTCTGCTGAAGCCCGACATCCTGCAGAAGGTCTGGATCCTGCGGAAATTGCTCTACCCGATGGACGAGCTCGAGGCAATGGAATTCCTGCTCGACAAGGTGAAGGCGACCAAGAGCAATCCGGAATTCTTCGAGAGCATGCGGCGCGGGTAGGGCGCGCGTTCGTTCGGATGGCGCGAAACGGCGCCTGGCATCCGCAATTCGACGTATTGCGAACACCGGGCAGGCCGGGCACCATGCGGGGCGTCTCGTGCCGCGAAACGACACCGGCACAGCATCGTCAACCCAGCGAGGAGGATTCCATGACGCGCAAATACATCGACTGCCGGCTCTTTCCCAGCGACTCGAAATGTTCGGTCGCGATTTCCGCCGATACCGAAGACGAAGTCGTAGACGCGGCCGTCCAGCATGCGATCACGGTCCACAAGCACGCCGACTCGCCGCAACTTCGCAAGCAGATTCGGGCGAGCATCAAGGAAGGGACGCCGTCTTAAGCGGCCGGAGACGACGTTCGTTCCGCCACGCCTGGCTTTGCAGGCAGTGGCCCGAAAAATCGTCTCCGACCCCACTTTGGTTTTCTACCTTCCACGAAGATCAATAGGTTATGCCATATCTTTAAAGTACCTTCCCCCACCCCAACTTGCGGGATATCGCCCGATCGGCGATAATTTTGCGTCCCCCTCGCCACCCGCCCGCCATCCTCGGCGGTGCATCCTGCGGGCGGCGCACGCCCCTTCGGAAGGCCTACGAATCATGAAAATCGACACGCATCCCAAGTACACCGAGATCAACGTCACGTGCAGTTGCGGCAACACGTTCACGACGCGCTCGACGATCAACAAGCCGCTGCACGTCGAGGTGTGCTCCGCGTGCCATCCCTTCTATACGGGCAAGCAGAAGATCGTCGACACGGCCGGTCGTGTCGAGAAATTCCGCCAGCGGTACGGCACGAAGACCGCGACGCCATCGACCTGAGCCGCCGCGCGGTCGCGCTGGTCAAAGAGGCAGCTTCGGCTGCCTTTTTCGTTGCGCTCGCTCCACGTAGAAGCGATCCTTCGCGCATGCGAAGCAAAGGCCGACGCATCCCCTCGGTCTCCGGTTCCGCCGCGCCCGGGGTCGCCGATCCCTGGCGCGCCTGGAAACGGGCCGGGCTCGCCCTCCTCGCGCTCGTCTGGATCGGGCTCGGGCTGACCGGACACGACCCGTGGAAATTCGACGATGCGACGACGTTCGGCATCGCCTCCGAGATGGTGCAGCGGGGCGACTACGTCGTGCCGCACCTGGCCGGCGAGGTTTATCTGCACAGTCCGCCGCTCGTTCCCGCGCTCGGTGCGGCGATGGAGCAGTTGCTGTCACCGCGGCTCGCGCCCTTCGATGCGGCGCGCACCGCAGCCGGCGTGGCGCTCGCGATCACGCTTCTCTTTACCGCGCTGGCAAGCAGCGAACTGGCCGGGCGAACGAAGCGCGTCGTGCCGGTGCTGATCCTGATCGGGTCGGTCGGTCTCTGGGACCGGGGGCATGTCCTCTCCAACGAGCTCGGTCTCATGGTCGGCGTCGCGATCGCCTTGTACGGCTTCGCGCTCTTGCTGCGCCGGCCGTTGGCAGGCGGCGCGTGGCTCGGTGCCGGCGTCGCCGTTTCGTTTCTGAGCCAGGGCTTCGACGGCCCCGGCTGGCTCGCGATCACCGCGCTGATCCTGCCGGCGCTCGGTCCCGAATTTCGCCGCCGCGCGTATCTCGCCAGCATTGGCGTCGCGATCATCGTCGCACTCGCACTGTCGGCGCCGTGGATGGTCGCGCTTTACGTGCGCGCACCGGGGCTCCTGCACGAGTGGCTCGCGACCCAGTCGCTCGACGCGCACATCGCCTGGTTCGGCAATTCGGCGCTCGCCGATCCGCTCTATCACGCGCGCAATCTGCTTTGGTTCGCGTGGCCGGCGTTGCCGCTGATCGCGTGGACGTTCTGGACGCGCGGGCGCGGCTTCGGCGGCGGCATCGCGCAACCGTCGGTGCAGATCCCGATGGTGCTCGCGCTCGTGATCTACGTGAACCTGCTGCTCGTACCTGAACCGCGGCTCATCCAGGCGCTGCCGCTCCTCGTTCCCTGCGCCCTCCTCGCCTCGCTCGAGATCGACTCGCTGGCGCGGAGCTTCTCGGCGGCGCTCGATTGGTTCGGCATTCTGACGTTCGGATTGCTCGCGATCGTCGTGTGGGGCATCTGGGTCGACGCGCGGCTCAATGGGATGTCGCCCGCGATCGCGGCAATCTTTCGCGACACCGAGGTCGGCTTCCAGCCGACGTTCCATCTTGGCGCGGTAATCGTCGCGATGTTCCTGACGCTGCTCTGGATAGCGCTCGTGCGACCCGCGCGGCGCAGCAACCGGCGCGCGCTTCTGAACTGGGCCGCCGGCGTCACGCTCGCGTGGGGTCTTTACTCGACGATCTGGCTGCCCTATCTCGATTCGCGCCGCTCGTATCGCTCAATGATCGAGGAGTTCGCGTCGTATCTTCCCGCAAAGGGTTGCGTCGCGAGTCGCAATCTCGGTGATCCGCAGCGGGCGCTCATGTACTACTTCGCGGGACTCGCGACGGTGCGCGAGGAAAGCGACGCGAACGCCGACGCGCGATGCGACTCGCTCCTCGTGCAATATGGAGCGATAGCGGGCGCACCGCCTTCGGTCGACGGCTACAAGATCGTCTGGGATGGCGAGCGGCGGGGCGACGCGACCGAGCGCTACGTGCTGTACAGGAAGACGTGAAATTCGTCGACGAGGCCAGAATCGAAGTGATCGCCGGCGACGGCGGCAACGGCGTCGCATCTTTCCGCCGCGAGAAGTACGTGCCGCGCGGCGGCCCCGACGGCGGTGACGGCGGCCGCGGCGGCAGCATCGTCGCCATCGCCGATCGAAACATCAATACGCTTGTCGATTATCGCTATACGCGCGTCTTTCGCGCGAAGCGTGGCGAGAATGGCCACGGCAGCGACCGTTACGGACGCGGCGCCAACGACGTGGTCTTGCGGGTGCCGGTCGGCACGATGATCCGCGACGCCGACACGGATGAGATCATCGCGGATCTCGCCTTCGATGGCTCGCGCGCGATGCTCGCACAGGGCGGCAAAGGCGGCCTCGGCAATCTGCATTTCAAGTCGAGCGTCAATCGTGCGCCGCGACAGGCGACGCCGGGCGAGAAAGGCGAAGAGCGGCGGCTTTCGCTCGAGCTTCGCGTGCTCGCCGACGTTGGCTTGCTCGGACTGCCGAACGCGGGCAAGTCGACGCTGATCCGCGCGATTTCCGCGGCGCGCCCGAAGGTCGCCGACTATCCGTTCACCACACTCGCGCCGCAGCTCGGCGTCGTGCGCACGTCGGAGGCGCGAAGCTTCGTCGTTGCCGACATTCCGGGGCTCATCGAGGGCGCGGCCGAAGGCGCGGGCCTTGGCCATCGATTCCTTCGCCACCTCGCGCGGACGCGGCTCTTGCTGCACGTCATCGACATCGCGCCGCTCGATGATGCCGATCCCGTCGACGGCGCGCGTGCGATCGTCAATGAGCTTCGCAAATACGACGCAACGCTTGCCGCCAAGCCGCGCTGGCTCGTGCTGAACAAGCTCGATCTGATCCCCGAGGCGGAGCGCGCGGCGCGATGCGCCGCCTTCGCAAAATCGCTTCGTTACCAGGGACCGCTGTTCGGCACATCGGCGATCGACGGCACGGGGTGCCGTGACCTGGTCTTCGCGGTACAGGCTTGGCTCGACGAGCATCCTGCGGCAGCAGCGTCGAGGGATGATCCGGATGCGCCGCACGTGATGACGCCTGCGCCGGTCGACGAGCGCGGCCGCCGTAGAAAATCGGACGAGCCATGACACCGGTTGTGAACGCATTGCGGGTCGTCGTCAAGCTCGGCTCGAGCCTGGTGACCAACGAGGGCCGGGGCATCGATCACGACGCGGTTGCACGCTGGGCGGCCGATGTCGCGGCGCTCGCCGAGGGCGGCAAGTCGATCGTGCTCGTATCGTCGGGCGCCATTGCCGAGGGCATGCGGCGGCTCGGCTGGTCGACGCGACCGCGTGCGATTCACGATCTGCAGGCCGCGGCGGCCGTGGGACAGATGGGCCTCGTGGAAGCGTACGAGCGCGGGTTCGCACGACATGGCCTGCATACCGCGCAGGTGCTGCTCACGCACGAAGACATGTCGGACCGTCGCCGGTATCTGAACGCGCGAACGACGCTGACGACGCTTCTCGGCTTGCGCGTCATCCCGATCATCAACGAGAACGATACCGTCACGACTGACGAAATTCGCTTCGGGGACAACGACACGCTCGCGGCGCTCGTCACGAACCTGATCGAAGCGGACGTGCTCGTGCTGCTGACCGACCAGCAAGGTCTTTTCACCGCGGATCCGCGCAGGGATGCGTCAGCAACGCTGGTGCAAACCGCGAAGGCGACCGATCCCACGCTCGCAGCGATGGCGGGCGGCGCGGGCAGCGGCATTGGCCGCGGCGGCATGTCGACGAAGCTGCAGGCGGCGAAGCGCGCGGCGCGCTCGGGCGCATGCACGATCATTGCGAGCGGGCGCGAAAGCGACGTGCTCGCACGCCTCGCGCGCGGGGAAGCGCTCGGCACGTTGTTGACCGCGGAACAAGGCTCGCTTGCCGCACGCAAGCAGTGGCTCGCCGATCACGTGCGGCTCGCGGGCCGGCTGATGCTCGACGAGGGCGCGGTGCGCGCGCTCGTACGCGACGGCAAGAGCCTGCTGCCGATCGGCGTCATCGCGGTCACCGGCAGTTTCGGCCGCGGCGAAGTCGTCGGTTGCGTCGCGCCGGACGGGCGCGAGATCGCGCGCGGTCTCGTCAATTACGGCGCGCAGGATGCGGCGCGCATCGTGCGAAAGCCATCATCGGAGATCGAGGCGGTGCTCGGCTACGTCGACGAGCCGGAGTTGATTCATCGAGACAATCTTGTCCTGCTCGCATGATCCGCGAGCAAGATCGCATGACTTTTCGCATTCCATGCTCGAGCGACTGAAGCGCCTCCTGGTCGAGCCGCGCGACGCGTGGATCGCGATCGCCGCGGAGCCTTCCACCGCGCAATCGCTCTACACGAGCTGGATCATGATCCTCGCCGCGATCGGTCCTGTCGCGCTTCTCGCGACGGGACACCACTCGCTGCAGTTCGCGCTCAGCCAGTACGTGCGCTCGTTGATCGGCACGTTCGTGCTCGCGCTCGTCGTCGATGCGCTTGCGCCATCGTTCGGCGGGCGAAAGGATTTTGTCGGCTCACTGAAGCTCGTCGCGTACAGCTCGACGGTGCCGTGGCTCGCGGGCGTCTTCAATCTGTTCGGCGCGCTCGGCGACATCGTGAACGTCGTTGCGACGATTTACGCGCTTTACACGTTCTTCGTCGGCGCGCCGCTGCTCGACAAGTCATCGTCGGACAAGGCCGTGCCGTTCACGCTCATCGTCGTGCTGTGCGCGCTCGTGCTGTTCTTCCTCGCGCGCTTCGCGTTCACGGGCATTACGACGACGGCGCCGGTCGGCACCGGTCTCGGCATGCCGCTGCGTTGAAGAGGCGGCGCTAACGCTGCGCAACCGGCTCAGCGTACGACGGCGGCATCGGCGGATGCGCCCATCCGTAGAGACGCTCGCGCCGCGTCTGCGGACGTCCATGCAGGAAACGATCGAGCTCGCTCAACGCGCGCCGATAGACCTCGCGCTTGAAATCGATCACCGTTTCGAGCGGAATCCAGTAGTCGTGCCAGCGCCAGGCGTCGAACTCCGGATGATCGGTCGCGCGCAGGCTCACGTCGTTGTCACGACCGACCAGCCGCAGCAGATACCAGATCTGCTTCTGGCCGCGGTAGCTGCCGCGCCACTCGCGCTTGATCCAGTGCTGCGGCACTTCATAGCGAAGCCAGTCTCGCGTCCGGCCAAGGACCCTGACGTGCCGCGGCTCGAGGCCCACTTCCTCCCGCAATTCCCGGTACATCGCCTGCTCGGGCGCCTCGCCCGGATTGATGCCGCCTTGCGGAAACTGCCAGGAATGCTCGCGGATCCGTTTACCCCAGAACACCAGGTTCTTGCCGTTGACGATGACGATGGCGACGTTCGGGCGGTAGCCGTCACGGTCGAGCATCGCGGTCACCCTGATGCAATTCGTTGTTGCAATTGTTGCACAGGACGATCGTTGTTGCCTAGCAGCGACAACCGCGCAGCGGTCATCGAACGCCGGCCGTCGCTTGTTGCAGACCGAATCGGGCGTGGGTATTCGGCGCCGCTACGAAAGCTGTCCCGAAAGCTCGGGCGCGAGCCGGAATTGCGACGAACGCGAGAAGATCACCGGGGCCGCAAGGCCCATTCGCCATAGACGGTATTGCGCGCTCACGCGCAATACGCCCATGCCGTAAACGACCGCGCGACGAAAGCCGATCTCGCTCGCCTCCGCGAAATACCGCGTCGGACACGAGATCTCGCCGATGCGAAGGCCGAAGGCATGCGCCTGAACGAGCATCTGGTTGTCGAAGACGAAGTCGTTCGAATTGGCAAGCAGCGGCAATTCGGTCAACGCGCGACGCGCGAATGCCCGATAACCCGTGTGGAACTCCGATAGTTTCGTCCCGATGGCCAGATTCTGGGCCGCGGTGAGGAAACGGTTCGCGGCATACTTGTAGCGGGGCATGCCGCCGCGAAGCGCGTTGTTCCCGAGAATGCGCGAGCCGATCACCACGTCGTAGACACCCGAGGCGATCATGCCGGCCATGGCCGTGATGAGCTTCGGTTCGTACTGGTAATCGGGATGCAGCATGACGACGATGTCCGCGCCTTCGGCCAACGCGGCGCGATAACACGTTTTCTGATTTGCGCCATACCCGAGGTTCTGCGGATGACGATGCGTCGCGATGCCGAGCTCGCGCGCAACGGCGATCGTCTCGTCGTCGCTCGCGTCGTCGACGAGAAGCGTCACGTCGACGACCTCGTGCGGAATCGCATGAAAGCATCGCGCGAGCGTCTTCGCCGCACGGTACGCCGGCATCACCACCGCGATCTTCTGTCCGTGCAGCATCGCGTCAGCGAAACACCCACCAGCGATAAACGAGATAGTTGGCGAACGTGAGCACGATCGTCGTTGCGATCTGCGCCGGCCAGACCGCGACGCCGGAATTGGTAAGCGCCGCGAGCAAGGCCGAATTCGCGGCGAGCTGAGCCGCGATCGCGACGACGAAGCGCGCCCCGGCCGTGGGCACGCCTCGGGTCGGCCGGAATATGTGGGCGTAAGAGAGCACGAAGCGCGTCGCTGCCCCGGCCGAGAATCCCAGCGCGCTCGCGGGCACCGGCGCAGCGCCACCGCGCATCGCGGCGTACATCAACGCATAATGAACGAACACCGCCGCGAAGCCGGTGACCACGTGCAGCGAAAAGCTGTGCAACCAGTGCGCGAGCCCCGAGCCGCGCGGCCGCTGCAGCACCAGGCGAAGGAGGGTCGGGAAATCGGCGCGCGAAAGCGGCCGGCGCTCGTTGGTCAAAGGACACACTCACCGCTTCGCCGATCGAAGCGGGGATCATACCGGCGCGCTACGCGGCAATCGGCCGCGCGCGAACGAGCGCCGCGAGTCGAACTACGGCGATGTCGCGCCGCCGGCGGCTGCCGGCGGCAGGTCAATCGAACCGACAATGGTCGAACGAACGCTAACCGCGATCCCAGTGACCGCGCTCGCGATGCCAGCGCCCGCGGTCCTCGACCCAGCGGTCGGGCGCCCAGTGCCAGCCGCGGCGCGCATGAACGCGATGTCCATTCACCCAGACGTACCGACGGCCGTTCCAGTTCCAGTAACCGGGCACCCACACCCAGCCGGGACGCACGACCGGCACGACCTCGTGCCGCGGCGGCGGCGGGCCGAAGCGGACCACGATGTCGGCGAGCGCGCCTGCCGGCGCGAGGCTCGCGGCGGATGCAGCGGCAACGAAAAGTGCAAGCAAAGTCCTTCTGGCGTTCATCGTGTTCACCTCATGACGAGATGAACCTCAGGTTCGCATAGCGTACTTTCAGGCTCGATCGGCCCGGACCGGAAGAGGCCGTAGGACAAGGCGTAAGTCTCGCGTAGGATTCAGGACGACGGCGCGTTTGTTCGACCGCGGCGCGCGGCGAAGGTCATCGCGCAAGACGACGGTCATCATGCGGTCCGAGGAACAACCGACACCCGCCATCCGTTTGCATCGAGTGTGCGTTTCGAGGAAAGCACCATGCGAATCCTGCTGACATCCCTGCTGTTCCTGCTCGTCGCAGGCTGCGCGACGCCCGCGCAGCGCGCCGCCGCCGTCGAGCGCGAGGTCGACGAGATGATTGCCGTGTACGGGCCGGGCTGCGAGAAGCTTGGCTACAAAGCCGATACCGATCCATGGCGTGAGTGCGTGCTGCGCCTCGCGCATCGCGACGATCTGCAACGTCGCGCGTTTTCGACGACGAACTGCATCGGCCACCGCGGCTTCTTCTCCTGCAGCACGTTCTGACGAGCGTCAGAGCGCGATCGGCGCCAGCGTTGCGACCGTAGCCGCCGCGCTTTCGGAGAAAAGGCCGAGGATCGCGACGAGGCACGCGGCGAGCGCATAGCGAATGACGGCATGCATGGGTTCCTCCTTCGCGTTCGTGTCCGAACGAATACGAGGATAGGAGCTTCCGATCGCGCGTTCAACCGGGTTACGCGATTTCGGGCCACGAAGCGCGCGACGAGTGACGCTTCAGCCTCGCAGCGCGCGCTCGCGCTTCAGGCGGGCGAGCAGCGCATCGCGAAGCGACGCGGCGCGCTGGCCGCTGAATCCGCGCGGCAGCGCGAAACCCGCGCGCCGACGACGATGGCGGGCAACATCCAAAGCAGGATCGTCAGCGCCGGCTTCGGTCCTTCTCCGATCGCGTGGTCCGATTTCGTGGAAAAGCTCGTGGTTCGCCTCGGCGGTCCACTGCCACGCGAGCAAGCCCAGAAGCGCCGGCCGGATGATGACGCCGACCGTGCGTCCGAACACCAGCGCAAGCAGCAACGCGAAATGCGCAATGGCGAGCGCGATGCCGACGCCGACCACGATGCCGGCGTCGAATGCCGCGGTCGCCACTCTCGTGTGCGCGCCGGCGAACTGTGCGAGGCCTAAGAGCGTAGGGCCCGCGGCAACTTCACGGCCGTTCGCATGGCTGACGCCACTTGGCGACACTGAACCGTTTCATGCACGGCGGGGTCGCAGCGCATGCGCATGCGCGAGACCGCGAGCGGTTGATACGATCGGCGGATCGAGCGGAGCTTTCGGCGATCGAAAATCGGCCGGCGAATGGCACGCAACGAATCCGCCGGGCAATGTCGAATTCGCACCGGGCCATTCGTCAAGAGGATACGAGCGAGCGAGGTCGACGCGCATCTGACGCAGCCTCCCTTGCTCGCCTTATAACCTGAACGACTGGAGAAACAACGATGCGATTCATGGTGATCGTTAAGGCAACCCCGAACAGCGAAGCCGGCGCCCTGCCAAGCGAGGACCTCCTCGCGGCGATGGGCAAGTTCAACGAAGAGCTCGTCAAGGCCGGCGTGATGCTCGCCGGCGAGGGCTTGCAGCCGAGCTCGAAAGGCGCGCGCATCGTGTTCGACGGCGCGAAGCGCTCGGTCGTCGATGGCCCGTTCGCCGAAACCAAGGAGCTCGTCGCCGGCTTCTGGCTCTGGCAGTGCAAGTCGAAGGAAGAAGCGATCGAATGGGTGAAGCGCTGCCCCCATCCGATGCCAGGCGAGCGTGCGGTGATCGAGATTCGTCCCTTGTTCGAAGCCGCGGATTTTGGCGCCGAATTCACGCCGGAGTTGCGCGAGAAGGAAGCGCGCGTGCGCGCGGAAGCGGCGAAGCTCTCGAAGGGCGCGCGCTGACGGCGCGCCTTTTTGTCGCGCGAGCGAATGACGGACGAGCAACACGGCGCCATCGCGCAGACGGTCGACGCGATCTACCGGGAGGAATCGCGGCGCATCTTCGCGACGCTCATCCGTCTCCTCGGCGACCTCGACCTTGCCGAGGAGGCTTTGCACGATGCGTTCCGTGCCGCGCTCGAGGCGTGGCCGCGCGAAGGCGTGCCCACGAATCCGCGCGCGTGGCTCGTGTCGGCGGGTCGGTTCAAGGCGATCGACGCGATACGCCGCCGCGCGAAATTCGACGCGATCGACGATATCGGTCTCGACGTGGACGAGATTCCGGACGAAAGCGCGTCGATCGAGGCCGACGACATCGAGGACCACCGGCTGCGCCTCGTCTTCACCTGTTGCCACCCGGCGCTTTCGCCCGACGCGCAGGTCGCGTTGACGTTGCGCGAAGTGTGCGGCCTCACAACCGAAGCGATCGCGCAGGCCTTTTTGACCGGCGCGCCGACGCTCGCGCAGCGGATCGTGCGCGCGAAGGGAAAGATTCGCGATGCGCGCATTCCTTACGAGGTGCCTTCGACGAGCGAGTTGCCGGCCCGACTCGACAGCGTGCTGCGCGTCATCTATCTCGTCTTCAACGAGGGCTATTCGGCGTCGTCGGGACCATCGTTGATGCGCGTCGATCTCGCGACCGAAGCTATCCGCCTCGGCCGGCTGCTCGTCGCGCTATTGCCCGATCCCGAGGCGATCGGATTGCTGGCGCTCATGCTATTGCAGCAATCGCGACGCGACGCGCGCGTGTCCGCCGACGGCGACATCGTGCTGCTCGAAGACCAGGATCGTTCGCGCTGGGATCGCGACCAGATCGACGAAGGCTCGCGGCTCGTTCGCGATGTGTTTGCGTCTCAGCGCTTCGGGCCGTACGCGGTACAGGCGGCGATCGCCGCCGTGCACGCGAACGCGCCGCGAAACGAGGCGACCGACTGGGCGGAGATCGTCGCGCTCTACGATATTCTGTATCGGATGGAGCCATCGCCGATCGTCGAGCTCAATCGCGCCGTGGCGGTGGCGATGCGCGACGGTCCGCAGGCGGGGCTCGCCCTGATCGATGGCATTCTCGCGCGCGGCGATCTCGCCGACTATCACCTTGTCCATGCGGCGCGCGCCGATCTGTTTCGCAGGTGCGGCGAATGCGCGAGACGCGTATGCGCGTGCGATCGCACTCGCCAGGCAGGAGCCGGAGCGGCGATTTCTGGCGCGTCGGCTCGCGGCATTGGCGGTGTGATCAGCGTTGCGCGAATGTCGATTTCGCTTGCCGCCGTTCGACCAATGAATGTCAAGTACAGGTCGACGCTTCGACCAAGGAGATGACGATGCAATACCTTTTGCTGTGCTGTTTCAACGAAGACCGCTGGCAACGGATTCCTCAATCCGAGCGCGACTCGATCATGCGCGAATACGGCGAGTTCCAGGAAAGCCTGACCGCGAGCGGCCGCTATCGCGCGGGCGCCAAGCTCGCTGGAAGCCACACCGCGACGACGCTCCGCGAGCAGGCCGGCAAACCGGTCGTCACCGACGGCCCGTTCGCCGAAACCAAGGAGCAACTCGGCGGCTATCACCTGGTCGACTGCAAGGACCTCGACGAGGCCATCGCGATCGCACGCCGCATTCCGACGCTTCGCGAAGGCGGCGTGGTCGAAGTGCGACCGGTCGAGTTCGCGCACTAACTTCACGGAGCCTGGCGATGAAATTCCTCTGTCTGATTCGAGGCGAAAGCGTCTTCGAGCCGCTGTCGGTGCCCGAAGCCGCGAAGCGCACCGGCGAATACGCGGCCTACACCGAAGGCATCCGACGAAGCGGGCATTACGTCGGCGGCAATCGGCTGCTGCCGCCTTCCACGGGCATCACGCTGCGCGTGCGGAACGGCAAGCTGACGACAACGGATGGCCCCTACGCCGAAACGAAGGAGCACCTCGGCGGGTACTATCTGATCGAGGCGCGTGATCTCAACGAAGCGATTCTCGTCGCGGCGAAAATTCCCGGCGCGCGCACCGGATCGATCGAAGTGCGGCCTGTCGCCGAGAACGTTGCGACTGCAGAGGCGTCGTCACCGTCGACGCCCGCCCATGCTGTTGTCACCGAAAAGGAGATCGGATGAAAGTCGAACCCTATCTGTTTTTTGACGGCCGTTGCGAAGAAGCGATCGAGCTCTATCGCAAGGTGCTTGGCGCGAATGTCGACATGCTGATGCGCTACAAGGAGTCGCCCGAGCCGCCGCGGCCCGGCATGGTGCCGCGTGGCTCCGAGAACAAGATCATGCATGCGAGCCTTCGCATCGGCGACGCGCGGATCATGGCGTCCGACGGCGAATGCCACGGCAAGCCGCGCTTCGACGGTTTTTCGCTTTCGATCACGGCGAAGGACGAGGCCGAAGCCAGGCGCATCTTCGGAGCGCTTTCCGAAGGCGGCCAGGTGCGGATGCCGCTCGCGAAGACGTTCTTTTCGCCAAGCTTCGGCATGCTCGCCGATCGCTTCGGCGTGGGCTGGATGGTGATCGTCGAGGATCATTGACCGACGAAAACCAGTCCGGGGTCAGACACCGGGTCAGGCACGATACTCGCGAAACGCTGGTGCAAGGACCGCCGCCGCACCCGCGAGTATCGTGTCTGACCCCACACTACTCCGCCTCGGGCGACGACTCCGCCGGCGCCGTGCCTCCCGGTGGCTCGCCTGCCGCGCCGCTGCTGCGATGCTCGGAAGGGCCGCCCGCCTGCGACAAATTGCGCGCGGTGTTGACGAGCGCAACGTGCGTCAACGCCTGCGGCACGTTGCCGAGCGCGCGCCGGTTGTGCAGGTCGTATTCCTCCGACAACAAGCCGACGTCGTTACGTAGCGCGAGCAGGCGCTCGAACAGCGCCTGCGCTTGCTCATGGCGGCCGGCGAGCGCCATGTTGTCTGCGAGCCAGAACGAGCACGGCAGGAAAAATCCCTCGCCCGGCGGCAAACCGTCGACGCCGTGCTCGGTGCGATAGCGAAGCACGAGGCCGTCGACGACCAACTCGCGCTCGATGGCCTCGACGGTTGCGCGCACGCGCGGATCGTCGGGCGGCAGAAAACCCACGAGCGCAATCATCAGGAGACTCGCGTCGAGCTCCTTCGAACCGTAGCGTTGCACGAAGACGTTGCGCGACTTGTCGACGCCGCGATCGCACACTTCGTCGTGAATCGCCGCGCGCACGGCGCGCCAACGGTCGAGCGGACCGTCGAGGCCGTGCTTCTCGATCGCCTTCACCGCGCGATCCATCGCAACCCACGCCATCACCTTCGAATGCGTGAACTGCTGGGGATCGCCGCGCATCTCCCAGATGCCGCTGTCGGGACGCTGCCAGTTCGACGCCAGGAAGTTGACGAGCGTGCGCTGGAATTGCCACGCGTCGGTGTCGAAGGCAAGACCTGCCTCGCGCGCAACGTGCAGCGAGTCCATGAGCTCGCCGTAGATGTCGAGCTGCGACTGCACGGCGGCCGCGTTGCCGACACGCACCGGCGACGAATTCTCGTAGCCGCGAAGCCACGGCAGCACCATCTCCGTCAACTGGCGCTCGCCGCCGACGCCGTAGAGGATCTGCAGTTCCGCCGGATGGCCCGCGGCGGCGCGCAACAGCCACAGGCGCCATTCGCGCGCCTCGTCGTGATAGCCCGCGAGCAACAACGCGTAGAGCGTGAACGTCGCGTCGCGCACCCAGCAGTAGCGATAGTCCCAGTTGCGCACGCCGCCGATCTGCTCAGGCAATGATGTCGTCGCAGCCGCCACCATGCCGCCGGTCGGCGCATACGTCATGGCCTTCAGGATGACGAGCGAGCCGCGTACCGCGTCACGCCATTTTCCGTCGTACGTGCAATGGTCGCACCATGCGCGCCAGTAGCGCTCGGTGGCTTCGAGCGCGGCTTCCGCGTCGACCGGCAACGGTCGGCGCTCGTGCGACGGGAACCACGTCATCACGAACGGCACGCGCTGCCCTTCGCTCACCGTGAAGGCGCCGACCGTGATGAAATTGCGGCCTTCGAGCGCGACCGGCGTGCGCAATTCGAGCGAATCGGGACCCGAGGTTGCACGAAGCGCACCATCCACCTTGCGCACCCACGGCGTGATCGCGCCGTAGCCGAAGCGCATGACGAGCTCGACACGCAACGGCATCGTGCCGCGCAAGCCGACGACGATGCGCACGATGTCTGTGCGATCATCCCATACGGGCATGAAATCGATCAGGCGCACGGCGCCGTCGGCCGTCTCGAAATCGGTTTCGAGGATCAGCGTATCGTGTCGGTACGCACGCCGCACGGACGCGACGCCACGCGCGGGACCGATCTCCCAATGCCCGTTGCCCTGGTCACCGAGCAGCGCCGCGAAGCACGCGTTCGAGTCGAAGCGCGGCACGCACATCCAGTCGATCGACCCGTCCTTGCCGACGAGCGCGCACGTGCGCGTGTTGCCGATTAACGCGTAGTCCTCGATTCGTAGCGGCATTTGCTTGAGGTTTCGACGGTATCCCGAGGCATTTTGCCATTCGACAAGGTTGGCGCTCGCCGTTCCCGAAGAACGGTCCGTCCCGACGCATCAGCCGCGCCAGGCCGCCTCCATTTCGCTCACCAGTTCGGCCTCGCGACCTTCGTAACGCGGCGAGAAATGGAATGGCCGCACGCTGGCAGCACCCGCAAGCCTCGCGATCGTTCCCGCCTGCGTCGCCGTCAGGTGGTTCTTGCGCGCGCCATGCTCGGCATCGCATTCGAGGAACACGCATTCGATGAAGAGCTTATCGATCTCGCGAAAGAGCTCGCAGAGCGTGCGCACGTTCGCCTCGGTGTAGCGCAGATCGGTCGCGTACCCGATGCGCTGCCCGGGCATGACATCGAGGATCAGGTGGCGCAGCTCGCCGACGGTTCGCGTCATCGCGTGATCGCCGCCGCGATCGCGCCAGCGCATGTCGATCGTCGTTGCATCCGGCGCACCCGAAAGCACCGCATGCTTGAGCTCGCGAAGCCACGCGCCGGTCGCGACGCCGAGCGCGTCGAGGCGATTCTTCGCGACATGCACGTGCGCCTTCTCCTCGATCGCGTAGGCGAGGCACGGCACGTCGTGATCGACGAAGCGGGCGCGCACGCGAAACGTCGCCTCGTCATGAACGACGTCGCTGTCCAGCGCGAACGACGCCGTCGATTCACGCACGAAGTTGGTTCGCGTCGAAAAGCGCGCGCACTCGCCACGCCCGTCGAGACCAATCTCGCAGACGTCGAGCACGAGCTCGTCGTAGCGATAGACGACGTTCCATGTGTACGCATGGAGCTTGTGCTCGACCTTCGCGATGAAATCGGGTCCGCCGACGAGCGTGAGGCGCTGCTTGCGCCCGAGCACGATCGCGAGCAGCCGATCGAAGCCCGCGAAGTGGTCCATGTGCGTGTGCGTGACGAAGACGTGTGAAAGCCGCATCAGCTTGCGCGGCGGCAGCGCATCGATGTCGCCGACGTCGAACAGCATTGCCCGGCGCTCGTCGCGGAAGTCGACGTAGAGGCCGGGGTCGCCGAACGCCTCGTTGGTGAGGCGCGGCTCGAAGAGCCAGCGCATCGATCGCGGCGCGCGTTGTCAGCGCCCGAACGTCTCGACGAGCTCGGCGAGCCGTGCTTTCGCATCGTGCAGGATCGGCACGCCGTCGCCGACGAGCAGCGCATCGAAATCGAGCGATAGAAGGGCGACAACGCTGCGGCGCAGGCGCGCCGGATCGTCCATGACTTTCTCGCGCACGAGGCCGCATCGGCCCGGCGGATTGCCGATCACGACGTCGCCGACGAAGAGCAGCCGACGCGCGGGCCAGTGGAGCACGACTTCGCCGGGGGACTTGCCGGGCGCCGCGACGACCTCGAGCGGGCCAACCCGATCGCCCAAGCGCAACTCGCCGTCGAGCGTCGCGCCCTGCTCGCGCGCGTGCGGTGCATCGTCGGGATGGATCAGCGTGCGCGCACCGGTTCGCTCGCGGATCGCGTTCGCCGCGCGCGTATGGTTGCGATTGGTGATCGCGATCGTCGCGACGCCGAGGCGGGCGATCTCGTCGAGATCCTGCTCGCTCGGTGGCACCGGATCGATGCAGACATTGCCCGCGCCGTCGCACACGAGGTAGCCGTTGAAGTTGTAGCCGTGCGGCTCGGAGAGTCGCGACCAGGTGAAGATGCCGGGAAGGATGTCGTTCATGGATCGCCTCGCTCGGTCGTTTCGTCGTCGACGATTCTAGCCCGATGGTCGCGCTGCATGGCGGCCCGAATTGGCGAATCGTGCACAATGACCGGTCGATGCAAAACGGACGAGGCGTCACGATGGATGGGATCAAGGCTCTTCTTTTCGACGTCTTCGGAACGCTGGTCGACTGGCGCGGCTCGATCGCGCGCGAGGCGCAGACGATCCTCGGACCGCGGGGCGTTACGCTCGATTGGCCGGTGTTCGCCGATGCGTGGCGCGATCGATACCAGCCGTCGATGGACGAGGTGCGAAGCTGTCGGCAGCCGTTCTGCAAGCTCGACGTACTGCATCGGCGAAACCTCGACGCGATCCTTCCGCGCTTCGGGCTCGAAGCGCTCGACGACGCGACTCGCGCACGGCTCAACCTCGCATGGCATCGCCTCGATGGGTGGCCGGACAGCGCGCCCGGGCTTGCGCGGCTTCGCGAACGATACCGGCTCGCACCGTGCTCGAACGGCAACGTCGCGCTGATGGTCGATCTCGCGCGGCACAACGGTTTTCCCTGGGATGCGATTCTCGGCGCCGAATTCGCGCGCGACTACAAGCCGAAGCCCATCGTGTATCGCACGGCGATGGAAGCATTCGACTGCGGGCCCGGCGGGGCGATGATGGTCGCCGCGCACACGTCGGACCTCGTCGCCGCCGCGCAATGCGGGCTCCGCACGGCGTTCGTCGCGCGACCCTATGAGTTTGGCGAAAACCGCGGCGAGCGCGCGCCGGGTGCGAACGTCGACGTGTCGGTGTCGGGCATCGTCGAACTCGCGGAGCGGCTCGGCGCGTGATCAGCGCTGTGATGTCGCGGCGATGATCGCGCGTGTCTCGACGGTGCGGTAACCCTCCGATTGCGCGGCTTCGCGAAGCTCGCGTGCCGCATCGCCAGAGAAACTCCGCGCGACGATCACGACGAACGCTGGCGCGTCGTGCGGACGATAGTAGAGCGCATGGATGTGGCCGAGCAGGCTTTGCTTCGCGGCGCCCGGCGGAAATGCCGATGGATGAAGATCGAGGGGACAAAGGCGGTTCAGCACGCGCGACGCAACCGCGCCGCCGATCATCCAGGCGACATGGCTCGCCGACACGTCGAAAAGCGCGCCGCCAGCATCATTGAGCGCTTTACGCGCTGCATCGAAATCGCGAGTATCGGCCGACGCATCGGACAGAACGAGCCATGACGCCGGTCCGAGCCACATCGCGAGCGCGTCGTCGTTTCGCGTCGTCGTCATCGCCGTCGACGGCAGCGCGATGTCGAGCAACCGCGAGGCCTGCGACAAGAATGCACGATCGGCCGCATCGCCTTTCACGTTCCATGCGCGCGCGATCGAAAGCTCGCCTAGTGCGAGCGCGTCGTCACGGCGATCGGCGTCAGACACGAAGCCGCTTCCCTTCGGGATCGACGAACACCGGCGGTCCGATTGCAACGTGCACCTTTTCGTTCGCAAGCGGCGACACGGCCCACAGCGTTTCGCCATGGCGGCTGCGCCCGGCCGCGACGAGGGCCAATGCAATGCATCGACCGACCGTCGGGCTGTCGCACCACGACGTGACGTGCCCGAGCATCGGATTCTGCAGCGCGCGATCGGGATCGGCGACGATCTTCCCGCCGCGCGGTATGCGCTCGCCAGCGGGCGCCGTGAGACCGACGAGTTGCCAGCGATCCGCCGCTGTCAGCGCGGGACGATCGAGCAACGGCTTGCCGATGCACCACTTGTCGGCATTGACGAGACGTCCCATGCCGAGATCGCCCGCGGTCGTTCGTCCGTCGATTTCGGCGCCGATTACGACATGGCCCTTTTCGACGCGAAGCGTATTCATCGCTTCGGTCCCGTACGGCATGATGCCGAATGCCGCACCCGCGTCGAGCACCGCTTGCCACATCGCGCGTCCGCGATTCGCGGGGACATGGATCTCGTAGGCGAGCTCGCCCGAGTAGCTCATGCGGAAAACGCGCGCCGCTACGTCGCCGACCGCGGTGTGCAGCCGGCATCGCGCGACGCCGAGGAATGGAAGCGCCTCGTTCGAAACGTCGATGTCGACGAGCCGCTCGAGCACGTTGCGCGACTTCGGACCCGACAATGCCGCAGCCGCCCATTGCTCGGTCACCGATGTCACATGCACGTCGAGATCGGGCCAGTCGACCTGCAAATGCCGCTCGATCGCCTGCATGATCGCGGCCGCATTCGCGGTCGTCGTCGTCATCAGGTAATGCGTAGCGTCGAGGCGCGACATCGTGCTATCGTCGCGAACGATCCCATCGTCACGCAGCATCAGGCCGTAGCGGCAGCGCCCCGTCGGCAGGTTGTCGAAGCGATTGACGTAGACGCGGTTCAGGAATGTCGCGACGTCGCGTCCCTGCAATTCGATCTTGCCGAGCGTTGATACGTCGACGACGCCGACGTTCTCGCGGACGTTGCGCGCTTCGCGGCGCGCGGCGTCGTCTTCGGATTCGCCGGCGCGCGGATACGAGTGCGGGCGCTTCCACAGTCCCGCGTTGACGAAACGCGCGCCTGCCTGCGCGTGCCATTCATGCATCGGCGTAAGCCGTGTCGGCTCGACGTGCGCGCCGTGCGCCCCGCCCGGCAGCGCGCCGAGCGTGACCGGCGTGTACGGCGGGCGAAACGTCGTCGTGCCGACGTCGCCGATCATTCGGCCGACATGCGCGGATAGCAGGCCCATGCCGATCACGTTGCCGGTCTTGCCCTGATCGGTGCCCATGCCGAGCGTCGTGTAGCGCTTCAGGTGCTCGCTCGCGTCGTAGCCTTCGCGCGCGGCGAGCGCGATGTCACGCACCGTCACGTCGTTTTGCAGGTCGACGAACGATTTCGCGCGATGCGCCTCGGGAACCGACCACAGCGGCTCGACGCACATTCGATTCGCACCTTGGCCGAGCGACGCCGATGATTCGCGTGAAGGCGACATGCCGGCACGCGCGAGCGCCTCATCCGCCGCCGCTTCGCCATCGGCGATTGCGCGCGCGACATCGCAATGGCCGTTCACCGCGCCCGCCGTAAAGACCGCCATCGGCGAAATGTCTGGCACGAGGCTCGCGGTCACCTCGTCGTAACGCAGCGTGCCGCGCGCCTGCGAGAACAGGTGCACCGTCGGACTGTAGCCGCCCGATACCGCGATCACATCGCAATCGATCGTCGCCGATTTGCTGTCTTCACGCGAAACGATCGTTACGCCGTGAACGCGCTGGCGCCCGCGTGCGCGCTCGATCACGGCGCCGGCATGGACGTCGATGCCCTTGTCGCGCGCAGCCTGCACCTCGCGCGAGGCGGGCTCGCGACGCGCATCGACGATCCCGGCGACGAGAATCCCGGCGGCGTGCATCGCGAACGCAGCTTCGTATGCGCTGTCGTTGTTCGTGAATACGACGGCGCGCGTGCCGAGCTTCACGGCATGGCGCCTGACGTATCGATACGCTGCGCTCGCTAGCAACGTCCCGGGCAGATCGTTGTTGCCATATGCGATGCCGCGCTCGATCGCGCCGCTTGCGAGCACGACCGCCTTCGCGCGAATCATCCAGAGCCGTTGCCGTGGTGCGCTGCTTTCGCTTTGCGGCGGCCGATGATCCCCGATCCGCTCGAGCGCGGCGACCAGATTCGCATCGTAGTAGCCGAACGCCGTCGTGCGCGAAAGAAGCGTGACGTCGGCGCGTACGGACAGCGTATCGAGGCTAGTCCTCACCCAGTCGGCGGCGTTGCGTTCTCCGATCTTGGCATCGGTATCGGCGAGCATGCCGCCGAAATCCGCCGATTGCTGGCAGACGATCACGCGCGCGCCGGAGTCCGCGGCGCGACGCGCGGCGGCGATGCCTGCGGTTCCGCCGCCGATCACGAGCACGTCGCAGTGCGCGTACTGATGCTCGTAACAATCGGGATCGGGGGCGCTCGCCGCGCGTCCCATGCCGGCGGCGCGGCGGATGAAGTGCTCGTAGCGCATCCACCATCGCGGCGTCGGCGGCCACTTGAACGTCTTGTAGTAGAAGCCGGCGGGCAGGATTGGCGACAACGAGTTCGCGATTGCGCCGAGATCGAAGCGAACCGACGGCCAGCAGTTCTGGCTTCGGGCGACGAGGCCTTCGAAGAGCTCGACTGTAGTCGCGCGCGTGTTCGGCTCGCTTCGCGCGCCTTCGCCGAGTTGCACGAGCGCGCATGGCTCCTCGACGCCGGCCGTGACGATGCCGCGTGGCCGGTGGTACTTGAAGCTTCGCGCGACGAGATGCACACCGTTCGCGAGCAACGCGGATGCGAGGGTGTCGCCGGCATAGCCCTCGTAGCGCACGCCGTCGTAGGTGAACGCGAGCGGACGCGAGCGATCGATCGCACCGCCATCGGATAAGCGCCAGCGTTGCGTCATCGGATGGGCGCGCTATCGAGAATGTCGTGCGTGCGCGTGTCGCGACGCACCTTGAACCAGCTTCGGCAACCCGCGGCGTGATACCAGAGCTCGTCGATCGGACCACACGGATTGTCGCGAAAGTAGACGTAGTCGATCCATGCGGCTTGCGGCGCATCGGGCGCGGGACGCGAGACGCTCGCGTCGCCACCGTACGTGAACTCGATCTGCGCGCGCGGCCCGCACCACGGGCATGGGATGAGCATCATGGTCAGCCGCGACGGGGCGCCCCGAGCGACTGACTAGCCCCCCGGGGGGCAGCGAGCGCGGCGAGCGTAGGGGGATGTTTCATCTCAATGCGCCCACGCGTAAGGGCCCGCGCCTTTCTCGTCGATGGCGCGCCCTTCCGCGAATCGCTCGAGCGAGAACGGCGCGGCGAGCGGATGCGGTGCGTCGTTCGCGACCGTCGACGCGAGCACGAACCCCGACGCCGGCGTCGCCTTGAACCCGCCGTAGCACCAGCCGCCGGTCATGTAGAGATGGCGTACCGGAAGCTTGCCAATGATGGGGCTGCCGTCCATCGTCATGTCCATGATCCCGCCCCACGTGCGCATGAGGCGCAGCCGGCCGAAGCTCGGAAAGAGCGCAAGGCATGCGCTCACGACGTGCTCGATGCGCGGCAGGTTGCCGCGTTGCGCGTAGGAGTTGTAGAAGTCGAGGTCGCCGCCCATCACGAGCTCGCCCTTGTCCGACTGGCTCACGTAGAAATGCACGGCGCCCGACGTGACGACCGTGTCGAGCACGGGCTTCACCGGCTCGGAAACCATCGCCTGCAGAACATGCGACTCGATCGGCAGGCGAATGCCGGCCATCGTGGCGACGCGACTCGAATTGCCCGCGACGGCGATCGCGATTTTCGATGCGCCGATGTCGCCTCTTGTCGTGGCAACGCCGGTGACGGCGCCGCCTTCGATCCGCATGCCCGTCACTTCGCATTGCTCGACGACGTCGACGCCGAGCGCATCGGCCGCGCGCGCGTATCCCCACGCGACCGCGTCGTGGCGCACGGTACCGCCGCGCGGCTGCAGCAAACCTCCGACAATCGGAAAGCGCGCGCTTGACGAGCAATCGAGATTCGGAATCCAGGCCGCGATCTCGTCGCGCGACAGGAACTTCGCATCGATGCCGTTCAGTCGCATCGCGTTGCCGCGCCGCATCGCCGCGTCTGCCTCGGCGGGCGTATGCACGAGATTCAGCACGCCGCGCGGGCTGTACATCACGTTGAAGTCGAGCGTTTGCGAAAGGCGCTCCCACAGTTTCAGCGAAAACTCGTAGAAGTGCGCGTTCGGGTCCAGGTGATAGTTGGAACGAACGATCGTCGTGTTGCGGCCGGTGTTGCCTAGGCCGATGAAGCCTTTCTCGAGCACCGCGACGTTTCGGATGCCGTGCTCCTTCGCGAGGTAGTACGCGGTCGCGAGACCGTGGCCGCCGCCGCCGATGATGACGACGTCGTAGCTCTTTTTGGGCGACGCGCGGCGCCACGCGCGCGGCCAGCGCTCGTGACCGCTCAGCGCGTTTCCGATCAGCGAGAAGATCGAGTAGCGCTTCACGTTACAGCACCTGCGACAGGAACGCGCGCGTACGTTCCTTCTGCGGATGATCGAAAAGCTCTCCCGGCGGGGCCGACTCGACGATCGTTCCGCCGTCGGTGAACAGCACCCGGTCGGCGAGCTCGCGCGCGAAGCGCATCTCGTGCGTAACGATGATGCACGTCATCCCCTCGCGCGCGAGCTCGCGGATCGTGTTCAGCACTTCCTTCACCGTCTCGGGATCAAGGGCCGCCGTCACCTCGTCGAAGAGCATCACTTCCGGCCGCATCGCAAGCGAGCGCGCAATCGCGACGCGCTGCTGCTGTCCACCCGAGAGCTCGCCGGGATACGCATCGCACTTGGCCGCGAGCCCGACTTTCGTCAGCAGCGCGATCGCCCGCTCTCGCACCTCGTCGCGCGGTTCGTGCAGCACGTGCACCGGCGCCATCATCACGTTCTCGAGCGCCGTTTTGTGCGGGAAGAGGTTGTACTGCTGAAACACCATCGACACTTCCTTGCGAAGCGCGATGCGCTCCTTGTCGCTGCGAAGCGCGTTCACCTCGAACTCGGCGACGCGGATGGTGCCCTTGCTGATCGGGACGAGACCGTTGATGCAGCGAAGAAGCGTCGACTTGCCCGAGCCCGACGGACCGATGATGCAGATGACGCCGCCCTTGGCCACGTCGAACGAGATGCCCTTCAGTACCTCGAAGTCGCCGAACGCCTGGTGGACGTCGCGAAGCTCGACGATCGGCTCCATCACTGATTGACCGCGTAGCGCGCCTCGAGACGCACCGTCCAGCGCGCGATCGGGTAGCAATAGACGAAGAACCAGAGCAGAACGTACGCGTAGAACGCGAGCAACAGGCCGGGACGATTTTCGGCGGACAGCGCGCGCTGCGTGAGCGTCATCATCTCGTTGACGCCAACGATCGACGCGAGCACCGTCGACATCGTGAGGATCGCGTACAGGTTCATCCAGGGGGGCAGCATGCGCTTGATGCATTGCGGGACGACGATCATCCACATCGTCTGGCGGCGCGTGAACGCGAGCGATGCTGCCGCCTCCCATTGCGTCGTCGGAATCGATTGCACGGCGCCGCGGACGATCTCCGAGACGTTCGCCATAACGGGGAGCGCGAGACCGAGCGTCGCCTTCGTCCAGTCGGGGATCGGAATCGTCACGCCGAGCAACGTCACCTGGAACGGCAGCAGGAACATGCAGTAGAAGAGCAGCACGAGCCACGGCGCGTTGCGGAAGAAGTGCGTGACGATTACCGCCATCTTTCGTATCGGCGCGAGAAGCGAAATTTGCGCGTAGCCGAGGAAGAAGCCGGCAATCGTCCCGGCTCCCATGGCGATGAAACTGATCGCGAGATTGAAGACGAACCCACGCGCGAGCAGCGGCGACCACTTCCAGATCGTCGCGAGGATCGGCAGATCACCGGCAGCCGCTTGCGCCTGTGCGAAGGCGCAGCCAGCGGCGAAGAGCACGACGAGCACGATGCCTTGCGTGAGCGTCAGCCGAAACCGAGGTCCTGCGCGGCGTTCGTCGCGCGCTGCTGCCGCGAGACGCGCTGCGCATGGAAGCAGCACCGGCATCGTCATGCGCCGAATCCCGGAACGCGCATCACGTGCTCCAGGCGATGCATGAAATAGACGAGGATGCCGACGAGCAGCAGGTAGCAGATCAAAAGCACGTTCATCATCACCGGCACGTTGAGCTCGTCCGACCAGATCTGGCTCGAAACGTAAAGCATTTCGGGCACTGCGATCGCGTACGCGAGCGTCGTCGTCTTGACGAGGTTCACGAGGTTGTTGTTGAGCGCGGGAAGGCTGATGCGAAAAGCGAGCGGAAAGACGATGCGCAGATACGTCGAGAGGCGGCTGAAGCCGAGCGATTCGGCGGCTTCGATCGTCGTGCGCGGCACCGCTTCGATGCCCGAGCGAAAGATTTCGACGTTGAACGCGCCGGCGAAGAATGACAGCGACACGATCGCCCAGGCGACGTTGCTGACCAGCGGATGGCCGCTCGCCGCGGTGATGACATTGCCGAGCCCGAAATAGAAGAAGTAGAGCTGAACGAGCGGCGGCGTGTTGCGAAACGCCTGGATGTACCAGTAGACGATCGTGCGCGCGATGCGAAAGCGCGAGCCCTGGATCCACGCCCCGACGACGCCGATGACGAGCGAGAGCAAGATGCAGACGACGGACAGCAACACCGTCATCAGGAAGCCGTGCGCGAAGCGCGTGCGGTCGAACACGTCGTAGAAGATCGTCAGGTTGATGCCGGTCGTGTCGTACAGCCACCGGAACCAGTTCCAGACGAACTGCATCGGCCGCTCTCCCGTCAGCGGACTTGTGTGGCGGCGCCCGGGCTACGCAAGCGCCGCCGCACGATGCGCAAACGAGTGCGCGCTATTTGACGTACTTCTCGTGCATCTCCTGCGCGAACTTCGTCGGCTTGATGCCGTACTTCTTCTCGAGCTGCTCGATGAACCCGGTCTTGTGCCAGTCGATGATCGTCTTCGACATGAAATCGGCGAAGTCCTTCTCGCCCTGCTTCACGGCCAATCCCCACGGCTGCACGAGGATCGACTCGAGCGGCATGTCGTAGTCCTTCCATTCGGGCTTCTGCAATTCGCCGACGATTGCCGTGTCGTCGTACGCGAACGCGACGCAGTTGCCGTTGCGCAATGCGGAGTACGCTTCGGCGGTGCCGGGGAACGCGACGCCTTCGATGCCGTACTTCTCCTGCAGCTCCTTGTTGTAGAACGAGCCCTGGATCAGGCACACCTTCTTGCCGCGCAACTGGTCCCAGCTTCTCAGGTTCTCGGACTTCTTCGCCATCACGTTCGTGCCCGAGGCATAGTAATCGGGCTTAACGATGTCGACGATCTTGGCCCGCTCGGGCGTGTCGCTCATCGTCGCGATCAGAAGGTCGATCTTGCCCTGTTGCAGGAACTGGATACGGTTCGACGCAACGACCGGGACGAGCTCGAGACGTACGCCAAGTCGCTTCGCGACGTCGGCGGCGAGATCCGGCTCGAAACCGACGATCTTGCCCGACGGATCGAGATAGCCGAACGGACGATAGTCCGCCTTCGTGCCGACTACGAGGACGCCCTTCTGCTTGATGTTCTGCAACTCGTCCGCCCGGGCGTTGCCGAGGCCCGGCATGCCGAGCAGAAGTACGGATGCCGCGATGGCGAGCCATCCTTTACGCATTTTTCTCCTCCGTTTTCGTGTTCGTGGACGATGGACGCTGTGGGGCGTCCTGCCGACATTGTGCCGCAAGGACGGACAGTCTGGCGTCATCGGGAAAAAGGGGCCCGGGGAAAAGGGGCCAGGTTCGATTTATCGCGTGGAAAAGGGGCCAGGCTCGATTTTCGCGATAAATCGAGCCTGGCCCCTTTTTCCAATTGCTGGCACCGACTTCCTACCGCCGCGCGAGGTTGCCCTTCATCTCGCTCAGCGCCTGGTCGAAGATTGTCATCGCGAGGTCGATGTCCTCGCGCGCGACCGTCAGCGGCGGCGCAATGCGCCACACCGAACCTCGCTCGGGGCGGCGCCGGATGTTCATGCTCAAGCCGAGCTCGAGGCAGCGCGCGGTCGTCAACGCACCGAGCTCGTGATACGGCTCGCGCGTCTCGCGGTCCTTGACGAGCTCGATGCCGCGCAGAAGCCCCATGCCGCGCACGTCGCCGATCTCCTCGTGACGATTCATCAGCTCGCGAAGGCGCGCGGCGAGATACTCGCCCATCTCGCGGCTTCGCGCGAGCAGGTTCTGCTGCTCGATCGTTTCGAGCACCGCAAGTCCGACCGTCGCAGGCAGCGGATCGGACACGTGCGACGTGTAGAACGAAAACCCGCGACGATGACACGTTGCCTCGATCTCGTCGTTCGTGATCACGGCCGCAAGCGGAACGCCGCCGCCGAGCGTCTTCGATACGGTCATGAGATCGGGCGTCACCCGAAGATGCGACGCGGCGAACCAATGGCCGAGCCGGCCGAACGCCGTCTGCGCCTCGTCGAAGATCAGAAGCATGTTGCGCTTGCGCGTCTCGTGCGCGAGCGTGTCGAAATAGCCTTCGGGTGGAACGATGACGCCGCCGGCGCTGATCACCGGTTCCGCGATGACGGCCGCGCGCGCGCCGGTCGACTGCATGTCGTAAAGCTCGAAGCCCACCTTCATGCACGTCAGATCGCAGCGATCGCGGCAATGGCGGATCGGGCATCGATACGCATTGGGCTCGGGGATCACGTGCGTGCCCGGCATGCCGGGGCCGTAGCCCTTGCGATCGCTCGCGAACGAAACGCCGCCGGCGTTCGCCGTCACGCCGTGCCACGAACCGCCGAGTCCCACGACCTCGAAGCCCGCGGTCGCGAGCTTCGCCATCTTGATCGCGGCTTCGTTGCTTTCGCTGCCGGTGTTCACGAACAGCGACTTGCGAAGTGGCGCAGGCAGGATCTGCGCGAGCGCGTCGGCGAGCTGCACAACGCTTCGCGGAATCATCCCCGAGAAGAGATGCAGCGCGCTGTCGCAGCTTCGCTTGATCGCCGCCACGATATTGGGATGATTGTGGCCGACCGTCGCGCACATCTGCCCAGACGTGAAGTCGAGGATGCGGTTGCCCGACGCGTCGAATACGTACGCGCCCTGGGCCTTCTCGACGACCTCCGGATACGCGTCGCCGCCGTAGCGGATCAGGTGCTCGCGAAAGTCGGGCGCGGTGTCAGGATTCACGTTGTCCAGGCACGTCGACGATGTGCGCCGCGTGGCCGGTGGCCGCGAGAAAGCGTTCGAGCTGGCGATGCGGGATCACCATCGTCGCGTCGTTGACGAGCGGATGCGCCTGCACCGCATCGGCCTCCCAGAGCCGGCGGTCGAGGACGAATTCGACCGCATGCGTCTTGTCGTTGACGAGCGCGAGCAGGCTCACCGATCCCGGCGCGATGCCTAGGCTTTTGCGCAGCCGCTCGGGCGACGCGAAGCCAAGCCTGCCCGCGCCGAGCAGAAGGCCGAGCGAATTCAAGTCGACCGCGAGGTCCTGGGGAACGGTCACCAGGATGTGGCGCGTCCCTCTCTTGTCGCGCAGAAACAGGTTCTTCGTCTTGGCGCCGGGGAGATCGGGAACGAGCCGCCGCGACTCCTCGACGGTCATCACCGGCGAATGCTCGAAGCGTTTCGCCTCGATGGCGTGGTGGGCAAGGAAGGCGGTGAGGTCCATGGCGCAACGCGGCGAGCGCACGCTCGCCGCGTTGGGGCGCTGCGCCATGCCGGACCTGGGATTGTAGCTGCCCGGCGCGCTCTTCCGCGCCGCCAATTCTATTGCGACTGCTGGCAGCTTCCCGTGTTGATACAGGTTGACGCCAACGCGCACGTCACCTTCTGGTCATCGAGCGTGCATCCGCATGTCGAACCGAACTGCGAGCACCACGCCTGCTGGCTTCGCGCCATCGTCTTGTAGGCATCGGAATTGGTCGTCACTTTCGTGCCGGTCGATGCACACGCGGCGAGCATGCCGCAAAGTGCGGCCGCGACGAGACTATGGGAAATTCGCTTCATGATTCGTCACCTCTCCTTGTCGATGGCTTCGGATGCGCCCGGACTTCTCAGGATGAACCGGTCGTTAGAGAGGGCTTGTTCGTGGGTGGTTCGCCGCCAGCCTTTCAATTTCGAGGCGCACCGCGCAAGCGAGCGACACCGCATTGCGTGGGCCACCGATACGTTTTGTCGATCAATGCAACAGATCAACGCACATCAAGCGGCGCAGCGGCGGCTAGCCCGAGCATGCGTGCGGAAATCGCATCGGTCGCGTAGTCGTCGAGCGTGAGGTAGCCGCCGAGGCGCGCATCGAGCGAGGGCGGATCGAAGCGGCAGAGTCCCTTGTTCGGATAGTGCGTGAGCTCGCCGAGATACGGCCTGCCGCCGACCTCGTAGAGATCGACGCGAACGAAATCGACGCCTTGCGACAGCGCTTGCGCCGCCTCTATCATCGTCGAAAGCGAACTCGGCGGCGGCTCTGCAGGACCCTGCGCGCCCTTGATCGTCCCGGCGATCGGCTGCCACCGTTCGTCGTAGAGCGCCTGCGTGTGTCGGGTGAATCGGTCGGCGTCGACCTGGATCAGACGCACGACGCCGCCGAAGACGAACAGCTTGTAATCGGCGGGCGTCCCGCCGTCTGCGCCGTACAGCAACTCTTCGACGAAGACTGCGCGCTCGATGTTCCGATACGCCCATTCGCGCGCGACGATGCTGAAGTCCGAGGCGAGCCAGCGCCGCATGAGACGCACCAGCTCGTCGCGCGTCACCGCGCGTTTGTCGGGCACCGCGCGAAGCCATCCGCTGCCGTGGTTGGGCTTCAGCATGAACGCATCCGGCAGCGCCTCTAGATCGAGCGACTCCGCGCGCCTGTCGTGCCAATACAGCGCCGGCAGCGCAAGCGTTGGCGCTACGCGCGACACGTAATTGCGCACCCGCAGCTTGTCGGAAAGTAGCGAAAGGAACGTGCGGCGATCGCTCAGGATCTTGACGAGAATCTTCTCGTTGAATCCCGATGGTCGATCGAGATTCGGCGCGCGGCCGAACGCCTGACCGTAAAGCGACGAGACGTAAGTGCGGTCATCTATGAAGCGCGCCGCGAGGCGCCGCCGCAGGTCGATCTTGCGCTCGCGAATGCGCGCGGACCAGGACGTCACGATGATCGAAAGGCTTCCGTGACGCCAGAAAAAGGGGCCAGGCTCGATTTTCGATAAACCGAACCTGGCCCCTTTTCCCGCGAAAATCGAGCGTGGCCCCTTTTTCCGAACGCGTTTGCGCCCATGCGTT